>Ga0163144_10009018_pt1 | contig 21485 bp, 20 predicted proteins | sample OliLak19BULKMAT1_FD_123175 | JGI IMG/M metagenome (GOLD analysis project Ga0163144, IMG submission 123175) | Freshwater microbial mat bacterial communities from Lake Vanda, McMurdo Dry Valleys, Antarctica - Oligotrophic Lake LV.19.BULKMAT1 | ecosystem: Environmental > Aquatic > Freshwater >... | reverse complement strand
TACAAGTGGTGCAACCGTAGCCAACAAGATTGAATCCAATAGTATTCAATTCTTTTTGAAGACCAGACTTTTCCAAGTAATCAGTCACAACGCGTGAGCCAGGTGCGAGTGAAGTTTTCACTGTCGGGCGCACTTTCATTCCACGAGCAACGGCGTTGCGAGCAACGAGGCCCGCAGCGATCATTACTGACGGGTTGGAAGTGTTGGTGCAGCTGGTGATAGCTGCGATGAGCACGTCACCGTGTGCAATGTTTTGGCCTTTTAGTTTGGGAGTGTCTTCGGTTCCGCTGATGGGAAGAATTGCTTTAATCTCTGAGGCATTTTTTCCGAAACCACCGTCTACTTTAGGCACTGAGAAGAGTTTGGTGAACTGCTTGGAGAGATCGTCCAAGCTGATGCGATCTTGAGGGCGTTTGGGACCTGCCACTGAAGGGCGCACTGTGGAAAGATCGAGTGTAAGAACTTGGGAATATTTCACCTCGTCTGTGCTCTGAGGAATTCCGAAGAGACCTTGTGCTTTGTAGTAATCGCTAACAAGCGCGACATTCTCATCGCTGCGTCCAGTTCCGCGGAGATAGTTCAGAGTTTCTTCGTCCACAGGGAAAAATCCCATAGTCGCGCCATACTCAGGAGCCATGTTGGCCACTGTGGCACGGTCGGCGAGAGTGAGTGCAGTTGCGCCAGCGCCGAAGTATTCAACAAACTTGCCTACCACTTTAGCTTTGCGAAGCATTTCAGTAAGGGTGAGTGTCATGTCGGTAGCTGTAACGCCTTCAGTGAGTTTGCCTGTGAGGTGAACGCCGATAACTTCGGGAGTTAGGAAGTAAATAGGTTGTCCAAGCATTCCAGCTTCGGCTTCGATGCCACCTACACCCCAACCCACAACGCCAAGACCGTTGATCATGGTGGTGTGAGAGTCGGTGCCTACAAGTGTGTCGGGATAAACCATTTCATGACCGTTCTCTTTTGAAGAGAGCACGCCTTTGGCGAGATACTCAAGGTTCACTTGGTGAACGATACCAATTCCGGGAGGAACCACTTTGAAGGTGTCGAAAGCTTCTTGTCCCCATTTTAGAAATTCATAACGTTCTTTGTTTCGTTCGAACTCACGAAGAATGTTTTTTTGGTAAGAATCTTCAGATCCTGCGTAGTCAACTTGAACGGAGTGGTCGATCACGAGATCAACAGGAACAAGAGGTTCGATAATTTTAGGATCTTTGCCCACCGCTTTGACGGCGTTTCTCATGGCAGCCAAGTCAACGAGAAGAGGCACACCTGTGAAATCTTGAAGCACGATTCGAGCTACTGTGAAGGGAATTTCTTCTTCAGCAGGTTTTTCGGCATTCCATTTTGCTAGTGCCACAACTTCCGTGTCACTAATGCCGTTGTCACCACGAGCGTTGCGAAGCACCGATTCGAGAACGATGCGGATACTTACGGGAAGCTTTGAAAGCTGGAGTCCGCTGATCTTTTCGAGCTCAGGGAGGGAGTTGTATCCGTATGTTTTCCCGCCTGATTGAAGAGTTTTGAAGGTTTTGTTCTTGAGTTCAGTCGATAACGCTTTAGACATGGCCCGATCTTCCATCGAGAATGCTGTTCTGTCTAGGCCTGTTTTTAGACGCGATTCACTGAGTTGCAGACTCAGTCAATTGATCAACACGTAAGGCTTAAGGCACCGCGTCCTTTTGGGCTTCGGGCGAAGATTTTTGACAGGCTTCGAGCTTGAAAGACTCTTTGTAGATCTCGTTTAAGGCTGGAAACTCATTCGCAACATCCAGATTGTAGCGAAGTGCATTGTAGATTTGTGGAACGAGGAGCATGTCGGCCGCTGTGGAGGTGTTTCCGAATGAAAAAGCTCCGCGCAAAGGTGCGGAGGCACGATCGAAGGCACTGAGTCCTTCGCGAATCCAATGTTGTGCCCATTTTGTGCCCTCTTCTTCAGAGGCGCTGTGTTTTTTAAAAACAAGAGGTTTCTGGAGGGGGGCTGTGTCGGCGTTGATGATTTCGCAGAGTCCAATAACCTGAGCCTTGAAGATTGGGTCTTGAGGGAAAAGACGGGCGCCAGCAGGGTAAGCCTCCTCTAGGAAGTTTAGAATCGCCATGCTTTGGGAAAGATAAGTTTTTCCATCTTCAAGCTGGAGAGAGGGGACTAAGCCCGAAGGATTGCGAGCCATGTTTGCTGGAGCGCGGTGTTCTCCCTTAAGAAGGTTCACTGCAACATATTCGTAGTCAATTCCCTTGTGCTCAAGTGCCCAGCGCACTCTCCAGCTTGCCGAAGAACGCCAGTATCCGTATAGAATAAGAGAATTTTGACTCATAATATTAAGCTTTCTCTAGTGTGATCGTGTTTTCTAGGTCGCCGAGTGCGTCGATCGATAGTTTCACCTTGTCGCCCACTTGGAGCCACTGGTTGTCGGTGATTTTGGAGCCGTTGAGTTCGAGGAAACATCCTGTGCCTACTGTGCCCGATCCAATAACATCGCCAGGACGAAGGGTGACTCCGTAAGAAACGCGTTCCAAGATCTGAGCGAAAGTCCAGGTCATGTCTTTTAGGTTTCCGGTCGAAACTTGAACTCCGTTGACCCATGCTTTCATGGCGAGATTATAGCGTTCGCCGGTAGGGCCTGCGATGCGGTGCTTCTCGAGTTCGTCACGAGTGACGAGCCACGGACCAAGTGAGGTGTTGAAGTCTTTTCCTTTGGCAGGACCCAGGCTCATTTTCATTTCTTCCATTTGAAGAGCGCGAGCCGACCAGTCGTTCATGATGGTGTATCCAAAGATGTATTTGTCTGCATCGGCAGCTTTGACGTTGCGACACTCTTTTCCAATCACAATGGCGGCTTCGAGTTCAAAGTCGAGTTTGTTGAGGTGATCTTCACGAACAAGGCAGGGGCCAGGTCCGGAGACGGCCGCATGGTTGGTGAAGTAGAATACGGGAAATTTGTCGAACTCAGGAATCATTTCCGCACCACGATTGCGACGTGCCGCTTCAACGTGTTGTCTAAAAGCGTAGCCGTCGCGCATACTTGGCGGGTTGGGAATGGGCGACAAGAGATCAACCTTGCTTAACTCCAAGTTCGCACTGCCAGAAGTGGATTTTTCTTTGAGCGAACTTAAAGAAGATTCCCAATTCGACTCCAAAAAACTACGAAGGCTAGGGGATTTGTCTGAAAGATCAAAAATTTTGTTGCCTTCGCACAAGAGGCCCCATGAGGTTTTTGACGTTTCTTTGATTTTGTAGCTCACAAATTTCATGGCTTTTTCATAGATCAAAAATCTAGCCGAGCACAGTGTTAAATATTATTTTGGCATCCCGTATCTATGCCCCATTTTGCACCTAGTAATCGCCTCTTCACCTAGAGGAGGGTCGAAAGAATGAAATTAAGTAATTGTATTAGATTAGGAGCGTTAACTGTTGGAATGCTCGCATTGTCTCAAGGGGCAATGGCACAAGCAAAAAAGAAAGCTCCAGCTCGTAAGGCTGCACCTGCAAAAGTGGCGCCTAAAACTGCGGCTGCACCTGCGAAGGCTGCTCCTAGAAAAGGATTGGCTGATTCTGTATCTGGTCAACAGTATGGTTTGGCTGGCTGCGGTTTGGGAAGCATCGTTTTTGCTGACAAGCCAGGTATTGTTCAAGTGGTTTCTTCAACTTTGAACGGATTGTGGGGCACACAAACTTTCGGAATAACTTCTGGAACTTCAAACTGTGTGAATGGCAACGAAATGGCTAAGAGAACTGAGCTATTTATCGAAAGCAATCAAGAAACTTTGAAAAGAGAAATTGCACAAGGTCAAGGTGAGAGCATTGAAACTCTTTCCACTTTGTTGAACTGTCAAGATTCTTCAGCACTTGGTGCTGGACTTCAAAAGAATTTCGAAGACATCTTTAGAGCACCTGCTTCTACAGAAGTTTATTTCCAAATTCAACGAAGCATCCAATCACAAGAAACTCTTGCTCTAAGCTGTGGCAACAAAGCTTAATTGACTCACAGGAATTAGGAGAATAAAAACATGAAAAAAATTATTGCATTGTCAGTTTTGTTATTTGCAACACAAGCTATGGCGCGTCCTTACGGCATGGCTGGTTGTGGCTTGGGCAACATTGTTTTTGAAAAAGACAGCCAAGTGTTGGCGGCAACCACAAACGGAACTTCTTACAGTCAAACTTTCGGAATCACTTCTGGAACTTCAAACTGTGTGGACACTGAAGGTCATGCCAAGTTGAAGAACTTCATCGAAGGAAACCGTTTGGCTCTTGAAACTGACATTTCTCGCGCTCAAGGTGAAACTCTACAGTCTGTTGCGTTCTACTTCGGTTGCTCTAACAGCGCCGACTTCCGCTCAGCTCTTCAGCAGAACTTTGAAACCATTTTCAAAGACACTTCTTCTGACGCAGTTTTTGATTCGATGAAAAAATCACTCAAAAACAATCTTACTGTTTCAACACAGTGTTCACAGCTGGGTTAATTAGTTAAGGTCATGTTTCTGATGCGGCACTTGAACTCAATATTAGGGGTCGGGTGCCGTTTTTTATTTGTTTTTTTATGTTCAGGTTCTGTTTCTGCTCAAGAAGTCAATTCGAGTTCCTTCTCACTCGAGAGGGTCTCTCATTCTAGAGGTTGGCTCAAGCTTCTTCATTTTGAAAGAAACATGTTTTTTCCCGTCGTAGCCAAGCCGATGGCGAAGCTTTTTTTCTCGCCGAAGATGGCAAGAGCAATGCTCAAGCCGAACTCGTCGCCACACTTAAGGTTTTAAGAAGCCTTGCTCCAGAGCGCTGTCAGTTTCCGGCTCGAACACTTTTCTTGGCGCGACAATTTTCCGATATTCATTCCGAATCAATTCTCCGTGACTGTGAAAAATATCAAGAATTCAAATCGAGCATCGCGGCTCGATCGGCCACGCTCGTTTTTTCTGCATATTATTTGGATGCTCCAGCATCTGCCTTTGGGCACACCTTTTTAAGACTCAACAAGGCTCCACATGATTTCCCTCAAAGCCAAAGACGAGAGCTTTTGGATGCTGGAATCAATTATGGTGCAGTTCAAACCACAAACAATCCTCTCCTCTATCCGCTCTTTGGATTGGCAGGTCTTTTTAAAGGCGAATACTCGCGTCTCCCTTACTATTTTAAAGTGAGGGAGTATGGCGATTTTGAAGCGCGTGACCTTTGGGAATACAACCTGAATCTTAGCGAAGATGAGGTAGAACTCATGGTGGCTCATATTTGGGAATTGGGACAAACCTACTTCGATTATTTCTATCTGACCGAAAACTGTTCTTATCATATGCTGACTTTGTTGGAGGCCGCGGCTCCTCGCCTATCGTTAACTGAAAACATGCCACCTTGGACTATCCCTGGAGATACGATTCGAGCGCTTTACCAAGAACCGAATCTGGTTGAATCCCTCAACTATCGTCCTTCCTTGCGTTCTGTCTTTGCTTCGCGAGTAGAGGGAATGGACTCTCAGTCGAAAGAATGGGTTAAGCGACTCAGTGCCTCGGACAATGCTTCCGCTCTTGAATCCTTTCATGACGTAGATATGGAACCCACGCAGAAAGCCTTGGTGTTGGAAGCCGCAAGCGATTTTATCGACTATCGGAATCCGGCCAAAACTCCTACGGGTGAAGATCGTGGTGAATGGAATGCCACTAAGCTCAGAATTCTTAGTCAAAGAGCTAAGCTCGGCATGATCGCTCCCCACACAACTCCCATGCCTGAAACAGATGCTCCTCATTTGGGACATCCGTCGCGTCGTTGGGGAATTCGTTATCAAAATGGCAACGCCGTTGATTCGCAGTGGCTCTTCGACTTTAGATTTGCGTTGAGAGATCGCTTTGATCCTCTGATGGGCTACCCTCCAGGTTCAGAATTAGAATTTTTTAAGATCTCAACAAAGTATGATCAGAAAAGCGAACGATTTACGTTGGAGGAGCTCACCGTCTTGCGTGCCTCCACTCGCAATCCGTTTAATTCCTTTGAGCAAAAGCCTTCTTGGCGTTTTCAACTCACCACAAGAAGAGATTCTCTCTGGAATTGTGGCCATTGCAGACCTTTCGGATTGGAATTTGCGTTTGACGGCTATGCCGAGATGTTGAAAGATAGTGATCTGATGTTAACGGCCATGATCGAGACTGACATACTCACAAGTTCTCACTTTGATCATCGATTCGAAATTTTCTGGGGCCCCTACGTCGAGCTATCTCGTCGCACTTTCGACAAGGCTTCGTTTTTTCTATCTTACAAAGGACGCAGTCCTGTGAGTCGCTGGACCTATGATGATCGCTACTCGGTAGGACTGAACTATGATTTGCATAATGACATGATAAAAAATGTGCAGCTTAGAAGTGCAGTTCGTTTGGAGCGGGAAGGGATCAAAGAGTGGGACGTCGGTTTCTATCACTATTTTTAAAAATCAGCCTTTTATCGTTAGGCGCTTGCTCTTCCTTGCTTTATTTCCCCGACAAGCACATGTATGTGGCCGAGCTTTCACGGCTCGACCCACAGCCTGAAGATGTTTTCTTTAAAGATGAGGCAGGACGGTCTCTTCATGCTTGGTATTTCTCAAATAAGAATCCTGAGAAAACCAAAGCAACAATTGTTTTTTTTCATGGGAATGCACAGAATCTAACGGCTCATTTCGCTTCGTTGTATTGGATTCTCGAACAACCCTACGATGTTTTTATTTTTGATTATCCTGGTTATGGCCAATCCGAAGCGAAGCCGAGCCCTCAGTCGACAGTTGAGTCAGGCGTGGCAACACTTCGCTGGGCAAAACAGAAAATGCCAGATCGTCCTCTCATTGTGTTTGCTCAAAGCATCGGTGGACCTATCGCAATCAAGTCTCTTGAAATTCTAGGCGAGGAAAGTGGAGTGAAGGCTTTGGTTTTGGATTCTACCTTCATGTCTTATCAGGAGGTAGGCGCGAGTGTTCTCAATAAGATGTGGCTGACGTGGCCTTTTCAATGGCTGAGTTACTTGTTGTTGTCGGATCGCTGGGCGACTGATCGGAAAGACCTTCCCAAGCTCAATTTTTTGAAAGGTGTTTTAGTGATTCACGCTGAAGAAGATCCTTCGGTTGATTATCGTCTAGGTAAGAAGATGTTCGATGCCTTCGCCGCCCCTAAGCAAATGTGGACACTTTCAGGACGCGGACACATCAATGGATTCTTTAGAGAAAATGGAAAATACCGTTCTCTCTTTGTTGATTGGTTGGACGGGCAATTATTAACTTCCTATTAGATGCGGCAAGAAGTGAAATTCAGCGAACGAATCAGGGCGACATCACACAAATTCTAATGAATGAATCTTTTGAGCGAGGACAATTGATAGATGATGGTCCATCGTAAAAGATTTTTGGATGGCGCGCGTTTATCTGGGATTATGGACGGCGGCACTATGGAGCAGGCGTTTGATGGAGAAAAAGCGCTTTATATGTATGGTCGTGAAGGTTATTCCGTTCACTCTCTTTATCTTTTCACTCATAGTGGGGTGGGGCCGAACGTGAATAATGACAAGCTTAATGGCAACAGCTGGCAAACCATTGTTGATGCGGATGATTCCTCACGGCGAGCAGGGCTTAACGGGAAAAATCATTTAGCTTCAGATTGGCTTCATGCGGGAGCGAGAATTGATATTCGACAGTTTCCCAAGAAAGACACCTTTACGTTTCGTATCAGCTCGAAGATGACAGATGGATTTGTTCAAAATAAAATCACAAAAAACATGGAGGACGGAGCTGCTGTGGACAAAATTGAAGTGGTGGCGATTCTGCATGGTCCTAATAGCCCCAAGGATCCGCCCGATCCTTGTGATCCGAGCATCCCACGTATCTTGGAAGGCTCTTGCTACAATTTGCCCGTCGATGACATTACGGATCCGCTAGGGCTGTAACGAGATGCTGAGACCGAGACTTTGACAAGTTTGGGGAGGCAGTGAGGGTAAATATGGTAGTCCCAACAAGAATCGAACTTGTAATTACTCTTTAGGAAAGAGCCGTTATATCCATTTAACTATGGGACCACACTGTTAAGAGCGCTGCTTAACCAAGCCTTAATACCAAAACCTTAATCTGCAATGAACAAAACTTTGGCAACTCTTACAATACCCTGCTACGTGAGAAAACGTTACAATAGAAGAAGATGACGCCACTCGCCGTAAGTTTAAAGCCTTATTTGCTTTATCTCATCTTTGTTTTGATCTTCATGTTGTCGTTGGCAATTTTTGTTGGGGCCATTCTGATCATTAAAAGACTTTGGAAAAAGGAACCCGTCGAGGGCTCCTTAATCCAAGATCGAGAAAAGTTGGCCGCAGAGATTCATCAAGAGGTTTTGCGTCTTGAAGATCTCAGAAATCGTCTCGACCCTAGTTTCGTTATCGAAGGGCAAGACATTTCAGCCAGCCCTGTTCCTGCGCGACTACACACACAAGGAGCTGCGGAAGCTGCACAGCCTTCGGTTGAACGGGGTTTGAGCGAGGAGCAGGTTAAGGAGCGCATCAACGATGCCACCGAAGATCTCATGAAGGAAATTGCAGAGCTGACTTCGAAGTTGGCCGAGGGAGCGAAAGCGGCTAAAGGGGAGGCGACTCCCTCTGAACCGAAGGCTTCCGATCCTCAACAAGCAAAAATTATCGATCAGCTCAAAACAGACGTCACTCTCTTGGAAGCTAAGCTTGAAGATTACCGTGCCTTTGAAGATGAACTGGCATTGGTGCGTAGCCTTAAAGAAGAAAATGAAAAACTGCGTGCCGAAATGGAAGCAAACAGAACAGCTTCCGATACCAGTCTGGGAATCAACGAGGCTGACATTGCGAGTCTTTTTGAAGAAATGGGCGCTTCTTTCGACGGAGACGATTCTGCTCCCGTTGTCCCAGAAGCCTCTGTGCCTCTAGAGGCTGATTCTGAAGATGATGAGTTGGCGCGTCTGCTAGCAGCAGGTTCTGCAGAAGATGAGCTTCCTAGTGAAGAAGCGCTTGTTGAAGACATTGTCGCTGCCGCTTTGTCCGAAGGTGATGTCGAGTCCGATGGACGTTTGGAGCCTTCATTGGATTCAGCTGAATCGATCTTTTCAGCTGAACCGGAAGCTCCAAAAAAAGGTTTTGTGAAAGAGGCTACGAGCTCTGAACCTGCGCTGCCCCAAATCAATGCTGAAAACGCTGAAGCTATGGCTGAACTGGGTGAAGACGAAGATGAGCTCATGGCCGAATTTGAAAAAGTTCTCGGCACAAAAGAGCAAGAAAAAAATTCCTGATTATAATGAATACAGTGAAGAGTTATTTTTACATATTCTGTTTGATCTCCAGTGTCTCAATGGCTGCTCCGACTCGATCGGGTGGGGCTGAAACCCGTCGCATCCAGCAGTCATCGACTTGGATGTTGGGCTCGCTCTTATCAATGGCCGAGTCTGATCCCAACCGTTTGCTTTCGCAGATCGAAGAAGATTTCAAACCTGAAAGTTTAAAAGCCGCTCGGCAAAGGCCTGAAATGGCCTTCGCATGGCAAGATCGTATGGCTTATTTGGGAGCGATGACTCAGTTCTTTAATCCCGAAGGAAAAATCAAAGGAAATCTAGCGGAACTCAAAGGTTATCGCCTACGCGCACGCAAGCTCATCAACCAAGCTCTTTTGGGCGATGTATCTTTGCTTGTTCGTGATGGAGCTGTTGAAGCCGTAAGAAGAATCAATCGTATGCAGCCAAACGAGTCTTCCTCCTGGAAGTCAGTGCTTGAGCAAGCCTTCGAAGACCGAAAAAACGTTTTGGATGGCGAAGGACTCTTCATTCGCGAAACAATCCTAACCGCACTTCGCGAAGGCTCACTAAGCCTAAGTCAAAAAGTGCGCCGCATGGCCGAAACAGACCAAAACAACAAAGTACGCGACCTACTAAGCCTCTGGTCAACAGCCGCCTTCGACACTCTTTAAATTAAACTGTGCGCCGTAAAGAGTGTATTCGAAGAGCAAAAAATGCTTAGACGATCGCATCTTACTGTCTTGATCTAATTTATGTTTAAAGAGGGCTGCAGCGGAACTCATCGTGCGAGAACCTATTTTTCTTGCAAATACTTCGGTTCACTAGTTAGCGGCTAAATACTTCAAACTTCTTTGATATTTTTCAGGGACTTCACCATTCCAAAAGTGTTGCCAATCTTCGTTCATATTCTTAATTATATGTTCCTGACTTCTTTGTTTAAAAACATCTCCAAAACCTAAAACTCTTTGAGTGAGCCCTAACTTCTGAGCGGGACTCTCTTCATGCGCCCTATATCGTCGGACCTGTGCTTTGGTGAACTGAGGACTCATATAATTCTTATACACAAGAAACAGCGCAAACTTCTGGCACATGCGACCGTGTGTCTTAGCGAATGAAATAGTTTCACGAGCAAAGGCTGCCATATTTTGTCTAATTAAAAGATCCGCATGATTAACCGAAAAGAGAATGTTTTGATAATTGCGGCAGGCTTTTGAACTTATGGTGATGTGTTCAAAGGCTTTGCTTGGAAGATCGTTTTGAATGGCCCGACGATACTGGAAATGTTCATCTGAAAGCAATGTCAGGGGCTTTCCATCGGGAGATCTTGCGGCTAGGCGGGATAAAATATCGGCAGAAGCAATACGAATGTTTTTGGGGTTAAAGCGGCCCTGTTTTCGGCATATTTGGTGGAGCTTGAGTTTCTGCCAAGGAGACATGCGTCCTTTCCGATTGAGAGAAGCGAAGTTGAAATCATAAATGAAGAGGGAATCTCGCCCGACGGCCTGTTGGATATTGTTGGGTTCGTATTGAGAAGACGCGAAGTTTTCAAGACCGTCGAAGGCTATAGGTTCACTAATTGGAAAAGAATTTGAGGATGAGTGATGAAAGTCGAGAGCCCTTTGAGAAAGGCGCTGGAGACGGATACGAACGGAGTGTTCGCTGATAGAAAGAAGGCGCGATATTTTTCGATTCGAGAGGCCCAGAACGCAGAGTGAGAAGATTTTTGAGTTAAGCGCCGGATCGGGGTGTTTGAGGCGATAGGAGAGCTTCAAGAAGTTGTCGCAGAAAGAGCGAGAACAGCGTTTACACTTAAAGCGGTGTCGTTTTTCAAATTGGAGGCATCGAATGGGACGAGAAAAACCAATAGAAACAATTTCTTGAGAACAAGCCGAGCAATCCTCATGAGGGCAACCTAATGGATGAGATGAGTGTGGCACACCTAACCCTTTGCACATTGTGGACCGTACACTCTTTACGGCGCACAGTTAAAATTAGGGGCTATTTCTTTTGTTTGGTGCGTTCGCGTTTGATGGATTGCATGATTCTTAGCTTTTGCCCGATGCGATAGAGGAGAATCTGTTCTTCGACTTGGTCGGTGGGGATGCGTTGCCAGTCGGTGATGAGGTTGCCGTATTTTTCTAGATGCTTGGTGACTTGAACTCGAACGGCACTGCGTCCTGTTTGTGAAACCAGAGCTTTTGAAAGACGGATCGTGATCTTGTAGCGAACTTCATCGAGCAAGTTTTGTTTCTCGGGGTCCTCATAGACGAGGTTGTTGAACCACGCTTGAGTGAACTCGGTTTTGAGTTCTCCCGATTCGCGGCTTGCGGAAATAATGCTGTAGTTGTCTAAGACGGCAACGGTTGAGTTCCACACTTCATCATAGGTTGCTACGTAGATTCTTGAAAAAGGAAGATCCATAGGACGAGGAGGTGCCTTGGAGGATGTGCAAGAGACTAGTGCCATCAAAGCCAAGCAGCTTTTGATTCCTAGTTTTGTCCATTTCTTCATGCGCACTGAGCTCGTCCTCATCACTTTGTTATTTGGTTAAATTGTAAACGTGAAGTTCTTCAGCATCTACTAGGTTGGGAGAATCAGTGAGTCTTTGTCCACCCAAGAACACCAAAGACACAGTGCTTTTGGCAGCAGGGGCTTTGGAAAGGGTGATGCGTCCGTCTTCGACACGAACCCATTCGGTTTTCATGCGAGGACGCGCGATGCTACGCAAAGGAGCTACGAGGTTTTGCAGGAAGAGGGCTTCGATGCTGAGAAACTCGTCGTCAGATGCGGGAGCGGTTTTGGGTGCTTCGATAAACACTGTGGCCCAGCCGAGCTTGTCGCCACCGGTCCAAGTGATGTTGGTAGTGTCTTCCCACTTCACAGCTTCAAGAGCTGCGGGAATTCCTTCAACTTGGAGTTGGCTAGGACGCTCATGTGTGGGGAACCAAGAACGCATCCAAACAAGATCATCGTTTGAATTGAACTTGGATCGAGCAAAAATCAGTTTGGCTTTGCCTGCAAAGTTAGTTGAAGAAACGCGGAGTGAAGTTTTAGGGTCAGCATCGAGATCGGAAATGAGCCAACGACTCATTGGAGTTTCTTCCAAGTTGAGAACAATGTCTGCTTCTGATGAACTGGCTTTGCTACGAGTCCATTTGAGATTGGTGGCTTTGGGGCGACTCTGATTGAGCGCGATATTGGCATTGCGCTCTTTGCTCCAATCCTTAGCGGGAGCAAATCCAAGTTTTCCAAACTTCATAAGTTTTACGATCTCGGCAGCAGGAGCTTTTTCACGAGCCTTTCTTACAGCTTCGTTGAAAGGAGCTTTTACGGAAATCACGAAAAGCTCGTTTTGCTCTCCAGCCTTGAGGTAAATGCTGAAGCTTTCCTTTTCCAAGGTCACAGGGATCCAGCCATATTTTTCCGACTGACGCGGCACATAAACATTCCCTGGCACATCAGTGCTCATGGGACCCGCTTTCATGGGTTCATCGGGCGCCAAGAGGGCACCGAAATCGAAGCTTAGGATCTGATTTTCAGTAAGAGAAGGAAACACGGCTGCGGCATCGGCCCAGTCGTCGCGTGGAAGAGAGCCGAATCCATCCACTTTACCCTGAATTTTCGAAGCAGTTGTTTCTACGGTAGTTTCGGCGGCGGTGGCTTGAGCTTCCCTAGAGCTCGAGGCCTCAGCAGCCAAACTGACGAGTCCCAAAAGACACGTCCAAGACACCAAATGGGCGCAAAGTATCCTTTTCATAATGAAATCCTCCCGAGATTACTTATAATACAAGGGTGGGCTCTTGCCCAATGGGGCTGCTTTTGATAGCACAGCGTGGTATTAATCGAGCCGGCAAGACACGGTTAATAGCTCAGTTACTAAGCCCAAGACCCTGGGTAGCTCAGTCGGTTAGAGCGTGGCATTCATAACGCCAAGGTCGGCAGTTCGATTCTGCCCTCAGGGACCAAGTTTAGTAAATTAAAGCGAGCTGTACGAAGATGCTGCCGACCTTGAAACAGACGGCACTTCGATTCTGCCCTCAGGGACCAAGTTTAGTAAATTAAAGCGAGCTGTACGAAGATGCTGCCCTCAGGGACCATTTTGTAAAAAATGATATGAATTTTTTTTCAATTATTATAGCTCTCCTAATCACTTTTCAAGTGGGTGCCGCCTCGTCTTCCGAAGACATTCCGGTCTGTTCTGAACTTGGGCATCAATTGAATCCAGCCCCTGGAGGTCCTCCCGGATCACAAGGGTTTTTGAACTCTTGTTGTGTTGGGCTTGAGCATGTTGAAGATAAAAACGCGTGCGGGCGAGCTTATGGCGGTTATGCCGGAGTTTGCATCGCTTGTGGCGACGGCAAGTGCGATACGCAATACGAGAACGCCTGCAATTGCGCCAAAGACTGCAAAGCGCAATCCGAAAAGAAATCGAAAAAGTAGCGCCCTACTGATGCGTTTGTTCTTTTTTTAGTTCGGAATTCACACCAATAGGAGTGAGCTTTCCACAGCGCTGAGCACTGCCGATATCGATTGCTCCCAACGTTCCCACTGTAATATCTCCACCTTGATTGACACTCTTTCCGCTCAGGCTCGCTAGCATTGAAGCCGTGGATGCGTCGATACAAGTGCCCAAGCACTCGTCATCGTTGATCCGAATTCCCGCTCCCCATGATGGAGTTTGAGCTCCAGAGCAGGCAATCTTCGTGCCCATAAATGAATTGTTGTTTGCGCAACGCTCGATCTTTTTAAGAACGTTGCCGTCGTACATTTCCTGAAAAATTACAGCCACAGGTTTTTTGTACTGAGCGGCTCGTTTCTTAAGTTCATCGAGCGGGACTTTTCCACTGGGATTTTTATTTTCTTGAACAAGGAGCTGCTCGAAATAGGCCAAAGGAATTTTGAGATCGGTGCCGACAACGTGACCGGCTTTTCGAGCGTCAATGCGAAGTGCCGCAGTGTCGACTTCGCCGCTATGAGAGCTGGCCAGAAAAACTCCTTGGTAACCGTTGCAAGAAATTTCAGAGTCGATCCATTTGTTTCCGGAAAGCTCGCGCGCGAAGACTCCCTGATGTCCGTTGTCGGAGAACTTCGTTCTGAGGAAAGTGTTGTTGTTGAAGTGCAGGTCTAAAGACGCGCCCGCTCCCTGATTGTTGCTCAGCTCGGAATCTTCGATACTTGAGTCCTCAGTTTGATACCCAGCAAATCCGTCGAACCAATTGTTGCGGGCTTTCATGCGTTGAACGCGCAACCGTTTAATATGCTTTTCTGTGACCATGCCTCCCGAAGCATTGTTGTCGAGCACCACATCACTGACCTGAATGTCTTCTGCACCGCGAATAGTGATTCCGTTGTTGCGAATCGCAGAGGGTCCTTCCCCTGAGCATGTCGAATTGGAGATCGCCTCACCTGCCTTGCGCGGAGGCAAAGTGGAGCGGGCTGTCCAGCATTCGAAGCTTTGATTGTCTTTATTGCCGTCGATATTAAAACCCGAGACTCTTACGTTGCGCACTACTTTAATTTGCGAAGAGCCCTCGGCAGCGACTGTATAAAAATCCTCCACACCCGTCTGCGGGTGTTTCATCCATTTTGTGTGAGGCGAGCCGATAATCATTACGGGAGCGTTTGCGTTGTCGGCAAGCTTGAGATTTACGCCCTGTCCCTCGATGCTGATATCATTCCTCTGAATAATTACGGGTTCACGGCAGGTGTAGTTGCCGGGGGGTACCCGAACAACCGAAGGTCCCGGACCTGCCGCATCGATCAGAGCTTGAATCGATGCGCAGTCTGAGGCCACCGCACTCGCAGAGACTAAGAACAGTAGGGAGAGAAGGGGTCTTGTGAGACGAAAGCGTACCATTGTCTCATTATGACATGGTCATTTGAGATTAGTAACGGCCTTTTGGAGTCAAAGTTAAATCAGCATCAACGCCACGAGGGCAATAAACGCAGGCAAACCTTGAAATAGAAAAAGTTTAAAGCCTACGCTGCGCGCTCCATACATCCCCGCAACCAACACACACATCGCAAAGAAAATTTTGAGATGATGAGCAAATTCTAAATTGGGATGAAGCAGTGACCACGAGACTGTCTCGGTCGCGGCGGTAGGCCTTGTTGGAGTTCTCGCTCCTATCGAGCTCTACAGTGAGATCATTTTCTAGAATGGGCATGAGGTTCACAGTCTTTGCGCGAATCGAAAGATCTGAAGCATCTTCACTCAACAAGGCTGAAGACACATATTGGGTCGACCATTTGCCGGCACCTACAAGAGTGGCGAGCTTGTCCTTTTCTGAATACATTGCGTAGATGCTTGTGTGATTGCATCCACGGTCTGCAAACCAGATGCAAAGCGTTTGTGTCTGGTTGAGTTCCATTCGCTTTCGTGGAGGAAGTATTTGCGCTGAGTTTCATGGTTTCTCCGATTCTTGGATCCGATTTTTGGATTGTGGGGTGGGATGAATTGAGGAGGGGATAGGGGTTTTAATGCGCCACATCAACAAGAATCGAAGTAGAGAATCGAGCCCAAAAATCGACCCAAGGGACCAGTGAGTTCCTTTAGCGATCCCTTAGGTGTCTTGCTAGATTCCTAAAGACTTCTCGAACATGTAGTGAATCCCCGAGCGTTTGAGGAAGTATTGCATCACGGAGTTTTCCTTCTCCCCGCCTAGCAGGCGTCGGAGGGCTTGGGCTTGAACCTTGCGAATCCGTTGAATCACTTCGGGGCTTTCAAAGAAGAGTGGGTCTTGGGTCCAGTTCTTGGTGAGGAGTGTGACGGCGCGATCATTTTTGTGTGCGCTAATTAAAGTCTCCGAGAGTCGGTCGATTTCATCGGCGCTGAGATTAAGTCGCTTGGTGAGCTCAGGGTCCATTACGTCAAGGTAGTTGGCTCCGGAACTTCGGTGGTAGTCAATTTTCTCAGCATATTTGGTACGAACAATTTCTTTCCAAGTTTCTTTTTCATTTAAAGGAAGTGTCTTGGGTGCGGGTTGGACTCCGAAAACTTTAAAAAACTTTTCTTTGAGTGTGACTTGTGGAGCGGGTGCGGCTTTGGAACCTGCACGGCGCAACCAGCGTTCAATTTGCTCCTCGGGGATGCCGTAGTTGTCTTTGACGATTGAGTTTTGAGCGGCATCGAGCATTCTTCCAAGATGATCGGCATTGTATTTGGGTGAGAGATCTCTAAATTCAAGTCCCCAAAGTTTTTCGGATCCTCTATAGGCGTCGGAACCACGCATTCCAACCCAACCCATCTTCGCGCTGGATCCAATGGATTCAGTAGCTCCTTCAGAAAAATAATGAAACACTACCGAAAGAACTTCGTCGTCCATGTTCGCAAAATTTGTAAATGTTTCTGCTTCGTTTGTGGTGATGCTCGACCCACGAAGAATCGAGTTCATTTCGGCGTACAGATTTATTCGTCGGTAATACTCACTCATGCGAGCGGCTTGGAGGACGGGGTTGGCCTCAAGCTTGGCGGAGGGGATGGGTGCTACAAGGTGTTGGTGCAAGTTGCCGGGCAAATAGCCCATGCCTCTTTCGAGAGCCCATGAATTTTTAAGAGTGACGCTTGGTGCATCTGAGGCGCGCAAGTGCAGTTCGAAGCCTAGGTTGGAACTCATGTTATTGGGGCCTTTGAATTCAATATGAGTGTCGTTGAACACGTCTTTGCCTGAAAATTTATACGTGCCGGCTCGATAGGTTTTTCCCATAAACTCTGTTGTTTGGGTGAATCGAAGTTCGATGGTGTCTCGGTAGACAAGTCCTGGCACTTTTCTGTTTTTGAAGAAGTCCTGATTGCTTTGCTTGGCCGCATGTTCAATCAGTTCCACTTGGCTTTCGTGATCGAGGGCGTCCCATTCAAGGGTGCGTAGGTCGCTGATTTCTGGATAAACTTCTTTGAGTTTAGCTTCGAGTGCGGCAGGAAGTTGAGCGCCTTGAAGAATGGGGGCGAGGGTGCCGTCGCTTGTGGTGAAGAGTGCGAGCGTGCCCATGCTTCTTCCGATTTCGAGTTCGGCAGAAGAGTCCACTCCTGCCTCGATAAGAGTTTCAAAGAAATTGTTGCAACCTGCGACGGGTGAATGGGGTGCAGCAAAAATTGCGAGTGAGTGACAGAGTGCACCCAGTAAAAAAACACGAAATAGACCTAGCTGCCGCATCTCCCCGAATTGTATCTGAGGGGAGGTCTTGGATGGCAAATCTTCGACTTCTTAACTGGAGTTTAACAGTGTGGAAATCAATTCATTTATGAGCTGGAGCTATTTTATTCAGGTCCTCGTCTTTGCCAATGCTCTGAATGGGTTCTAAGCTGGCCCACTCTATGACTTCTTTAGATTTAACCTGCCGACTGCCCACTCCCATCGCCCTAGTAGGCTTGGGAATGAGCAATCGTGCGCTCGAAAAACTTTTGCTTGTATCAGGATTTACACCTGATTCGATCCTTCATTTCGACGACAAAATCGCTGATGGGGTGCTGAACGATCCAGAGTTGTTGAAAGAACGTGGGGTTAAAACTCTCATCGTTTCTCCTGGCTATCCTTTGGCGAAAGAATGGATTGTCTCTCTGCGTGCAGAGGGGGTCTTGGTCACAAGTGAGTTGGCTGTTGCTGGCAGTCTGTTGGAAGACGAAAAACTCATTGGCATCACAGGCTCTTTGGGAAAGAGCACAACAACTTCACTCGTAGGAGTAGGCCTTGAAGCAGCTGGGAAAAGAGTCTTTGTCGGAGGTAATTTAGGATTCCCTTTGGCTGACTATGTTTTGCAGGTGAATCAGGGAACTCGCGCACGAGCCGAGTGGGTGGTGTTGGAACTTTCTAGTTTCCAACTCGAAAACTTAGGTGCTTTGCACTTTGATTGTTCTCTCTTTACTTATTTTTGCTCCAATCACTTAGAGCGTTATTCCGGCTTGGAAGAGTATTATCAAACTAAGGCCTCGCTTTTGCCTCGCACCAAGCAACGTTCGTTTGGAAACGCACAAAGCCGCGAACTCGTGCAATACTTTAAATCATATTCCCTCGATCAAATTCAGTGGAGTGATTTAAAGAGCCAAAAACTTTTTACTGACAATGACTGGTCGAAGAAGAGCTTGGTGGGAACTCACAATCAAGAAAATCTATCTTTAGTGGCCTCTCTTCTAAATGAGTTGGGCGTGTGGAACGATTCGGTAAAAAATGCGCTGCTCGCCTACAAGGGCTTGCCTCATCGTATGGAACTTTTGGCGACCAAGGGGCCGTTTTTCATTAACGATAGCAAGGCTACGGCCATGGAAAGTGTTCGTTCTGCTGTGCAGTCAGTGCTTGATGAAAAACGTTTTCAAGAGGGCGGCGGCAAGCTTTGGGTTTTGCTTGGGGGTCGGGATAAGAAACTTCCTTGGAACGAACTCTCTTCTTTGGGGGGCCTTGCACAGAGTTTGGGTGAAGCTCGCCTTGGATTTATGTTCTTTGGAGAATGTCGTGCGACGGTCGCATCTGCTTCGGGTCTCAAGGGCCTTCAAGCGGATTCATTAAGAAAAGCTCTGGAGTTGTTGCGCTCTCAAACTCAATCCCAAGATTGGGTGCTTTTGAGTCCAGGTGGGACCAGTCTTGATGAGTTCATAAACTTTGAAGATCGTGGACGAATGTTTGCTCAATGGGTGAAGGATATTTGGAAATGACACAACAAAAAGTGCTTGCTGACTTGGTTTCTCGTATGGAGTTTTTTACGTCTGACTCGAGAAAGGCTAAAGGACCCTGTATTTTTCTGGCCCTCAAGGGGGAGACTTTTGATGGACATTCTTTTGTAAAAGATTTGCTCGAAAAGGATGCTCAATTGAGAGCTGTCGTGGGTCTCGATTTTTATAATTCACACAGTTCCTTTGATTTTGCCAAACGATTGATTCCTGTAAATGACACTCACGTGGCTCATCGAGAGTTGGCCTTGGAGTTTCGTAAAAAATCAAAAGCTTTGGTTATCGCGGTCGGAGGAAGTGCAGGCAAAACCAGCACCAAAGAGTTTCTGCGACAAATTCTTTCACCCCATTTTCGAATGGTGGTTACTGAGAAATCACAGAACGGTGAGCTGGGTATTCCGAAAACTCTAGAGGGCTTGCGTCCCGACACTCAAATCGCGCTCATCGAAGTGGGAATCGATCGACCTGACGATATGGAGCGACACCTCAGCATTGTTCAGCCCGATTTGGGCGTGCTCACATCTATTGGAGAAGAACATCTGGAGCAGCTTAAAGATGTGGACACGGTCTTTCGCGAAGAATCGAAGTTGTTTGAGAGAACATGGGAACGTGGAGGAACCTGCTTTGCTCCTAAAGCCGATTCTTATCTCGCTCGCCACGGCTCAAAACCTCGCACACTGCTCACTCCCGAAAATCCTATCGATATCAACGCCTCGTGGAAGACGAATTTGCATCACCCTCTTGCACTAAGAAATGCGGCACTCGCAGCTAAAGTGGCCGATTTTCTGGGACTCTCGGGAGACAAAATCGCAACGGCTCTTTCTCATTTGGAATTGCCCGAGGGCCGAGGACGTTTTTGGACAAACGCCAAGGGACAGCTCATTATTGCCGATCACTACAATTCCAACCCTGCCTCACTGAGAGCAGGGTATTTGTATCTCAAAACACTTGATCCTAAAGATGCTCTTTATTTGATCTTGGGAGATATGCTTGAGTTGGGTCCCAACTCGGGCGCCTATCATAAAGATCTTTTGCTGGAGGCTCTTGATCTCACGCCTCAGGGGATTTGTTTGGTTGGGCCACAATTTGCTGCTGCTTTGTCGGAGATCAGATCTGAAAATGAAGTGGAAGTTATTTCCGTGCCCACCTCCTTAGAAGCCAAGCAACGATTGCTCTCATGGAAAGACAAGCAGGGCAACTTTTTCTTCAAAGGGTCTCGGGGAATGAGGCTTGAAAATGTCTTGGAACTCTTTAGCTAGACTTTGAAGTGGCTACCGAGCTGGTGCTCGATTTTCGAATGGGAACGAAGTTAGGGACTTCCATTTCTTCAAAACAGGTTTGTGCTCGGATAGTTTCTTCGGTGAGTGAGAATTTTCGGATATAGCGCCCATCTGGAAGACATTCACGTGCCTTCACGTTGTCACCGGCATAGATTGGCCAAAATATGTTTTGGATATAGTTGGCGAGTAAGGGATCCAAGACGGGAACTGCAAGTTCGATGCGACGAAATAAGTTGCGAGGCATCCAGTCGGCAGATGAAATCCAAACTTTGGCATGACCTGCGTTTCCAAAAACAAACACCCGACTGTGCTCCAAATACTTATCAATGATTGAGCGCAGGCGAATATTTTCTGAGAGTCCTTTAACTCCCGGGCGCAAGCAGCACATGCCCCTCACGAGCAGGTCGACCCTGACTCCTGCTTGGCTAGCCCGATAGAGCGCCTCAATGACGCCTTCTTCGACGAGGCCGTTCATTTTTGCATGAATGAAAGCTTCTTTTCCTGCTTTAGCGTTGCGAGTCTCTTGATCTATCCATTCGATGATTTGCTTTTGCAGGTTTGCAGGAGCTACGACCCAGTGATTGAAGTTTTTTGAGAACTCCAACCCCTTATTGATCAATGAGTAATCATCCTCGTTGTCCATTTTTTCAAAAAGATCAAAAAGCTTCCGAGCTTCGGAAGTGTATTCGGTTCTTGCGGAAAGAATCCCGAGGTCGGTATAATACTTAGCCGTGGCTGGGTGATAATTGCCGGTGCCGATGTGGACATATTCCCGTATTGGGCCACCCTTGGTGCCCTTTCGTTCTACATAAGTGAGTTTGGCGTGCACCTTGATCTCGGGAGTTCCATAAATCACCCGCACGCCCGCTTTTTCAAGGGCGCGTGCCCATTTCAAATTGTTGGCCTCATCAAATCGAGCCTTCACTTCAACGAGAGCTAACACTTTCTTTCCAGCTTTTGCTGCTGTAACGAGTGCTTCTAATATGGGGCTCTTTCCCGAGGTACGGTAGAGCGTCTGGCAAATTCTCACCACGTGGGGATCCTCAGCGGCGAATCGCACCAGATCCACTACCGGCTCAAAAGAGCTGAAAGGATGATGCAAAAGCTGATCTTGTTTTTCTAGGCTTCTAAAAAATTGATTGCGTTGAAGTCCATCTCCAAGTGCCGAAGGGCGCCGAGGGGTGGGATAGGGATAGCGCAGCTTTTTGCCTCGTTTGAGTTCGGCGACAGGCATGAGACCCTTGAGATCGAGAGGAAGCGAAATTTGATAAAGCCTTTTTTGAGGAACTTTGAGC
>Ga0163144_10009017_pt1 | contig 21489 bp, 23 predicted proteins | sample OliLak19BULKMAT1_FD_123175 | JGI IMG/M metagenome (GOLD analysis project Ga0163144, IMG submission 123175) | Freshwater microbial mat bacterial communities from Lake Vanda, McMurdo Dry Valleys, Antarctica - Oligotrophic Lake LV.19.BULKMAT1 | ecosystem: Environmental > Aquatic > Freshwater >... | reverse complement strand
TATAAATGTACTCAACGATTTATCGAGGGCGTGAATTCGGGAATCTGGCGGAGAGGGAGGGATTCGAACCCTCGATACCCTTGCGAGTATACCGGTTTTCGAGACCGGCGCGATCGACCACTCCGCCACCTCTCCGCGCCGGGGTCTTAGAAGGGCGGTCAACTATCCCGGACCGGGCCGGAGCGCAAGCGGCCTGACGGGATTTACCCGAACCCGCTCAGCGCAGCGCCCGCAGGGCCAATTCCGCCAGCGCCTGCAATTGCACCGCCCCCGCCCCGCCCCGCGCCGCAAGCCGGAGGCCGGAGAGGCTAGCCAGAACGAACGCGGCGCCCTCGCGCACATCCAGATCGGCCGCCACATCGCCCTCGCCCTGCGCCTCGCGCAGGCGCGCCACCAGGGCCGCCGCCAAGGCGCGCTCGCCTGCCGCCCGCATCGCTGTCAGCTCCGGCTGTGTGCATCCAAACTCGCAGACGGCGCCGACGGCCAGACACGCCTCCCCCGCCTTGGCCCGCACCCGCGCCAGCAGGATTTCCAGCCCGTCGATCGCCCGCGGCCCGGTGCTCAGCGCCGCAAGGTGGGCTTCAGTTTCCTGCGCGGTGTAGCGTGCCAGCGCGGCCCGGTAGAGCTGCGCCTTGTCGCCGAACGTGTCGTAGAGGCTCTGCCGGCCGATCCCCATGGCGCGCGTCAGGTCCGCCGCCGAGCTTCCCGCAAAGCCTTCTTCCCGGAACACGCCGATGGCAGCGTCCAGCGCGGCGGTTTCGTCAAATGCCTTGGGTCTAGCCATGCCGGCGTATAGAAATTCTGGAACGATCAGTCAATAACCGAGCATTTTGCGGGGCCCGCCCGCCTTCCCGGCGCCCCGCAAAGCTTCTGAACCTGTAGCCGTTGCAGGGATTTGGCGCACCCGGGACGTCTGAAGTTCGGATTTGACACGTCCGCCACTTTGGTGTTTACCCCGCGCTTCGGTCGCAGCGCCCGCAAAGGCGCGGCGGTCTCCCAGTTTCTACACGTTCAATCCGGAAGGTCCCGCCCATGTTCGCGGTCATCAAGACAGGCGGCAAGCAGTACAAAGTGTCCGAAGGCGACACGCTTGTCATCGAAAAGCTGTCGGCAGCCGCCGGCGATACGGTTACCTTTGACCAGGTGCTGATGATCGGCGAAGGCGCCGGCATCACGATTGGCGCGCCCACCGTGGCCGGCGCCACGGTCACCGCTGAAGTGTCCGCCGAAGTGCGCGGCCCGAAGCTGATCACCCGCAAGAAGCGCCAGCGCCAGACCTACCGCCGCACCATCGGCCACCGTCAGGACCTGATGGAAATCAAGATCACCGGCATCAGCGCCGATGGCGAGAAGAAGAAAGCCGCACCGCGCAAGAAAGCTGCGCCGAAGGCTGACGCGGCCGAAGCCGCCCCAGAAGCATAAATTTTCCCGGGGCCACGGCCTCAAGCGAGACACACAGGTAAGAGGAGCGAACTATGGCTCACAAGAAATCAGGCGGCTCTTCGCGCAACGGTCGCGATTCTAACCCCAAATATCTTGGCGTGAAGAAATACGGCGGCGAAGTCGTCGTTCCGGGCATGATCATCGTTCGCCAGCGCGGCACGGTTAAGCGGCCGGGCAAAGGCGTCGGCATGGGCAAGGATCACACCCTGTTCGCGCTCAAGGGCGGCAAGGTCGAGTACGCGCACAAGGCCAAAGGCCATGTTTTCGTAAACGTCGTGCCGCTCGCGGACGCGGCAGAGTAACGGCCGGAAACAGCTTCCGGCCTCGCACAGACGAGTGGCCGGGTCGCTGTTGAAGACGACCAGTTTCCAGGGGGGAGGCAGGCTACTGTCTCCCCCTTTTTCGTTGGCCCTTCCCCCACCCAAGGCAAGTCTCCCGAGAGGTCGCCATGAGTGAGATCGAGATCAGAACCGGGCGGCTGCTGTTGCGCCCGATCACGCCGCAGGATAGCGGCCCGCTCACCCAGGCGGTCAACGATCCGCGCATCTACCTGATGCTGGCGAGCGTGCCGCCGGCGCAGTCGAAAGCCCAGACGCTGGCCTGGATCGCGACCCATGATCTCGCCCATATGGACGACACCGGGCACTTCTATGCCATCGCCACGGCCGAAGGCGCCCTCTGCGGCGTCATTTCGGCGACCCGCGCCGAATGTGAAAACCCGTTCGAGATCGGCTATTGGCTGATGCCCCCCTTCTGGGGCCAGGGCCTGTGCACCGAGGCCGCCGCCGGCCTCATCCGCTGGCTGGAGGCGACGCGCAATGTCCGCGCCCTTGTCGCCGGCCATTTCACCGACAACCCTGCCTCGGGCCGCATCCTCGCCAAGCTCGGCTTCCTGCCCTGCGGCCGCGGCCCGATGTTCAGCAAGGGCCGGGGAGCAATGTCGGACCACATGATGATGGCGCGGGTGTCATGACCGTCTCCCCCTTCCCCAACCGCCCACTCTGGGCCATGAGCACAAAATGAAGTTCCTCGACCAGGCCAAAGTCTTTATCCGCTCCGGTGACGGCGGCGCCGGCGCTGTCTCGTTCCGGCGCGAGAAGTTCATCGAGTATGGCGGCCCGGACGGCGGCGATGGCGGGCGCGGCGGCGATGTCTGGGCCGTGGCCGTGGAAGGCCTCAACACGCTGATCGACTTCCGCTACCAGCAGCACTTCAAAGCGAAGAAAGGCGGCCACGGCATGGGCCGCAACCGCTTCGGAGCCAAGGGCGACGACTCGATCCTGATGGTGCCCGTCGGCACGCAAATCTACGAAGAAGATCAGGAAACCATGATCGCGGACCTGACGCAGGAAGGCCAGAAGGTCCTCCTCGCGCAAGGCGGCAATGGCGGCTGGGGCAACCTGCGCTTCAAGACGTCTACCAACCAGGCCCCGGCCCGCTCAAACCCCGGCGCCGTGGGCGAAGAGCGCTGGCTCTGGCTGCGCCTCAAGCTGATCGCAGACGCCGGCCTCGTCGGCCTGCCGAACGCCGGCAAGTCCACCTTCCTCGCCGCCGCCACTGCTGCGCATCCGAAGATCGCCGATTATCCGTTCACGACGCTTCACCCCGGCCTCGGCGTCGTGGATCTCGGCACCAGCACCCGCTTCGTCCTCGCCGACATCCCCGGCCTCATCGAAGGCGCCGCCGAAGGCGCCGGCCTCGGCCACCGCTTCCTCGGCCATGTCGAACGCTGCAAGGTGCTGCTCCACCTGATCGACTGCACGCAGGACGACCCCGCCGGCGCCTACAAGACCATCCGCAACGAGCTGCGCGCCTATGATCCCGAACTCGCCGCGCGGCCCGAAATCGTCGCCCTCAACAAGATCGACGCCCTGACGCCCGAACTCGTCAAGGAGCAGATGAAGCTCCTGAAGAAAGCCTACAAGGGCAAGCCTCTGCTGATCTCCGGCGTCTCCGGCGAAGGCGTCAAACCCGCCCTCTACGCCATCGCCGAAAAACTCGGCCTCAACGCCGACCGCGAAGAGGTCCCTCCGCCCTCGGACGATCCAGACACGGAAGAAGGCTGGAGCCCACTCTGATCCCTGCTCCCCTCTCCCGCAAGCGGGAGAGGGGTTCAAGAATCAAGCCCCCGCACTCCCCCGCGCGCTGACCCGCGCATGCCACGCCCGCACATGCCCCGCACCCTCCGGCACCTTCAGCCCGATCCAGTCGGCAAAATCCACCGTGCTCAGCGCGCAGATGTCCGCCATCGTGAACACCTCCCCCACTACAAATTCCCGCCCCGCCAGTTCCCCGTCCAGCCACATCAACGCGCGCTCATACGCCCCGCGCTGGGACTCGCCAAACTCCTTGTACTGAGGAACCACCACGCGCGTCGTGAACGGATGCGCATGCCGCCAGAAATTCCCTGCCGGCCCCATCACCTGAAACTCGATCCTGCGTATCCACATATCCACCTGCGCCTCCTCCAGCGCACTACGCCCGAACATCGCCGGCTCCGGATACAGGCTCTCCAGATACCGGCAGATCGCCACTGTCTCGCTGAGGCACGTCCCGTCGTCCAGCTCCAGCACCGGCGTCTGGCCCAGCGAATTTCGTGCTACATGCTCCGCCGCCTTGTGCTCGCCCTTCTGCAGGGCAACATCGACCAGCGGAATTGAAACGCCTTTCTCGGCGAGGAAGATCCGTACCCGGCGCGGATTTGGCGCCGGCATCGGCGTATTGTAGAGTTTCATGAGACCTCCCTTTGTTGCGCCAAAGCCTTGCAAGCCCATTCCGCACCCGTCAACGCCCGCATCAGCGGAACCACGAGATCGCCTGCGCGTTGTTACGCTTGAGGCAGGCCATGCTGGCCTGCCCCACGCTGAAGGAGGGAGACTCTCACATGCGAGAAGAAAACCACGAAGTCGTGACCGAGGAAGAAGTGACGAGCGCCAGACATGTCGGCCTCTGGAAAATTCTAGCCGGCTCGCTGATCATCGTCGTTATCGGCTTTGCTGTCGTCGCAGGCTTCACCTCAAACCCGGCCTAATCCCCTCGCCAATTCTCCGCGCCGCGTGTATCTCCCGGCGCCATGACCGCTGACACAATCGCCCGCGCGAAACGCATCGTCGTGAAAACCGGCTCGGCCCTGATCGCCGAGGCCGGGTCACCGCGCCGCGCGTGGCTCGCAAACCTCGCCGCCGACATCGCGGCGCTGCGCGCGCAGGCCAAGGAGGTCATCCTCGTTTCCTCCGGCGCCGTCGCCCTCGGCCGCGCCGCCCTTGGCGCGCCTTATCAGGGCCGGCTCGAGCAGAAGCAGGCCGCCGCCGCCATCGGCCAGCCGCGCCTGATGGCCGCCCTCGCCGAGGCGCTCGCCCCGCACGGCCTCGCCTGCGGCCAGGCGCTGCTCACCCCCGGCGACACCGAAAACCGCCGCCGCTGGCTCAACGCCCGCGCCACGCTGGAAACCCTGCTCGAAGCCGGCATCGTCCCCGTCATCAACGAGAATGACACCGTCGCCACCGAAGAAATCCGCTACGGCGACAATGACCGCCTCGCCGCCCGCGTCGCGCAGATGATGGCCGCCGACGTGCTGATCCTGCTGTCCGATATCGACGGCCTCTACACCGCCGATCCGCGCTCCAACCCGGACGCCCGGCACATCCCCTTCCTGGAAGCGCTCAGCCCGGAACACGACGCGATGGCCACCGGCTCGAACGCCGCCGCCGGCGTCGGCTCCGGCGGCATGATCACCAAGCTGGCGGCCGCCCGCATCGCGCATGCTGCCGGCTGCTCCACCCTCATCACCCTCGGCAACCGTCCCCATCCCCTCGGCGCCATCGAAGCCGGCGAGCGCGCCACGCTCATCGCGGCGAAGATCTCCCCCGCCAAGGCCCGCGCCGCCTGGCTCGAAGGCCACCTCAAGCCGGAAGGCGAGCTCACCATCGATGACGGCGCCGCCCGCGCGCTGGAAAAAGGCGCGAGCCTCCTCGCCGTCGGCGTGCGCGGCGTCACCGGCCAATTCGAGCGCGGCGCCGCCGTCGCCATCCGCGATACGTCCGGCCGCACCCTCGCCAAGGGCGTCACCGCCTACAGCGCCGAAGACATCCGCCGCATCGCGGGCCGGCGCACCGAAGACGCCGAAGCCCTCCTCGGCTACAAAGGCCGCCCCGCCATCATCCACCGGGACGACATGGTGCGGATGTGACCGGCGAAGTGATCCGCCCGGCGACCCTGGCTGATCTGGATGCCCTCGTCGCGCTCGAAGCCGGCTTCCCGGATGAGGACCAGTTCGACCGGCGCACGTGGCGCCGCCTGCTTGGCGGCCAGTCCGCCGCCCTTGTCCACGAATCGGGCGGCGTCATAGACGCCTCTGCCGTGCTGCTATTCCGTCAGGGTTCGGACATCGCCCGCCTCTATTCCATCGCGGTTGCGGCCGACGCCCGGGGCCAGGGACTCGGCGCCCGCCTGCTGGCTGCGTGCGAGGAACACGCCCGGTCCAGCGGCGCGGAACGAATCCGGCTGGAAGTGCGTTGCACAAATAGTTCAGCGCACCGGCTTTACGAGTCTGCCGGATATCGCGTAATTGCGCGCCTTGAGTCCTACTATCCGGACGGAGAGGCGGCGCACAGGATGGAGAAGGTTCTCATCGCGCCCTCAGATGGAGTCCCATGACCGATTGGGTCGTGCTCGTCGAATCGGCGAGTGACATTTCGCAGGCCGAAACACCGCACAAGGTGCTGCGTATCTCGGACTATATCTCGAAACCGGCTCTCTTCGCCGGACGCCGCCCCTACATACTGAACCTCGCCCGTTCCTATGCCTACCAGACCGGCGGGTACTATGCCTCGCTATTGGCCGAAGCGCGCGGCCACCGGGTCAGCCCCTCCGTCCAGACCATGGTCGAGCTCTCCAAGAAGACGCTCTACAACCACGCCCTGCCGGACCTCGGCGAGACGCTCCAGGAAGCGCTCGCAAAGAGCGCCCCCAAGGTCGAGAGCCTGTTCGTCGCCTTCTCCCGCTGCGAAATCCCCGCATATGAGGAACTCGCGCGCGAGGCCATGGACTGGTACCGCACACCCGCCCTCGAGATCGAGTTCGATCCCGAAGCGCCCCACGGCATTGCCCGCATCCGCGCCATGGCGCCCCACAAGCTCAAGGATGCACGGCGCGCCTTCTTCCTGGACGCCATGGAGGCCTACACCAAGGGACGCGTGAAGAGCGAAAAGACCCGCACGCCCGCCAAATGGGCGCTCGCCGTCCTCGTCGATCCGAACGAGAAGACCGCACCCTCCAAGCCCGCCTCGCTCAAACGCTTCGCCGATGTCGCCGAGAAGATGGGCGTCGAAGTCGAGCTGATCGAGCCGACCGACCTGCCTTCGCTGGCCGAGTTCGACGCACTGTTCATCCGCGCCACCACGTCCATCGACAATTTCACCTACCGCTTCGCCCGCCGCGCCGAACAGGAAGGCATGCCCGTCATCGACGACACCCAGTCGATGATCCGCTGCACCAACAAGGTCTACCTCAAGGAAATTCTCGAGAAGGCCGGCCTGCCCATTCCGCGTACGGAGATTGTTGACGAGAAGGCGGACCTCGCCGCCCTGTTCGGCCGCCTCGGCTCGCCCGTGATCCTGAAGACGCCCGACGGCAGCTTCGGCATCAATATGGTCAAGGCCCACACGCTCGAGGAATTGCAGTCCGGCGCGAAGAAGATGTTCGAGGATACCGCGCTCATCATCGCGCAGGAATTCCGTCCGACGAAGTTCGACTGGCGCATCGGCGTGCTCAACGGCGAGCCGCTCTATGCCTGCCAGTACCGGATGGCGCGCGGCCACTGGCAGACGGTGAAATACGGCGAAGGCGGAAAGTCCACCGAAGGCGGCTTCACCACGATGCCGGTGGAAGACGCGCCGCCGGAAGTCGTCAACGCCGCTGTCCGCGCCGCCAGCCTGATCGGTGAAGGCCTCTACGGCGTGGACCTGAAAGAAACCGAACAGGGCGTCATCATCATCGAGATCAACGACAACCCCTCGATCGACCACGATGTCGAAGGCCTGATCCTGAAGGATGAAATCTGGCGCCGCATCATCTCCTGGTTCTCAACGCGCCTCGAGCGCCGCATGAACCGGTCGGGCTAATCCCTCCGTTTCCGGAGCTTCTCCCGGTACGTCCCCGGCGACGCCCCGAACCAGCCTTTGAACGCCCGCATGAACGCCGTCTGGTCGCCATAACCGAGCAGGCCGGCGATCTCCGCCAGCGTCAGCTTTTCCTCGTGAATGTAGACCTCGGCCGCTTCCTTGCGCGCCGCCGCCAGAAGCTCGGAATAGGAAAGCCCCTCCTCAAGCAGGCGCCTGCGCAACGTGCGCCCGCTCATGCCCAGCAGCTTGGCCGTCTCTTCAAGGCTCGGCTTGCCCTTGCGGATCTGTTTGTGCAGTCCACTGATCACCAGCATCCGCAGCGAGCTGCCGGCCTCATAGGCGCCCAGCCGCGCATTCAACCGCCCGGTCAGCAGCTGCACCAGCGCGGGATTCGCATTCGGCAGCGGCCGTGTGACCAGCGCCGCATCGATCGCCAGCATGTCCACCGGCGCACCAAAAGTAACCTCGTCGCCAAACATCGCGCGGTAGAACGTGCACGTCTCGGCGCAGGGTTGCGCATGCCGGAACTGCACGGCCGCCACAGGCCGCTCCTGATCCCACAGCAGCCACCGCCCGATCGACGCATAGCCTGCCAGGATCGCCTCGGTCACCCGGCGCATCGCCTCGGCGTCCGGGAATGCAGGCTCCAGCAGGATCCGCGCTTCGGTCTTGGTAATATCGAGCCGCGTCCGGGCCACCTCCTGCGTCAGCGGCTGATACCGGATATTGATTTCCAGCGCCTCGCGGATTGTCGACGCGGCGGCCAGCGCATAGCCGACGTCCAGAAAGGTCGCTGGCCGGAACTGCATGCCGACCCGAAGACCTACCGAATCGATGCCCGTCAGGTCCGCCGCCGCATTCAGCACGGTTGCCGTCAATTCTGCTGGAAACCGCGCATCCGGATGCCTGAACGCCGCTTTTCCCCCCGGCACAACGCCGTAAAGATCCTCAGCCGGCGCCCCCAGGGCCACCGAACTTTCAATCAGGTTGGATAAATAGGCGGTCGAAACTGTCGGCACGTGAAGATGAAGGGTCCATTAGTACTGTAGAGCGCTAGTAATATTGTCCGTATTTTCTGTTTATGCCTCAACGTTAACACATTTTGGCCCAAATTGACTGACCCGGTGGCCGAAAATGTCAAGACAGCAAAGTATCACAAAGTTTAACTGATGGAACGGGACGCACGCAGCAGCCAGATTGTTCGGGGAATGCTTTCAGGTTGCAGAAACGTGTAGCGGCGCTGTCTGGGTGGCAGCGCCGCAATCCGTTTTTCACAGAGAAAAGCGCTTGCGCCCAGCCCCCATCTCATTACACCGGGACTCCGGAGCGTAGCGCAGTCTGGTAGCGCATCTGGTTTGGGACCAGAGGGTCGGAGGTTCGAATCCTCTCGCTCCGACCACCCACCACTGGGCTAATTTCCCTGCAAACACCGCAGAAAATCCAGTAAATACAGCCCCCTTCACACACAGCCCTCCCTGATTTTCGCTTTGCGTCACCCCAGACAAAGCCGGACAGTTTCCGACTTACCGAGGTGGCTCAGAGGTGGCTTTGGTGGCTCAGAGGTGGCTCAGAAGTGGCTCAGAGCTGGCTCGAAGGTGGCTCGGAGGTGGATCAGGGGTGGCTCAGGGGTGGCTTGGGTGGCACGCGGCTTGAAAACCACCGTCTTCAGACTCGAAGGAGCGAGACGGATCTATGGCCAGTAGCCGACTGAAACTCACCCAAACCGCTGTTACGCGAATAATCCGTGAGCATGATGGGAAGAGGAAGGAGCGGCATTGGGACACAGAAGTGCCCAAGATGTTTCTATCCATCACCCCCAATGGAAGCGCCACTTACAAGCTCCTGATCATCAAGCCGGACGGCTCGAAGTCAGACACCAAGCTGATCGCCGCCAATGATGGCTCGCCAGACATTGCCCGCTTACTGGCCACCAAAGAGCTGGGGCGCATGGCCTTGGGCGGCGCTGATCCTGTCACACAGCGGCGCCAGGCTAAGGCCGATGCCAAGAAGCAGCAGGAAGCAACCTTCCAAGCCCTCGCAGACCGTTTCATGGCCGCCCCGGAAAAAAGCCCGCCCATGCTCTCACACCGCACCTATAATGAGCGGGAACGGCTTCTGCGGGAGCATATCCTGCCCACGCTTGGGAAGAAATTATTCCCCGAGATCACCAAGGCAGAGGTGCGCCAGCTCATCCGGGATATTCAGGCACGGGCCGCCAAACACCCACGCGCGTTAACTGCCTCCAATCCCGGCGCCAAGCTCGCCAATGAATGCCAGGGCGTCATCCGTGCCATCTATGGCTGGGCCATCGCGGAAGACCTCATTGAAGTAAACCCAGCAGCGTTCAGGAAGCTGTTCAAGGACACCCCTGATAGGCGCGCAGCGATGCCCGAGGAGGCGCTGCGATTGGTGTGGGCCGCTCTGAGTGCCGACCTGGAAGGCAAGCCATCCGTGCGCTCTGCGAGGGACGAAGAGCGGGAACGAATGCAGCGAGGCGCACCTTCCGCGCTCGCCATTATGCTTCATGCTGTTACTTTGCAGCGGCCCGCCGAAATTGTCGCCGCCAAACGGGATCAATTCGACTGGACGCCGGGCCGGGAGCTGTGGCGCATCCCAGCCGGGCAGACAAAGACGAATGAAGTTTATGAAGTGCCGCAATCGCCGCTCGCTGCGACGCTGTTCAGGAAGGCCCTCTCTCTTCACAGTCATGCGTGGGTATTTCCGAATGAAGCGGGCAACGGACCCATTCGCCATGACGGCCCCAAGCAACGGTGGATCAGGGTTCGAGAGCGCAGCGTTGCGGCCGCCGAAAAGAAGGGGCAGTCCTCACCGGTTGCCGGCGTGCAACTCTACGACTGTCGCCGCCTAGGCCGTACACTGATGGTCGACCGTCTGGGCATCAGCCCCGTCATTGCCGAAGCCTGTATCAATCACGCCCCGGATCGCTCCATGCAAAACCGATACTATGTGGGCAACACTTCAGCAGAGGTGCGGCGGGCAATGGACCTATGGGGTGCAGAGGTGGAGCGAATTACGGGGCATCCCCGCGCTTAAAGCCTCGGACATGGAGACGGCGAAGCGTTCGAACAGCAAGTTATCCGACCCACGGGCATATTTCATAGCAAGAGAGCTTGTACATCGTGGCCTGTCGGCGACCTTGTACAGCGCCTGCGAGGGGGAGGAAGGAAATGAGGTCCTGTATCTTCGGAAATCGGGCCGCACATCCAGCCTCGTGGTCGCAGACCTCAGCAGGCGCTCGCCTCAAGCACAGATTTCCCTGATGTCCCCGCCGGCATACACACCTCCCCCGCCCCGGGCAGAGACGCTCTAACCCGCTGCTGACAGTATAGATCTCGAAAGATTGGGAGATCGGCAAAAATTCTGGAGGCGGAGAGCTCATATGCTCTAACAAAACCCCTGTTTACAGCCCGCCCCCCCGACCCTCCAGCTTGGCTGCCGGCTGATCAGGCTGCTGCCGCCCTTCCCTGTACCTGCTGAATGATCTCCGCCTCGGTTCCTCGCAGATCGTAACCCCCGTGAGCTTGATCTCGGTACCGTCGGCAGTGACGTTGGACTGAGCCGGTTCAGCCCTCCGCCCCCGCGGCCAAACGATCAGCTTGCGCCTCAGAAGCCCGGGTGTGGATAAAGGCCGCCAGCGCTTGGCCTGCCTCAGTCAGCCGCGTCGCCGCCAAAAGGCAAAGCTCCGCATCGTTCAGCGCCGGCCAGCCTTGCGCGAGGCTCAGCACTGGCAGTCCCGCCGGCACAAGCCCCCGCGGCATTACTGCATAGCCAAGCCCCGCCCGCACCGCCGCCGCGCACCCTGCATGGCTGGGGCTTTGAAACGCGATGGCCCACGGCGTCCCGATCGTTTCAAGCGCCGCGATGGCCCGCGCGCGATAGACACACGGAGCAGGCGACACCACAAGCGGCAGCGGCTTACTCGCCCGCGCTTCCGCCAAGGGTGGCGCGGCGCGTAGCGCGGCGTGCTCCGGCCCCACCCAAACAAGATCTTCGCGCCACAAGGCCCGCGCCCCCGGATGGCCCGCCCGCGGGTCCTGCTTGACGATAACGAGATCCTGCTCGCCCCTCTCGAACGCCTCGATCAGGTGCAGTGTGAGATCGCAGGTGACGTGCAGCAAAACCCGAGGATGCGCTGCCGCAAATGGCCCCAAAATGCTCGGCAGAAAGGCGGTCGCGAAATCCTCGGGCGAACCGAACCTCACCTCGCCCTCAATGTCGTCCTCGCGAAACCGGCCGAGCATGGCATCCGCCATGCGGACCATCTCGAGCGCGTAGGGGAGCAGCTTTTCCCCATCCGGCGTAAGGCCGACATTGCGCGTGTCGCGCTCAATCAGAAGCGTCCCGAAATTATCCTCAAGCCGCTTGATCTGGCTTGACACCGCCGATTGCGACCGCCCCACCCGCTGGCCAGTGCGAGAGAAACTCTTAGTCTCAGCCAGAACAACAAACGTGCGCAAGAGGGCGGTATCGACGTCGTACATAGCTTCTCCACCGCCCCTTCGGTTTTGAACGTCAGGGACTTAAGCTGTTAAGAAGCCACAGGCTCGGGCATAAGAGAAGAGTGCAGCAGCTGGAAGCGCCACACCCCATCAATCTTCTCCGAGACAAAACTGTAGCGGGCGGTGACAGTCTCATGCTGGCCATTGCGCGTAAGCTGGGACGACCAAACCCCGGCTTCGATGGCGGTGGTGTCGTCCAGGATCGTCACTTGGCGCTGAAGCACGGCCGGGTCCAGCGACAGGGCGAGGAAGTCCGCGAAATAGGCCTTGATCCGCGCCGGCGTCACCCGCACCTCGTTCTACACCGTCTGCAAAAGCACGCCGTCCGGCGCAAAAAGGGCCGCAACCGTCGCCGGGTCCCGGCCCTCAAGCGCTGCGTCCCACCGGGCGAACTGGGTCTCGATCAGGGCTGTGTCGTCCGCGGGTGGGGCGGAGGCCGCCGCGGCCATCACCATCGCAGCGGCCACACCAAAGGCCAGGGCCAAAAAAGCGTGTTTCATGAGCAAGCTCCTTTTGTTGTTGCTTACCGCAATGATTGGCAAAGGCTCTCGGCCAACGCGAAGATTGGTTAGCACTCATCGCAGTAAGTGATTGATCGGCGCCGTCGATAAGCGGTATCCGGATTTTGCGTTTCGCCCGCGAGCGCCAATCTCGCTATCTGGACCAGCGTTTTGCCTGCGGGGGCCCCAGATGCCAGTCGACATCCTCATCGAAAATCTCGTCTCGCCGATCACTCTGGCGTTCCTCTTAGGTGTGATCGCGACGCTGATCCGCTCCGATCTCGAAATCCCCGAGCCGGTGATGCGGATTTTCGCAATCTTCCTCTTGTTCTCGATCGGCTTGCAGGGTGGGCAAGAGCTAGCGGGGGCGTCCCTCACCGACCTCACGGGCGCCGCGGGAACGACGGCCGCCTTAGTCATTGGCCTGCCGCTCCTGTCGTTTCTGGTGGCCCGCTACATCTTGCGCCTCTCGATCGAAAACGCCGCTGGGATCGCCGCCCTTTACGGCTCGGTGTCCTCGGTGACTTTTGTCGTCTCTCGCAGCTACGCCGAAACCATGGGCACGCCTATGGCAGGGTTCATCACGGCCCTTGTCGCCCTAATGGAGCTTGGAATTTTGGTCGCGCTGTTCATTGGCCGGCTCGCTTTGAGCCGCGCCTCGGGCGAAACTGGCGGCTTGGTCGCGATCCTGCTCGAAACCCTCCGCGGCCGCGGCCTTGTTTTGCTCGGCGGGGGCCTCATTATCGGCGCGGCCATCGGCGAGATAAACTTCGCCAGGATCGAGCCCTTCTTCGTCGATTTGTTCCGCGGCGTCCTCGTGCTTTTCCTGCTCGAGATGGGGATGACCGCAGCCAAGCACCTGAGGGAGTTCGCCCGGGTCGGGCCGATCATGACGGTCTTTGCTTTAACGATGCCCATGATCAACGGTGCCATCGGCACGCTTCTGGCGACAATGGCCGGCCTTTCCGTGGGCTCCGCCTTTGTGCTCGGCGCGGTCGCGGCCTCAGCGTCCTATATCGACGCCCCCGCCGCGGTCCGGGCCACGTTCCCCTCCGCCAACCCTTCGATCTATCTGACAAGCTCGCTCGGGATCACCTTTCCCTTCATGCTGATAATCGGGGTCCCGGTGGTTTATGAGATGGCGGTCTTTTGGGCGTCGATCGTAAACTGAGGGAAGTATGGCGTGGGCTCAATTGGAACCGATCGGGCCTGAGCGCCCTTCACGGCCTCTCGGCCAGCGTCAAGAAGCAGGTCGTTTGGCGCTCGGTTTCACTTTCGCTATCTGTAACTCGGCGCCTAGAATTGACCTTTCATGCTCCGTTGAAATCGATGGGATAGCGTGCTGATCGGCGGCCAGACCCCACGCCGATTTGCAATGTGTACGGCGACCTACTTCGGACGATGCTTGGCTATTCGCTCGCAAGGCAACATCGACCGTCGTCCGATGAAAATCAGTCAACCGGCAGCAAGTTTTATTGTCCGGATACTGTATAGTGAGGCGTGCCCTTCCAAATGAGCTTCCAGCTCGCGCCCGGGCGGACATTCTGGATAATGCCGGGATCAAAGGCAACGAAGCAGCGCCCGCCTGTTTGGCGAACGGAAGGATACAACAATCCCTGACAGCCCTCCCGGCGCAGCTGGGCAGCATAGGCCTGTCCCTGCGGATATCCGATATCCGGATCAGGGTTCAGCGCTGCGTGGTCAGGCGCCCCGCTGAGGTCCGGAAACTCGCCGATGAAGTCGGCGAGCAGCTCAACGTAGAGCGCTTCGTCTTCGTAGATCCCGACATACCCAAGTTCACGCGTGCGGTGAAAACCGACCTCTTCCGCAGAGGTCAGAACATCATAGCTGCAGTACCAGGCGCCCCGGTCACCGGCATTGAAGCGGTTCCCGGCCGGACGTGTGTAGGTGAACGCGGCGTTGATATGGCTCAGGCCGTACACCTTGAGGTCATGTGCCCGGCGCTTGAATACGAGTTCGCGCCGGTCAAGCGCCGGACTGCCTTCGCGCTCGGTGACAAGCCGGGCACTTGTCTCGCCTTCAAGTTCAGCGAGGATTTCAAATTCTTCGTCGGTATCGACCAGCCCGCGCAGGATCGGCGGCTTGTGATGCGTTTGAGAAATGAGCCTCACGAGGCCGCGATCATTCAAAGAAGTAAGTTTCAAACGCCGCCCCGCAGAGCGTCGACATAGGTACGTACACGAATGATTTTAGGCAGTCCCCCGAAGATCATCGCATCGACCGGGCGCTCACCTTCGAATTCCGGCCCCTGATTGGCCAGCTTGATCCACCGGGTGGCAATCGGCGGATTGAAGTACAACTCAAGGGACTTGTAGAGGCCGATTAACGCGCTCAGTCTCAGCATCTGATCACGTGTCAGCTCACCGGCAAAATCAGGCTTCCTGGCGCGTTTCCAGGTCGACTCAGACATGTCTGCAAGCCCTGCTGCTTCCGAAGTGGTTAGCGACCAAGCCTCGGCTACACGGCTGAAAGCTTTCAAAGCAACCGATTGCACATCAGGTGAAATGTGACTTTGCACTTTCGCTTTCATTACAAGTTCTCCTCTATGTGTGAATATAAGTTCAAATGGACCTAAAGTAAAGGTCAAATGGCCCGACCCGTATGTGCCGAGCAACACATGATATTCGCCACAGTGAACAACGCGCATACCGACGAAGGCCGGTGGGGTGCTGGTTCCGGAAGCGTCAGACGAAATCAGTTATCCATCGGATGACGGTTCCGGCAGCATTGCGCCAACTTGGATCCAACCTCATAGGCAGGAAACCGGAAGGGCAATCCGTTCGTTTGGCTCGACCACCTTGCCTTCACCAGTTCAGAATTCGCTTATTGCAGACACTTTTGTCTAGCCTTAGCTCAGTGGGGTACTCAGTTTGACGGCTGCGGTCCGAGTCCGGCAGCGCGCGAGCGCGTCATGGTTTTCGAGAAGAGATAGTCGCCGGCACTGTAGTAATTGCTGACCGTAACCTGAGCGTTGCCAGCCTCGGCTGCGGCGGCAAAACCTTCGGCGAGGCCTGCCAGCTGGTCCCAGAAATCGGGCTTGTAGGAACTGGCGAACGTCTGTCTGTCTCTCTGTGCCTGTTCCCGGGCCTGCTGCTCGGCGACTTTCACTGGTCCCCGCTCCGCCGTCGATCGGATCCACCGATTTGAGGCCCCTCAGGGTTCGGCACGACATGTTCTCACCCTCAACAAGCTGGAATTTTTTGAAGCTTCGAAAATCCCCGATTGAGTGGTCCAAAATTGCAATCTCGCCGTTCTCTTGCTCCTCGGCACCGGTCAGCCAGCCCCGCTCGTTGATTGGTTCTGAACTCCCGGGATCTCAGGCAGGCCGTGTCGGATCGCTGGAGGTCGGCGAGGCGAGCTCTGGATCGTAGGTCACGCTGATAACCTGCCGCTCCAGCATCCGCTGAACCTCGGGCGGCCAGCTGCCCTGATGCAGCGCCCGGACGATGCTGTTGCTTATATCATCGGCATGCGTGCGCCGCTCGTTGTGCAGCACGTAGTCCATCCACCGGGCGAAACTGTACTGCTCCAGCCAGACCTCCCTGTCCCCCAAGTCTCGCACCAGCGACCAGGCGCGCGCCCCGTCGCGCAGATGAATCCGGCGCCGCTCATTCATCGCCGCCAGAAAACGGGGGATATCAGCTTCCACGATCTGGTATTTGACTGACACGTGGACCGGCCCGCTGCGCGGTTCCACTGGCATTTGCACGTCGGGCTGTCGCCAGCGCCCCGTAAGGTCGAGGTTCATTGCGTCCACCTCCGGCAAGCGCAGCAAGAGGCCCGCAAACAAGCTCACCGATTGCACCATTGCCATCGTCAGGAGGGCCGGAGTTACGCCATAACTCTCAGCGAGCTGCCCAGTGATCCAGCTGCCCAGCGCCATCGCCCCAAACACGGCCATCTGGTAGAGCGACAGGGCTCGACCGACCACCCAGCGCGGAGCGGCCATCTGCACTGTCACATTCATGGTCGCCATCGCCAGCAGCCAGCCGGATCCGCAAATCACAAGGCCAAAAACCGTCAGCGGAAGGAAGCGGCTCACTGCGACGATCACCACCCCGGCGATGATCATCGAGATAGTCATCCGCAGGATACTCTCCGCAGCAAAGCGCTGGCGCAAACGCGCATTAGAGAGCGCCCCGATCACCGCTCCGATGCCAAACGCGCCGGAGAGGATCCCGAACGTCACCGGCCCGCCCTCAAGCAGCTGCTGCGCCACCAACGGAAGGAGGGAAAGCGCCGCGCTCGCGGCAAGACCAAACAGTGCCGCACGTGCCATCACCTGCCGGATCGGCGGGGACATCGACACATAGCGGACACCTGCGCCGATAGCAGATCGCAAGTCCTCCTTCAGCGTCGGCGTTGGAACTTTTTCCGGCTTCCACGCCAGCAGCACATAGATGATGCCGAAGTAACTCAGCACATTGACAGCGAAGGCTGCGGCTGCGCCCGCCGCAGCCACAATGGCACCGCCCAGTGCAGGCCCGGCCGTGCGCGCGATATTGAACCCGAGGCTGTTCATTGAAACGGCCGCTGCAAGGGTCTCTCGCGGAACGATATCACCCACAGTGGCTTGCCAGGACGGCGCGTTCAGCGCGGTTCCGCACCCAAGCAGGAAAGTAAAAGCCAGAAGGCCCCAGGGGGTCAGCCCATCCAAAAAGGCAAACACGCAGAGAACTGCCGAAACCATCAGCATGTAGACTTGCGACGCCAGCATCACACTGCGTCTTGGAAAATTGTCAGCTATTGCGCCCGACAGCAGCGACAGGATCATGATCGGAAGGGTGACCGAGGCCGGTATCAGAGCAATCTGTGTTTCGCTCCCGCCGAGCTGCAACATCAGCCAGGCCGCGCCTACGCTCTGGATCAGTCCGCCAAACTGTGAGGCAATGTTGGCCACCCAGATGCGCCTGAACATAGGTATGGAAAATGGGTTGGGAGGCCGTTGCGCCGTCATGGGAAGCAATACTGCACGGTTCGCCGCCCCCCATTGCCCGGCAGAACACAACCGGCCCTCCTGTTCGGATGAGACAGCGATACCCACTTCCACCAATGCTGAATAGACACGCGCTCAATCAGGCAACATGCGAGCCTGCCTGAGACCGCTTCAGTCCAAGGCCTCGTGATCTCCTGTTAGTCCGCAAACCAACAGAATAATAAGTCGCTGAAATCACACACCTCTTTTTGGAGCGAGCTTTAAGGGCGGTTCAGGTAGCCGGGACGAAGCGGCGTTGAAATCAATGGGATATCATGCCGATCGGCGTCCAGACCCCACGCTGATTTACGAAGCAAGTTCCCATGAGGGGCCGCGCGGTGCTTTTCAAACTTTAAGCCAGGGCGCCTGAACTGCTTTGGGTCACTCCTGCGCTTGTAAAGGGAAACAGCGCTGCCGCCTCCCGTCGTAGCAGAAAGGACACTGCCGTGATCAAACGCCCCGCCCCTCTCGCCGCCGCCTTGATGGCTGCCCTCGTCGCGTGCGAGCCCGCCGTTTCCGATACCCCCAAAGCAAAGGTGCCCCCGTCCGTGACCTCCGCCAAGAAAGCCCCCCTGCCTGAAGGCGTCCTCGTCCTCAAACGCGCCACCATCAAAGACCCCGGGGTCATCGCGAACGGCGCCGCCATGACCCTTCTCATCCCCGATGGCTGGCAGACGCGCGGCGGCATCGAGACCAAGCCAAACATGTGCTCGGAAATCTTCGGCGTGAACTGGACGGCGACCTCCCCGGATGGCCGCTCGTCTCTGTTCATCTTCCCCACGGAGGGCTGGGCCGCGTCCACTACGGGCATCGCCTCGGACTGCATGAATGCGTCCTTCCAGACCACGGCGGACTATCTCGCCGCCCGCATCCGGTATTTCTATCCCGGCGCACAGATCACCGGCTTCACCACCCGCGAGGACTTCTACAAGGACGCCGCTGAGAGTGCCCGCCGGACCCAGGCGATGTTCCAGCAATACGGCTTCGACACGCGCGTCTGGGCGGATGGCGGCGAGACGCGGTTCACCTTCAAACAGAACGGCCAGGACATGGAAGGCATGCTATCGGCCTCGTCTCAGTTCTACCTTTCGTCCAACTACAACCCAATGGGCGGCCCGCCGCTCCAGTCGATGAACGCCGGCACACTCGGCACATTCGGCGCCACCGCACCGGCTGGCCAGTTGAACACCCAGCTTGCCGAAGCGGTCCGCCGCTCGGTCACGCCTGATGCGGACTGGCTGCAGTCCCTGATGAAGATCAGCGCGCAGATCAACCAGACCGCTGTGCAGGGCACGGAGCAACGCGCCGCGATGATCGTCGCCGGCGGGGCCGCCGCGACCAAGAGAAATATTGAAGCCTATCGCAACATGACTGCCGCCACCACCGCCAACGGAATGCCGGACCCAATCAAGACCGGCTCCGGCGGCACTCTCAGCTTCAGCAATGAAAGCACCGACGACCGTATCCAGCGCGAAAGCATCGAAGCCATCCGCGGTGTCGAAACCTACTATGACTCGGTGGGCGAGACGACCGTGCAGCTCGACGCCACCTATGACAACGCCTGGCGCGTCACCAACAACGACACCTACATCCTCACCAACGATCCAAACTTCAATCCCGGCGCCTACGACATCCAAGCCACAGAGATGAAGGTGGTGAAGTAAGTTGTCGGTTATCACGCCTGCTGCGCCGCCGCGGCCGCGTGAGCCTGCTTGTACTGGGCGGTGGCCACGAGGATAAGCGTTGCAGAATTGCCTCGATCGGTCTCCTAGCAGCTCCGATTTTCCGCGAGCGCATCCAGCAGCCAGGCGCGTGCCGCGCGCCAGCTCCGCTTGACGGTAGATTCAGATGTGCCGGTGACTTCCGCGATTTCCTGGTGGCTCATGCCGCCAAAATAGCGCAGCTCAACGATATCCGCCTTTTCTTTGTCGATGGCTGCTAACCGGATAAGCGCCTTTTCGAGAACATCAAAGTCGACTCGACCGTTTGGCGCGCCCGAAAGCCGCGTGACCAGGGTCACCTTATGGTGATGTCGTTTATCCGAATTCTTTTTGCGGGCGTTATCGATCAGTATACGGCGCATTGCCCGGGCTGAAAGAGCAAGGAAATGCGTTTTGTCGGTCCATTCGATCTGGTCGAGCTGTACGAGGCGCATCACGGCTTCGTTCACCAGATCTCCCGTTGAGAGCGAGCTGTTGCGTTCGGCCCGAAGCAATGCCGCCGAAACCTGCAGCAATTCCCCATAGAGTAGAGTGAACAACCGGTCACGGGCCACCATGTCTCCCGCCCGCCACGCGGCGAGAAGTTGCTTCGCTTCCAAACCGCCGGTTTCCGCCATGGCACCACCCTCAAGCGCACTTTGAAGACAGGATCACAACTCCCAATCGGATCAAAGTTCTAAAATAGTTTGAACTGGTCTGAACCGAAACACCTCGATCCCGCGCCTCTCTCATTGGAACCCGATGCAAGGAGCAAGCCATGGACGAGACCCTGCGATCTATACCGGCCGAAGCGTGGCCGCTGATTGACCTGCTGTTCAACATTACCTGTGTCGTCACGGCCATCTGGCTGGCAACGACCGTTTTCGTCCTGTGGCGCCGGAATGCGTCCAACCTGACCACATCGAGCGCTGCCAGCCCGAACCGGGCCGCTACCCCCGACTTCCTGTCAGTCGACGAGAAAGCCCGACGGCAAGCCATCAAGCGCGGCGAGAAGTTCGATAACGTCCTCGATAAGCAGGACAAGGAGGAAGCACGAGAAGCCAAGCAGGAAGCACGGGCGAAAGAGACGCGCGTGACCCGAATAGCTCGCCTCGTCTCGTTGTTCATGGCCCTCTTCTCGCTTGCCACGATGATCTCCGGAACCGTGTTTCAAGTCTCCTTCATGGGTCAGATCTGGGAGAAATACTCCGCCAGCGAGCGCCTGATGAAGGTCGTTACCGACTATCCGATCGGCGTCGGCGTCACTGTCCTAGTGATTCTCTACAACCTCGTCACCTTCGTCACCAACCGCAAATGGGAGGAGAAATAGTCATGGCTTCCGAACCTGTCGTTCTGAGCGATCCGCGCATGCTCGCTGAATTCATGCGCCAGTCCGAGTTCAAGGCTTTCTTCGAAAAGCGGTTTGCCGTACCACCGGATTATGCCGCACTGCTGTTCAAGAACGGCCAGCTGATCGATGCCTTCAAGGGCGGTCACTTCTCGGTCGGCGGCGTTGTCGACAAACTGAAAGGCCTCTTCGGCGGCTCCACGCACATCGGCATGATGATCGCGGACCTGAAGCCATTTGCGGTTCAGACAGCGCTCAAAGCGATGTCCAAGGACAAGATCGAAATCGCCGGCGTTGCCACGATCGAGATGCAGGTGGATCCTGACAAGCCTTCAAACATCCTCGGCATGATGCACGGCGTGACACGTTCGGGCAGCGATCCGGAAACGCCCGGCCGCAAGGCGCTCTCCAAGGCCGACGTACTCGACCGGATCCGCCCCCACCTGACCGACCGCGTCTTCGAAGCCGCGATCGGCCGCATGGATGCCGCCGATATCCGCGGCCAGGCGGGCCTTCAGGACAAGGTCCAGGCCGACATGATGAAGGAAGTCGAACGCATTGTCGGCGACATCGGACTGATCGTCCGTGCCGTGTCGATCGAATGGGCGATCAACGTCCAGGACATCGCGGACATGGAACGTGCAGACGCCGACCGCCGCCAGCAGGCGCTTGACCACCGCCTCGAGGTCATCAAGCGCGAGATCGAACGCGAGCAGGATGCAACTGAGTTCTCGCTTAAATCGGAAGTCGATATCGCCAAGCTGCAAAGTGCGTCGGAAGACGAACTGAAACACATGGCCCTCAACAGCGAGATCACGTTCCTCGATGCCCGCGAAGGCGCCAAGCGGCGGCAGGAACTC
>Ga0163144_10009016_pt1 | contig 21489 bp, 21 predicted proteins | sample OliLak19BULKMAT1_FD_123175 | JGI IMG/M metagenome (GOLD analysis project Ga0163144, IMG submission 123175) | Freshwater microbial mat bacterial communities from Lake Vanda, McMurdo Dry Valleys, Antarctica - Oligotrophic Lake LV.19.BULKMAT1 | ecosystem: Environmental > Aquatic > Freshwater >... | reverse complement strand
CTCGCTTCTGTCTCTCCGACCAATGCGATTCTGCTAAATTATTGCCCCTCTGTCCAGTACTTTTTTGGCTGGTCCGAGTACTGTGTCTAAACTTTTGTCTCAACAAAGGGGACAAGTCCATACCGAGCAGGGCGATTTTGATCCGGATGCGGTGGCCAAGCTGGCCTTAAAGCACAAGGATGTGATTGTGGGAGTGAAGTCGGCGCATTACCAGAAGCCGGATTGGGACAGTGTCGATGATGCAGTGCTGGCTGGGACGAAGGCGAAGATTCCGGTAAGGGTGGATTTTGGATATTTCCTGCCGGAGCGGCCTTATTACGAATTGGTAGGGAAGCACTTGAGGCCGGGCGACATATCGACCCATATGTTTCGGGGGCCGGTGCCGTTTGTGGATAAGGAGGGGAAGTTGTATCCGTATCTGGTGGAGGCTCGCAAGCGCGGAATCAAGTTCGATGTGGGGCACGGCGGGGGGAGCTTTGTGTTGCGGAACGCTTAGGGGTCGATCCGGAACGGATTTTATCCGGATACGATCTCGTCGGATTTGCATGCGGGCAGCATGAACGGGTCATTTATGGACTTGCCGGCGCTGATGTCGAAGTTGATGGCATTGGGGTTGCCGCTGAAGGATGCGATTCGGGCGACTACTTCGACGCCGGCGGAGATTATTCTGCGGCCGGAGTTGGGGCACTTGGGCGTGGGGGCGATTGCGGATGTGGCTTTGTTGCGGGTGATGCAGGGGGAATTTGGGTATTGGGACAACAATCAGGGCCGGGTGTCTGGCAAGGAGAGGTTGTTTTGCGAGATGACGTTAAAGGGGGGTGAAGTGGCTTGGGACTGGAATGGGCGGATGGGGGTGGACTTTAGGACGCTGGGTGAGATTTACGGGATTCGGCCGCGGGTGGATTCGATTCTGGTGCCGCCGTCGAAACCGTGAGTCAGTTGCTATTCCAGGCAGGGGTTGACGATGGTGAGGCCGCGGAGGCGGGAAAAAATCTCGATCCGCGGACCAGAGTTCGGTTACTGCGTGGGCGCGGCAGATGGCGTGTATGCGGGCGTCGTGGGCCTGAGCGCCGGTGAGTTTGCCGCGCAGAAACGCATCGCTTAGTTCGGGCCAGTAGCCGTGGGACTCGTGGAGGAGGCGCAAGGTTGGGGATTCCATCCAGATCTCAACTTGATCGATGGCTTGCTTCGGAGGTGTGGGGGCTTGAAGATGTTTAGGTTTGTAGAGATCGCCAGGAATTCGTGCAGGCAGGGCCAGGGCATGGGCCATGGAGCGACTCCTTCGGGAAGGCTCTGGACGGCAGCAACGGCAATCATCGCTTGAACAGGTCGTCTTGCTGGTTGTAGGCCAAAGACGTCAAGTTGGTCCATTCGATGCCGGGCTGGAGGCCCTTCCCACCACGAAAGCTGCCGTCCCGTAGGCGGAATGGTTTGAATGGAGTGCTGGTTCGTGCTTCAATCACGGAGCGTAAGCCTTCCTCTACCAGGACGAGGAAGGTGAGGCCTTCTTTTTGAGCCAAGGCTTTGGCTTGAACGAACAGCGAATCGGCAATTTCAACTGTTGTCTTCATGGCCCATACTACCGAAATACGATATGGGTCGTATGGGTATCACTAGAGGCGGTGTTTGCGGTGTTCGACCATGATGCAGTGGTCCATGACTACGTCGAGGCCGGCGGCTTTGGCGATCGATTCGGTTTCGTCGTTTGAGATGCCCGACTGTAGCCAGATAACTTTGGCCTGGATGGCGACAGCGTCGCGGGCGACATCCGGGGTTTGCTCCGGGCGGCGGAAGACGTTGACGATGTCTACGGGGACGGGGATGTCCTTGAGGTTGGCGTAGGATTTTTCGCCCAGCACTTCGGTCTCTTTCGGGTTGACGGGGATGATTTTGTAGCCGTGGTGCTGGAGGGCTTCGGCGATGCCGTAGCTGGGCTTCATCGGGTCGGAGGATAGGCCGACGACCGCGATTGTCTTTGATTCGAGCAGGATTTGTTTAGTCGTCCGCATCTTTTTCCATCTTTAGGAGGTGCTTGAATTTGTAGACTTCGGCAGGGGTCAGGTGGCGGATCTGGCCCGCCTTGAGCGTCGCGAGTTCGAGGAAACCGATCTTGACACGCTTCAGCTTCTCGACGAGGAAACCGAAGTGTTTGAACATGATACGGATCTGATTTTGACGTCCTTCTGTAAGCTGAATCTCGTACCAGGGGTTGTCGGCGCGGCTGAGCGGCTTGATGACAGCGGGCTTGGTTTTCTTGCCGAACAGCGGGATGCCGGCTCGGAATTCGTCGAGCTGTTTGTCGCTCAAAGTTCCGTTCGCTTTGACGACGTAGGTCTTGACGATGTTTTGCCGCTTGCTCATGATGCGGTTGGCGAATTCGCCGTCGTTGGTGAACAGCAGGAGGCCTTCGGAGTGATAGTCGAGACGACCGACGGGATAGACGCGTTCGCGGACGCCCTTTAGGAAATCGGTGACAGTGGCGCGTTCCTGCGGGTCGCTCATGGTGGTGACCACGCTGTGTGGCTTATTCATGGCGATGTAGAGGAGGCTCTTGGGGGCGTGGAGGAGTTTGTTGTCGACCTTGATGTGATCGACGGAGAGGTCGGCCTTGGTGCCGAGTTGCGTTACGATTTGGCCGTTGACGCGGACGCGGCCTTCGAGGATCATCTCCTCAGCTTTGCGGCGACTGGTGACGCCGGCTTGCGACATGATCTTCTGGAGGCGTTCTTCGGGCACGGGTGGGAGGGGTTAGGCGCTTTCGGTTTCTTGTTCGGGTTGTTGGACTTCGGCTTCGACTTCGGGCGCGGAGACGGGTTCAGTTTCAGGGAATGGCCCTTTGGCTTCCATGAGAGGCGCGAGATCGTCGTCCATGGCGAGGCGGCGCAGCTCTTCGAATTCCTTGAGTGTGGGGAGTTCTTTGAGGTCTTTGAGACCGAACTGGATCAGAAATTCGGGTGTGGTTTTGTAGAGGACCGGTTTGCCGACTACGTCCTTGCGACCGGCGGTGGTGATGAGCTTGCGGTCGAGGAGGGGCTTGAGTGAGCCGACGCCCTGGGTGCCGCGGATGTGGGCGATCTCGGGCGCGGTTACCGGTTGTTTGTAGGCGATGATGCAGAGGGTTTCGACGGCGGCGGAAGAGAGCTTCAGCGGCTGCTTCTGGCTCTGGAAAAACTGGCGGAGCGCTTCGTCGAATTCGGGTTTGGTGCCGAAGTAATAGCCACCGGCTTTGGCGTGGATTTGAAAGCCATATTGGGGTTGCTCGTAGGATGCGTTGAGTTCCTGGATGAGGCGTTCGATCAATTCGGTTTCGCGGCCCAGACTGCGGGCGATCTCAATTGAAGAAATTGGCTGCGGGGTGGCGAATAAAATAGCCGCGATCATTGGCTTGAGTTGTTCTTCTTCAGAGAGGGTTTGCTTCTCTTCGACAAACTGTTCCACATCGAGCGGCACTTCTTCGAGTACTTGGTTTTGTTCTTCCATCATGGTTGGGTCTGGTTCTTATTTGTATTCTTGTTCGACGGCTTCAAGGTCGAGCTCCGCACGGAAGGCTTCTTCGAAGGTTGCGCTTTTGGCCAGGACGATTTCGCCAAAAATCTCATCTTGAGCCAGTTCGAGCGCCTGCCGCTTCACCATTTCGAGGATAGCGAGAAACAGGCAGATCATGGCGCGCCGACTCTTCTGATTTTCGAACAATTCGCGGGCGGAGAAGCGTTGGCCGGTTTGGACGCGATCGAAGACGTTGCGCAACTGCTGGATCATCTCGGGGACGGTGACATCTTCACCGGAGATTTCGTAGATCGGTCGGTTCTTGGCTCGCTCAAGGACGGCTTCGAGGGTCTTGACGAGATCGAAGAGGGTGACGGCGAGGCCGGGATCTTCAGTGTCTTCCAGGTGCTTGCCGGCGTTGGGGTTGGTCCAGATCGCCTCTTCGATGATGCGCTTCTGTTCGAGCATTTGGGCAGCGCCGCGGAAGCGTTCGTGCTCGAGAAGACGGTCGACGAGTTCCTTGCGGGGATCCTCTTCCGGCATGAGCTTCTCGAGTTCGGGATCGCGAGGTAGCAGCAGCTTGCTCTTGACGTGGATCAAGGTGGCCGCCATATAAACGAACTCGGAGCCCAATTCGATATCCATCGCCATCGCCTTCTGCATGTACTCGAGGTATTGCGAAGTGATTTTGGCGATCGGGATGTCGTAGATATTGATCTGCTGTTTGCGGATCAGGTCCAGCAGGAGGTCCAAAGGGCCCTCGTATTGCTGGAGTTGGATTTGAAACGAGGACACTACTCCGTAAAGTAGCACGTCGCGATGTGTGCTGTAAGCAGTAGTGAAACTGGCTTGGGTAAATTCCAGAATCAGTGCTTCAGTGAAACTTCACATTTACGTTGTATCTTGTTGTTTGTGAAAAGGCTTATCAGATTAAAACGGTGACCGAGGCAGCTTGCTCTTATCATCCTTCTTTGGGGCTTCACCTTTGAAGGTGAGCGTGACGGAAACGGTGCGTGTCTCGCGGTTGATGTCTGCGATGCTTTTGGTGTCGCCTAGGTTGTCAAAGATTCCGTCTTCGCGGAGTTTGTTGAGGAAGAAATCGGGGTAGTCGGGGTTGAAGGCGGCGCCCTTTTTCATGCCCCAGATCTTGCGAACTTCCGGCTCGGAGATGAGGTCGAGGCCCTTGATGTCGAGTTTGTCGAAGGTGTATTTTTCGCCGGGTACGATGGTCATGTCCATGTCGACGGTCTTGCGCTCCTCGTTGAGAGTTCGTTTGGCGATGACCTTGCCGTCGAGGAAGCCGTTGCGCTTGACGGCGAGTTCCATTTTGCGGCGGCCGTCGTCGACTTCACCCATGTTGGCAGTGATGCCCTGGCGGAATCCGCCGATGCGGAGCCAGTCTTCGGTGCGGCCGGATTCTCCTTCGAGGCGGATCTCGCCCAAGTTGTACTCTTCGCCTTCCTCAACTTTCACTTTCAGGTTGACGCCGAAGTTTTCAGGGGCTTTTTCGACCGTGATTTCTGGGAACGCGACCTTCAGGCGACCGCGGGCTTCGTACATGGGGCGAATTTTGATGTCGAGGATGTCGCGGAAATCGGATTCTTTGTAGACGACGCCAGTGGAGGCTGCGGCGATGATCGGGCGGAGTTCTTCGGATCGAATGAGCTTGTTGCCCGTGAAGTCGACTTGATAGACCGAAGGGGGAGTTCGCCTGGGCCGGAAGAGGGCCACGAGGTTCCCTTTGTCGTCGGCGGCGAGCTGGCCGCGGATGCGATCTTCGGGCGCTGCAGGCTTGAGGGCTGCGTTCAGAGCGTCTTCGTAGCGCTTGAGTACTTCTTGCGTGGCCGGGATTTTGTCGCCGAAAAGCGGGTCAAGTTTTGCGAGGATGGCTTTGGCTTCCGCGGGTTTGGCGCTAATGTCCTCAAAAGCTATGGGGTAGAAGACTGTGACTTCGGTGACATCCCACTCGATCGCGTAGCCCTGCTCGCGCGGTTCGTAGCGGTAGGAAACACGATCGAAGTAGCCGCAAGAGAGGAGCTTTTGCATGGCGCGATCCATGTCGGCGGGACGAACGCTGGTGCCAGGAAGGATTCCGGCCGCGGCGACGATTTGTTCGGATTTGACGATCTTGTTGCCTTTGACGATGACTTCTTTGACGGGGAAGGGTCCGTTGGTATTTTGGGCAAAGGCGAGTGTGGCGAGCGTCAGGAGAAGAATTAGAGATTGCATGCCGGTGACTACTATTGTCTCCGACGGAGGAAAATGCTGCCGCGTTGCGTTGGAGTGGCTATTTGGCAATCAGGCGTTCGGCGGTGGCTTTCATCTCGAGGTACTTCAATTCGTCGAGTGGACCTTCCCAGGACCACTGCGCAAGACCCTCGCGATCACAGAGAACGATCACCGCGTTTTTATCGTTCTTTGTTCCGAATGCCTTGCGCAGGGGCCCCGCACCTCCATAGACCGTCAGAACTCTGTCGTGGAGCTGTTTTGGGGTGCCCCGGCGCATTCCGCTATCGATAAACGGCTTGGCGAGTACGCCCATGCCGCCGATGATGGGGACTTCGTAGAAGGTGATAGCGGGGTTGGTTGCGAAGTCCTGCTGGAAGCGTTTGGCCCAGGCTTCGACCGCGAAGCGCGAGTCGTAGGAGAAGCCGATCAGGTAGAGGGCGGGCTTGCCTTTGGCGTCGTCCGGAAGGGTGGTTTTCTTGCCGGAGAGGAGTTCGCCTTTGAGGATTGGCATCGGCTGGCCGGGTTCAAGCATCCGAAGGGTGAGAAGCAAAATTGGCAACATTCTTTTGTCTATGAGATGCGTGCATAAGGCTGCTTGATACACTGAAAGCGTTCCCATGTCCTACGACGTCGTTATTATCGGAAGTGGCCCCGGCGGCTACTCGGCTGCCGTGCGCGCCGGCCAATATGGCTTGAAAACTGCCCTCATTGAGAAGTCCCCAAAGCTTGGTGGGACTTGTCTGCATGTTGGATGTATCCCCACAAAGTGCCTGCTGCATTCGGCTGGAGTTTGGGATTACTTCATGCATTCGGAAGAAGAAGGCATTTCGTGCCAGTCACCGGTTTTGAACTTCCCCAATGTGATCGAACGCAAGAGCAAGATCATCTCCAAGCACGCCAAGGGCGTCGAATTCCTGATGAAAAAGAACAAGGTCGACGTGATTGCGGGCTATGGCCGGTTACTCGGCGGCGGCAAGATCGAAGTGGACAACAATGGGCAGAAAACCATTGTTGAAGCGAAGAATATTGTGATTGCTACGGGTTCTGAGGCTCGGATGCTTCCTGGGTTGAAGCCGCAGTCGCCGCGCCTGTTGACGAATATTGAAATCCTTGAGTTGCCGAGCGTGCCAAAGTCTTTGGGGATCATCGGCGCGGGCGCGGTGGGCGTCGAGTTTGCAAGCATTTTTCGCAGTTTTGGCAGCGAAGTGACAGTGTTTGAAATGTTGCCGCGGCTGGTACCGGTTGAGGACGAGGAAGTTTCGAAGGAACTGGAGCGGTCATTCAAAAAGTCGGGGATCCGCTGCGAGACGGGTGCGCGGGTCGACAATGTGCAGGTTGGGGAGCAAGGTGTTTCGTTTACCGCGACTCTCGCCAATGGCAAGGTGGAGCAGGTTGAGGTTGAGAGCCTGCTTGTAGCAGTTGGCCGTAAGCCGAATACCGATAACGTGGGCATCGAGAACACGAAGGTGGAACTGGACCGCGGGTTCATCAAGGTGAATGGCTTCCAGCAGACGGCTGAGCCTGGAGTTTATGCGATTGGCGACGTTGTCGCGGGCACTCCGCAACTGGCGCATGTGGCGACGGCGGAAGGCATGATTGCAATCGGACATATCGCGGGCGTCGAAGTGATTCCGATTAAGAAGAACCGCATTCCGGGCGCAACCTACACGGACCCGGGCATTGGCAGCGTCGGTTTGACCGAGGCACAGGCCAAGGCGGCAGGTTACAAGATCAAGGTGGGCAAGTTCCCGTTTGCGGCCAATTCGAAGGCTTCGATTTCGGGCCATCACGAAGGTTTTGTGAAGGTGATTGCCGATGAAACCTTTGGCGAGATTCTTGGGGTTCACATTATCGGACACCACGGCTATGAACTGATCGCCGAAGCAGTGGTTGCGATGGAAGCCGAGGCCACTGTCGAGACGATCATGAACACGATCCACGCGCATCCCACACAGTACGAAGCGTTAGGCGAGGCGTTCAACGCTGTGTACGGAATGGCGATTAATGCGTAATCTGGACGTCATCGATCTGGGCCGTCTCTCGTGGGACGAGGCCTGGTCGGTTCAGCGTGAATATGTCGATCGACGCAAGGCGGGTCTTGTGCCCGATACATTGCTGTTTGTCGAACACCCGCACGTGATTACTCTGGGACGCAACGCTCAGGAGTCGAATATTCTGGCGGGGCGCGAGTTACTGGATCAACTTGGAGTAAGTGTGCGTGAGGCGAATCGCGGCGGCGATGTTACTTACCATGGGCCGGGACAGTTGGTCGGCTATCCGATCTTCGATCTTGCTCCCTGGAAGCGCGACGTTCGCGCTTATGTCGAGGCGATCGAGGCCGCTGTCATTCGCACCCTTGCAGGGTATGGCATTGCTGCTCATACGAGAGCGGGTAAGGAAACGGGTATTTACGTGTCCTCCGCTGACGGCAAGCCAGCCAAGATTTGTGCGCTTGGCATCCATATCAGCCGTTGGGTGAGCTCACACGGCTTTGCTTTGAACTTAAATCCTGATCTTCGATACTTCCAACACATCGTTCCGTGCGGACTTACGCTTCCGGTTACTTCGATGGCCGAATTGGGCGTAGCGGCGGAACGTAGCGAGGTGATGCGCCTGATTGCGCGCCATCTTGCCGAGATCTTCGGGTTAGAAATTTCCACTTCGATTGAACTATTAGAGGAGACGTTGCCGTGACTGATGTCGTAATGCCCCAAATGGGCGAGAGCATTGTCGAAGGAACTTTGACGCGCTGGTTGAAGAAGGTTGGCGATACGGTAGAGCGGGACGAACCGCTGTTTGAGATTTCGACCGATAAGGTGGACACAGAGATTCCGTCGCCTGTTGCCGGGACACTGGCTGAGGTTCTGGTTGCCGAAGGTGCAACTGTGGGCATCAATACCGTTGTGGCGCGGATTGGTGAAAGTGGCAGTGCTGCCGCTACCCCTGCTGCTCCGCCTCCGGCTACGATTGCCGCGCCAGAGCCGCCTCCTCCAGTTCCTGTCGCACCGCTTGTGGCACCTGTGCCCGCACCTACTCCGCCGCCACCTCCACCACCAGTTCCAGTTGCTGCTGCCGCTTCGGCGCCCATTGTTGAAGTGGAGCCAATCAATGGTCCGCTGTCTCCGCTGGTTCGCAAGATGGCGCGCGAGTACAACATCGATTTGGGTCAAGTGGCCGGCACGGGCGCCGGCGGCCGGATCACGAAGCAGGATATCGAAAATTACATCGAAACTCAGGCTGCCAAGACTGTCGCCAGCGCTGCGCCTTCTGCGCGGCAGGCGGCTGCACCGGCGCCAGCGGCTAGCGCACCGCCTCCGGCTGGGGCAGTGCCTGCCAAGACGCGTGTCGAGCCGATGAGCATCATGCGCAAGAAGATTGCCGAGCACATGATCAAGTCGCAGGCCGTTTCTGCTCATGTAACGACAGTGCACAAAGTCGACATGACGAAGATCGCCAAACTGCGCGCCAAGCACAAAGACGAATTTCAGACGCGCTATGGGTTTGGGCTGACGTTCCTGCCGTTTATCGCGCGCGCGGCGTCAGAGGCGTTGCGGGCCTTCCCGTTGTTGAATGCTTCGATTGAAGGCGACAACATCATCTATCACAACGAAGTGAACATGGGCATTGCCGTTGCTCTGGACGGTGGGTTTGGTCTGATTGTCCCAGTGATCAAGCGAGCGGACGAGTTGAATATTGTGGGCTTGCAACGGGCTATCGTGGACTTGGCAAACCGGGCACGCGGCAAGCAGTTGAAGCCGGATGATCTGGCGGGCGGCACTTTTGCGCTGACCAACTTTGGCAGCTTCGGGAGTGTTTTCGCGACGCCGATGATCAATCAGCCGAACGTGGCCATTCTGGGTATCGGCACGATCGAGAAGGTTCCGGTTGTAGTAGATGATGCCATTGCGATCCGAAGCCAGGCGCATCTGGCGCTGTCGTTCGACCATCGGCTGATTGACGGAGCGCTCGCTGACCAATTCTGCCAGAAAATCAAGTCGATTCTGGAAGGGTTTAGCGAACAGGTTCTCTAACTACAAGTTAAGAACTGGGCCCGCCTCTCCTCTGGAGTTGGCGGGCCTTTTTCGTTTGGCACTGGTCCAAGGCACCGGGAACAAGTGCAGCGCCCGGAATCGGAACGAACCCGGGTGTGAGATCGCAAGATCATGAAGCCTATGTGATCGCGATGATCAAGGGCCATGCAGAGGTCTTGGGCATGATCGAATAAGAACTGCTCAAAAATGCCTCCAACGACGCCTTGAACAACTCATCACTGAAACCCGCACTCATGTTTTCAGCCATCTCGAAGCGGCGAAGCAAAGTACTGGGCATTGGCCTTGCTATTTCGGCGGAAGTCTAAAGACAAGCAGCTCATCACCTAGCGGCCCTGGAAAGAAGCCTCCGCCGCCGGCTGCAACGGCGATGTATTCATTGCCTTTCGCATCCTTGTAAGTCATCGGCGTGGCATAGACACTGGCCTTGGTTTCGAGTTGCCAGAGGAGTTCACCGGTTGTCGCGTTGAAGGCTCGGAAGTGTTGGTCCGAGGTGCCTCCGATGAAGACGACTCCACCTGGAAGTGCGAGTGCACCGCCTAGACCATAAGCGCCCGTGTTGTTGAAGCCTTTTGCCTTGGCCTGGGGGAGTTCTCCAAGCGGAATGCGCCAGCGGATCTCTCCTGTGTTGGTGTCGATTGCGTTGAGGGTGTTCCAGGGCGGAAGAGCGCAGGGCACTGCGTCGCTGGTGGCAAAGCGGGGATGCGTGCCGGGGCTGACGCGTTGCCAAGTGCCGTTCTTCTCAACCATCTTGCCGATGATGCCGAGTTCGTTAGCGTTGACGAAGATCAGGTTTCGTGTCGGGTCATGACCCGCGCCAGACCATGTTCCGCCCCCGAGTGTGCCCGGCAACATGATCGTGTACTTGTCTTTGCCCCAGGGAGCGAAGATGCCGGAATTGCCGGATTGCTCGTAGAGCTTGCGGCATTCGCTAGCCCACTCAGGCGTGAGGGTGTTGAGGTCGGCTTCAGTGAATGTGGTTCTCGAGAGCGGTGGGGGTTTGATCGGAAAGGGCTGGGTTGGATGAGTTTGTTCGCCGGGTACTTCGCTCGATGGAACAGGTTTCTCGGTTGCGCCAAAGATGGGCTCGCCAGTTCGTCTGTCGAGAAACCAGATGAAGCCCATCTTCGTGACTTGAGCGAGGGCAGGCGTCCCGCCGACGTTTAGCAGGACTGGCTTGGCGGGGAGGTCGTAATCCCACAGGTCGTGATGCACTAGCTGGCGATGCCACTTGAGTTTGCCGGTCTTGCCATCGAGTGCGAGGACGCTGTTTGCATAAAGGTTGCTGCCGATGCGGTCGCCGCCGTAGAAGTCGTAGCTGGCGCTGCCGGTGGGGCAGTAGAGGGTAGCTTCCGATTCGCTCGAGGCGCACTGGCCCCAGACATTGACGCCGGTTCGATTGGTGCGCGAGCCAGCGGCCCATGTGTCAGCGCCAGGTTCGCCGTCTTTGGGGATGGTGTTGAATTGCCAGGCCAGCTTGCCATCGGATTGACGCCAGGCGCGGATCAGTGGGGCTGGGCCTTGCGGCGTGCCCTCAGGGACTTCGCCGCCAGTGATTACGAGGTCGCCGAAGATCGTGGGCGGCATGTTTTGGGAGAGGTGGCCGGGATGGAGGCCCGCGCGGAGATCGGTCTCCCAGAGCTTTTCACCGTTGCGGGCCAGCAAGGCAATTAGCTTTCCGTCGGGTGTTCCGAAGAAGAGTTTGCCTTTAGCGTAGGCAGCGCCCCAACTGCGTCTTGCTTCGCCAGTGCGGGCGGTCTTCCAAAGTTGTTTGCCAGTGAATGGGTCGAGGGCGATGACTGAGCCTTTGGGCGTGACGATGAAGAGCTTGCCTTCGGCGAGGACAGGGGTTGCGTTGAAGCTGAGGCGGTTGGTGGGACGCTGAGCCGGGTTTTCGCCATGGTTGTATGTCCAGGCGACTTCGAGCTTCTTGACGTTTTCGGGCGTGATCTGTTGGGCCAGGATTGCGATGGCTAGCGTGGCGACAAGGTGGGCCATTCGGTTTGGATTCCTCGGGTTCGTAGACGGGTTTGGAAGGCGGCGCGGAGCTTTGGGTCGTTGCGAATTTTGCGCGGGGGTTCGGATGTGCGGAGAGCTTCGGCGGCCAGCGCGCCGGCGCTTTCCCCAATGTTCCATTCGACGGGATGGAGCCGGTAGCAGCCATTGGTGATGTGGGTGACGCCGAGGTTCTTGCTGGCCGCCAGGAGGTTCTCAATGCGCTTGGGAATGAGAGCCCCCATGGGTATCTGGAATGGCTGGCTCGAGACATCGATGTAATTGTCGCCACCGCTTGAGGGATGAAGATCGATGCGGTAGCTGCCTATGCCGACACTGTCAGCGAACTTCTCCGCGCCGCTCCCTTCCCTGCCCTTAGTGGCCACGTGTTGCTCGCAGACCGTGAATTCAGCCTGGATGCGGCGGCTCTCACGGATGTAAGGATACATGGCAAGGCCATCTTCGGTGCCGGATTGATCATGCCTGAGTTTGAGGCCAGGCCAGCCGGCTTTGCCGTCGGGGCGCGGCGCTTCGGTCTGCATCCAGTAGAGGAGCGCGAGGCTGAGTTGCTTGCCGCCGCGAAGGTGTTTCTTCGAGTCCTCGATTGAGTTGTTGTGGAGGTTGCCAAGCCAATAGTCGTTCTGTGGCCAGTTGACCAGCGAGATGTCGGCGTCCTGTTGTGGATTGACGAAGTTCTTGCGGCGACGGATGCGGCGGTAGAGCCAGAGGTTGAGTGGCGAGTTCGGTTTGCCTTCATCTTCGCGGGGATCGAATTCGACGATGCGTTTGTCGAGCGTAATTGGGTTGGACATGTGCCAGGCGAGAAGCTTGCCGGGCCAGGCGGGTTTCATTGCCGGAATGTAATCGCGCCAGAAGTTGTAATCTTCTGGCTTGTCGATGACGTGATTTTCGCCGTCGTGGTGGCTCATCGCAAAGCAGACGGTGAAAGACTGGATATTGTCTGGCCTGGCAGTGGCCGGGGCGCTGGGTTCGCCGGTTTGCTGTTGGCTTTCCTGACCGGTTACGAACTCGCATTTGGTGAGAGGGAGGAGGTCGCCTTGCTCGGTGGCATCGATGAAGTAAGGAGCGGTGATCGTGATGCGGTGGTTGTCCTGAGTGTGCTCAATGGTGACCGCTCTGATGTGATCCTGGGCTGTGTCGGCAGCTACGGGTTTGTATTCTCGCAGGAGGATGAGTTGACCGCTGGCGACGTAGGGCGCAAGCGTTGCTTCGAGCACCGCAAGGCTGACATTGGGCTCATGGGTAATCCCGCTGACCGAACCACCGCCGGGATTGAATGGGGTTTGTGTGCGGGCGGCTTCGGTTAGCGGGAAGTTGGTGCGGTAGTAGGTGCGCACAGCCTCGCGGTAAGCGCGATAGGCGCGAGTGCCGCCGAACATTTCCATCCAGGGGTGCTCGTCGGGGGGGACGAGTTGGCTGGTGAGTTGGCCGCCGATCCAGCGGCACTCTTCGGTCATGATGACTTTTCGGCCCTCGCGGAGAGCGCCGAGCGCAGCAGCGCAACCGCCGGTGCCACCGCCGATGATTGCAATATCGGCTGAGAACTCCTTAGCCCGGGTAGTAGCGGCAAAGCTGCTGGCGGCCAGCGTGTTGAGGAAGAGTCGGCGTTTGATCATGAGCTAGATCTTCCATGATATGAGGCGTTCTTTTTCAACTTTGGATTTGTCGATTTCCATGCCGAAGCCGGGGCGGTCGGGGAGGGCGATGCGGCCGTTGACCGGCTTCAGTTCATTGCGATCAAAGTGGTAGTAGGAGGCCATTTTGAGGACCAGAAATTCGTTCAAAGGGCAGGTGGATTGATTCTCGCTGGCGACGACGTGGACAGAGGCATGGAGGTTGTGGCCATGGGGTATCACGGGCACGTCATAGATACTGGCGAGAGTGCAGATTTTCTTCAATTCACTGACGCCGCCGCACCATTCAGGGTCGGCCTGTACGACGCGGATGGCGTCCGCTTTGAGAAAGCGGTGGACTTCCCAGCGCGCGTAGAAGTGCTCGCCGGTGGCGATGGGGACGCTGGTGGATGCACTGAGCCGGGCGTACGCGTCTACCTTCTCGCTCGAGAAAGGTTCTTCAAGCCAACGCAGGCGCAGCGGTTCGACTTCTTTGCACCACTGGAGGGCATAGGGGAGGTCCCAGCCGTTGAAGACATCGAACATGATGCCTGCGGTGGGGCCAAGCGTTTCGCGCAGGATTTGAGCGGTGCGAACGTTGCGGGCAAAGCCTTCGGGGCCGCGGCCTGGGCCATCGGCGAGGAACCATTTTTGGTTGCGGAAGCCTTGGGAGAAAAGTTCCTTCGCTCTCGCGGCGACCTTGTCAGGTTCGAGCGAAGATCCAAGCGTGCTGCCATAGACTTCGACGGAATTGCGCGAGGGGCCTCCCAGCAAGCGGTATACAGGTGCCTTGAAATAACGGCCGCGGAGGTCCCAGAGGGCGTTGTCAACAGCGCTAATCGCCATCATGAAGATGCCGGTGCGGGCATGTCGATTGAGCCGCCACAACTGATCCCAGGCGACGTCGCCGGCGAGTGCGTCTTTGCCTTTGAGGAAGGCGCTGATCTGCTGATCGATCACAATGGCGGCCTCGCGGTCGACCGGACCATAGAGGCCTTCGAGGCCACCGGTTGCTTTGAGCTTCAGGTAGATGGCGGTGGTTTTTTGTGGGCCGGATTCGGGTTTGGAATCGCGATACTCCTTGGGCCGATAGCCGTCGTATACGTGAAGAGGCTGCACTTGGTATTGCGCGTTGATGCCACGGGTGGCTTCTCGAGTGCCTTGATATTCCCAAAGTTCAACGGCTTCAATGCGACAAGTAGACTCTTGCGCTGCGGCGGCGAATGCCCCTGTAAACAGGCCTAGTACGCGACGGCGATTCATGGGGGCAATTCTATCAGCGCCACATCGGCAGGATGAAACTTAATAGTCACACGCGCTTCATTCGATAGAAATGTTGGGTGGTTACCCTGCGAGGATGAAGAGAATTGCAATTGCAGTGCTTGCCTTGGCGCTCGGATTGATGGCGCAAACATACGGGGAAATAGCGGGAACGGTGACCGACCCGAGCGGGTCGGTGCTGGCTGGGGCGGAGATTACGATCGAAAATCCGCAAACGGGGTTTGTTAGAAAAACGGTTTCGACTGGAGCTGGCAATTACACAGTTGGGTTTCTGCGGCCTGGCGTATATCAAGTGACCGTATCGGTGGTCGGGTTCAAGACCAGCGTGCGGAAAAACGTGCAGGTGCAAGTTGATAATTCGACGAAGCTGGACTTGACGCTGGCGGTGGGCCAGGTCAGCGAGAGTGTGGAAGTGAGCGGGGCGGCGCCGCTGGTCAACAGCGAGAACGCCGCCGTGGGTACTGTGATTGAAAACCGGCGGATTATCGAGCTGCCGTTGAATGGGCGCAATTGGCTGCAGATGGTGGCCCTGAGCCCGAATGTGAGCTCGGAGATGCGCTCCAGCGGCCACGTGGATTCGCGGCAAGGCGGAGAACGCGGGAGGCAGTCGATTTCAATCGCCGGGCAGCGGCAATTTTTCAATCGCTACACGCTCGATGGGATCGAGAACACGGACGTGAATTACAACACCTATGTGGTGAGGCCTTCGATTGAGGCGCTCGAAGAGTTCAAGATTCAGACGGGCATCTATTCTGCGGAGTACGGACGTGCCGTGTCGCAGATCAACGCGACTACGAAGGCGGGCGGCAACCGGCACCACGGCGCCGTTTTCCATTTTTTGCGCAACGACAAGCTCGATGCGAAGGAATGGCAGCAGCAAGGGAACAAGAACCCGTTTCGACGCAACCAGTTTGGGTTTGTGTGGACCGGCAAGGTGATCGAAGACAAACTTTTCTTTATGTCGAACTTCGAGGGTACGCGGGATTCGAAGACGTTTCAAGGGACGGGAAACGTTGCGCCCACGCCGTGGCGGACGGGCGACTTCAGCGGTCAGTCCGCCGTGATTTTCGACCCCGATACACGCGTCTATCAAACGACAAACGGGCAGGAGCGGGCAGTGAGCGCCAGTCCCTTTCCGGGCAATCGGATTCCAGCAAACCGGATCCACCCGTCGTATGTAAAGTTGCTGGAATTTTATCCAGAGGCGACGCGGCCTGGACAAGACATCGTGCAGAACTACGTGCGGCAACGGAAGCGCCCTCTACAGAGCGAACAGTTTACGCAGCGCTTTGATTTCAACGAGAGCGCAAAGTCGGCATGGTTCGGCCGCTTTGGTGTGGCGGATGAGTTTGAGCGGCGGATCGAGACGTTTCCGCAGCAGGAAGGCGGAGTGCAGGTGAAGGTTTGGCAGGTGATGGCCGCCAACACGCGGACGCTGACTCCGAACATAGTCAATGAAACCCGATTTGGTTATAACCGCTTCGATAACGATCTGATATTGCATCACGCCTACGAGCGCGATGTGACCAAGGAGTTGGGAATACGCGGGTTGGTCTCGCCGTCGTCGAATGCCTGGGGCACGCCCGCGATCCAGTTGGGAAGCGGATTGAACGGATTTGGAGAGAGCGGCAACGGCCCCTGGATCTATCGAAACCGGACGATGCAGTTTTTGAACAATACGAGCGTCATCCTGGGAAAACACTCGTTGCGCTTCGGGATCGAATCGCGCCGGGACATTTACAACGCCGAAGGCAACACGGTGGCGCGCGGGCGTTTCTACTATCAGGGATTGCTCTCGATAGCGCCTGGCGGAAGGGCGCAGGCAGCCAATCTTTGGGCAGATTTTTCGCTGGGTTTGAATCAGCGCTCTGAGCGGGCGCTGGGCTTGGCGAAGGGGGATTTGCGGGCGATCTCATGGTTCGGCTACTTTGAGGACGCCTGGAAGGTGACGCCCAAATTGACCTTGACGCTGGGGATGCGCTACGAGGTCACGCCGCCCTGGATTGAGCCCAACCGAAAGATCATGAACATCCAAATGTTCGGATGGGAAGCGGGCGCAAAGACCCCGATCATGACCCGCCCCGGCGATGGAGACTTCAACGAAGGTTTACTGTTCCGGTTCGCGGATGTGATTCCGACGCAGGTGGGCGATGACAAGTTGGGCCGGGCGACCGTCCAGACGGATCGCAACGATTTCGCGCCGCGCATTGGGCTGGCTTGGGCGCCTTCTTCCAAGTGGACGATCCGCACCGGCGCCGGATTGTTCTACACGCAAGACCAGGGAAATCCACGGTTTGACATCGTGAGAAACGTGGCGGGACGCGGCGACTTTACATCGAGCGATCAGCGGCCAAATTCACCGCTCGACGACCCGTGGCGCAATGAGCGTCAGACCTTTACGTGTTCGAATTGGAGCGGCAACTGCGTGGGCCAGCCGTTTGTGCTGGGTAACGTGAACGATCGCAAGACGCCGTATGTGGCGCAGTGGCTGGTGAACGTGCAGAGGCAGATCGGCAATAGCCTGGTGGTTGAAAGCGGATACATGGGCAATGTAGGCCGGCGGCTGGAACGGCTACGGTCAACCAACGAGCCGTATTTGCGCACTGGCTTGAGCGATACGAGCAGCGTCCAGAGCCGAAGGCCGTTTCCGATCTACGGCATCATCCAGCAGGTGGAGAATGTCGTGAATTCGAATTACCATGCGCTGAACTTTAAGGTGCAGCAACGGTTCTCGCGCGGACTGTCTTTGTTGGCCGGATACACATGGTCGAAAGCGATTGACGATGGCAGCGGGATTCGCACGTCGGGCGGAGATCAATCGATCGCCAAGTACGACTGGAATCTGCGCGATGAAAGGGGCTTAAGCCAATTCCATACCGGGCATCGGTTTGTGTCGAGCGTGTTGTATGAGGTTCCGTTTTTCGCCGGAGCGCCGAAACTGGCGCAGGGAGTCTTCGGTGGTTGGCAGATCAGCGGGATCCTGACATTCGCAACTGGCAACCCGCTGCGGGTGGGTGTCATCGGCGACACCAATGCGATCGGTGGCGAGGGGAACTATCCCGATGCCACGGGGTTGAGCGCAACCGCAGGGGCGGGGACCGTGAATCGATTCTGGAATCTGAATGCGTTCGATGCGACGAGTCCTGAATTGCGTTATCGCTTTGGCAATTCTGGTCGGAACACTCTGATCGGGCCTGGCTACGGGCAGTTGGATGCTTCGTTGCTGAAGACGATCAAGCTGCCGATGGAAGGGCACACGCTGCAGTTCCGTTGGGAGTCCTTCAACATCGCCAATCATCCGAACTGGAATATCCCTTCGAGCGATGTTCGGAACGCCGGTACGTTTGGGCGTGTGTTGACGGCCCGAACCATGCGGGAAATGCAGTTTGGCTTGAAATATCTGTTTTAGGCTTTAGGGTCGGCGGCGGGACAACTGTTCGGGGCTCAGTACGGGTGCGGCGAAGGTGATCGCGAGGCCGAGGATAGTGATGGCTCCGGCGACGATGAATGTGGTTTCGAGCGCAGCGGCCATGCCGGCGTCCTTCACACGCCAGTTCAGGAATGCGCCCATGACACCGACGCCGATGCCGCCGCCGATGCTCCTGGCGAACTGCAGGGTAGCGGTGGCGGCGCCCATCGATTGGCGTTCGACCATCATCTGGACAGCAATCAGAAGGGCCGGTACGGTCAACCCGAATCCGGTCCCCATCATGAACATGCTTGAGATCAGGACAAGCTTGCCGGAATCCTGGTGGAGCTGGGCGAGCATGATGCTGCCTAATACTACGAGCCCCATGCCCCAAATGGCTGGGCTGCGATAGCCGATGCGAAGCAGGATGCGCGCGCAGACGGCGCTGGCGATCACCCACGCCAGCAGAAGCGGAGTGAGGCTGGCGCCTGCTTCCGTCGCGCTCTTGTGCTGGACTTCCTGAACGAATAGCGGTACGTAGGCAGTGACGCCGTTCAAGACCCAACCGATGGCAAGGGCGTGCAGGATGGCGACCGTGAACAGCCGCCAGCGGAAGAGCGGGAGCGGCAGGACAGGGTCGGGGCTGGCACGCTCAACACGATAGAGGATGATTGCGAAGAGCACGGAGAGCGCGAGCAGAGCCCAGCCATACCAGGCGCTGAGGTCGAGGAGACCGAGCAGAAGTGAGATCGCTGAAAGGGTAACGAGGATTGCGCCGGGATAATCGATGTGCGGCTTGCCGGCGGTGAGTTCGTGGTGATCGCGCCACCAGTGCCAGACAAACCACGCCGAAAGGATTCCGAAAGGAATGTTGATGTAAAAGACACTGGGCCAACCGATGCGGTCCACAAGAAAGCCACCGAGCAGAGGTCCGGCAATGCTCGAGACGCCCCAGACGCCGCTAAAGAGAGCCTGTACCCGGGCGCGTTCTTCAAAACTGAACATGTCGCCGATCATGACGAGAGCAAGAGGGAGCAGGCCGGCGGCGCCCAGACCTTGCAGACCGCGAAAGACTATGAGCCAGATCATGCTGGGAGCGAATGCGCAAAGAAGGCTTGCGAGTAGGAAGAGCCCCATCGACCAGGCGTAGACGATACGCCGTCCGAGGATGTCACTGAGCTTGCCTGCGACCGGTATGCCAGCGCTTGACGCAAGGACGTAGATCGAGAAGGACCAGCCGTAGATGCTCAGGCCGCCCATCTCACCGACGATTGTGGGCATTGCAGTTGCCACAACCGTGGCTTCCATCGAGCCCATGAAGGAACCAATCATCAGCCCCATGGTCACCACGCTGCGTGGTGATGAGAAAAACGTTTTCAAGCTACTAGGTTAGCCCGACGGCTGACCGGCGAGCTGAAACGAAGCTGCTGGCAAGCGTTAAAAACTTCGCCCAGTGGTTGTGCTCACCGGGTAACAGAAATTGAGCAGATTCAATCTACCGGGTAGTTATGGAAAAAGAATCAAATTACGAACCGCACCATTTGACAGGCAACGAAGCGCTGGAAAAAGTGAGATACATCCTGAAACATTTTAGAAACACGATGATGATTAGTTCCGCAGGCGGGACAATCCACTCGCGACCGATGGGTTTGCAGGGTAAGGCTGAAGAATTTGAAGGCACACTGTGGTTTTTCACGGATCGGGACTGCCGCAAAGTGGATGAGATCGAGAAGAATCCAGCAATTTCATTGTTGTTCCAGAGCGACGACAAAAGCGCCTTCATGCATCTATTCGGAGATGCTGTTCAAGTCGATGATCGGGACAAGATGAAAGAGTTGTATTCGCCGCTGTTGAAGACCTGGTTTCCTCAAGGGCTTGAAGATCCCAGCATGACTCTGATTCGCTTTGAGGCGGAGCGGGGAAATTATTGGGATAGCCCTGGAGGAATGTTGCAAGTGTTGGCAGCCTTTACTAAAGCTATTGTCACCGGGAAACGCGGGCAGGGTGGTGAGATGGGAGAAGTGAATCTTTAGATTTAGTCAGCAAAATTGCCACTCGAACCATACTAGTCCTCCACAAGAGCCGGGTTGCATTGTTACTGCCGATAGTTCCGGCTTCTCCCCGCGCAAACGGGGCAGGAGTTGGAGCTACATCAAGTCTAGTGGGACTTCTGTAAAAGCCTCATTCGAGAGGGCGCGAATCCGATCCCCTGACATACCGCCGGCATGGAGCAGGGTTTGGATCCGCGCCGATTCGGCTGACCACCGGCAGGCAGTCGGAAGGGATCAGCGGGGGCGCAAGCAGTATCGCTACCATACTTCTTAAATGACCAACATGAATTACTTCGATTGGCTTCAGAACTGGTATGTGAACCAGTGCAATGGTGAATGGGAGCATCGCTATGGCGTCACGATGGGCACTCTCGATAACCCGGGTTGGTCGGTGAAAATTGATCTGATTGGAACATCAATTGAAGCCATCGAGATGGCCCCCATAGAGATCGATTCTGGCAGCGGCGCTGCGCCGGACTGGTTGCACTGCAGTGTTTCGGACGGTCAGTTGCTGGGGTTCGGCGACTCGCACAAACTCGAAAAATTGGTGGGAGTGTTTCGCTCATGGGTCGAGGCGAATATTGAAAAAGTCTGAGGGCTTAGGCGCAGGGAGAGGCTGAGAAGCTTGCCGGCTTCTGATTTCAATTTCAATTAGAAGATCAGGCCGGCGAAAGCGATGAGCGATCCTAGTGCGGCAGTGACAATGCGCCGGGCAGTGGTTGGTGGCGCTGCCTGGTGATAGTAAGCGGCAGATGCGATCGCTAGTGTGGCTACGATCAACTCGACCAGCAGCACGATCATGGTTGCGCCCTGGCCAATCCGTATCGCTGCGAATAACGCGACGATTGCGCTGGAGGCGGCGATGGGTCTACCCCTTGGGGAGAGTACGAAGAGTTGTACCGCGAACTGGATGGTATAGGGGAAAAAGAGCCGCCGGTCGTCTGAGTATTCAAATGCAAGCAGCCAGAGGAAGCCGATTGCGGTGAATTGGATGAGGTCTGAGCGGGACTTGAATTGGTTGGCGGCGAGTAGAATTGAGGCGATTAGGATCAGGGCCCAAGGCCAGGACCCGAGGAGGCAGTCGACCAGAGGAGGTAGTACGGGAAGGACCAAACTTTTAGAGAGCGCATAGAAGGCGGGTGATTTAAAGAAGTATTGAGAGTGCCAGTAATGTCCGTAGTAGCCGTGATAAAAGCGGCGCTCTTGCGTACCGTGCAGCGGGAGTTGGCCCACGTTAGAGGGCCTTTAGTTGCATCTTTGTAAAAAATCCGATCTAACCATTGACGAGGAACCTGGTGAATTCCGCTTCGCCATGAACGTCGGTGAGACGCATGTCGCGGCCCTGATAAAAGTAG
>Ga0163144_10009015_pt1 | contig 21490 bp, 19 predicted proteins | sample OliLak19BULKMAT1_FD_123175 | JGI IMG/M metagenome (GOLD analysis project Ga0163144, IMG submission 123175) | Freshwater microbial mat bacterial communities from Lake Vanda, McMurdo Dry Valleys, Antarctica - Oligotrophic Lake LV.19.BULKMAT1 | ecosystem: Environmental > Aquatic > Freshwater >... | reverse complement strand
TGAAACTCCTCCGCGCTTTTTGCCGTGACCGTCGCGCCGCCGCTGCCCCCGGTGGCATTCCCGCCGAAACCATCCTGGGCCGGGGATGGCAGCGCGGAGGCAAGACAGAGAAGGATTATGGTTGCGATCCTTTGAACCGCAGGAGAAAAAAAGTTCATGAATGAAGCCGGAGCCCATAATTCTCGCAGACTTTGTGCTTTTGTCGAACGTGAGGTCCTTGCCCCACAACCTTCAATCTTATGAAGGCCCGTGTTCTGATCGTGGATGGACACAGCATCATCTTTCAATGGCCCGAGCTGGCGATTCTGCATGCGCGGAAGGGAATGGTGGCGCGGGAAACATTGACTAAAGTACTCCGCGATTTTCAAGATAACACCGACTGGCACATCGTGGTGGTGTTTGACGGAAAAGGAACGACGGCCAACGAAGCTAGTGAGAAAAACGGGATCCAGGTTTTTTATTCAAAATCCGGCCAGACAGCCGACAGCGTGATCGAACGCCTGGTCGCAAAATATGCGGAGACGTATGATGTCACGGTGGCCACGGACGATGGACTTGAACGCACCACGGTCGAAAGCTTCGGGGCCAGCGCGATGTCCTCCCGTCTGTTACGTGAGGCCATGCAAGAGGCTGGCCGCGGACTGGAAGAACGCCTCCGGCAGTTGCGGAGGCACTGAGCCTGACTATTCGCCGAGATCCTCGCCAATCATGTAACGAGTGAAGCGGCGGATGACGATATTCTCTCCCAATTCCGAGATCTTTGAGTGAACCAAATCCTTGATGGTCAAATCAGGGTTTTTAATGAACGCCTGCTCAAGAAGACAGACCGTGCTGAAAAATTTATCAATTTTTCCGTCCACGATCTTATCCACGATGTTGGCCGGCTTTCCCACAACCTGCGCGGCAAAGATCTCCCGTTCCGCCAGGATCAACTTGTCCTGCACCTGTTCCCGCGAAACATAGAGCGGATGGGCCGCAGCGATGTGCAGGGTAATGTCCTTGACGAACTCACGGAAGATTTCGTTCTTGGCCACGAAGTCCGTTTCGCAATTGATTTCCACCAACACGCCAACTTTGCCCTGAAGGTGAATGTAAGAGGCCACAATCCCCTCTTTGGCCACGCGGGACGATTTTTTCCCGGCGCTGGCGATGCCTTTTTTCCGAAGGATTTCCTCGGCCTTGACCAGGTCCCCGGCAGCCTCGTCGAGAGCCCGCTTGCAATCCATCATTCCGGCGTTGGTTTTTTCGCGGAGTTCTTTGACGAGAGAAGGTGAGATATCGGACATATTTATGAAAAAAGTTAGTGGTTGGTGTTTTGACTGATGGGTGGAACCAAGAGAGTCAATCAACTCTCAGCAACCAGCCATCACAGACGGCGAAAACGAGGCTATTCTGCAACGGCTTCGAGTTCGCTGGGAGCCGCGACCTTGGTGCGAACCCCTTGAGCCTGGACGATGGCATTGACGATTTTCTGCAAGATCACGCGGATCGAACGGATGGCATCATCATTACCGGCGATCGGGTAACTAATCCTCTCCGGATCGCAGTTGGTGTCCACGATGGCGACGACCGGAATCTTCAAGCGGGTGGCTTCCGCCACGGCAATTTCCTCGCGGTTGGTGTCAATGAGAACAATGGCATCCGGCAGACGATCCATGTTGAGAACACCTTCCAGATTGTGATGGAGCTTTACCGCTTCCCGGCGCAGGGCCGAGGCTTCCGCCTTGTTCAGGCGGGCAAAAGCGGGGGTTTTTTCCATGGCCTGAAACTCGCGCAGACGGGCAACGCTGCGGCGAATGGTCTGGAGATTGGTGAGGGTTCCGCCCAGCCAGCGCTGGTTGACGAAAAACTGCCCCGTGGCTTCGGCGGCTTCCTTGACGGCCTCCTGGGCTTGTTTCTTGGTGCCGACAAAGAGGATTTTCCCCCCACCCTTCACGACTTCGCCAAGATAAGCCGCCGCGTGGGCGAGCTGATCAACGGTGAGGGCAAGGTTGATGATGTAGATGGAGTTTTTTTCCTCGAGAATGTAATCCTTCATTTTGGGATTCCATCGCTTGGTTTGGTGACCGTAATGAACACCTGCTTCCAGGAGTTCGGTCATGATTGCTACGTTTGGAGATGATTCGGACATGGAGAGTTATTAGCTGGCGGCTTTGTGCGGTTCTTCGTCTGCTGGCAGAGAATCGCCGATGTGGACAATTTCGATATCGCGGTTGGTCGGGAAACCCGTTCCGGCAGGAATGAGGTGACCCATGATGACGTTTTCCTTGAAACCCCGCAGGCGATCCACCTTGCCGAGCGTGGCGGCTTCGGTCAGAACGCGGGTGGTATCCTGGAACGATGCAGCGGAAATGAAGCTCTCGGTCTCGAGCGAGGCCTTGGTGATGCCGAGCAACACCGGACTGGCTTCGGCGGGTTTTCCGCCTTTCTCAACCACGGCTTCGTTTTCCGCCTCAAAGGCGAAACGGTCAACCTGATCGCCCCAGAGCATGGTCGTGTCGCCCGGATCGCTGATTTTCACTTTCCTCAGCATCTGGCGCACAATGATCTCGATATGCTTGTCGTTGATTTCAACGCCCTGCAAACGATAGACCTCCTGAACTTCGTTGAGCAAATGTTCCTGCAATTCCTGAGGTCCGCAGATCTCCAGAATCTCATGAGGAACAACCGGGCCTTCGGTCAGTTGCTGGCCTTTTTTCACGAGGTCGCCCTTGAAGACGATAATGTGCTTGGAGAGAGGAATAAGGTGTTCTTCCTCGGCGGTGGAATCCGCATCCTTGACGATGAGGCGGCGTTTGCCGCGAACGGTGCCACCGATGTCAACGACGCCATCAATCTTGGCGATCTCGGAAGCGTCCTTCGGACGACGCGCCTCGAAAAGCTCGGCCACGCGGGGCAGACCACCGGTGATATCCTTGGTCTTGGCAATTTTGCGCGGGGTTCGGGCCAGGCGGGTGCCGGCCGGAACTTTTTGCGATTCCTTGACTTCGACATGAGCACCGGCCGGGATGGAATAGCTGGCCAGAATTTCTTTGCCTTCACCCGCAATGACGATCTGCGGATGCAAATCCTCCTTGTGCTCGATCACCACGGTGCCCATGACTCCGGTGGCTTCATCCACTTCCTTACGGATGGTGACGCCAGGAATCATGTCGCGGAATTCGATGCGACCAGCCTTCTCGGTGATGATCGGAACGTTGTAAGGATCCCATTGGATAAAGGTCTCGCCTTTTTTCACCGTGCCGCCATCGGCAATGGCAATGATGGAACCGATGACAATGTTATAGCTCTCCAGCTCGCGGCCGTCCTTGGCGTGGAGACTGACCGTACCATTTTTGTTGAGAACAACGAAGTTCTTGTCCGTGCTTTCCACAACCTTGAGGTCATTGAAACGAACGGTCGCGTCGTTCTTCGCCTTGATAATGGGCTGCTTGAACGTCTGACTGGCTGTGCCGCCGACGTGGAAGGTTCGCATGGTGAGCTGGGTGCCGGGCTCGCCGATGGATTGGGCGGCAATGATGCCGACCGCTTCGCCGTGCTTGACGGGAAGTCCGGTGGAAAGGCTGAGGCCGTAGCACTTGACGCAGATGCCGCGCTTGGATTCGCACGTGAGGGCGGAGCGGATTTTCAACTGCTCCAGGCCAATTTTCTCCAGAGCGGCGGCGGTTTCCTCATTGATGATCTGGCCGGCCTTGACCAGCGCCTTGCCAGTGACAGGATCCTTGACCGTTTCGCAAGTGGTGCGTCCCACGATGCGGGTGGAGAGGCTGACAACCTCTTCGTCACCTTCGTAGATGGGACGAACCAGAATGCCGTTGACCGTGCCGCAATCATCCTTGGTGATGATGACGTCCTGGGCGGCGTCCACGAGCTTGCGGGTGAGGTAGCCCGAATCCGCCGTCTTGAGCGCGGTATCGGCCAGACCCTTGCGGGCACCGTGGGTCGAGATGAAGTATTCCAACACAGAGAGGCCTTCACGGAAGTTCGAAATAATGGGGCGCTCGATGATTTCTCCCGAGGGCTTGGCCATAAGTCCGCGCATACCGGCAAGCTGTTTGACTTGGGTGCGGTTACCACGGGCACCGGAGTCCACCATCATGAACACAGGGTTCATTTCGCGCTTGCCGTCATTGTATTCCAACGTGCGGAAAAGGGCATTGGCAAGTTCCTCACCGGTGTGGGTCCAGATATCCTGCACCTTGTTCTTGCGCTCGCCATCGGTAATGATACCGCGGCGGTATTGTTTCTCGACCTCGGCAATTTCCTTGTAGGCTTTTTCAAGCTGCCCGGCCTTCTCCTTGGGAATCATCATATCGGTGATTCCGATGGAAATACCGGCCTTGGTGGCGGCGCTGAAGCCCATTTCCTTAAGACGATCCAAGGTTTCGACGGTCTTTTGCTGACCGACCGCCTTGTAGCAACGCCAGATGACGTCGGACAATTGCTTCTTGCCGCAGACCTTGTTGTAAAAGCCCAGTTCGTCAGGCCAGATCTGATTGAAAATCACACGACCGGCGGTGGTCTCAAGGATTTTGAGTTCCTTGTTGCCGTAAACCGTATCCTTGCCGAAATCCGGATTTTTGAAACGGATGCGGGTGTGGGTGCGAACGGCGCGTTCCTCAATGGCCAGTTCGACCTCGGAGGGCTCGGCGAAGAGCGGGAGGCGGATATCCTTGCGCGCATCCTCACCCCGGGGAGTCTGGGTCAGATAGTAGCAACCGAGCGGAATATCCTGGGACGGCGTGGTGACCGGCTTGCCGCTGGATGGTGAGAAGATGTTATTCGGTGCCAGCATGAGCATGCGGGCTTCCATTTGCGCTTCAACCGAGAGCGGCACGTGCACGGCCATTTGGTCACCGTCGAAGTCGGCGTTGTAGGCGGTACAAACCAGAGGGTGAATGCGGATAGCCTCGCCTTCGATCAGGAGCGGCTCGAAAGCCTGGATGGAAAGGCGGTGCAAAGTCGGGGCACGATTCAAAAGAACCGGGTGACCCTTGGTGACTTCATCCAAAATGTCCCAAACTTCGGGCGTCTGGCGCTCAATCAGCTTTTTGGCGCTGCGCACGGTGTGCACATGGCCTTGTTCCTTGAGGCGGCGGATGATGAATGGCTCGAAAAGAACCAAGGCCATCTTTTTGGGCAAACCGCATTGATTGAGTTTGAGTTCCGGTCCGATGACAATGACCGAGCGGCCGGAGTAATCCACGCGCTTACCCAGAAGGTTCTGGCGAAAACGTCCGCCTTTGCCCTTGAGCATGTCACTGAGAGATTTGAGCGGACGATTGGCGGCCCCTGTAACGGCACGTCCATGACGTCCGTTGTCGAAAAGAGCGTCCACCGCTTCCTGCAGCATGCGCTTTTCGTTGCGGATGATGACTTCGGGCGTCTTGAGCTGCAGCAAGGTCTTGAGACGGTTGTTGCGGTTGATGACGCGGCGGTAGAGATCATTAAGATCGGAGGTGGCGAAACGACCGCCTTCCAAAGGAACGAGCGGGCGGAGATCCGGCGGGATGACCGGCAGGACGTTGAGGATCATCCATTCGGGACGGGTCTTCGAATGCATGAAGCCCTGAACGAGTTTGAGCCGCTTGGCCAGCTTCTTGCGAAGCTGCTTGCTGCGGGTGGATTCCATCTGCTGCTCGATCTCATCATTGAGATTTTGCAGATCGGTTTTTTCCAGAAGTTTCTGGATGGCTTCGGCACCCATGCCGGCGGTGAAAGCGTCGTTGTATTGGTCTTCGGCTTCGCGGAATTCGCCTTCGTTCAACAACTGGCATTTCTGCAGCGGCGTGTTGCCCGGATCAATCACGATGTAATCCTCGTAGTAAATCACGCGCTCGAGCTGGCGGCTGGTCATGTCGAGCATGAGGCCGATGCGCGAAGGCATGCATTTATAGAACCAGATGTGGGAAACCGGCACGGCCAGGTCAATGTGGCCCATGCGCTCACGGCGCACGCGGCTCAAGGTCACTTCGACGCCGCAACGGTCGCAAACAACGCCCTTGTGTTTGATACGCTTGTATTTTCCACACGAACATTCCCAATCGCGGGTCGGTCCGAAAATACGCTCGCAGAACAGACCGCCTTTTTCCGGTTTGAACGTGCGGTAGTTGATCGTCTCAGGATTTTTGACTTCGCCCTTGCTCCAGCTCCGGACGGAATCAGGGGCGGCCACCGTGATGGCCACTTCATCAAATCCGGGCTGCTTTTGGTCGCTGAAGACTTCTGCGATATTAACTTCTTTCATGATCTTGGGATGGTGTTTTCGTTACTGTCTTCGTGTTTCAGGCAGCGGATTCTGTGAGCGAAGGCTCCTTGCCGCCGACGCGCACGTCGAGGCAGAGACCCTTCATTTCCTTGATGAGAACGTTGAACGATTCCGGGGTTCCCGCCTCAAGCGAGTTGTCGCCCTTGACGATGGATTCGTAAATGCGGGTGCGGCCCTGAACGTCATCGGATTTGACCGTAAGAAGTTCCTGCAGGGTGTAGGCTGCGCCATACGCTTCGAGAGCCCAGACTTCCATTTCGCCGAAGCGCTGTCCGCCGTATTGGGCTTTGCCGCCCAGAGGTTGCTGGGTGACGAGGCTGTAAGGCCCAACCGCACGAGCATGGATTTTGTCCGCGACCAAGTGGCCGAGCTTGAGCATGTAGATATAACCCACGACGACCTGCTGATCGAAGGTATCACCGGTGCGGCCGTCATAGACCGTGGATTTGCCGGTCTCATTGACCCAGGTGAAGTTTTCCTTCGTGCCGGCTTCGCGCAGATATTCCCGGATTTTTTCCTCGGAGATACCGTCGAAAACAGGCGTGGCAACTTTGAAACCAAGCGCTTTGGCGGCGACGCCAAGGTGGGTTTCCAGCACCTGCCCGACGTTCATACGGCTCGGCACGCCGAGCGGGTTGAGCACAATGTCCACGGGAGTGCCGTCCGCGAGGTAAGGCATGTCTTCCTCGGGGACGATCTTGGCCACAACACCTTTGTTACCATGGCGTCCGGCCATTTTGTCACCGACAGAGAGCTTGCGCTTGCTGGCGATGTACACCTTGACCTGCTTGATGATGCCGGGATCCACGTCGTCTCCGCTTTCCACGCGGCCGAGGTTTTCCTCTTTCTCACGCTCGAGGTCTTCGAAGCGATGTTCGTATTGACCGATGATCTCGCGGATTTTGTTGCGGATCGGGCTGGGGTCAATTTCCACGTGGTCGTAAACGGCCGCAAGCTTGCGGAGAAGCTGTTTGGTGATCTTACGATTGGCCGGAATGATGATCTCTCCGGTTTGGGCGTTGACCACGTCGAGCGGGATTTTTTCGTTGAGCAGGATGTTGGAAAGCGCGGCGGTGAGTTGCTCGTGCAGGTCGTCTTTCTTTTTCTTGTGCTCGTCGAGAATCATCTTTTGCTGACGCTTCGACTCGGCCGGCGTCATCTTGCTGCGGGCCACTTCTTTTTTGGAAGAGACCTTGACGTCCATGACGATGCCGTAGGTTCCGGATGGAACGGTCAGCGAAGTGTCCTTCACATCGGCGGCCTTTTCGCCGAAGATGGCGCGCAGGAGGCGTTCTTCAGGAGCGAGTTCGGTTTCGCTCTTCGGGGTGATTTTTCCGACCAGAATGTCGCCGGGCTTCACTTCAGCACCGATGCGGATTACGCCGTCCGGGCCGAGATCTTGCAGGGCTTCCTCACTGACATTCGGAATATCGCGGGTGATTTCCTCCGGCCCGAGCTTGGTATCGCGGGCGCCGATTTCGAATTCGTCAATATGGATGGACGTGTAGATGTCCTCCTTAACGACGCGTTCGGAGATCATGATGGCATCTTCGAAGTTGTAGCCATTCCACGGCATGAAGGCGACGAGTACATTGCGACCCAGGGCGAGTTCGCCCTTTTCGGTGTTCGGACCGTCGGCAATGACTTCACCTTTTTTGACATGCTGGCCCTTGTGAACAATGGGTTTTTGATTGATGCACGTGCTGGCATTTGAGCGCATGAATTTGCGCAGTTCGTAAACCCAGACGCCATTGGCGGGATCCGTCTTGACTTTTTTCTTCCCTTCGGGGAGTTCGCCATCCTTGGTGATAATGATATGGCTGCCCATTACGGAAGCCACCTTACCGGCGGCCTCGGCCAGAATGACGGCCTTGGAATCCCGCGCCACCCGGCCTTCAAGTCCTGTGCCTACGAGAGGCGAGTCGGAAATGAGCAAAGGAACACCCTGGCGCTGCATATTCGAACCCATGAGCGCGCGGTTCGCATCATCATGTTCGAGGAAAGGAATCAACCCTGCCGCAACCGAAACGAGCTGCTTCGGCGAGACATCCATGTATTGCACTTTATCGGGTTCGATTTCAAGGAAGTCGCCCCGGTAGCGGGAAGAAACGGTCTCTTGCAAAAATTTACCATGAGAATCCAGGGTCGCATTGGCCTGGGCAATATAGAAGGTCTCGTCGCGATCTCCGCTCAGGTATTCCACCTGAGAGGTGACCTTGCCGTCCACCACTTTGCGATACGGTGTCTCAATGAAGCCAAAGGAGTTCACCCGCGCAAAAGTGCTGAGTGAACTGATGAGCCCGATGTTCGGGCCTTCCGGTGTTTCAATCGGACAAATGCGTCCGTAGTGGGAAGGATGAACGTCGCGCACTTCAAAGCCCGCCCGATCGCGGCTCAGGCCTCCTGGCCCAAGGGCGGAGAGGCGGCGTTTGTGCGTAAGCTCGGACAAGGGATTCGTCTGATCCATGAACTGGCTCAGTTGCGAACGACCAAAGAAATCACGCACCACGGCGCTGAGTGATTTCGGATTGATAAGCTTCTGCGGCGTGATCTGGTCCACCCCGGCATCGAACAGCGTCATGCGTTCGCGGACGAGGCGCTCCGTGCGGGCCAGTCCGACGCGGCACTGGTTGGCCAGGAGTTCCCCGACAGTGCGGACACGACGGCTGCCAAGGTGATCAATATCGTCGGTCATCCCCTCGCCCTTGCGAAGTTCGACCAGATACTTCATGGCCGCAACAAAGTCGTCCTTGGTGAGGATGCGCTCCTCCTCGCTGACTTTCAGCCCGAGTTTTTGGTTGATCTTGTGGCGTCCGACGCGACCAAGGTCATAGCGCTTGGCGTCAAAAAACAGCCGCTTGAGCATGCTACGGGCATTCTGAACGGTTGGCGGGTCGCCAGGGCGCAGCTTGCGGTAAATATCTTTGAGGGCCTCTTCCTCGTCGTGGGCCGGATCCTTTTTCAGGGACTTGATGATGGTGTCATCCTCCTTGGTATCCACGACTTTGACTTCCTTGTGGCCAAGCGAAATGAGCTGGCGGACGGTGGCGGCATTGAGTGGCTCGAACGCGCGGGCCACGGTGATTTCTCCATCACGGATGTCCTCGATCAGAACCTTGGTGCTGATTTCCTCTTTGTCCAGGGTCTCGCTGAGTTTGAGAGTCGTAATCTGGTAGAACAGCTTGATGATATCCTCGTCCGAAGGATGCCCGAGCGCACGCAGGAAGGTCGTGGCCAGGAATTTGCGGCGGCGTTTGCGGCGATCCAGATAAACATAGAGCAGATCACTGGTGTCGAACTGGACTTCAATCCAGGAACCGCGGTCCGGAATGATGCGAAAACCGTGCAGCAGCTTGCCATTCAGGTGAACGCTGCTCTCAAAACAAATGCCCGGAGAACGATGCAGCTGGCTGACCACCACGCGCTCCGCCCCGTTGACGACAAAAGTGCCCTGTGGGGTCATGAGCGGAATTTCGCCCATGTAAACTTTTTCCTCTTTCGTGGCGCGCTCGTCCTTGTAGCGGAACGTCACATAGAGGGGCGCGCTGTAGGTCTGACCTTCGCGCTGGCATTCGATGGAGGACATCTTCGGCTCCCCCAAATCGTAACTGACAAAATCAAGGCTGGATTTTTCCTCGAAGCCAAAGATCGGAAAAAACTCCCGGAACACCGCCTGCAAGCCGACACTTTTGCGTTTGGAAGGATCAACGTCCTTTTGAAAAAATTCATCGTAGGAATTGACCTGGAGCTCGATGAGGTTCGGAGGCTCGATCGCTTCCAGGAGTTTGCCGAAATAAATGCGTTCAGACATGGCGGTATTGGTGGTCGGGATGTGGGCCGTTTAACGTGCGGGCTGGCTGTTGCGGTTAATATGGAAAAACGCAAAACGCCCGCGAATGAACCGAAAAGGATTTTTCAGCTCGTGCGGGGACGCGATTAATAACTTTTTTCCAGACAGAACAGATAGCAGGATGTAAAGCAGCAGAATTTTTAATAGTGAATCCTTGCGCCGGGAACGCAAGCCAAAAATTATTATTTATTTTTGGCCGCGTTCCCGAGATTGCGCAGGGAAGGGAATTATTTGATTTCGACCTTGGCTCCGGCCGCTTCGATCTTTTTCTTGATCTCTTCGGCTTCTTCCTTGGTGACACCCTCTTTGATCGCCTTGGGAGCGCTTTCGACGAGGGTTTTCGCTTCGGCCAGACCCAGGCCGGAGACGGAGGCGCGGACCTCTTTAATAACCGCGATTTTGTTCCCGCCGACTTCGGTGAGAATGACGTCGAAGGAGGTCTTCTCCTCCGCGGCAGGAGCGGCCCCGGCGGCAGCTCCACCAGCGGCGGCGGCGGCAACTGGTGCCGCGGCACTGACGCCCCATTTTTCTTCGAGTTGTTTCACCAGATCAGCGATTTCCAGGACGGTAAGGCCGCTGAGTTGGTCAACGATGTTTTGTGTTTCTGCCATTTTAGTATTTTTTGTGGTATCGTCGCGCCCCGAAGCCTCCGGGCATTTGAGGCCGGCAGCCGCCGACCCGACGAGGAACCTGTGTTGTTTTTTTGGTTTCTCCCGGAACGTGGCTTCTTACGTCCGGAAAATCTTTTAAGAAATGTTCTCAGCCTGCGCTTCAGCTTTGGCCTTGAGGACGCGGGCAAGGCTGCTGCCTGGTTCATTGAGCACCCGGACAAGCCTGGTCGCAGGGGCGAGCAGGAGGCCGAGAAGAGTGGCTTGCAGGACGTCCTTGGGCGGCAGATCAGCCAAGGCCTTGACCTGATCGGCCGTGAGAAGGACGTTGTCAAGAATACCGGCCCGGACCGGAGGCTTCTCGAATTCCGCGACAAAAGTCTTAAGGACCTTGGCGGCCGCGCAGATGTCGCTTTCCCCGGTGATCATGGCGGTCTGGCCGCTGAGAGCGCCGTTCAACTCGGGCAGACCGAGATCCTTGATGGCGCGCTTGGCGAAGGTGTTCTTTACGACGTGGCACTCGGCACCGACGGCGGCCAGGCGGGTGCGCAGTTCCTCGAAATGCTTGACCTTCATACCAGAGTAATCGGCAATGAGAAGGAAGGGCGATTTTTTCAGCATCGCCTGAACGTCGGCAACAATAGTGGCTTTTTCGGGTCTCATGGTGCGTGGATTAGTTTTTCAGGAAAGGGGCGGGATCCACGCTCAAGCCGGGGCTCATGGAGGCGCTGATGGTGATCGTCTCAACGAAGGCACCCTTGGCCGTGGCCGGGCGGGCCTTGACGATGGCATCAATGACGGCGTGGCCATTTTCAACCAGCGAGATCTCGTCGAATGAAAACTTGCCGACCGGCACGGCGACATTGGCGTTCTTATCGAGCTTGAACTCGATGCGGCCGGCCTTGACTTCCTTGATCGCCTTGGCGGTGTCATCGGTGACGGTTCCGGTCTTGGGATTTGGCATCAAACCACGGGGTCCGAGAACCTTGCCGAGCTTTTTGACTTCGGCCATCGCGGCGGGTGTGGCGACGGCGACATCGAAGTCGGAAAAACCACCGGTCACCTTTTTGATCAAATCTTCATAGCCAACAAATTCCGCACCGGCTTCGCGGGCGGCATCAGCGGCCGGTCCGGTGGCAAAAACCAACACCCGGACATTTTTTCCGCTGCCGTGAGGAAGCGGGCAGGTGCCGCGAACCATCTGATCGCTTTGCTTGGGATCCACCCCGAGCTTGAAGGAAAGCGTGACAGTCTGATCGAACTTTGTCGGCGGCAGAGTCTTGAGGGTTTTCACCGCCTCGGAGAGCGGATACTTGCGTTTCCCGTCCACGATTTCGAGGGCGGCGCGATAACGTTTGCTGCGTTTTTTTTGCATGGTAGTTTGCAGTGCGAGCGATTTGTTTTAGGAACAAATCTCCTGCGTCGGTTGGGTTGGCCCTTGCGGGGTGCCTTGCGGCGAACTGGTGACAATACGAAAACCGGCAGTCTTGTCAAAATTTATTTACAAATATTATTGCAGCCCTGGCAAAACGGGCATTCTGGAAAAAATACCCTTTTTATTTTGTTAAATTGCCCCGGACCGGCCGGCGTGATCCGCCAATCAGCGGCTGGCCATCATCAATCAACAATCTCGATACCCATCTGACGCGCCGTGCCGCAAATGGTGCGGAAGCCTGCTTCGTCACTCCGGGCGTTGAGATCCTTCTGCTTGATCTTCACGATGTCCATCACCTGCTTCCTGGTCAGCTTGGCGACCTTGATTTTATTCGGCTCCTTGGAACCGGCGGCCAGTCCGGCGGCCTTCTTCAAGAGGATCGAGGCCGGTGGCGACTTGGTGATGAAGGAAAAGCTTTTGTCCTTATAAACGGTGATGACGACCGGGAGAATGTCACCGGCCTGCTTCTGGGTGGCCGCATTGAATTCCTTGCAGAAAGCCATGATGTTCACGCCCTGCTGACCGAGGGCGGGTCCGACCGGAGGCGCAGGATTGGCCTGGCCGGCTGGAATTTGCAATTTGATCTGTCCGACGATTTCTTTTGCCATAAAATAAGAGAGCCGCCGGGTTGGGCGGAAAGGGCCAGAAAGCAACCACGCCATCCCCCGCATGGCAAGAGGATTCTCCTATTTTTTAGTCAGCCGCCAAAAAAGAAATCCGCCCAGGGTCATAAAGATCAGGTTCGGCGCCCAAATGAGAAGGGACGGATGCGCGGCGGGATTCCCGCGAAAAGTATCCGCCATGATGATGAAGAAAAAGTAGGTGAACGCAACAACAAGGCTGAGCGCAAAGCCCACGGAGGTTTCCTTGCGGTGGGTGGTGATTCCGAGCGGAATGGCAATCAAAGCAAACGCCACACAGGCCAGGGAGGCGGAGAAGCGTTTATTGAATTCCACCCGGGCCTCCTGCGGCTTGCCATCGGCTCCCTTGGCGATGAACTCGCGCAGCTCGCTCAAGGTGTAGGAACTGAGCCTGCGCCCCGAGAGGTACTCTTTGTAAAACTGGGTCAGGGAAATGGGAAACACCCCTTCACTCATCACGATTCCTTGACGGATTTTGGTAATGTCACGGGGTTCCTTGTCGTCCCGTTGCTCGAACCGGGCGTCAAAAAGCTTCAGCAAAAGGCGCGAGTTTGCCGGATCCGCCGTAATGATGCCCTCCTTGGCGTGGATCATTTTGGTGGGCTCGTTGGCGGCGTTTATTTCAAAAACAATGAGGTTTTTTAATTTGTCGCCCTCTTTCTCACCGACATAAACCCGGCGGTCGGGAAACTGATCCACCACCTCGTCCGACCGGAAGAGAGCTGCGGGATTGCTCGTCGCGATATCCACGATGGCACGGGTCATATGTTGTTCAGCGCGGGGCGCGATTTCGATATTGATCCAGAAACAAATCGCCGTCAGCACCAGCGAGAGGAGAAACACCGGCACGCAGATTCGCGGGACGCTCACCCCGTTGGCTTTCAACGCAATCAGCTCATTGTCGGCGGAAATCCGCCCGAAAACGAGCAGCAGCGCAGTGAGAAATCCCCAGGGAATCGTGAAAGTCAGGGAAAAAGGCAGCACCAGTAAAAGGAAGGCCAGCACGGTTCCGATCGGCACATCGGGATTGTTGATGATGACGTCGAGCAGCTCTTTAAAAAGGTTGCCGAGCACCAAAACCAGACTGAGGACAACGACTCCAAAAAAAGCCGTGGCCACCACACTCATCCCCACGTAACGGTCAATGATCTTCATCAGTAAAACAAATTCGGTGCCGCAACTTCTCCTCAGGACAGAAACGGCCCAGTGGAATTAGGCCATCACGACAACGGGTTCAAGAGTTTTACCAAAAGCTCAAGGCCTTCCTCTCCACTTCCCCGCTCTGGACAAAGTCGTGCAGCCGCAGCCACGACTCGATTTCCGGAAGGTGCAGCGCACCCCATGGCACGATCACGCGGCGGTAATTTTTCAACGACGACTCGATCTCGGACACCAACCGGTCATTGCGCGAATGAAGAATGTCCTGCATCACGACCCGCTGGGCATTCTCGTCGCTCAGCGGCGAATTCGGCTCGGCCAGGGTCTGGAAGATCTTGCGCAAATCCTCCGCTTGAAAAATGCTCATCACCGTAAGGATGAAGGCGATCGTCGTTGGGTGAAAGGTCTCCACATCCACGTCCGCGCTTTTGAAGTCAATTCCGTGAGGCTCGGACTCCGGCTCCGATTTTTCCACGTTCACCGGCGGTTTCTCATGCCGGTCAGCCTTCGCTTTCTCTTTGTGCAGCCCGGTGACCACATGCTTCGTAAATTCGCTGTCGTCCTGAGCCGTGACCTTGAGCAGCTTGGCGACGCGCGAATACTTCAGCGGCATCTTGCTCAGCAGCCCCTGATGATCCGTCACGCCCTCGACCAGGACAACACTCGGCACAGCCGGGTCGGCCTTGGGCAGCACATTGGAGTAAAAATCGCTCTGCGCAACATGGATCATGCCCGCCAGCCGCACTTCGTTTTCCTTCGATAGAAAATGTCTCTCGATCAGATAAATGCCGTCGAATTTTACCCGGACATAGCCGCCGGACATGGATTCAATCTCCGCCGACAATCCTGATATAAGCGACAGTGCCGCAAAGACGATGGCGGCAAATCCCATGGCAGGGCCCGCAATCAGCGTGTGCTTCCATCGGAAACCCGGACCCTCTGCCAGCGCGAATGGCCCTTGCCGCCCCCCGGCCCGTGATCGGAAGAAAAACCACACTCCCGCTCCCAGCAAAATCTGGGCGGATGCCAGCCAGCTCAGCAAAGCCGGCGTCTTCCAATATCCCAACGGAAAAGCCATGCCGGGTCCGGCCCACCACAAAAACAAAATCAGCGGCACCACCACCCGTTTCGGTACCCTTGGGCTGAGCACGACCATTCCCGCCATCACCAAACTGGCCAGAAGAACCAGAAAGGCCAGGAAACTCCGCAGCATTCCCAGCCAGAAGGAACTGCTGTCAGGCGAGAGCCTTTCGTCCACAACCGACATCACGCCATCGGCCAGGAAAGCCAGCCAGAACAGATTAACGCAAACGCGCAACACACCGGAATCCTAACCCAAAAAAATCCCGCGTCTTGCGTTATTTAACAAAAAATCCCGCCGCGCTCCGCCCTTAAGTCTTGGCGGACAATTTCAACACCGCTCCAGCGGCAACCAGTAAAATCACCGCCGCGACACCCATCGGCAAAAACGCATACCCGCCCCACCCCGAGGACAGTTGCACAGTCAGCAGCACACCGGCAAACATGGGCCCGACCCACCGGGCGAGACTCCCGCTCGATTGCATCACCCCCAGCGCCCGTCCCTGCCATTCCGGCTCGGCACTGCGCGAAGCCAGCGAGGAAAGCGTTGGCATCAGCAAGCTGTTTCCCACGCCAATAGCCGCCGCCGTCACCAGCATCCACCCAAAGGTTGAACTAAACGCCAGCCCTCCCAGCCCCGCGCTCATCACCACGGCACCCGCCAGGGCCAGCTTCGCCTCGCCAAAGCGCTTCACCAGCCGTCCGATCAATCCTCCCTGGATAATCACGCCGATAATTCCGATTCCCGCCAGAACATAGCCTGTATGCAGGGCATCCATCCCGAAGCGATGAAAAAGATAGAGCGCAAACAACGTCGTCATGATCGAAAAGCCCACGATCACCAGAAAATAACTCACGACGCTCCACAGGAACGTCCGCAGTTTTACATGCCGGAACAAATGGGGGAAAATTGCCTCCCGGCGTTCCACCCCCTCCCCGCGTTTCAGCGATTCCGGCAGGCAAAACAAGACGAAAAAGAAGTTCACCGCCGCCAACCCGGCCGCGATATACATCGGGGCCGCGTAGTTGAATTTCACGCTCGCCCACCCGCCCAGCGCCGGTCCAAAGACAAATCCCAGCCCGAACGCCGCCCCGAGCAGCCCCATCGCCTTCGCCCGGTTCTCCCCCGTGGAAATATCCGCCAGATAAGCCTGCGCCGCGCTGATGTTTGCCCCGCCGATACCAGCAATCAATCGCGCCACCATCAACATCATGACCGAACCAGCCAGCCCCATCAGCAGATAACCGGCAACCGTTCCCACCAGCCCCACCAGTAAGACCGGCTTGCGTCCCACCCGGTCCGAAATCTTGCCCCAGACCGGGGCAAAGAAAAACTGCGCCAGCGAAAAAATCCCCACCAGCCATCCGATCTGCAAGGCTGTCGCTCCGAAGTGTTCCGCGTAAAGCGGCAGCACGGGAATGACAATGCCGAATCCCAGAATATCAATGAAACACGTAAGAAAAATCGTGGCGTATTGCAAGGAACGGTTGGCCATGGAGCGAAAGGAGACAGAATCAATAGGAGTTCTCCCCTAAATGCAAGAGACCCGCTCCCTTCCCAAGGGAAACGTGGCAAATCCCGCCGGCATTCGGGAAAATTCCCCATGACAAAAGCCACGATTTGTGAAAGGGATTCACCTCCTGCTTATGCAAAGAAAAAGTGCGTTCTCTCGTCGTCTTCCCGATTTGGTGACCGAAGAGCTGGTTGCCGTTCTCTTGAAAAAAGGCACCACCTTCGAGTTCAAACAACTTTTTGATGTCGTGCACGAGCGACTGCGCGCCCGCAATGCCGCCAGCGGCGGAGAGGAAATGCTCCGCCTCCGCGCTTACGAAAAACTTCAGAATCTTGTGTCCCGAGGCATGGTCAAAAAGACCGGCAAAAAATACCGCGGCCTCGCCTCGCTTTCCAAGGCCCTCACGCCTCCGCCGGAATTGGTTCCCGCAGTCGCGGCCAAATAAGTCCGGGCTGAGTCAAGCAGTTCCCAGAGGACCCGTGACATGGGCCGCTTTGAGATAAAGCGGTTCAGGCACATGGCTTGTCGGCTCCAGCCCCTCTCCAATCCCGGCCAGCCTCGCTGCGTCCGGCAGGCAAACCACAGCGTGTGGCAGAAAATCAATGGCCGACGGAACCAAAACTTGAAGCTCTGCCGTTTTGTCTAACTCCTCCAGCAAACCCTCTCTTCCCAAAAGAACCGGCTCACAGACAAAGCGTCGCCCGCTTATCCTGGCAAAATAATAATGTCCCCTCCGGGCATCGCCCACCGCGCAAAAATCCCCCTCCGCCAGGCCCAGCAGCGACGAAACCCCGATCAGCGGGACCCCCCTCGCCGAGGCAATACCCCATGCCACCGAGAGGGCCGAGCGAATTCCGTTATAGCTCCCCGGCCCCGTGCCCGCCACCACCCGATGAATCTTCAGCCCATCGCGCAGAATCTCCTCCAACGCTGAAAACAAAGCCCCGCCCCGACCGCGCGGCGTTTCGATGGATACGTTGCGCACCACCACCCCATCGTCCAGCAATGCCACCGAACCCTGCGTCGTCGAACTATCCAGCGCCAGAATCATACCGTGCGACCTCCGCAAATGCGCCGTCCGCCTTCTGGCAGAATTTCCAACCGAATTCGCAGCGTGCCTGCGGGCAGCATCTCCGGAAACTTATCCCCCCATTCCACAATCGTCACGCCCTCCGCCAGGCAATCGTCGAAACCCGTCGTATTCAGTTCGCCCGCATTCTCCAGGCGGTACAAATCATAATGATGCACCCGCAGGCGTCCGCCTTCATATTCGTGCAGGATGGCAAAGCTTGGGCTCGACACCTCCAGTTCGCAGCCCAGCGCACGCACGATCCCCTTCGTGAGCTGCGTCTTCCCCGCCCCCAACGGACCCTCCAGGCTCACCACCGACCCATCGCCCAACTCCGCCGCAATCGCCATCCCCAGTTGCACGGTCTCCTCCGCCGTCGCACACAGCACAACCAAGTCATCAAGAAGCCCATTTCGATTTGCCATCAGGGACCGAATCTAGTTCGCTGCCTGTCACAAGCTCAAGCCCTCCGGAAAAAATGAAACACGCCCTCACCGTTCTCGCTCTCGCCGTCCTCTTGACCAGCTGCGACAACCCGCAAAAAAACACCGACACTCTCCGCAAGGAAATCGCCGAATTTAAAGCCGCACCCGACGAACAAAGGCAACTCGTCATCGAACAATCCTTCGCCAAATTGGAGCGCCAGATTCAGGAACTCGAAAAACGCAGTGACCCCAAAGCCGACGGTCTAAAGGAGCAACTTCTTGCCCTGCGCGGTGATTACCAGGCCGCCAAAGTCAATAAAGCCCTCAACGACACCAAAAATGCTATCCAGGGCATCGGCGAAGCCGTCAAAGATGGGGCCAAAAGCATCGGCGACATTTTCAAAGGCTCCGGCACAAACCGCGATTAAACTTCGGGGTGTGCGGCGGAAAGTTTCGCGTTTCCGCCAAAGAAGACTTGCCTTTGCGCCAACAAGGCTGATAAGTTTCGGGCTCACACATGAATCAGTTCGTATCCGTCAAAATTAACATCGTATCCAAGGTCGTCGTCGGCCTCGGAGCCGTGGCAATTTTGCGGAGCTGATTTTTCGATCACCCAAAGAACCCACGGCCCGATGAAGGCTGTGGGATTTTTTATTTCACGGCACGGATCGGACGCGGGTTTGCCAAAAACAAATCCATGAATCCAACCAAAGAACGCTCCACGCCGGGACCTACCGCGAACGCATCCGCTTTTATGGCGGCGCGCGATCTCGCCAGCCACGGCTTTTTCCTCACGCCCTTGTTGCAACCCGGTTTTGACGTACTCGACGCCGGCTGCGGTCCGGGCACGATCACGACCGGCATCGCCGAAGCTGTTTTCCCTGCCCGCGTGACCGCCGTGGATATCTCCCGTGCCCAACTGGAAACCGTCCGCCGCCTCGCCCAGGGACGCGAGATTGTGAACATGGATTTCGTGGCCGCATCAGCCATCCGGCTTCCCTTTGCAGACCACTCCTTCGATGTGGTTTTTGCCCATGCTCTGTTGGAACACCTGCGCGAACCTGAACAGGCCGTGCGCGAATTTCATCGCGTGACCCGCCCCGGCGGATTCATCGCCCTGTGCAGTCCGGACTGGGATAACTTCCAACTCGAACCCCATCCACCACGCGTGGCCAGGGCCATCCATGCCTGCCGTCACCTGCAGGAACGCAATGGCGGCAACACCCGCGCCGGGGCCTCCCTGCACGCCTGGATGAGCCATGCCGGTTTCACGCCGCTGGTGCATGACCAATGGGTCGAGGAATACGAGAGCCCGCAAGGGATCGCGGACTATCTCGCGTTGCACCTCGACAACGCCGGACAGTTCCATCATGGCACCGCCTTGCGCGATTGGGCCGCCCGCCCCGAAGCGCGTTTTTTCCAATCGTGGAAGTTCGCCACCGGAGTGCGCGCGGACGAATACCGCGGACGTCCGCTCAGGACCGAATGACCCGGCGGCTAAACATCCACCGCATGAGCCATCAAGTCCTCCTTGGACACGAACTCAATGGCCGAGGAATGCGTCGCCTCCAGCATAAGCTGCGGAGCGAGCCCCGCCTCGAAGGCCTCCACCCATCGCTCCACGCACAGGCACCAGCGGTCGCCCGGCTTCAGACCAGGAAACTCCATCTCCGGCCGTGGGGTGCTCAGGTCGTTCCCCCGCTTTGCCGAGAACTCCAGAAACTCCGCCGTCATCACCGCACACACCGTGTGCAATCCCACATCGCCCGGTCCCGTGCGGCAAAATCCATCGCGGTAAAAACCCGTCACCGGGTCGCTGCAGCAACATTGCAAATCTCCGCCAAGTACATTCGAGGGCATGACGCCTTGATACACCATGTCCGCACCCGCCGCAGTTGAAAAATTCATTTTGTCCTGTTTTATTCACGCCCGCCTCATGCCACTCCGCATCCTCTTCGTCCCCTTCGGCAGCGAGGGCGATGTCAATCCCCTCTTCTGGCTGGCGGAAGGCCTGGCCGCGCGTGGCCACGAACCCGTCTTTCTCCTCAGTCCGCATTATGGCCATCACGCCACGCGGCGCGGCTTCCGGTGGATTCCGATAGGAAGCGAGGAGGATTTTCATCGCTTCGCGCGGCATCCGCTTGTCTGGGATCGCCTGCGCGGGCCGTTCATCGTCGTTCAGGGCATGGTCGAGACCCTCACCGCCTATCGGAAAGCCTTTGCGCAAGCCGGCCGGCCGATTGATCTCGTCGTCACCTCCAGCATCGCACTCGGGGCCGCCACCATGGCCGAGGCGAGGAAAATCCCGCGCCTCACTCTCCATTTGCAGCCCCTTTGCCTGCGCAGCGAATACGACTGCCCGCTCATTCTCCCCGAACTTGCCTGGCTCTCCCCTTCGCCCCGCTGGGTGAAACGCCTCTTCTTTCGCCTGACCGATCTCATGCTATGGCGGCTGGCGCAAAGACCCCTCAACGTCTTCCGCGCCAAACTCCGCCTCCCTCCGCTGAAAAGATTCTATGAAGAAGCCGTCCATGGCGGAGAGGGCATCGCCGCCCTTTTTCCCGATTGGTATGCACCGCCCCAACCGGACTGGCCATCCCACCTGCGGCAATTTGGCTTTCCCCTTCACACCGCTCCGCCCCAACCCCTCCCACCCGATGTGGAAAATTTTCTCGCTGCCGGTCCGCCCCCCGTCGTTTGGACCCATGGCTCGGCCAATTTCGACATCCGCCATTTTCAAACCCGCGCCCTCGCCGCCTCCCGTGAGCTCGGCCTGCGTTGTCTCCTCGTCAGCCTCGACCCTCCCGCCGAATCCCTGCCCGACGGGGCCTTCCACACCGCGCATGTGCGTTTTGAAGACCTCTTCCCCCGCTGCGCCGCCGCCGTGCACCACGGCGGTATCGGCACCACCGCCAAGGCCATTGCCTCCGGCGTCCCCCAACTCATCATCCCCCGCTCCCACGACCAACCCGACAACGCCGCCCGTATCGTCCGGCTCGGTCTCGGGCACACCCTCTCCTATGGCAAGTTGGATACGCCCGCGCTGGCCCAATCGCTGGGTAATCTCCTCGCCTCCCGGCACATCACCTCCCGCTGCCTTGAGTTTAAAGCCCGCATGCAATCCACCGATCCCCTGCCCGCCCTCTGCGATTGGGCCGTCGCCATCGCAACCACCGCCCGAAAAATGTCGAAACTTTCGCGTCCCTGACAGTGGTCCCACGTTGGCCATTTCGAGGACGCTGGTTTTCAAGGAACGCCGGATTTGCTTTCCAGCCAGCTTGAAGACGGCGTATGACTTGAGGAGTTTTCGGGGGTATAGCTCAACGGTTAGAGCAGGCGGCTCATAACTGCTTGGTTCACGGTTCGAATCCGTGTACCCCCATTTTTGTTGAGAGCAGCTCCATTTGACGGCTTGGGAAAAATGGCCGCAGGTGAGAGGTTT
>Ga0163144_10009014_pt1 | contig 21491 bp, 14 predicted proteins | sample OliLak19BULKMAT1_FD_123175 | JGI IMG/M metagenome (GOLD analysis project Ga0163144, IMG submission 123175) | Freshwater microbial mat bacterial communities from Lake Vanda, McMurdo Dry Valleys, Antarctica - Oligotrophic Lake LV.19.BULKMAT1 | ecosystem: Environmental > Aquatic > Freshwater >... | reverse complement strand
TCTTTTATCTTTCTTCGAGAGAACATTTGGCGAATAATTATTTCAGTGTGCTTTCTAGAAATTGAAGCACTTTGTAATTCGTAAACTTTATTGATTTCGCGAATAATGTATTCCTCCACCAATTCCTTGCCACCAAATTTGAATATGGAAGCGATGTCCGCAGATCCATCAGTCAGGAGTTCGCCCTTCTTTATCTTGTCACCTACTTTTACGATAGGCGTACGACGGAATGGAGCCACGTATTCGATTTCATTACTCTTGCCATCCACCTTGGTGTCAGACAAAACTTTGATAATCTTTTCTTTTTCATCCTTGTTTTTGATTTCAAGCACCTCTCCGTCTGATTCAGAAACCACAGCTGGGTTCTTTGGGATTCGGCGCTCAAAGATTTCTTCAATACGAGGAAGACCTGTCGTGATGTCTGTTCCTGCCACACCTCCGGCGTGGAAAGTTCGAAGTGTTAGCTGAGTACCTGGCTCACCGATAGCCTGAGCTGCGATGATTCCCACCGCTTCACCCAAGTCTACTAATCTATTTCTGCCAAGGTCTAGGCCGTAACACATCTGGCACAAGCCGTGAACGGTCTTACAAGTTAGCGGAGAACGTACGAACACTTCGGTGAAACCTTTTCCTTCTATGTCATACGCATCCTCTTTTGTTACCAAGAATCCTTTTTTGTATGCAACTTTTCCGTCTTCGTCTTTTAAGTCTCCAGCCAATATTCTTCCACGAATATTTTTTGAAAGAGGAATTTCGATTCCAGAGATATTTTCTTTGGAAACCATTTTACCTTCTTTGGTGGCACAATCCTCTTCAGTAATAACCACATCTTGAGCCACGTCTACGAGACGGCGTGTGAGGTATCCGGCTTTCGCGGTGTTAAGTGCCGTGTCGGACGCACCCTTACGAGCTCCGTGAGTGGTTATGAAATATTCAAGTGGAGAAAGACCTTCGGTGTATGATGGGATAATTGGGAATTCCAGAATTTTTCCTTGGTTATTTTGAATCAAACCCTTCATTCCGTTCATCTGCACGAGTGACGTCATAGTACCTCGAGCTCCTGAAGTAAATATATCATAAGTAGAACCTTTTTTGTCCAAAGTTTGAGGCAAAATTTTCTTTAGAGTATCGAGGGCTTGAGTCCAAATTTCGATAATCTTCTGGTAGCGTTCTTCGTCAGAAAGTAAACCGTCGCTCCACTGTGCACGAACTTCTGCTTCTTGCTTTCTTCCGTCAGAAATTATTTTTGCTTTATCTAGTGGAACCTTAATATTATCATAACCCCAAGTTGTACCTGAGACGGTTGAGTACTTGAACCCGAAAGCCTTGATTTTGTCTAAGATTGGAGGAGTTTGGTCTACTCCATAGTGCATGATAAGCTCATCAACCATCGAAGAAAGTCTTTTCTGGTTCATTTCATCACTTACATACGCGAAATCGTTTGGCAAAATACTATTGAACAACAATTTGCCAACTGTGGTTTCAAAAATCTCACCGCCGAACTTTCTATACTTTTGAGTATCAGTTGCTAGTACTTTGATTTTGGCTCGTAGTGACACTGCTCCATATTCATATGCGCTGATTGCAGTGTTTGGGCTAGGGAAATATTTGCCTTCGCCAACTTCTCCGTCTATGTTCTTGGTCATCCAGTAACTGCCAAGCACCATGTCCTTACTTGGATGCACGATAGGGTCACCGTTTTGAGGTTTTAGAAGGTTTTTGTTTGCTGCCATCAACTCTCGAGCTTCTGCTTGCGCCTCTTCGAGAAGAGGCACGTACACAGCCATCTGGTCTCCGTCGAAGTCAGCATTGAAAGCCTGACACACTAGTGGGTGTACTTGAATAGCATTTCCTTCAATAAGGATTGGATTGAAAGCCTGAATACCCAGACGGTGCAAAGTAGGTGCACGATTTAGGAGGACGAACTTACCTTGAATTACTTCTTCAAGCATCGCCCAAACTTCTGGGGTTCGTTCTTCAATCAATTTATTGGCACCACGAATATTGAAGGCCAATTCCGATTGCAGGATTTTTGAAATAATAAATGGACGGAAAAGTTCGAGGGCCATGTGCTTCGGCAATCCGCATTGATTGAGTTTAAGCTGAGGACCAACGACGATAACTGAACGTCCAGAGTAATCCACACGCTTACCGAGCAAGTTTTGTCTAAACAATCCTTGCTTTGATTTCAGGTTGTCAGAAAGAGATTTGAGTGGGCGCTTTTGAGATTGACTCATTGCCGCAGAATCATTTTGCTTGGCGATTGAGTTGTCGATCAGTGCATCCACTGCTTCTTGGATGATTCTTTTTTCGTTTCGAAGGATAACATCAGGAGCATTGATTTCTTTCAATTTCTTAAGGCGATTGTTTCGGTTGATAACTCGACGGTACAAGTCGTTGAGGTCGCTGGTCGCATGTCTACCACCATCGAGGGCCACCATCGGGCGAAGTACTGGCGGAATAACTGGAATAACGGTCAAGAACATCCATTCTGGTCGAATAGAGGCGTAAGTCATCGCACGAATAAGAGAAAGTCTCTTCTGAAGTTTTTCTTTTTCCGCGACTGAAGCCTTTTCAATCATAGTCTCAGTGTGAACTTTAAGTTTTGCCAAATCCAAATTCTTAAAAATAGAGTAGATGGCTTCTGCTCCGATGTTTGCCTCAAAGCAAGTTCCGTACTTCAAAGAATAGTGATGGAAAGAAATTTCATTTAGAACTTTACCTTCGAATATTTCACCCACTTCTTTTTTGGTGCTAGTCAAAAGATTTTTCAATTTTTCACGAGTTTCGTCGTCTGCAGAGTTTTTTAGTTTGGCTTTGTATTCTCGATCAAGATCTGCTATCAAAGACGCCTTTTCTTCTTCGTGAACTTTGGTGATAATGTATCCGGCAAAGTAAATTACCTTTTCCAAATCAGAAACTGGGATATTGAGCAAAATACTCATACGTGATGGCACGCCGCGAAGGAACCAGATATGAGATACCGGAGTTGAAAGCTCGATGTGTCCCATACGTTCACGTCGAACAATTGAGCGAGTTACCTCCACTCCACATTTTTCACAGATAATATCCTTATAACGAATTCGGCGATACTTTCCGCAGTAACACTCATAATCTTTTTCCGGACCGAATATTTTTTCATCAAAAAGTCCTCCTCGTTCACTACGTCCGGTACGATAGTTGATGGTTTCTGGCTTGGTAACTTCTCCATAAGACCATTCCTTGATTTGCTCTGGACTAGCCAGACGGAGTGCAATTTGATCAAATTCAGTTGTATTTAGAGTTTTCATATATATTTTATATTATTATTTTATTCTTTATCTCCAAACTTTTTTAAATTTACATCAAGCGCAAGACCACGTAGGTAGTTGAGCAACACATTGAAAGATGCTGGGGAATTAGGAGCCTTGATTGGTTCGTTCTTAATAATAGAATCAAACGTTGCAGATCGACCTAGTATGTCATCAGATTTAATTGTAAGCATCTCGCGGAGTGTGTAGGCAGCACCGTAACCTTCGAGTGCCCAGACTTCCATTTCTCCGAATCTCTGACCGCCACCTTGAGCCTTTCCGCCCAAAGGTTGCTGAGTGATGAGTGAGTAGGGGCCAATCGAACGCATGTGAATCTTGTCTTCTACCATGTGGTGCAGTTTGAGCATATACATGTAACCAACAGCTACATCTTGTTCGAAAGCTTCTCCGGTGCGTCCGTCAAAAAGCTTGAGCTTGCCTGTTTCTGGAATGCCGGCTTTTATTAATTCATCTTTAATTTCATCGTGCTTAGCACCCAAGAATGGTGGCACGATAGCTTGGTAGCCTAAACTGTTTGCGGCCATACCCAGATGAATTTCCAAAATCTGTCCCAGGTTCATACGAGAAGGGATACCGAGCGGTGAAAGAATAATATCGATAGGAGTGCCATCTGCTGCGTAAGGCATATCCTCTTCTGGAAGTACTGTAGATATAACGCCCTTGTTTCCGTGACGTCCGGAAAGTTTATCTCCAACTGAGATATTTCTGATTTGAGCTACTTCAATAACTATTTTCTTGATGATTCCCGCCTCTAAAGTGTGGCCAAGATCTCGAGAAAAGATTTTTACTCCGATGATGCGTCCACGCTTGCCGTGTTCCATGCGGAGTGATGTGTCTTTTACGTCTCGAGCTTTTTCCGCAAAGATAGAGCGAAGAAGTCTTTCTTCTGGAGTTAGTTCGGTCTCGCCTTTTGGTGTAATCTTACCTACTAAAATATCATTCTCTCTGACTTCAGCTCCGATGCGCACTATACCGTCTTCATCCAAATCTTTTAGTTTTAATTCTCCCACGTTTGGAATATCGCGAGTAGTTATCTCGGGCCCAAGTTTGGTGTCGCGAACCACACAAGTAAATTCTTCCACATAAACAGAAGTGAATTTGCTGTTCTTTACAAGTCTTTCAGATACGATGATCGCATCTTCGTAGTTTGAACCAGACCATGAAAGGAAAGCCACAAAAATATTTTGACCAATAGAAATTTGTCCGCCCACAGTACTAGAAGTGTCTGCTAGCACGTCCCCTTTCTTTACTTTCTCTCCTGGGTTTACAAAAGGACGCTGGTGAAATACTGCAAAGTTGTTGTTTCGTAGGAAGTTTACCAGATTGTATGTTTTTTCATTCTTTCCATTTACAACTATTTTTCTAGAGTCAGCATAAGTAACCACACCGTCTTCTAGGGCTATGATAACTCGGCCAGAATCCCGAGAGGCTAATTCTTCTACGCCGGTAGCCACAAGGGGTGCTTCAGGCAATACACAAGGAACTGCCTGCTTCTGCATGTTACTTCCCATGAGTGCACGGTTTGCATCGTTGTGTTCTAGGAATGGAATCATGGAAGTAGCGATAGAGAAAGCTTGGTTTGCGGCCACATCTATAAAGTCTACTTCTTCCCGAGGAATAGTTCCTGGTTCGGTTTTGATACGAGCTTCTACTAGGTCTGAAGTGATTTTGCCATTTTCGTCATACGGAATACCGGCATGTGCTATGTTGTATTTTTCTTCTTCGAGTGCATTAAGGTAAATTATCTCACCAGTGATTTTGCCATTCTTTACTTTCACATATGGAGTTTCAATAATACCGAAATCGTTGATTTTAGCATAAGTAGAAAGATGCAAAATAAGTCCGATGTTTGGACCTTCAGGAGTATGGATCGGACACACGCGTCCGTAGTGGGATGGATGCACGTCACGGACTTCTAGCCCGGCACGTTCACGAGTAAGTCCTCCTGGTCCCAGTGCGGAAAGTAGTCGAATATGCTCCATTTCAGCAAGCAAATTTTCCTGGTTCATAAATTGAGAAAGTTGGTTTGTTGTGAAAAATTCTTTAATGCGAGCCTGAAGTGGGCGTTGGTTGATTATCTGGATTGGCATAGCGGTGTCGACATCAATAATGGACATTCTGTCTTGAATGTTTCTTTTGATTTGCATCATACCAGTACGAACTTTTTGCTGAAGAATTTCTCCTACGAATCTTACGCGGCGTTGACCCAAGTGGTCGATGTCGTCCGGCTTAGATCCAGGTGTATTGTTGAGAGTAATTATATTTTCAAGCACAGTCACAAGATCTTCTTTGGAAATTGTCCGACGAGCCATTTCTGCCTCACCCATATCCTTCTCAAATCTTTTGTTGAATCGAAAACGTCCGACAGGAGAAAGGTCGTATCGGTCAGCAGTAAACAAAGAATCAATGAATTCTTTGGCGTTTTCAGGAGTTGCCATGTCACCGTCTCGAAGTCTCTTGTAGATTTCAATGTAGGCATCATTTAAACTCATAGTGCCATCTTTCTTGATGCAAGCCTGAATGGTTTCTAAGGCTACAGGGTTGTGGGCAAAAGCCTTTTCAATCATTTCATTTGAATGCAGACCCATAGCCCGTAGAAGTGCCGTAGCTGGGAATTTGCGCTTTTTGTCGATACGGATATAGATAGCTCCGTCGGATTCTGATTCGATTTCAATCCATACTCCACGAGCTGGGATCATTTTTGCCCCAAAGTATCTCTTGCCCTTACTTTCAGACTCAGTAAAGAACACCCCGAAAGATCTTGCTAGCTGTGGCACGATAACACGCTCAACGCCGTTGATAATGAAGGTTCCGTGTGCTGTCATAAGCGGAAGCTCAGACATAAATATTTCTTGCTCTTTTACTGTGCCGAGAATTTTGTTTGTTAGTTTGACACGAGCTTTGAGCAATCCTTGGTAAGAAAGTTTGTTTATTTTTGCATAATTTTCATCAACCTTGGACTCGCCGAGAGAGAACGACAAAAAATCCAGCTGAAACTTTTTGCCAGAGTAATCGATTATAGGAGAAAACTCTTTGAAAACTTCTCCTATGCCTGTCTCCACTAACCACTTAAAAGATTTGACCTGAGCTTCTATCAAGTTCGGGAACTCAATCAACGGTTTCTTGTACCGTGAGAAATACTTCTTCGGACGCGCCTTTTCCATTTGCATATATGCTTGTTCCAAACAAGCTACAAAATAGCCAAAAGACCAAAGAAAAGAAAACAAACAAGTAGCTTTTCTTTAGCTTCTTAGGCTTTTATATACTTATCGGAATACATTAAATTAACTAACGCCTTAATACCCCAAATAAACCATAGAGTATAAGGTTCTATTAATAAAAACGGAGATTGCATCCGAAACTCAATCAATGAATCTCTATTAGTATACTTATATTTCACCCTTTGTCAAACGCTGTTTCCATTCATCGATATCCTTGTGATTTCCCGAGAGTAACACCTTGGGAACTTTGTAGTTTTTGTTTTTGTGTTTTAAAATTTCTGGACGAGTGTACACTTCGCTACTTGATACCCGTTCTTCTTCGAGAGATTCGTATGTACCAAGCACACCAGGGATTTGTCGAGAAATCGAGTCGATCAAAACCATAGCTGGCAGTTCCCCGCCAGTCAGTACGTAGTCCCCGATTGAGATTTCTTCCGCTTTCAAAATCTTCTGCACACGTGCATCTATGCCTTCGTACCTCCCAGAAATCAAAACTATATCCGTATGTTTATTGGCAGATTTTTTGGCATACTCGGTATCAAACTTTTTACCGCTTAGTGAAAATATAATTATCTTTGTTTGCTTTAGGTCTTTGATTTTGATTTTAGAAAAAGCTTTTAAGAACAATTCTGGTCGAAGTACCATACCCGGACCTCCACCATAAGGGCGTGCGTCCACTCGCTTCTTCGGCTCACAGAAATCCATCGGATTGTAAAATTTTATAGAAATCTTTTTGTCCGCAACCGCTCGCCCCAAAATAGATTCCTTTAGATAAGAATTAAACATTTCGGGAAAGATTGTAATGATGTGGAAACGCATTTTGTCTATTATATATAGCCAAAACCCCGCTTTCGCGGGGCCTTGTTTGTTTTATATTCCTTTTAGGTCTTCCATTGCTTGGTCTACTGTTTTCATTTGCACTAAAGGAGCTTCGTGTCGAGGCACCATACCTCCAGTTCCACCTTCAGGTTCGTTGATTTTTAAATTTACTCGAGCGTTGTTCTTCATACCGATAATGCGTAGAAGTGTGCGAATAGCTTTGGCAGTGTTGCCCATTCGTCCGATTATCTTCCCCATATCGCCTGGATTCACCGTAAGAGTAATAAGCACTCCCATCTCATCCACAGTACGATCGATTTTTACATCGTTTGGATTGTCCACCAAGGCTTTTACTACGTATTCTAGAAATATCTTGTCTGCGTCTTGCATAATCGTTCAAAAATTATTATTTTTAATCCTGCAGTGTTCCGACACAACTGCGTATCTGTAATTATATCAACAAGAGAGGAGAATAAGCAAATAAAAAATGCTTGGGTGTGGATTATTTTTTGGTCTTTAGTTCTTTTCTTTTTAGCGTTGGCTTTTTCTTTGGCAAAACATTTACTTTTTTACCATCGATCAATTTTTCATGCACGAGAAAATTGTGCATAGTAGGAGAAAGCTGTGCTCCTTTGCTCATCCAATATTTTATACGATCAGCTTCAAACTTGGTGTGTCCTGCTTTTGGGTTATAAGAACCTACGATCTCTAAAAATCGGCCGCTCTTGGTGCTGTTTTTGGAATCAGTCAAAACTGCCCGGAAGCTCGGGTCGTTCTTTCTGCCTATTCTCTGAAGTCTTATTTTTAACATATGTAAAAAGAGTCTAACACATTTGTATTAAAAAGCAAATATGGCTTGGTGCATAAAACGCCCACAAATACGAAGACCACTAGTTCCGTATCGCAAAAAATGCGAACGAAACCAGTGGTCTGATGAGGATTAACGTCTGTGGACGTTGACTCCCGACCCCCCCCATGTCACTTCGGCCCCCCGAGGGACCAAATTTCCTTCTGCGTTGCGGCAACCGCCTGCATTCTGGCAGGTGTTAATTCCCCCGAAGGCACCAATGCCCCCGATAGAGATTACACCTCCGCCGAAGCCTCCGCCTCCGCCGCATCCATACAGCGGGGAGCAGTTCGAGTTTGAGGTGTTTGACCTGGCCGTGGAGTTGGCCACGCTAATCGCGCGCACAACATCCATACCCTTCTTCTTCAGATCGTGATCAGCGGCAGCGGACGACATGTTAGTCGACTCCGTTGTTTTGGTGACGGTAGTGCTGCCGTCAGCATGTTTCGTCTCGACGGTTGTCGTCTTCGTGGCCAAAACTGGCCCAACTACGTCCTGGCGCGACATACTAACTACGGCGCGGTTGGATGAATTGGTTGCGCATGCCGTCAGAGTGACGGCCGCGACCAGCGTTAGGATTGCGCGCATTATACTTCTCCACCGAAATGTAAGGGGGCAATATCCAGAGTGGACATAGCCCGAACTACCTATATAAAGTATAGCATATTTAGGCCCTATTGTCAAGCCCATATTTTATGCTATATTTATAGGGTGAAAAAACCAAAAACTCAGCCTGAAGAGAAAACAGCCAATAAAATAGAGGGCATAATAACCATCTCTGCCAAGGGTACTGGATACGTCTCCGTGCCTGATTTGGGTGTAGGCAAAGACCCCGAAATTGATTTCAAGCACCTAAACACCGCTATGCATGGGGACACAGTAGAGATACTCCTCCACCCAAAAGGCCATGACCGCCAAACCGCCGAGGTTACAAAAATTATTGGACGAGTAAAGATGAGTTTTGCTGGCGTGCTTGAGAAGGAAAACGGAATGATGTTCCTAAAACCAGATGACACCAAAATGTACACTGATATTTTGATTCCTGCTCAAGATTTAAATAGCGCCGAAGCCGGACAAAAAGTTTTCGCAGAAATAACTTCTTGGAAAGATCCCCGCAAAGCTCCTGTTGGCAAAATCTTGAAAGTCCTTGGTCGCCCTGGAGACAATGATGTAGAAATGCATTCCATCGCCATCGAAAAAGGTTTCGATGCGCAGTTCCCTGCTGTGGTTGAAGCCGAGGCTGATTCCATACAGAAACATGGCATCACTGAAAAAGAGAAAAACGAAGCCGGCCGAAAGGATTTCCGCCAGACTCTGACCTTCACCATCGATCCCTCTGATGCCAAAGATTTTGATGACGCTATTTCTTTCAAAGAAGTTGGCTCAGATTTGTATGAATTGGGTATCCACATTGCCGACGTATCGCACTATCTACAAATCGGTACCGAGCTCGATCACGAGGCTCGTAAGCGCGGAACTTCTGTATACCTAGTAGACCGCACCATTCCCATGTTGCCAGAAGCTCTTTCGAACGAGCTTTGTTCTTTGGTGCCTGACCAAGACCGCCTGACCATGAGTGCTGTTTTTGTGGTAAACAAAAATGCCGAAGTGCAAAGCGAATGGTATGGCCGTACTGTTATTCATTCCCAAAAAAGATTTAGCTACGAAGAAGCCGAGGTATCTATAAAAAAAGAAGGTGCTCCTTTGCACAAAGAATTGGCCATCTTGAATGCTCTGGCCAAGAAATTAAACAAAAAGCGTTTTGATCAGGGCGCACTGGTGCTCGAACAAGAAGAAATTAAATTCGTGCTTGATGCCAAGGGTGTACCCACCAAAGTCATCAAGAAATCTCGTGGAGATTCAAACAAAATGATTGAAGAGCTGATGTTGCTCGCAAATCGGAAAGTGGCTGAAGTGTTTTCTAAGCACGCAAAAAAAGCTGGCAACCAATCCGTCCAGTCAGTTTTCCTTTATCGTGTTCACGAAAATCCGTCCGAAGAAAGAATGGCTGATCTGGCTTTCTTCTTAAAAAGTCTAGGCTATAAAGTAACACTCAAAGACCATCTCATTTCAACCGAACAAATCAACAGCATTCTGACCAAACTCGAAGGTCATCCAGAAAAGGACACTGTGCATCGTGCAGTGGTGCGCAGTATGGCCAAAGCAATTTACTCCACCAAAAATATCGGGCACTATGGACTCGCCTTCAAGGATTATACCAACTTCACTTCACCTATTCGTCGTTATCCGGACGTAATGGTCCACCGCATGCTAATGGAACTTCTTGAAAACAAGAAACCAAATCCAGGCGCTGCCAAGATTTATGAAAGCATGTCTCGAGTGGCTTCTGAGCAAGAAAAACGCGCTTCTGATGCAGAACGTTCATCTATCAAATACAAACAAGTCGAATACATGTCCACTCGTATCGGCAAAACTTTTTCCGGAATCATCAGTGGCATTACTGAATGGGGTATGTACGTAGAAGAAATAGAAACCAAATGTGAAGGCATGGTCAGAGTACGCGACATGGCGGATGATTTCTATATTTTTAATGAAAAGAAACTAGAATTAGTAGGACAAAAAATCAAAAAGAAATACAGGTTTGGTGACACTATCAAAATCAAAGTGCGGGGGGTTGATTTAGAGCGCAAAACAATAGATTATATATTGGCATGAGAGATGCCCAACAAAACCGAAACAAAAAAACCAAACTAGCTTATATCGGACTATCAATACTAACTTTGATGGTTTGTGTTTTTCTTTTACTTTCCAATGGATATGACCGGGTGGCTATACTGGCCGGACTACATCCGGAAAATCCGACCAACATAGACTCCCTAAGTGCCACCACAATCAGAGCCATCGAAGGAACCAAAGACAAAACAACTCTATATGCGTATTTTAATAAAGACACACAGAAGAAACCTGTGGTTTCAGCTGAAGCATATCTAGTAGGAGACCTTTTGACCGGAGACATAATAATTCAAAAAAACGAAAACAAGAAATTTCCTATTGCCTCCGTTTCTAAACTGATGACTGCCACAGTAGCGAATGAGTCCAACCAAAAAGAAGAGTTGATTACCGTGTCCAAACAAGCTCTCGCCACCGAAGGTCAAAATGGAGATTTTAGATTAAACGAAAAAGTAAAATCTGGACACATCTTGTATCCGCTCCTTATAGAGTCTAGCAATGACGCCGCAGAAGCTATCGCTATGCACAAAGGAAGAGTAAATTTTATCGAGCAAATGAATGTGGTGGCGCAAAAAATTGGCTTAAGTGACACCAGCTTTGCAGACCCTAGTGGACTATCTGAAAAAAATATTTCCACATCTAGGGATTTATTTTTGTTGTCAAAATATATTTTTGAAAAAGATAGAGATATTTTAGATATCAGCAAGAAAAAAAGTTTCAGTAATGGGCCCCATGTGTGGCTTAGTAACAATCAATTTCTAAAGCAAGATGGATATTTGGGCGGCAAGAGTGGCTATATTGATGAATCCAGACAAACAGTAGTGTCTTTGTTTTCCCTACCACTCTCCCCCAAAGAAGACAGAACTATTTCCATTACCTTGCTCCGAAGCAACGACCGCAAAAAAGACATACAGAATATTTTAAATTATCTAAAAAGCAATATAGTTTATGGGACTATTGTTGAGGCCAAAGAAGGATGGGTGACAGACAAACTCGGCACGGTGGAACACAAAGATCCTGACTTTGTAAATCTAACTTTCTTGGGTGACATGATGCTAGACCGTGGAGTGAAAAATTCTGTTAACAAAAACTTTGCAGGAGACTATTCCAAACTCTTTGAAAACCTAGATCTAGGCAAAAATTCTGATATCGTATTTGCCAACCTTGAAGGCACAGCTTCGGACAAAGGCAAAGACGTCGGCAGTATTTATTCTTTCCGGATGAACCCTTCGGTAATTCCTGCCATCAAGGGTGCTGGAATAAACATAGTATCCATGGCCAACAACCATAGTGGAGACTGGGGTATTGCTTCATACGTGGATACGCTCAAACGCTTGAAAGAAAATGAAGTGCTATATACTGGTGGCGGATTCAACTTGGCTGAAGCTTCACAACCCGTCATTGTAGAAACACACGGCATCAAGATAGGCTATCTAGGATTCTCTGATGTTGGCCCGAATTGGTTGAAGGCCACCGAAGAAAATGCAGGCATACTCCTAGCTAGCAATCCAAACTTTGACCAAATAATAAGCAATGCTGCTGCAAAAGTGGACCATTTAGTAGTATCTTTTCATTTTGGAGATGAATACAAAAAAATACACAATGCCAGGCAAGAATCTCTCGCTCATCGGGCCGTGGACGCAGGGGCCAAACTTGTCATCGGTCATCATCCGCACGTAATGCAAGACACCGAAGTTTATAAAAATGGTTTTATCGCTTACTCTTTGGGTAACTTTATTTTTGACCAGTATTTTAGCGCTGACACAATGGAAGGTATGATGCTTGAGGTAAAATTGGGTAAAGATGGTAGTATGACTACAAAGAAAAACGTGGTAAAGCTCAACCGTGTATTTCAACCAGAGCAAGTAATCCCTGGCAAAGCCGAGCCAGTAAAATTCCAAGAAATTCAAAAAATAGAAACAAAAATATAAATAGATGCCTCCGAAACACAAATCGATTTCACATATTGTATGGATATTGCTCGCTATTACATTCGGGGTTTGTGTGAGCTACATAGGGCTCAGGGGCATTCGCCACGCCTCTGGCGTTCTGTCTGTTCGGTCTAACAACACGCTAGTGGCCCAAAGCTCTTCTCTAGAAAAAATACCCGCAAGCAAACCCAAGAAGTCCAAAATAAATCAAGATTTTTTCAGTATTGGTTTTGTGGGCGACATTATGCCCGGAGTAAATGCTTACGACAATATTTTGAGTGATGTGTCTACCTATACATCAAAACCAGACCTAATGTTCGGCAATCTAGAAGGCGTCATAACCAGTCACACATATTCTAAATGCAAAATTGACTCAGAAAATTGTTTTGCTTTCAATGGTGATATAAAATTCTTGCGACTTCTCAAGGAAGCGTCTTTTGATGTTTTAAATGTAGCAAACAATCATTTTAATGATTTTGGGGAAGTGGGCCAAAACGACACCCTAGAAGAAATCCTGAAAGCCAAAATGGTCCCAAGTGGTATTAAAAACAAAGTGACTTATGTTAGCAAGAATGGTTTTACCATAGGCATCATCGGAGTGTCGAATTATTTTTATACTACCAACATGGAGAGTACTAAAACGATTGACAAGATGATCAGAGAAGCAGATCAAAATGCCAACGTAGTAGTAGTGGCATTCCACGCTGGTGGTGAAGGTGTGAATTATGCCAATGTGCCGAACGGGGTGGAGTGGTATCTGGGTGAAAATCGTGGAGACCTACGGATATTTGGCCGTAGTGCCATAGACTCCGGAGCAGATATCGTAGTAGGATCTGGCCCGCACGTATTAAGGGGCATCGAGAGTTATAAAAATAAAATAATCGCTTACTCTTTAGGTAACTTTGCTTCTGCCAATTCTGTTTCGACGCTCGGCGCATTAAAAACTTCTGCCATACTCGAAACAACTTTCGACAAAGACGGTAATATGTCTTCTGGTAAGATTTATCCGTTTGAATTAGATTGGCAAGGTGCTCCACACCCAGACCCGAAACTTACAGCAGTAGAAGCAATTAACCGACTTTCCAAAGAAGACTTCGGTGATAATGGTATCAAGCTAAGTGGGAGTGGAGAAATTATTTTAGAATAATTTAACACTCTTTGACCACCAAGAACACCGCCCCGGAGGCAACGCCTCCGGGGTTTGCTTCCGAGGTGGTCTCCTCAGTGTTAAAAAAAAATGTAGTGAGTCCCGTTGACCACAAAGGCCGAGCAGGGCTCGGGAATTTTCTCGTATCACTTAGAACTTAGCGGCTCGTGACCAGCGAGATGAAACGATTCAGGAATTTATACGGCCGGTGAATAGTACATTTAGGCGTTCCCGCCAGTTGAGAATGGGAACGAGTTTATTCCTATGAAATTCGTTTTGCATCACATGGCCTGCGAGCGTGATCAAATGTTTAATTAAGAAAGTCAAGCACAATTTAATTTATATTTAAATGCTTATTTAGCAATAGCTGCGGCTTCGTCGAATTTTACCGAAAGGAGCTTGGATCCCCCATCTGCACCGATAGTGACTCCGTAAAGCACCCCAGCTCGAGACATTGTCTCGCGGTTGTGTGTCACCACTATAAGTTGTGAGTGCTTTGAAAGTTTTTCTATCATATCTCCGTATTTTCGAGAATTCGCTTCATCGAGTGCAGCATCAGTCTCATCAAGCACTAGGAATGGCGGTGGATTGACTTGAGACATGGCAAAAAGAAGTGCTATAGATGTAAGCGAACGTTCGCCACCAGAAAGCGCATGAAGTTCTTTTACTTTCTTGTGTGGCAAAGAGATGTTGATGTCTATGCCTTTTTCAAACACAATTTTTTCACTAAACGTTTCTTCAAAAGCTTCGGGTGACTCAACAACGCTCGATTTAGTCTCATCAGTCCCACGTTTCCTTTTATTTTCTACCACTACTGCAAGAGACGCGCTACCGCCACCAAACATTAAGGAGAAAAATTCTTGAAATTCTACATTTATCTTTTTGATACCTTCTTTGAACTCTAAATCTATCTTGTCTTTGAGCTCTTTGATAAGTCCGCTCAAAGACTCAATGCTATTGCTCAAATCCTCCATCTCTTTAGCCAAGAAATTATCGCGTTCAGTGGCATCCTTGAATTCTTTGAACACCTCGGCCCCACCTCCCAAGCCCGCATCTTCTAGTTTGATTTTGATGCGTTCTATTTTGCGACGTTGTTCTTCTTGGGTATGTCTATCAACCACGTCAATTATTTCAAAATTCTTATAAAACAAAATTTCATGTCCAACAAGAGCAGTACCTTCTTTTATATCACTTTGGAATATTTCTTCTTCGCGGGCCAGACTATTCTCTTTTACCGAAATCAAATCAAGCATCGAATAAAGCTCTTGCTGGCGAACTTTGAATGAATACTTTTCTCGCTCTTTGTCTCGCAAAGCCTGCATTTCTTCGTTTATTTCCGACTTCAATTTTTCAACCCAAACAGCGAGATCATTCTCTTCCTTTTGTAAATTTGCCATTTCGCCTTTTATTTCATTTTCGGTTGCCTTGAGGTTTTGCAAAGCCACATTGTCCGCAAGCTTGTGGCTTTGAGTATCTTTCTTCTCGAATTTATTTAAAATATTTTTGATTCGGCCAAGGATGGATTTTATTTCTACTACGTCATCGCGGTTTATGGCTTCGTCAATAGAGATATTTATTTCTCCGATAATACTGCGCATCTCGGCTTCGGACATCACCACCACATCTGGAGTTTCTTCTTTGTGGCGTTCCTCCATTTCTATCATACCCTCAATACGGCCCAGTTTGCGATCAAGTTCACCCCGAAGCCCACGCAAAGTGCTAAACTTTTTCTCGAGCCCGCGCAACTCTTCTATTTTTGGATTATTATATTCTTGCGCGCCGTCTTCCACTTCGCGAATTTTGGCTGTCACTTCTTCTAGCTCCTTTGATGTCCTATTTTTATAACTCAATAGCACAGAGCTTTCTTTGTCCAAATACATACTTTCATTCTTTAGGTAAGCACGATAAAGACCTGCCAGCTCTATCTGCATTTCTTTGGCTTTCTCTAGCTTCTCTATTTGTCTACGCAAGAAATTTAGATGAGGGGCATTTTCTCGGCGAAGCAAAACCACCTCTTTCATGTTCAGACTGGTACGCTCGAGCTTGCGAACAGATTCTTTTATTTTGTATTGATATATTTTGAGACCGAGTGCGTCTTCTACCATTTCTCTTCTGTCTCGTCCACTAGCATTCAAAATCCTATCCGCCTCACCTTGTGAAATAATATGATGACCAGAAGAACCGATGTTCACCGAGGCCAAAAGATTATGTATATCTTTTAGCCTTACCTCCATACCATTTAAAATATATTTGTTTAAACCATCGACGTGCACCTCGCGCTCAATACTGATTGTTTCATAGTTCAAATCTACTGGCTCACCTTCGTCGTTCGTCAGCTTAAAAATTTTATCACTATTATCAAAATATATGTGAACACTAGCTCGGGTACCTTTGGACAAATTCTTGGAACCTTTGAAAATAAGATCAGCCCCGGACTTGCCCCGCATAGACTTCATGGATTGCTCGCCCAACACGAAACGAATCCCTTCCACTACGTTTGATTTGCCAGACCCGTTGGGTCCAACGATAGATACGACAGGAGAAGCAAACTCCAAGTTTACTTTTTGGGCAAAAGATTTAAAACCATTTAATTCGAGATTCTTTAAACGCATCGTCAGATAACTATAGCATTAATCCAACCAATTTTTTATTTTTAAAGCATTCATTGCTGCACTTTGCTCTGCCTCTTGCTTGCTCTTACCTTTGCCTTCGGCTATTTGAGTACCAGCAAAAAATATTCCCATATTAAAATGTTTGTCGTGGTCAGGACCTGACTCACTGAGCACTTTGTAAGCCGGAGTAACCGATTTAAACTCTTGAGCTTTTTCTTGGACCAAACTCTTTGCATCACGCCAAAGCTTTTTGTTTACTATTTCATCAGTCTTGTATAAAAGAGATTTCGTAATAAATTCTTTCACAGTCTCATAACCTTGGTCCAAATATATAGCCCCGACATAAGCCTCGTAAGTATTGGCCAAAATATACTGTCGAGCCTTGCCATGATCTTTGGCCTCCCCACGAGAAAGAAGCAGAAATTCGTTCATTCCTATATCTGAAGCTACTTCTGAAATAATAATGGCATTCACCAAAGCAGAACGAAGTGAAGTCAGGTCCCCCTCTGTGTAATTTAAATATCTTTCGTACAAGAAGTCGGTGACGATGAGCTCAAGCACTGCGTCCCCCAAAAACTCCAGGCGTTCATTGTGGGAAAGTTCAGCAGAAGGATTTTCGTTAATATAAGATCTATGAATAAAAGCTTGTTTTAATAAACTTTTGTCTTTGAAAGTGATTCCTGTTTTTTCTTCAAATTCTGAAAAATTTATCATGACTTTAAAAATTATTTTTAGAAATAATATCTATCGCTTTGGTAATAAGTGGAACGATGTCATTGTACACGTGCAAATCTGGAATTTCTTTAAACTTGAACCAGCGAGCATTGTCGAGGCCCCCAGAAACTTTCAACTTTAGTGGTTCGTATGCACTTTCAGCCAAGAAATAAGTCACTTTTTTCAGAGTCTTTCCTTTTTCTGGATGTGAAGCCACGTATTGATTTTCCCCCAACTGTTCTTTGATGGTTACTTTCAGCCCAATTTCTTCTTTGATGCGAGCCACTGTGCCATCCTCTTCGGTCTGATCATCATCGATGTGTCCCTTGGACAAAGTCCAGTATCCAAACACATCGTGCACAAAAGCTAGGTAATAGTCCTCTCCGTCTTTGGAATAAACCAAGGCACCTCCGAATTTTTGAACCGGAAGCTTGCTCACATCCACGGGTTCGTTCTTTTTCTTTTTACTGGTTTCCTCTTTGCCGGGTTCACCTATTTCTTTGTAAACAGCACCAAGTACTCCGTTGACGAATTTTCCAGAATTATCTCCGCCAAAAGTTTTGGCAAGTTCGATGGCTTCATTGATGGCCACCTTCGGTGGCACTTGAGAACGATCACCAAAAAGTAGCTCGGTAAGGCCGATCCGGAGGATGTTTCTATCGATTATAGAAATCTTTTCAATTGGCCAGTCTGGAGCAGCTTTTCCGATGATCTCGTCGATCACCCCTGATTTCTTTAGCACTTCATCTATGAGATTTTGAACAAAAGTATCGTCCTCCATGCCTGGAGCGAATTCTTTTAGATTGCGAGCGAGCGCTTCTTTTACTTTTTCCCCATCCCAACCAGGAGTCTTCTTGTCAGTAGACAAGAAATCCCATTCGAAGAGAGTTTGTAATGCTATTGATCTTGAAAGGTGCCTATTTGACATAAATTAATGAACCAACGAACATAATTTATGATTCCCTTGTGAGGGCCACAAACTATGTACTACTTTGCTTCCGCCTGCTTCGCCTTCTCTTTCTTTTGCTTCTTTTCTAGCTTTTTAACCAAATCTAATACTTTATTGCCTCGGTAAAACCCACAGTTTGAACAAACAGTGTGTCGGTGTTTTAATGCTTGGCAATTTGTGCACTTGGCAAAGCTGGTGGCCACGAGAGCGTGGTGACTTCGGCGGTTCTTTGTATGCGATTTTGTATGTCTCATTCTTACTACCATAATGTTTTCTATATTAGCATACTTATATATAAATGCAAAGGAGACAGCACTGCCTACCCTCTCGCCCAGCTAGCCTAAGGGGCAAAAGGTGTGATATTATTAAAAAATGGAAAAAGAAGAAAAAAGAGACGACAGTCGGGACCACAAAAGAATCGGCCGAGAACTAGAACTATTTACCTTTAGCGAAGCTGTGGGCAAAGGACTGCCTCTATGGCTACCGAAGGGTGCTACCGTGCGCCGAGAGCTTGAACGATTTATCGTGGACGAAGAAATTCGTCGTGGTTACTTGCATGTTCGCACTCCTGATATTGCCAAACTTGATTTGTATAAAAAATCCGGACACTATCCTCACTACAAAGACTCGATGTATGCGCCTATAAATATCGACGAAGATGAATTCATGCTTCGTCCTATGACTTGCCCGCACCATTTTGAACTCTATCTCACTAAGCCTAGAAGCTACCGTGATTTGCCGATGCGCATTGCAGAACTAGCTCAACTCTATAGATACGAACAGTCCGGAGAACTGATGGGCCTTTTGAGGGTTCGGTCTTTTTGTTTGTCCGATGCTCACATCATCTGCAAAGACGAAGAACAGGCTGTCAGTGAAATGGGTAAGGCGCTCGATTTGATAAGTTACGCCAACGACATACTGGGTCTTGAGTACGGCAAGGACTATTGGTACAGACTCTCTTTGGGTGAGCGAACAAACACAGAAAAGTATTTCAAAGATGACGCTGGCTGGGAAAAGGCTGAAGGTCTTTTGAGGAATCTAATGAAAAAACTAAATGTAGAATTTATTGAAGCCAAAGACGAGGCGGCTTTTTATGGTCCAAAAATAGATGTGCAAATGAAGAACGCAAACGGCAAAGAAGACACAGCGTTTACTGTCCAGTATGACCTGTCTTCGCCTCAGAAATTTGAATTGGACTTTATGGGAGAAAACGGACAAAAACAAAGGGCTTTCGTGGTGCATCGATCATCCATAGGATCTATCGAGCGAACAATGGCATTTCTAATAGAAAAATACGAGGGTGCTTTCCCTCTCTGGCTTGCGCCGATCCAGGTGAAAATAATTCCTGTTCGAGATAATCACAACGCGTATGCCAAAGAAGTCCATGAAATGCTTCTTCAAAACAACATCCGCTCAGAGCTTGACCTGGCAGACATAAACTTGGGCGGCAAAGTGCGTGATGCTAAGACCAACAAAATGCCTTACTGGATAGTGATTGGAGATAAAGAAATTGAGGCCGGCGCTATAACTCTCGAATCTCGCGATGCGGGACAACTTGGACAGATGAATAGAGATGACCTAGTCACCAAGATAACAAAAGAAATAAAAGATAAAAAATAATTTATTTACTTTCTCTTAAGATTTTAATTAGATTTTCAAGCGCAATTCCTCGATGTGAAAAAGTATTTTTTTCTGTCGTACTAAATTCTTCTAAAACTCTATCCTTGCCATTGAGCTTAAAAAAAATATCGAATTGTTTCGCATCTTTATGTTCTTCTTTCGGCACGACAATAATTCCGTCCATTTTACCTTCCGTAATAATTTCTATTTGGCCATCAGTAAAACCAAGAAAGCATGCTCCTGACATTTCAGTACCTGCAAACTTAATACCAAAATTATATGGAGTGATATATGTGAAGAAATCTTTCATGTATGGTCCCGGGAATCCATTGAGAGCACTCATGTGCACGGACACATCATCGACAAGCACAGGCTGTTTGAATGTTTCATACGCCCGCTTAAGTTTATGCTTAATTATATCTTCTGACTTACCCTGAATTTCAGGCTCATCATATATAACTTGCGAGCATTCAAAAAATTCACTCAACCCATGAGAGAGTTCTCGGTATTTCATAAGATTACCTGTGACAATCAGAAGTTTGGCTTTCATATATTACAAATAGATTATTTCCACTCCTAGTTCTTTGACTTTTTCGTGTTCATATATTGTGCTTTTTGAGCTTTGCCGGCATTGTTTTGTGACTACAATTATTTCCATAGAGTAAAATTAAATATCGATCTCCGCTAGCTTGGCGTTTGATTGAATGAAAGATTTACGAGGAGGCACTTCGGATCCCATGAGGATATCAAATATTTTATTCGCTTCTTCGGCATCTTCAATCAATACCTTTTTGAGCACCCGGTTCTTTGGGTCCATAGTTGTTTCCCACAATTCTTCTGGATTCATTTCTCCAAGACCTTTGAAGCGCTGGATGTGGACTTTGTTTGATTTCTTTTTGGTATCTTCTTCTGATTCTTCCTCCCCTTCGACAGGCTCAGGGCCTTCGGTTTCTATTTCTTGGATTTCACTCAACTCTGCGCCCTTGCCCACTATTTTGTTGCGCTCGTCATCAGTATACGCATACGAAATTTCTTTACCCTTTTTGATTTTATAAAGTGGTGGTTGGGCTATGTAGATATATCCAGCATCTACCACGTGACGGAAATATCTGTAAAACAAAGTCAATAGAAGTGTACGAATGTGTGATCCGTCGACATCTGCATCTGTAGCAATGATGATTTTATGGTATCGCATTTTGGAAAGATCGAAAGTGTCCCCAATAGATGCACCCATGGCGATGACCAACGCGCGCACTTCTTTGGAAGCAAGCATCTTGTCGATACGAGCACGTTCGACGTTCAAAATCTTACCACGGAGTGGAAGTATGGCTTGAGTGCGTCGGTCTCGGCCTTGTTTGGCACTACCTCCCGCGGAATCTCCCTCTACCAAGAATAGTTCTGAGTCTTCAGCGCTCTTACTTTGACAGTCAGCAAGCTTGCCCGGCAAGGTCATACCTTCTAGCGCACCCTTGCGAAGCACGGAGTCCTTGGCTGCCTTTGCAGCCTTGCGAGCCTTGAGAGCGAGGATTGATTTGTTGATGATTGATTTTGCTTCATCTGGATTTTCCTCCAAGAAGCTAGCAAAGGCCTCACCAAAAACAGTGGCCACGGCGCCCTGGGCTTCCATAC
>Ga0163144_10009013_pt1 | contig 21492 bp, 19 predicted proteins | sample OliLak19BULKMAT1_FD_123175 | JGI IMG/M metagenome (GOLD analysis project Ga0163144, IMG submission 123175) | Freshwater microbial mat bacterial communities from Lake Vanda, McMurdo Dry Valleys, Antarctica - Oligotrophic Lake LV.19.BULKMAT1 | ecosystem: Environmental > Aquatic > Freshwater >... | reverse complement strand
GACGCGCTCGCGGTAGGCGCGGGCGGCCTGCTCGGGGTCGATGTTCAGCGCCGCCAGTCCGGGCACGGCCGGCACCGGCGTCGGGGTCGCGGACAGCGTCACGCCCAGCACCTCGTCGAGGTTCGACGCGGGATCGGTGCTGACGAGGAGCACGCGCTGGCCGGCGTCGGCGAGGCCGATCGCCGTCGCGCAGGCGGCGGACGTCTTGCCCACGCCGCCCTTGCCGGTGAAGAACAGGATGCGCGTCGGATGCTGGATCAGCGTCGACATGACGACTCCTTCAGCACCCGGCCCAGGCGGCCAGCTCGTCGCGCGACGGGAACACGCCGGTGCTCTTCACCTCGCCGTCCACCATGACCATGGGGAGGCACGCCTCACCGCGTGCCTGGAGGGTGGCCTTGACGACCGCGTTGTCGGCGAACGCGCCGGGCTGCTTCGACAGGTTGTAGCGCTCGACGACCACGCCCTGTCCCTTCAGCCAGTCGAGGTCCGCCGCGAAGCGGACGAGCTGCGGGTCCACCGACGGGCCGCAGATGCCGGTCGAACAACACATCGCGGGATCGAAAACGCGGACGGTCATGACGTGCTCCTGGTCGAGTTACGGGAGGTCGCTTCCGAGGTAGTCGGCGACGATGCGCTTCAGCGCCACCGCGTCGAACGGCTTCGACAGCGTGCCGTTGCTCGTCTGGCGCAAGAACTCCGTCGTCCGCGGCGTGAACGCGCCGCCCGTGACGAAGACCACCCGCCGAGCGAGCGCGGGGTTGCGCTCGAGGAGGGCTTCGAAGGAGTCCATCCCGGTCATCCCGGGCATCATCAGATCGCAGAACCCGACATCGAACGACTCGCCGGCGACCCGTCCGATGGCCGGCTCGTCGTCGATGACGAGCACCCGTCCATGTCGAGCGAGTTGTCGAAGAAGAGCTCGAAGTCAACCATCGGCGCGCCTCGCGGGCGCACATGCCCGTGGCGGGTGGCTACTGCATCACGCGGGCCGGCTCCCCAACGAGATGAGCCCGACGGCGCTGTTCGACGAGGTTCGGTCGTGAGCCCGAGACGTCGCGGGCGCGTCCGCCCGCCCGCCCGATCGGCCGGGCCCGATCGGCATGCGCGCCCGCGCTCACGCTTCCCCGTGTCGCGACGAGCCCCGGCGTGCCACGTGCATCGATGGGAGAGATGCAGGTCCTTCCCATCTACCTGGTGGCGATGCTCGCGGCGTGCGGCGGCACGGCCGGCGGTCCGCAGCGCCGTCCTCTCGGCGTGAGCGACCATCTGGTCGAAGCGCAGCGCCACGACTCCGAGGCCGAGGTTCACGACGCCCTCGCGGAGGAGGCTTCCGCGCAATCGCGAACGCAGACGCAGAACGTATGCGGGGATCGCGTGCTCGCCGACCAGGCCAGCTCCGGCGGCGAGCGACTCGGCGTCGCACCCTGCTGGTCGGCCTCGGCCTCGGCGGTCGAGCGGCACCACGCCGACGCGACCCGACTTCGCGCCGAGGCGACCGCGCATCGCCACCGCGCCGCCGAGCTCCTGGCCGCCGAGCAAGCGTCGTGCGTGGGCCTTTCGGCGCACGATCTCGACCACACACCGTTCGCGCACCGCGAGGACGTGGCCGCGGTGACCGCCGAGCTCGAGGGCGGGCAGCTGCGCGGCGCGCGCATCCGGTTCCGCGCGCTCGATGGCCTCGACGCGGCGTGGCTCGAGCAGGCGATCGGTTGTCACCGGGCGCGTGCCGCGGCGGTGGGCTGGGATGCCACGTACATGACCTACGACCCGTCGGCGCTCGCGAACGTCCTCGTGACCGTCACCGACGATCCCGACGGCGTGGTGGTCGTGGTCCGGACCGACGATGCGCAGGCCGCCGAGATCGCGTACCGCCGTGCCGAGGACCTCGTCGATCCGGCAGCGGTGGAGGTTCCGCAGGCGCCGTAGTGTCCAGGCGTGGTCGGCTCCTCCAGGAATACGACCAGCTGAGCCGCGTCGGCGGCGCGATCTCCTCGGCGGCAGCCGAGAGGTAGTCGATCGCGTTCTACGGGCGCTTCGCGCGCTCGCGCCGCGGCCACGCGCTACGGCGTGACGCGCGCGGTCGGCAACATGGGAGCCGCGCCATCCGAGAACGAGAACGGTGGGTACTCGTCGGTCAGCGACGCCTGGTATGCGAGCAGGCGGATGCTCCATCGCTGGAGCCCGACCAGGTACTCGAACGCGCCGGGACCGACGCGCTGCACGACGAGGATGGACAGCGCGGCCCACAGCCACACGAAGATGCCGAACCAGCACAGGACCGCGAGGACCACGGCGCTGGGCAGCCCCGAGACGACGCGCCAGATCGCGGAGCCGGCGGTCGGCGGCGTGCGGGTCTCGGCCTCGAGCGTCACCGTCTCGGCGGGCGAGCGCGCCGGCAGGTGTTCGGCGACGAGGCCGGCCCACGCGCTGACGGCCGCGAACCACCGCAGCGCCGCGATCACGCGGGGCCCGTCCCGGTCGACGTACGCGTCCGGGCGGTGGTTCGCCGCGAGCCGGCTCGCCGCGAACACGGGCAGCGCCAGATACGCGAACATGAACACCGCGCCGAACGACAGCCCGACCACGCCGAGCGCGCAGAACGCGACGACGCGGATGAGCAGCTGCAATCGCGTGAAGTGTCGAGGACGCTCCACGCTGTAGTGAACAGGGTATTCGGTCCTCATCTCCTCTCGCGATGCATGGAGCGTACCCGTGGGCCATCAACCGTGGAGCCACGCTTGCACCTCCTCGACCAACGCCACACGGGGAGCTCACGCGATGAAGGCGATCGAGATCGACGACGACGAGTTACAGGCGATCGACGCCTACTGGCGCGCGGCGAACTACCTCACCGTCGGGCAGATCTACCTGCGCGCCAACCCGTTGCTGCGCGAGCCGCTGCGGGTCGAGCACGTCAAGCCGCGGCTGCTCGGACACTGGGGCACGTCGCCGGGCCTGAGCCTGATCTACGCGCACCTCAACCGGGTGATCAGGCGGGACGCCCTGGACGTGCTCTACCTCGCCGGCCCGGGCCACGGTGGACCGGCGATCCTCGCCAACGTCTATCTCGAGGGCGCGTACTCCGAGGTCTACCCCGAGGTGACCGCGGACGAGGCCGGGATGGCGCGGCTGTTCCGCCAGTTCTCGACGCCCGGCGGCGTCCCGAGCCATGTCGGGCCCTCGACGCCCGGCTCGATCCACGAAGGCGGCGAGCTCGGCTACGTGCTCGCCCACGCGTTCGGCGCGGTGTTCGACAACCCGGAGCTGCTCGCGGTCGCGGTGGTCGGCGACGGTGAGGCGGAGACCTCGCCCCTCGAGGGATCTTGGAAGGGGATCAAGTTCCTCAACGCGGCGCGCGACGGCGCGGTCCTGCCGGTGCTCCACCTCAACGGCTACAAGATCGCCGGGCCGACCGTCCTCGGCCGCGCGACCGACGAGTCGATCCGGAGCCTGTTCGAGGGCCACGGCTACGAGGTGCACTTCGTGGCCGGTGACGACCCGTGGCCCGTGCATCGCGCGCTGGCGATGACGCTCGACGCCTGCGTCGCGCGGATCCGGGCGATCCAGGAGGCGGCGCGCACGCGCGGGGTCCGCGGCACGCCGCGGTGGCCGTTGATCGTGCTCCAGACGCCGAAGGGCTGGACCGGGCCGAAGGTCGTGAACGGTCTGCCCGTGGAGGGCACGTTCCGCGCGCACCAGGTGCCGCTCGGCGCGGTGCGCACGGATCCGGCGCAGCTCGCGGCGCTCGAGGCCTGGATGCGCAGCTACCGGCCGGACGAGCTGTTCGACGCCGAGGGGCGGCTCGTACGTCCGCTGCGCGCGCTGGCGCCGACCGGCGCGCGACGGATGGGCGCGAGCCCGCACGCCAACGGGGGCGCGCTCCAGATCGCGCTCGACGTTCCCGACACCGCCGGGTACGCGATCGAGGTCCCGCGGCCGGGCTCGGTGTCGCACGAGTCGACGCGCCCGCTCGGTGCCCTGCTGCGCGATCTCTACGTCGAGAACCCGACGAGCTTCCGCCTGGTCTGCCCCGACGAGACCAACTCGAACCGCCTCGGCGCGGTGTTCGAGGTCGAGACCCGCTGCTTCCAGGAGCCAACGATCGCGATCGACGATCACGTGTCCGCCGAGGGTCGGGTGATGGAGGTGCTGAGCGAGCACAACTGCCAGGGCTGGCTCGAGGGCTACCTGCTGACCGGCCGGCACGGCCTGTTCGCGACCTACGAGGCGTTCGCGCTGATCGTCGCGTCGATGGCGACCCAGCACGCGAAGTGGCTGGAGATGACGGAGCGCCTGCCGTGGCGCGCGCCCGTGCCGTCGCTGAACTACCTGCTGACGTCGACGTGCTGGCGCAACGACCACAACGGGTTCTCCCACCAGGGCCCCGGCTTCCTGGACACCATCACGTCGAAGAAGGGCACCGTCGCCCGGGTTTATCTGCCGCCCGACGCCAACTGTCTGCTGTCGGTGGCGTCGCACTGCCTGCGCAGCAAGGACCACGTCAACCTCATCATCATCGACAAGCAGCCGCAGCTGCAGTGGCTCGACCTCGCCGAGGCGAACGCGCACTGCGCGAGAGGCGCCTCGATCTGGGCGTGGGCCGGGACCGAGGCCGGCGAGGCGCCGGATGTGGTCCTGGCGTGCGCCGGCGATGTGTCGACGCTCGAGACGCTCGCCGCCGCGGCGTGGCTGCGCGCCCACGCGCCGGCGCTGCGGGTGCGGGTGGTCAACGTCGTCGATCTGATGCGCCTGTGCTCGCCGCGCGAGCACCCGCACGGGATGACCGACGAGACGTTCGTCGCGCTGTTCACCCGCGACACCGACGTCGTGTTCTCGTTCCACGGCTATGCCGGCGCGGTCCATCAGCTCCTCCACGCGCGGCCGAACGCCGAGCGCTTCCACGTCCGCGGCTACAAGGAGGAGGGGACGACCACGACGCCGTTCGACATGGTCGTGCTCAACGAGACCAGCCGCTACCACCTCGCGATCGACGCGATCCGGCGCAGCCGGCGGCCGTTGCCAGACGCCGCGCGGTTGACCGAGGCGTGCCGCGTGATGCTCGCCCGTCACGCGGTGCACATCGCGGAGCACCTGGAGGACCTCCCCGAGATCCGCGACTGGACGTGGGCGGAAGGATGAGTAGATCACCGAGGCGCCACAACCGTCCTCGATGATCCCGCAGGCGCCGTCGGCACACACCGCTCGCGCCGTGCAGGTGTCAGGCACCGGATCGCATGCCGGCGACGCGAGGCACGGCCGGGTGTCCCGTGCGCACCGCTCCTCGGACTCGATCAGGATCGCGTCGAGCGCCTCGACGGGTCCGACGTCGAACGGGTGCGCCGGTGGGCACTCGCCGCAGCACGTGACCCACGGGAGCAGCAGGCAGTCCTGATCGGCGCGGCACTCCGGGTCCTCGAGGCCGCGGACCGACACCGGCGCCCCTGCCGGCAGTTCCGAGACAGCATCAGGCTCGACGTTCGGGCATCCCGAGAGCACGGCGATCAACAGGGTCGCCGTACGGACCCAGCTCCGAAGGTGCGCGCCAGCCCTCGGCCGGAAGATGGTGTTCGCCTCATCGAAGGGGATGAAGAGGTTCCCTGCGACGGTCGCCGAGTCGGAGCCGCCCACCACCAGGAAGCCCACCCTGGTGAGCGCGAAGTGGAGGTCCCTCGAGACCCGCTGTTGCAGGTCCGCGCCGAGGTAGCGGAGCGTGTTCCGGCAGATCACCAGATCGATCTTGGACAGCGGTGGGTCGTGCCCGACCTCGTGCTTCGCGAACACGCACAGGTCGCGGACCGACTGCTCGACACGATGACCGCCACGGGTGAGCGCGAAGAAGCGCACCAGGCGTTCCGGACTGACGTCTCGGAGCACGGCGTCGCCGAACGTGCCGGCGCGCGCCCGCTCGATCGCCATGGCGCTCGGGTCGGTACCGAAGATCTCGATCGGCGCGGCGCGACCCTTCTCGGCGAGGTACTCGACCAGGGCGAGCGCGATCGCGTAGACGTCTGTCGCTTCAGCAAGCGGCGGAACGCGTCGAGCCCGCCCGCCGCGGCGGCGACACCCACGACCGGGAACGTCCTCTGCGCCGGAGCGCGCTTCACACCGCACCAAGCTTCGCGAGCACCGCGTCGCCGGTCGCGGCGTCGTCGCCGTCCGGCGCGATCACCTCGGGCGCCAACGGTGGCTCGTACGGGACGCCGACCCCGGGGAGCAGGCTCGTTGCGTCGGCTCGGCGATAGAGGCCCTTGGGGTCGCGGCGCCGGCACTCGTCGATCGAGGTCGCGACGTGCACCTCGACGAACCGAGGTGCGCACGCCCGCGCCCGATCGCGCCACCGCCGGCGATGGGCGGTGGCGGCGACGATCGCCACCAGCCCTTGGCGCGCGACGAGGCAAGCGAGCTGCGCGAGCGTCGTGTAGAAGCCGTCGCGCCCGAGGTCGTCGTAGCTGGGCGGCGGCGCGAGCGCCTCGCGAACCTCGTCGCTGTCCAGGATCAACGTCGGGACGCGCGCGGTGGCGAGCCGCGCGGCGAGGCGAGCCGCGAGCGTCGACTTGCCCGAGCCCGGGAGCCCGGTGAGCCACACCACCGCGCCGGTCACGGCGCCACTCCGTCCGCCGACGCGAGCTCGAGCCGAGGCGCAGCGAGCACCTCTTCGATCCAACCCAGGAGGGCATCGCGCCCGGCCGCAGAGAGTCCGGGATACCAGCGCGGGTTGGCGACCACCAGCGCCCGCCAGGCCAGCCAGGGCGCCGCCACCTCGAGCACCTCGCGATCGCCGCTCGCCTCGAGGTAGCGGGACCACAGGCGGTGCCAGAGCGCACCGAAACCGCCGCGCCAGGTCCCCGGCGCGTCGAGCGCGAAGAACAGGTAGTTCACCGCGAGCGCGGCGAGGTCGTCGGCGGGATCGCCGGCACAGCCGCGGCTGGCGTCGAGCAGCATCAGCGTGTCCTCGGCGCCGAACACGATGTTGAACGGGTGAAAGTCGCCGTGCGTCCGCGACAGCCGGCGCTCGCGCCCACGCAGCCGCCAGCGCCAGGCCAGCATCAGCTGCTCGATCCGCTGCAGCCTCGCCGGCGGCGCGGAGGGCACCTCGGCGCCGTAGCTGTCGACGATCCCGAACAGGCCCTCACCCGAACCGACGAGATCGCGGACCGCGCGCGTGTAGATCGCGGGTCGGTCGTCGCGCCGGATGTGGAGCCCGACCAGGTAGTCGGCGAGCAGATCGACGCGACGGAGATCGCGAGCCGTCACCCCTTGTCGCGCGACCTCGCGCAGATCGCTCGCGTAGACCTCGCCCTCGGCCCACTCGGTGAGCAGGTAGAGCTCGCGGGCGTCGGCGATCGAGCGCATCGCGCCGTCGGCGCCGATCACGCCGACGTCGACGGCCTGGACGTGACCCGGCACCTGCCCGAACGTGTCGTAGGCGAGCAGCATCTCCTGCGCTCGATCGGCGCGGCGGTCATGCCCGAAGTCGTCGGGCAGGGCGGTGTGGAAGACCAGGCACCGCGCCCGGCCGTCGGCCTCGAGGAGCCGGACCCGCACCGGTACGCCGTAGCCGACACCCTTGCGGGTGGCGTCGGCGGGCGCTTCATCGGCGCCGAGCGTCTCGAGCTCGCCGACGGTGGCACCTGGGTACAGGCGCATGATCAGCGTGCGCAGGGCTTCCATGTGGGGAGTAACCAAGCACGACGGATGCCACTGAGGTCGCGTCCTTCGGTCCTGGGCGCTGGCCGAGCGAGCGGCCACGCCCTTCGGGCGCGCACCGCCCGATCCCTCCGAGCACTTGCGTTGTTCAAGCCGCCGTGACGCCGAGCAATCGGCCGACGACGGCGGTCGCTGCCATCGCCAACGCTCCACCGACGGTGACACGCAAGGAAGCGCGGCCGAGCGGAGCGCCGCCGAGGCGACCGCTGAGTGCTCCGAGCAGCGCGAGACTCACCAGCGAGAGCGCCGCGATGACGACGATCCCCAAGGCCTCAGGTGCGAGAAGGAGGCCAACGATCGGGATCCCGGCGAACAGGGCGAAGCTCACCGCGGAGATCCACGCAGCCTGCACCAGGAGGGCGCGGGTCGTTTGGTCGAGGCCGAGCTCGTCGCGCAGGTGTGCCCCGAGTCGGTCATGCGCGCTGAGTTGCTCCGCGACCTTCGCGGCGAGCGCGTGGTCGAGGCCTCGCTTGACGTAGATCGTCGCGAGCTCCGCGAGCTCGGCCTCGGGTTGCGCCCCGAGCTCACGCATCTCACGCTCGAGGTCTGCCCTCTCCGCGTCGCGCTGCGAGCTCACCGAAACGTACTCCCCAACCGCCATCGACATCGAGCCAGCCACCAGGCCAGCGACACCCGCGACCAAGACTGCGCTCTGCGGCGCGGATGCTGCTGCGACCCCGATCATGAGGCTCGCGGTGGAGACGATCGCGTCGTCCGCGCCCAGGACGGCTGCCCGGAGCCACCGTCCGCGTCCACTCCGGTGGCGTTCGCGATGATCGACCGCCGCTCGAGACCACGGACGACGGATCTCCTCGAGCGCTGGCGATCCACCAAGCGGCCTGACCGGCAGGATCGCCCTTGGATTGCTCACGCCGCGGCCTGGGCTGGCGTTCTCACGCCGATCGTGCCGCTGAACCTGGTGAAGCGCCCCCGGACCTTCGCGATCACGAGGTGTCGGATCGAGAAGTCGACGCTGGAGTGCGTGGTGTCGATCTGGACGTTGGCTGTCATGAGACGAGCTGCAGCACCTTCCGTGCCGGGTCGATCGCGGCCCGCATCGCCGTCCATGCGCCGCTGCGACCAGAGCGCCCGCATCGGGCCCGATCGCCCGACGCGTCCCTTCGGGCCCGCGCGCGCTGATGGCTCGGCGCTTGCTGCCCCATCCACCAGCTGTGTCAGGTGCTGGAGGAGCATCCCGGCGATCATCGCAGCGACGAAGGCCAGCCCACCCGTGCTGCCCGCGGCTGCTGCGACCAGTCCGGGCCCCGGACAAAGGCCGCCGAGGCCCTGCAGACGGAGCTCGAGATCGGGGTGATGCTGCCGTGCAACGTGATCGTCTACGAGGCGGACGATGGCGCCACGGTGGTCACCGCGATCGACCCCACGCTCACGATCGGCGATCGGTACCGCTCCCTCGGCGCGCTCGCGGAGCGGGTCCGGGACAAGCTCGGCCGCGCCCTCGCACGCCTGGAGTGACCGTCGCGGTCGCGGATCACGCTCAGCGTGGTGAGGACCGCATCGAGATCTCCAGCGCCACCGGTACGTTCAGCGCGCGAGCGATGATGCAGTGCGCCTCGGCGGTGGTGAGCGTCTGGCGCGCGCGCGCTTCGTCGCCGGGTGCGACCGTCAGCTGCACCTTCAGGTGGATCGAGGTGAACGTGGGCCCGCCGGAGCCCTTGTCGAGCACGCCGACGCCCGAGCCAGCCCAGCCGAGCACCTCGAGCCGCTCTCGGCGCGCGTAGGCCTCGAACGTGGTCCACAGACACTCGAGGACCGCGCCGACCAGCAGCTCCTCCGGGCTCCAGACGCCGTCGGTCCCGCCGAACTGCGGCGGCGGCCCCACCGCGATCGGCGCGCGAGGCGGCGCTCGCAGCTCACGATCCTCCAGCTCCACCTTGTAGTGGTGCGGGAACGCGGCGTTGCGCGCAGCGGGGGTCGGCGATGCTTCGAGTGGCAGCATGGTGGAATCGTCAGCTTCACGTAGCGTGCCGTGATCGGGGGCCGCGGTTGGTGCGCTGTGTCAGGTGCTGGAGGAGCATCCCGGCGATCATCGCAGCGACGAAGGCCAGCCCACCCGTGCTGCCCGCGGCTGCTGCGACCAGTCCGGGCCCCGGACAAAGGCCGCCGAGGCCCCAGCCGACGCCGAACAGCACCGCTCCGGCGATCAGCGCCCCATCGAGATCGCGTCGCGTCGGCAGGTGAAACGCGACGTCGAACCACGGCTCGGTGCGGCCACGCCGGATCCAGCGGAACGCCATCGCGTAGACCGCCACGGCGCCGCCCATGACAAAGCCCAGGCTCGGATCCCAGCTGCGAGTCACGTCGAGGAACCCGATGACCTTGGCCGGCTGGGTCATCCCCGACACCAGCAGGCCGGCCCCGAACAGGCCGCCGGCGACGACCGCCAGAACGATCGAGATCACCCTGCAGCGCCGCCCGCACGCGGCGACGGCGGTCATGACAGGCCTCCCGCGATCCAGGCAGTGATCGCACCGGTGGTCATGAAGGTGGCGACCGCGACCATCGAGCGAGACGACAGCCGCGACAGGCCGCACACGCCGTGACCGCTGGTGCACCCGCTGCCGAGCCGCGTACCAAACCCGACGAGCAGGCCGGCGACGATCAGCAGTGGCAACGAACGTACCGACGCGCCAACCGCCGCCGGCGCCATCGCCGCGGCGACCACGCCCGCGGCGAGCAAGCCGCCGAGGAACGCCAGGCGCCAGGCACGGTCGCCAGCAGCAGCGGGCGGCAGCAGCGAACCGAGGACGCCGCTGATCCCGGCGACGCGGCCGTGGGTCAGCAGCAGGAGCGCACCGGCGACGCCGATCAACGTGCCGCCGGCGAGCGCGAACAACCAGGAACTGGGCATGACACCAACCTTTCGACTACGTGGACCGGGAGGAGGACGGCACCCAGAGCACCGGGCAGCCGGCGTCGCGGACGACGTGCTCGGTGCGGCTCCCGAGCAGGACGTCGGCAAGGCCGTCGTGGCCGTGCGTGGTCATGACGATCGCGCACGCGTCGCGTGCCTGCGCCGCCTCGAGGATCGCGTCGGCCACGTTGCCGCGGGCGACGTGCAGGACCTGGAGCTCGGTGCGGGTGCCGGCCAGCGAGACCAGCGACCGGGCGGCGGCCAGCCCACGTCCGGCCTCGTCGTCGTCGCCGGCGGGCACCAGCACGAGCCGCAGATCGATCGCGCCGCTCGACGCGTCGACGAACCCGCGCACGTGGTTGGGCACGACCAGCGTCGGCACGGCGACGTTCCGCGCCACCGCTTCGGCGACGCTGCCCGCCAGCAACGCGGCGACCCCGTGACGAGCGTGCGTGCCGACGACCAGGAGTCGCGGATCGACCTTGCGGACCGCGTCGATCAAGGTGTCGGCGACATCGTCACAGCATTCGTGGCAGATGCGCTGGTGCTCGATCGGCAGCTGCCAGCGCGCGCTCAGCGGCGCCGCGTCGGGGAGGCGCGTCACGTCGGCCCCCCGGGCGTTGCCGTGGATCGTGACCAGGCGAACGCCGCCGGCCGCTGCCAGCGCCGCGGCGTGAACGAACGCGGCGTCGTCGTCACCGCTGAGGTCGGTGGTGTGGGCAATCGCGGCGGTCAGCATGTCGTCACAGCCCCGCCGCGCGATAGGCGATCATCCCGCCCGCAAGGTTGAGCACCCGCTCGAAGCCGGCGGCGACCAGCACCCGGGCGGCGCGGCTCGAGCGCCCGCCGGAGCGGCAGACCAGCACGATCGGCTGGTCTCGCGGCCAGCCGGCGGCGCCCGCGGGAAGGGTCGCGAGGGGTGCGTGCTCGATCCCTGCGATGCGACCGAGGTCGCCGGTCAACTCGTCGGACTCGCGGACATCGACGACGCGCACGGTGCCCAGGACGGCGTGCAGCACGGCCGGGGACAGGTCCCGGTAGCCGGCGGCGGTGGGCGCGGCGGTCTCGAACGGTGTGGACGGATGCATGGCGGGTCTCCTCACGTGGTCACGCCACATGCGAGGTTGGCGGGCACGGCGACGTCGATCCTCTTTGGCGGCGGCAGGTCGAGCGCAGACATCAGGGCGATGAACTGCGCGCGATCGCGGCCCGCGACGCGCTGGTTCCATCGCTTCTCCTCGCCGATCGTCGAGGCCGTGTGGCCCCGGTAGTCGTGGCCCGGGTACACGATGGTGTCGTCGGGAAGCGCGAACAGGGTCCGGGTGATCGAGTCGTGGAGCTGGCCGGCGTCGCCGTTCTGGAAGTCCGCGCGGCCGCAGCCCCGGATCAACAGCGTGTCGCCGGTGAACACGGCGGCGGCGATCTGATAGGACACGCCGTCGTCGGTGTGGCCCGGCGTCGCGAGCGCGGTGATCGGGATGGCACCGATGTGGACGACGTCCCCGTGATGAAGTCGCAAGTCGACGCACGGCGCACCCGCGGCGCTGGCGCAGGTGATCGCCCCGGTCCGCTCGCGCAGCCGACCGGCGGCGGTGACGTGGTCGGCGTGGACGTGGGTGTCGAGCACGTGGGTGAGGGTCAGCCCGAGCTCTCGCAGCAAGGCGAGGTCACGGTCGACGTGGTCGAGCACCGGGTCGATCAGTGCCGCCGCACCGGTGGCGGCATCGGCGACCAGGTACGTGTACGTCGAGGTTTCCGGGTCGAAGAGCTGGCGGATGATCATGCCGCTTAGCGCTGCATCGGCGATGCCAGGCGGGCCGCCTACGTTCTCGCGGGGTTCGGGGCACCGACACTCTCCGGTGAAACGACCTGAAACGCCCTGGACCGGGCGACCCGGTTGCGGACCGCTACGTCTCGTCGAGGCCGAGCGCCCGCATCCGTCGCCACAACGTGACGCGGCTCCAGCCCAGCAGCTTCGCCGCGCGGTCGCGGTTACCGGCAGTGCGCACCAGGGCGTCTTGGATCCGCCGCGCTTCCGGGCCGACCTCGGGGTCGAAGACCTCCGCCTCGGCGATCACCCTGACCTCCGAGCCTCCGCTCGGTGTCGCCGCGATCTCGGGTGGGAGGTCGCCGAGCTCGAGCACTGCGCCTGCTCCGGTCGCGAACGCATAGGAGAGCGCGTTACGAAGCTCGCGGACGTTGCCCAGCCACTCGTATCGCTCCATCGCGGCTTCCGCGGCGACCGAGATGGTGTCGATGTGGCGTCGTCCTCGCCCGTTGAGCTCGTCGATGATCTTGCTGGCGATCAAGACGACATCGGAAGGGCGCTCGCGCAGCGGCGGCATGCGGATCGGGATCACTCGCAGGCGGTACATCAGATCGGCCCGGAACCGGCCGGCCGCGACCTCGGCACGTAGCGCTCGGTGGGTGGCCGACACGAACCGGACATCGACCGCCACCGCGTCACGGCCGCCGACCGGCAGCACCGACCGGGTCTCGATCACGCGCAACAGCTTCGCCTGCAGCTCGAGGGGCAGCTCGGCGACCTCGTCGAGGAACAGGGTGCCTCCGTGCGCGAGCTGGACGTGACCGGGTGTGTCCTTGACCGCACCCGTGAAGGCGCCGCGGACATGACCGAACAGCTCGCTCTCGAGCAGGTTGGCAGGGAGCGCAGCGCAGTTGATGGCCCGGAACGGCCCGGCGGGACGCGTCGACAGCGCATGGAGCGCATGCGCGACCAGCTCCTTGCCGGAGCCGGTCTCGCCGCGGATCAGGACCGTGAAGTCCTCGGCGGCCACCTTCTCGATGATGCGGAACGCCTCCTTCATCCGGGCATCGCGCGTCCACAGTCCGTGGAACCGCTCGGGTGTGGCGTCGTCACCCGCGACCGCCGCGACGTGCACGATCCATCCGAGGGACGTGGCACCGTCGCCGAGCGGGACCGAGCGCACCCGCACCTGCTCGCCGCGCGCGTCGTCGGCGCCGCCGGGGCGTGGGATGACCGCCTGGAACGCGACGCCGCTGGCGAGGGCCTCGGCGAACGGGCGCTTGGGCCGGTCGCCGCAGAGCAGGGTCGCCGCCGAGCTCCCGATCGGGATCGCGAACCCGAGCACCTCCTCGGCGCCGCGCGAGGCGGCGCGGATGCGCAGCTGGCTGTCGAGCACCAGCACCGCGCCGACCAGCTCGTCCAGGGCCGCCGCGAACAGCACACGATCGCGGTCGGCTGGCGGCGAGCGGCGCGGTGACCGGGGGCTCATCACGATGACCCTACACGCGGGACCCGGCGTGCGCGCGCCTCAGATGAGCCCGAGCTGCTTGCCGAGTACGAACGCCGCCATGACCAGGACGAAGACCGCGAAGCCGCGGCGAAGCACCTCGCCAGGGATGCGGCCGACGAGGCGGCCGCCGAGGAAGCTGCCCACCACGGCCGCCGCGGTGACCGCGAGTGTGATCGGCCAGTCGACCTGGACGTGACCGAGATGGCCGGCGAGGCCGGCGAACGACTTCATCGCGATCACGACCAGCGACGTACCCACCGCGATCTCCATGGGGAGCCCGCCGAGGAGGACCAGCGCGGGCACCACCAGAAAGCCGCCGCCGGCGCCAACCATGCCGGTCACCAGGCCGACCACGCCACCTTCGATCAGCACCTTGCCGACCGGAAGCTCGGTCCGGATGGCCGGGGCCTCGCCAGGGGTCACCCGCCGGCCGCGCAGCATCGCGATCGCGGTGGCGATCATCATCGCGGCGAACACGAACATCAAGACGCCTGCCGGGACGTACACCGCGCCGCGGCCCCCGACGAACGCGCCGACCATGCCGGCGCCGCCGAACAGCAGGCCGGTGCGCCAGCGGATCCGCCCCGCGCGGGCGTGGGCGATCGCGCCGGTGGCGCTGGTCACGCCGACCACGAACAGCGAAGCGGCGATCGCCGACCTGGTCTCCATGCCGATCGCGTAGGTCAGGATCGGTAGGGTCATGATCGAGCCGCCACCGCCGAGCAGGCCGAGCGCGACACCGATCAGAATCGACAGCGCGAGGGCGAGGATGAGCATGCTCGTGGCTTCTTCACGTGCGATGCCACCGCGTGGCTGCGTGAAAGCAGGCGCCACCGGCGGCCGGTGAAACGTCTGGAAACGCGAGACCATCAGCCACGTGTTTCATCTCGACGCGCGCGCCGGACGACGTCAAGGTAGTCCAAGCGTCCCGAGCCGACGACGCCGGCGATGATCGACGGACGACGCGTCCCGCGACCACGGATGTCACCGAGGTACAGCGTCGTCGGCCATCCTGTCGAGGTCGTCGCCCTGGTGGACCTCGAGCTCGGTCACCATCGCGGCGATCTCGTCGAGGCTCGGACGCTGGCGGCCGGCGTGACCTGCGTCCGCGCGCCGTCCCTTGTACGCTCCACCGCGTGCACTCGGGCGACCCCACCTTCGACGCCGGCGATCGGTTCGAGGTCCGCCGCCAGCTCGGATCGGGCGGGATGGGCGTCGTCTACGAGGCGTATGATCGCGAGCTCCACGCGCTGGTCGCCCTCAAGACCTTGCATCACACGGAGGGGCCGTGGCTGGCGCGGTTCAAGCGCGAGTTCCGCACGATGCACGATCTCGCGCACCCGAACCTGGTGACGCTCGGCGAGTTCTTCGACGGACCGACCGATCCGTTCTTCTCGATGGAGCTGGTGCGGGGCGTCGACTTCCTGGCCTACGTCCGTGGCACGCCGGGCGCCGCGCCCTCCACGAACACCCGGTCGCCCGGCGCGCGCGACGCCTGGCCGACGCGCTCGCTGCATTCCCCCGCGGACCCGCGCCGCGAGGCCGTCGCGTTCACGCCGGTCGCGTACGACGAGGCCCGGCTCCGGGCGGCGCTCCGGCAGCTCGCGCGCGGCATCGCGGCTCTGCACGGCGTCGGCAAGGTGCACCGCGACATCAAGCCCACCAACATCATGGTGACCGAGGACGGGCGGGTCGTGCTGCTCGACTTCGGCCTGGTCACCGGGAGCGAGGTGTCGCACCGGTCGACCGGGGACGCGATCGTCGGGACGGTCGAGTACACGTCGCCGGAGCAGGCGCTGTCCGGCCGGGTCACGCCGGCGGCCGACCTGTACAGCATGGGCGTGCTGCTGTTCGAGGCGCTCACCGGCACGCTGCCGCACACCGGTCGCTCGGCGTACGAGCTCATCATGGAGAAGCAACAGGTCGTCCCGCCCGCGCCGCGGCAGCTGGTCCCGGCGACGGCCGAGGACCTGGACGCGCTGTGCACCGCGCTGCTGCAGCTCGATCCCGACGCGCGCCCGCTGGCGCCCGACGTGCTGGTCCGCCTCGAGACGACCTCGCCGAGCCTCGCGCTCGCCCCGGCGGTCTCCAGCCCGGAGCCGCCGTTCGTCGGGCGCGTCGCCGAGCTCGCCGCGCTGCGCGCCACCTACGACAGCGTCCGGGACGATCCGCTGATCCTGTTCGTCGAGGGGGCCTCGGGGGTCGGCAAGAGCCAGCTCGTCGACCGGTTCCTCGACAGGCTCGCGCTCGACGAGCCCGACGCGGTGGTGCTGACCGGGCGGTGCTACGAGCGCGAGGTGGTGCCGTTCAAGGCGCTCGACGGGATCGCCGACAGCCTCGCGCGGTACCTGGCGCGGCTCCCCGCGGTCGAGCTCGCGGCGGTGATGCCGATCCGGCCCGCCCTGCTGGCCCGCCTGTTCCCGGTGCTCCGGCGCGTCGAGGCGATCGCGGCCGCGCCCGTCGTGCCCGACGTGCCCGATCCGCAGGACCAGCGGCTGCGCATGTTCGCGGCGTTCCGCGAGCTGTTCCTGCGGCTCGCCGAGCGCCACCGCCTCGTCTGGTACATCGACGATCTGCAGTGGACCGACGCCGACAGCCAGGTCCTCCTCGCCGAGCTGCTCGGGCACGAGGAGCGGCTGCCCGTGCTCGTCATCGCCACGGTCCGGCCGGTGGACGATGGGCCCCGCCAGGCGCTGCTGGCGCGGATCGCGGACCTCGCGCCGATCCGACGGCTGCCGCTCCACGAGCTCGCGCCCGACGAGGCGCGCCAGCTCGCCGCGCGCCTGCTCCCCGATCGCGACGCCTCGACCCTGGACGCCCTCGCCAGCGACGCCGGTGGGCACCCGCTGTTCCTGCACGAGCTCGCCCGCCACGTCGGGACCACCCGCGACGTCGCCGGGCGGAACGCGACGCTCGAGGAGATGCTGACGCGCCGGATCGCGGCGCTCGATCGCGACGCCCGGGAGCTGCTCGAGGTGCTCGCCACGTGCGGCGAGCCACTCGGCCAGGAGGTGGCGGCGATCGCCGCGCAGCTGTCGAGCGCCGAGCAGGTCAAGACCACCGCCGTGCTCCGTGCCGCCCACCTGGTCCGCACCGACGGCAGCCGCCGATCGGATCGGATCGTGACCTACCACGATCGGGTCCGCGAGCACGTCGACCAGCACCTCGACGAGGCGCGCCGGCGGCACCTGCACGAGCGGGTCGCGCTCGCGCTCGAGCAGACCGGCGCCGGCGAGCACAACCCGCGGGCGCTCGTGCGCCACGCTCGCGCGGCGGGTCGGCGCGCGCTGGCCGCGACGTACGCCGAGGCGGCCGCCCGCCGGGCGGTCGCCTCGCTCGCGTTCGACCAGGCGGCGGAGTTCTTCACCGCGTCCCTCGAGCTCGGGCGGCACGACGAGCCCACCCGGCGCGACCTGCAGCTGGAGCTCGCGACCGCCTTGATGCACGCGGGCCGAGGCCCCGAGGCCGCGGCCACGTTCATGGCGGCGGCCGAGGGCGCCGAACCGGCGACGCGGTTCGACTGCCAGCGACAGGCCGCCGAGCAATGGATCATCACCGGGCACCTCGAGCAGGGCATGGCGGCGCTGCGGGCGTCGCTCGACGAGATCCACGAACCACCGGCGACGAGCCCCAGACGCGCGCTGGCCCGCGTCCTCTGGCACCGGTTCCGGCTCCGGATCCGAGGTACGCGCTACGCCCTCCGGCGCGAGAGCCAGGTCCCGGTCGAGACGTTGCGGCGCCTCGACGTCCTGCGCGCGGTCGCACACGGCCTCGCCATGATCGACAACATCCGCGGCGCCGACTTCAACGGGCGGTACCTCCGGCTCGCGCTGCAGACCGGGGAGCCAAGGCGGCTGGTCGGCGCGGTGGCGACGGAGGTGGTGTTCCTCGCGAGCCAGGGCGGGGCGTCGGGGCACCGGGCGCGACGGCTCTACGCCGAGCTGGTCGAGCTCGCCGCGGCGTGCCCCGACCAGGCGTATGGGCGGACCTGGCTGCTCCTCGCCGACGGTGCGGCCAGCTTCTTCGAAGGCCGGTTCCGTGCGGCGGCCAGCCGCCTCGTGCAGGCCGAGGAGGTGTTCGCCGAGGGCCATCGCGGCCTGACCTTCGAGAAGAACAACGCGCGCGTGTTCCGCGTCCACGCGCTGCGGATGCTGGGCGCCGTGCAGCAGCACGGCGCGCTGATCACCGAGCAGGTCCGGACCGGCCGGCAGCGAGGTGATCGCTATCTCGAGACCACCCTCCGGCTGCTCCAGGTCCAGGCGCTGCTCGCGCGCGCCGATCTCGTCGAGGCCCGCCGCAGCATCGACGACGCGACGTGGACCCCGCCCCAGGACGGCTACCACCTTCAGCACTGGTACCAGCTCCGTGCGCGCGTCGAGATCGCCTTGTACGACGATCGCGCCGCCACGGAGGTCGCGCGCCTCACCCCGGACTTCGCGGCGCTCGAGCGCTCGATGCTGCTCCGGGTCAAGCTGGTGCGCGCTGACGCCGTCGCGCTGCGAGGCCGGCTGGTGCTCGCGTCCGGGACCGCGGCGTCGGGCGCGGTGCGCGTCGAGGTGGAGCGCATCGCGCGAGCGCTGGACCGCGAGGGCGCTGGCTACGCGACGGTGTTCGCGCTGCTGCTGCGGGTCGGACTCCGGATGACCGACGGCCGCGGCCACGACGACGTCAGCATCGGCCTCCTCCGCCAGGCGATCGAGCTCGCCGCCGAGCACGACATGGGCCTGCACCTCGCCGCCGCCCGCGATCGCCTGGGCGCGCTGCTGGGGGGCGACGAGGGCGCCGCGCTCCGGGCCGCCGCGGCCCGGTACGCCGAGGACGAGCTGATCGCGGACCCTCCGCGCTTCTTCGCGATCGCGGTGCCTGACCTGGCCTCCTGATCCGTTGTCAGCTGGCCTACGTCGCTTTCAGACCACGGGGGACCGCATCGGCAGTAGCCTGGAAGTGCGTGTCCGAGCAGGACCTCGAACCATCATCGTCGTCGGGACGGTCCGGCACGGCACCGCCGCCCGCGGATCTCGAAGTCCGGCTCGACCTCGGCGTGCGGTTCGAGATCCGGCGCCGGCTCGGGGCTGGTGGCATGGGGGTCGTCCACGAGGCGTACGATCACGAGCGCCGGGAGCTGGTCGCGCTCAAGACGCTGCGGCGGATCGACGCGCGCGGCCTCGCGCGCTTCAAGCGCGAGTTCCGGGCGATCCACGAGCTGTCCCACCCGAACCTGGTGGCGCTGCACGAGCTGTTCGACACCGCGGCCGAGCCGTTCTTCACGATGGAGCTGGTGCGCGGCCTGGACTTCCTCGCCTACGCACGGGGCAGCACCGCGCCCGAGGTGGGCATCGCGCTCGCCGACACCGCCGCCGACGTCGAGCGGTCAGTCACCGGACGGTTCGCGCCCGGCGACGTCCTGCTCCAGCCGCGGCCGGTCGAGCCGGTCGCCTTCGACGAGAGTCGCCTCCGTTCGGCGCTCCGGCAGCTCGCGATCGCGATCGCCAGCCTGCACGCCGCCGGCAAGGTGCACCGGGACATCAAGCCGTCGAACATCGTGGTGACCGACGCAGGGCGGCTGGTGCTGCTCGATTTCGGGCTCGTGTTCGACGCCTCGCGCTCGTCGAGCTCGAGCGACGACCGTGGCGCCGGCACCGTGGCCTACATGGCCCCGGAGCAGGCGCTCGACGAGGCGGTGACGCCCGCGGCCGACTGGTACAGCGTGGGCGTGGTCCTGTTCCAGGCGCTCACCGGCGCCCTCCCCCACACGGGCCGGACCCACTACGAGGTGATGATCCGCAAGCAGAAGTACAAGGCGCCTCCGCCGCGGCAGCTGGTGGCGGCGCTGCCGCCGGACCTCGACGCGCTCTGCATCGATCTCCTCCACCGCGACCCGCGCGATCGGCCGGCCCCGGGGGAGATCTTCAACCGGCTCGGGATCGTCGATCCGCACGCGGCCGCCGAGGTCATCCGCGCGGCCGGGCCCAGCTGGACCGCGCGGCGGCCGTTCGTCGGGCGAGCGACCGAGCTCGCCGCGCTGCGCGCCGCGTATGATCGGGCGAGGGCGGCGCCGCTGCTCTACCTCATCGAGGGAGCGTCCGGCGTCGGCAAGAGCGGCCTCATCGAGCGGTTCCTCGCGGAGCTGAGCGAGGCCGAGCCCGACGCCGTCGTCTTGTCGGGGCGCTGTTACGAGCGGGAGGTGGTCTCGTACAAGGCGTTCGACGGGATCGTGGAGGCGCTGACGCGATACCTCCGGCGCGTGCCGGCGGTGGACGCGGCCCAGGTGATGCCGCGGCGCGCCGCGCTCCTGGGCCGGTTGTTCCCGATCCTCAAGCGGGTCGACGCGATCGCGCTCGCGCCTCAGGTCCACGATCTGCCGGAGCCGCTAGGGCAGCGTCGCCGGATGTTCGCCGCGCTGCGCGAGCTGTTCGCCCGGCTCGCCACCCACCACCGGCTGGTTTGGTTCATCGACGACCTCCAGTGGACCGACGCCGACAGCCTGGTGTTGCTGCAGGAGCTGCTCGCCCACGAGCACGCGCTGCCCGTGCTCCTGATCGCGACCGTCCGGTCGATCGACGACGCCGCGCACGATGGCCTGCTGGCCAAGCTGGAGGAGGTGGCGCCGCTCGAGCGGTTGCGGATCACCGAGCTCCCGCCCGACGAGACGCGCGCGCTCGCCGAGCTCCTGATGCCCGGGCGCGAGCGGGCGGCGATCGACACCGCGGCCGCCGAGGCCGGGGGGCACCCGCTGTTCTTGCACGAGCTCGCCCGCCACCTCGAGAGCTCGGGCGTGGCGGCGGCGCCCGGCGCCAGCTTCGGCCAGATGCTCGCCGCGCGGATCGATCAGCTGGGCGAGCCCGCCCGCCGCCTGCTCGACTTCATCTGCGTGTTCGGTGGGCCGCTGACCCAGGAGGTCGCGGGGATCGCCGCGGCGCTCGACCACGCCGAACAGATCCGCGCCGCGCGCCTGCTCGCGGCCGCCAACCTCGCGCGCACCAACGGCGTGCGCCGCACCGACGAGATCGTCGTCTACCACGACCGGATCCGCGAGCACGTCGCCACGCACCTCGACGACGAGACGCTGCGGCAGATCCACATGCGGCTGGCGCTGGCGCTCGAGCAGACCGGCGCCGCCGAGCACGCCCCGCGAGCGCTGGTCCGCCACGCGCGCGCCGCGGGCCGCCACGCCCTGGCCGCCGCGTACGCCCAGGCCGCCGCGCGCCACGCCGTCGCCAGCCTCGCGTTCGACCAGGCGGCGGAGTTCTATCAGGTCGCGGTCGACCTCGGGGCGCACGACGAGCACGCGCTGCGCGCGCTGCAGCTCGAGCGCGCCAGCGCGCTGATCAACGCGGGGCGCGGCGCCGAGGCCGCCGAGGTGCTCACCGCGGCCGCGGCCGGGGCGGATCCGACCACGCAGCGCGAGTGTCGGCTGCGCGCCGCCGAGCAGCTGCTGAGCAGCGGCCACATCGATCGCGGCGTGGCGGTCGTCGCCGAGTTGCTCGGCGAGATCGGCTCCCGGCTGCCGACGACCCCGAAGCGTGCGCTGGCGCGGCTGGTGTGGACCCGGGCGCGCCTCCGCGTGCGCGGCCTGTCGTGGAAGCCGCGGCACGAGCGCGAGATCTCCGACGCCGAGCTGACCCGCCT
>Ga0163144_10009011_pt1 | contig 21494 bp, 20 predicted proteins | sample OliLak19BULKMAT1_FD_123175 | JGI IMG/M metagenome (GOLD analysis project Ga0163144, IMG submission 123175) | Freshwater microbial mat bacterial communities from Lake Vanda, McMurdo Dry Valleys, Antarctica - Oligotrophic Lake LV.19.BULKMAT1 | ecosystem: Environmental > Aquatic > Freshwater >... | reverse complement strand
GGCGCGGTGCGGCCAGGTGCGGCCCTTGCCGCCTCGCTCACGATCTCCGAGACGATTCGCGGTGCCCTCGTGAAGGCAGGCCTCGTCGCGGCGGTGGCCGACGTCCTCGTCGTCGGGGCGGCCGGCGTCGGGCGGGAGCCGGAGCGCGCGGCGTTGGCGCAGGCGCTCCGCGGCGAGCGGATCGCGGAGCGTGTCGTCGTGACGACGGACGTGGCCATTGCGATGGCCGACGCTTTCGGTGAAGCACCGGGCGCCATGCTGATCGCCGGCACGGGAAGCATTGCGATCGCGCGGGACGCGGCAGGCCAACTGCACCGCGTGGGCGGCTGGGGGTGGCAGATCGGCGATGAGGGAAGCGGGGCGTGGATCGGGCGCGAGGCGTTGCGCACCGTGCTCCGCATGCGCGATGGGCGGGATGCGGCATCGGCGTTTGCCGACGCGGTGCGTGCCGCCGCCAAGGTGGCGGACGATGATGCGCTGGTTCGTTGGGGCAACAGCGTGACGGCCGCAGAGTTCGCGCTGCTGGCGCCGACCGTCCTGCAGCTCGCAGAGGCCGGTGACGCCACCGCCGTCGTGCTGCGCGCCGGCGCCGTCACAGCCCTGGCCGAACTCGTCACGCAGGCGGCGCACTCGGCACAGGCGCAGGACGTCGCGCTGAGCGGCGGTCTGTTGCGGCAGGCCGGACTGCGCGGGGCGCTGATCGCCGCGCTACCGTCGCTGCACGTCCGTCAGGACACCGTCGATCCGCTGCGTGGCGCACTGCTGCTCGCGACGCCGTAGCGCTACCCATCAACGACGACGCGCCCTGCAGACTACTTGATCTCGGGCGCGAGCGGCGGCAGGCCTTGGCGCACTCGGCTGTTGCGATAGCCGTAGAGCGCATAGATCACGAGACCCACCAGCATCCAGACACCGAAGAGTGACCACGCCCGCGACGGGAGGCCGCTCATCACGTACAGACAGGCAGCCGTGCCGCCGAGCGTCACGAACCAGAAGAACGGCACCCGGAAGGGCCGCGGCCGATCCGGCTCGCGCAGCCGAAGCGCCAGTACGCCGAGACAGACGAGCGTGAAGGCGGCGAGCGTGCCGATGTTGGTCAGGTCGTAGATCGAGTTTTCTTCCGCGACGAGCGCGCCCGTTGCCACGAAGACGCCCGTGACGATCGTCGTGACGCGGGGCACACGCCACTTCGGATGGATCCTGGTCGCCCACTTCGGGAGCAGCCCGTCGCGCGCCATCGCATAGAAGATGCGAGGCTGCCCGTACTGGAAGACGAGCAGCACCGCGGTCATCGAGACGACGGCGCCGGCAGCCACGATCCAGCTCGCGGTCTTGAGGCCGGCCAGATCGAGCGCACGCGCCAGCGGATCGGATGAGCGGAGTTGCTCGTACGGCACGAGGCCCGTCGCCACCGCGCCGACGACCATGTAGATCAGCGTGCAGATGGCGAGACCGACCAGAATGCCGAGGGGCAGGTTGCGCTGCGGATTTTTCGTTTCCTCGGCCGCCGTCGAAATGGCATCGAAGCCGATGTAGGCGAAGAAGACGATCGCGGCACCCTGATGAATGCCGCGCCATCCGTTCGGCGCGAACGGTGTGTAGTTGGCGGTATCGATGTGCTGGCTGCCCACCACCACGAAGACGCCGAGCACCAGGAGCTTGATGCCGACCATGATCGCGTTGGCGCGCACACTCTCGCGGACGCCGTAGCAGAGCAGCACCGTCACCGCCGCGACCACCATGAACGCCGGCAGATTGAGGATGACGGGAACGCCGGCAATCTGCGGTGCCGACTGCAGCAGCCCTGCGATCGCCGGATCGGTCGCGGCCTTGACCTGGAAATAGCCGTGCGTCAGATGCGGCGGCAGGATGATGCCGAAGCCGCTGAGCAGCGAATTGAAGTAGCCGCTCCACGCCACGGCGACCGCAATGTTGCCGACGGCATATTCGAGGATGAGATCCCAGCCGATCACCCACGCGAGGAATTCGCCGAGCGTCGCATACGTATAGGCATACGCGCTGCCGGCCTGCGGAATCATCGCCGCGAGTTCGGCATAGCAGAGCGCCGCGAGCCCGCAGACCAGGCCGAGCAGCAGGAACGAAACCACGAGCGCCGGGCCGGCACCGGCGCGGATGATCGTCCCATCCGGGGCAACCTCGCCGGCGGCGGCGGTCCCGAGCGAGGCGAAGATGCCCGCGCCGATCACGGCACCGATGGCGAGCATCACGAGGTCGAATGCCCCGAGCGTCCGCTTGAGTCCGCTGGCCGTCTCGGACTCGGCAGCGATCGGCTTGCGACTGAACAGAGAATTCATCGGCGGAGTTCCGGGAGGACGAGGCGTAGTACCGAGCGCACCTTATACGATCCTGACGTCATGCAGTAGGGCACTCCCTTGAACGCGTGAGCGACAGTATCAGCGGGACGGCAATTGGAACGTCAATACAGAAGTCGAGGCCACCGGAGTGCCCGAGGCGGTGCGTGCCGGAAGGAAGCGGAAGCCACGCAGCGTTTCGTCGAGGCGCGCCGCGTACTCCCTGTCCGTGATCTCGGGCATGGTCTCCAGCCGGTCGACACGTCCATCTGCTCGGACCCAGAAGGTCACGCGGACACTCCGGCCGCGGAGCGCCTTGGGGGGCTGATCGAACGGCAGCGCGCCGGAGCGCCAGACCGGTGCCGATACCGGCCCCTCGTCGCCTACTCCGCCACCTGTCCCGGTTCCACTTCCAGGCCCAGCTCCCGCGCCGGTACCAGCGCCGGTACCCGTGCCGGTGCCACCACCAGCGCCGCTTCCGCCACCTCCGTCATCGACCGATGCGACGGACTCCACGGGCGCGGGGTCGTCGATTTTTGTCGGTATCGGCAGCACAACGGCCGGCACGGGTACCACCGGCACGGGCGTGGTGCGCACTGGTGCAGCAGTTGGTGTGGAGACCCGGCGAATATAGACCTGCACCGAGCCGCCGCCACCGCCGCCGCCTTGCCGCAGCGACGGCAGGATCAGCGTCGCCGTCGGCGCCGTCTGCAGCGCGACCTTCGCTCCGCCCAACGCCAGCAGCAGGAGCAGCAGGTGCACCGCAAGCGCCACGATCACGCCGCGCGGATCGCGCGAACGGGAGGACGGCAGGCGGGCAGAAAGAAGTCGCGGCATCTCGGGAGTCGTCGGAAGTCTAGTCGGTCTCCGACAACGACGTAGGGCGCCGCCGTCTCTGCACGGCGGCGCCCCTGGTCGGTCGCATCAGTGTCGGCGCGACCGCTCTCTTAATCCTTCGGCGTGAAGCCGACGATCTCGACGCCGGACCCACGCGCGACGTCGATCGCTTCGATGACTTCGCGGTAGGTGCGATCCGGCGCGGCCTTGAGGAACAGGAGCTTGGCCGGACGCAGATCGAATACCGCATGGAGCTGCGTGGACAGCTGATCTTTCGGCACCGGCTGCGAATTGATCGCAAAGCCGCCGTCTGCCGTCAGTTCGAGCACGATCTGGTCCGGATTCGCCTGTGCGGTCTGCACCGGCGGATCCGTGGGAGGAATCTGGACATTCAGCGTCTTCCGGTTGAGCGGAAGCGTGATCATGAAGATGATCAGGAGCACGAGCAGAATGTCGATCATCGGAACCACGTTCGGTTCCGCACTGAAGGTGCTGGAGTCGTTACCGACGCTCATCGCCATGGGTTACTTCTCCCCTGGCTTCTTCTTGGCGAACATGCCTTCGCCGGACTTTTCCACGATAGCCGTGAGGACGCGCGCACCGGCCTGCCGCGCGATCTCGACGGCATCCTGGACCTTGGCGTACGGCAGATCCTGATCGGCCTTGAAGAACAGGACCTTGTCGTCGGTGCGGGCGGCATACACGGCCTTCAGTTGGTCGAGCAGCACGTCGGCTGGAATTGCCTTGCCGTCAAGGAAGTAGCTCCCCGAAGCGTCAATGCCCAGCACTACCTCGTTCTCCCCTTCGGGATTGGCATCGAGGTTCGCGCCCTTCGGCAGTGTCGCCTTGAAGCCCGCGGCGATGAGCGGCGTTACGATCATGAAGATGATGAGCAGCACGAGCATGATGTCGATCATCGGCACCACGTTCGGTTCCGACTTCACCGCTGTCTGCCCTGCGCCACCTACGGCCATGCCCATGGTCAGTTCGCCTTTCGGAAAATCAGGTCAGAAAACAGGAGACGCTGCGGCTCAGCCCGCGACGTGCCCGCCGCCGGTGGCGGTCTTCTGGGCCTGGAATTCCTTCGTGAAGATCGAGCGACCGAACTCGCTGCCGACGCTCTTGATGAGGTAGTCGATCATTTCCTTCGAGCTGAACGTCATCTCGAGGGCGAGGTTCTCGACCTTGGTCGTGAAGTAGTTGTACGCCCACACCGCCGGGATGGCGACCATGAGGCCGAAGGCCGTGGTGAGGAGCGCCTCGGCGATACCGGCCGAGATGGCGGCGAGGCCGCCCGACGAGCCCTGCTGCGACATGCCCACGAAGGCGTTCACGATACCCATCGTGGTGCCGAGGAGACCGACGAACGGCGCCGTGGCACCAACCGTGGCGATGACGCCCAGGCCGCGCTTGAACTCGGCGAGGGTGATGAGCATCTGCCGCTCGACGGCACGCTCGGCCGAGTTGATGTCGGCCGCGGTGATCGTGGCACGGTCGCGGAGGAGCGGCTTCACTTCCGTGAGGGCGCCACCGAGCACGCGCGAGACGTGCGACTTCTTGTTCTTCTCGGCCAGGGCGATCGCCTGATCAAGGTTCTCTTCCTGAATGGCGCGCGAGAACTGCGGCGCGAAGGCGAGCGTCGCCTTCTGCGAGGAGCGGATCTGCAGAAACTTCTGAATGCCGATCGTGGTGGCGTACACCGACATCACCATCATGACGATGTTGATCATGGCGGCGAAGTTGCCGACCTCGACCGGCATGCCGACGATCGCCGTGAGGAACTGACCGATTACATGTGTAATTCCGGACATCGAAGATCTCCTGGAGCGGTGTTAAGAATCAGCGACGAAGCGAGAAGCTGAGCGCCTGCTGGACGAGCTGGCGGACCGGCGAGCCCTTGAAGCGGGCGGGCTTGAACACATTCTTGAGGATCGCCTCGCGGGCGGGCTCCTCGAATGCCTTGTGCGTGCTCTTCAGGATCTTGACCGACGAGGTCTCCACCCGACCAAGGGTGTCGACGACGTACTGCACTTCGACGCGACCTTCGATGCCCGCGGACTGCATGACCGGCGGATACCGCAGCACGCCCGACGAGACGGACTGCACCGGGTCGTCCAACTGCGAGTCGAGGAAGACTTCGCCCTTCAACTCGACCGGACCCGTGCCACCCACCACACCGGTCGCGATGCCGCCCTCGACGCCCTTACCCGTGAAGTCGGCCGCATTGAACTTTTTCTGGTTCAAGTCGATCGGCGGGATCTCCTTCGGAATGATGTCCGGCGGGAGAATCGTCTGGAAACCCTTCGGCGGCGGATTCTGGCTCACCACCACATCAGGCGGCGGCGTATTCTCGATCTTCGGCGGCGGTGGCGGCGGCGGTGGCTTCAGGAAGACCATGGTGGTGTCCTTCGGCTTGTTCGCAAGGTCGTCTGCGACGCCGGCGGCTGCCTTGGCAGCACCGAACAGCAGAAGTCCGTGCAGCACGATGGACGTGACGGCCTGCCCCGTGCTCCGCGACCCCTTCGCCTTCGACTCGATCAGCGTGTCGAACACGGATGCTCCTCTGGCGGACGAGGTAGGAAAGAGGACTACGGCGTGGAAGGTAGGAGGCCAACGTGTCATCTCCATGTTCAGAAAGATGACAAAACGATATCACCGGGATGACGCCGCTACTCGGGTTCGGGCGGCACCGCTTCCGCCCCGACCTCGCGCGGCAGCGTGACGACGAACGCGGTGCCACGTCCCGGCCGACTCTGTACCGTGATATTCCCGCCGTGGGCCTCGGCGATCCACTTGGTGATCGCCAGGCCAAGTCCGGTGCCGGGCCGATCGCCGGTGCGGGAGCGGGCCGGGTCGGCGCGCCAGAACCGGTCGAAGATGTGCGGCAGGTCGCCCGGGGCGATGCCGATGCCGGTGTCCCGCACCGACACGACCACGGCGTCCGCGTCCTGCGCGAGCGTGAGGGCGACGCTTCCACCGGCCGGCGTGTACTTGATGGCGTTCGTCACGAGGTTGAGCAGCAGTTCCCGGATGCGGTGCCGATCGACATCGAGCAGCACCGGCTCGTCGGGCACACGATGCTCCACGGCGACGGCCGCTTCCTCGCCGAGCATGCCGGCCGTTTCGGCGGCTTCTTCCACGAGACCACGCAGGTCGGTCGACTCGACGGCGAGCGGCGCGCGGCCTTCATCGGCGCGGGCGAGCGTCAGGAGCGAGTCGACCATCTCGCTCATCTGATTGATCTCCTCGAGCGACTCGTCGAGGAGGGGGAGCACCTCGTCCGGCGTGCGCGGATGCGTGAGCGCGCGTTCCACGCCGGCGCGCAGCACCATGAGCGGCGTCTTGAGCTCGTGGCTCGCATCGGCGGTGAAGCGGCGCAGCGAGCCGAAGCTCTGCTCGAGCCGCGAGAGCATCTGATTGAGCGTGACGGCCAGCCGCGCGAGCTCGTCCTCGGACATCGGCACGGCGACACGGCGATGGAGCGACCGGCCATCCGAAATGGCCTCGACCTCATCCATGATCCCCTGCAGCGGGCGGATCGCCGCCCCCGCGAGCCAATAGCCAAGCGCCATGGCGGTGAGGATGATGAGTGGTGCCACGACGAGCATGGCGCGCACCAAGGGCTGCGGGTCGTTGCCGATGCCGTCGATCGACGTGGCGACCAGCATGCCGCCGATCTCCGAGCCGGCGCGCGCCATCGGCTCGGCCACGTAGCGTACCACGCCCTTCCCCGCCCCGAGGTTGACGGTCCCGAGCCGACGCACCGTCGGGGGCGACGCGAGCTCGCGGGAGAGCAGCTGAATGGCCCCGAAATCGAGCTCGCGCGTGAGCTCGGACAGGTAGAGGACCTGGCCCTGACGGTCGGTGACGACGAGATGGTCGCGGAAGCCCTCGAAATACGCGGCGACGCCGGCATCGAGCGACGGGCGCGGATTGCTCGTGGTGAGCGGGCCGAGGACCCGGTACGACTCGACGAGCCAGCGCCGCGCAAAGTCGGCCTCGACGGTGACGCGCTGATCGAGGGCCTGCAGCGAGGGCTGCCGCAACTCGTAGTAGACGGCGCCGCCGAAGGCGATCGTCACCGCCACCAGGGCGGCAGTGAAGCCGAGCGTCAGCCGGCGCCGGATCGTCTTCATGTCACGTCTTGACCACGTAGCCGATGCCGCGCACCGTGTGGATCAGCTTCGGCGTGCGGTTGTGATCGAGCTTGCGACGCAATCGATTGATGACCACATCGACGATGTTCGTGCCGGGGTCGAAGTGGTAGTCCCAGGCATACTCGGTGATCAGCGTGCGGCTCATGACGCGGCCGGCGTGGCGCATGAGATACTCGAGCACCGCATACTCCTTCGGTGTCACCTCGATCGGATCGCCGCCCCGCCGTACCTCGTGCGTGGCGACGTCGAGCTCGAGATCGGCCACCTTGAGCAGCGGCGAGCGGAGCTGCGGCGGCCGCCGCGCCACGGCTTCAACCCGCGCCAGGAGTTCCTCGAAGGAGAACGGCTTCGTCACGTAGTCGTCGGCCCCTGCACGCAACGCCTGCACCTTGAAGTCCACGGCATCCTGCGCGGTGAGCACGAGGATCGGCGTGACGATACCGCGATCGCGCAGCGTGCGCAGCACCTCGAAGCCGGTCATGCCGGGGAGCCGCAGGTCCAGCACGATCACGTCGTACCCGCCCTCGCTCGCCGCCCGCAGACCCTCCAGGCCATCGGCGACGAGATCTGCCTGAAAGCGCGCCTCTTCGAGGCCGCGCTTCACATACTGCCCGACCGTGCGGTCGTCCTCCACCACGAGCACCTTCATGCGGGCGCGATCGGCAGCACCACGCGAAAGGTCGAGCCGCGTCCGGTGAGACTGTCCACTTCGAGCCGACCCTTGTGGGCCTCCACGATGCCGTAGCAGATCGAGAGACCCAGCCCCGTCCCGCGGCCCGGCGCCTTCGTCGTGTAGAACGGCTCGAAGATCTTGCCGACGCGTTCACGCGGGATGCCGTGCCCGGTGTCTTCGACCTCGAGCACCACCTCATCCGCATGCAGTGCATGGCGATAGGTACGCAGGGTGAGCCGACCACCCACATCCATCGCATCGATGGCGTTGATCATGAGGGCCAGCATCAGCTGCACCAGCTGTTCGCGGTTGCCGAGCGCCGGCGGCAGCGCAGGGTCGAGGGCCGTGTCGATGGTGATCTGGCGGAAGCGCTCATGGTGCCGGATGAGCTTCAGCGTGTCATCCACGAGGTCGCCGAGGACCACCTTCACGCGGGTGGCGCTCTTCGGACGGCTGAAGTCGAGCAGGCCGTTCACGATCTGCGTGCACCGCTCCACTTCGTGCTCGATCATGCTGCAGTATTCGAGCATCGTCGAGTCCGCGGCGCCACTGTCTTCCAGTCGGCCCTGCAGCGCCGCGCCGCATGCCCCGATCGTGGCGAGCGGATTGTTGATCTCATGCATGACACCGGCGGCAAGCTGCCCGATGGCGGCGAGCTTTTCACTCTGCAGGATCTGCCCCTGCACCGCCTTCCATTCGGTGACATCTTCGCCGAGCGCGATCACGTGCGAGATGGCTCCGCCGTCCAGCCGCAACGGGAGCTTCGAGTTGCGGTACCAGCGCGTACCCGCCTCGCTCGGCACTTCGACTTCGTCCTGCCGCGTATTGCCCGTCTCGAAGACCTCGTTGAACGACGCCCGCAGCATCTCGGCCGGCTGCCGCGACAGCACCTCGAATACGGTTCGGCCGATGACGTCCCGCCGCCGCAGGCCCTGCGTGCCGGATTCCCGCTTCCGGTTCCACAAGACGATCCGATACTCGCGGTCGACGACGTAGAGCCCCACCGGGAGCTGGTCGATGACGAGGTTGGTGAGCAGCCGCTGCGTCTCGACCTCGCGGCCGCGCGCGGCAACTTCGGTGGCCAGGTTCTCCGCGAGTTCGACCGCCGCGCAGAACGGCGCCAGCATCCCGGCCAGGAGCGGCAATCCATCACCGACGGTGCCGGTGCCCCCACGCACCTCGAGCAGACCCACGAGATCACCGGCGTGCCGGAGCGGTGCGCGCGGTGCGCCGGGTCCGATCGGCGGGATGTATTCGAACGCGGCCGCCCGCAGGCCAGCGACCCAAGGTGAGGCGAGGCAGGTGTATCCGGTACCCGAGGGCTCGCGGATCCAGAGCGCCACGCGCTCCGCGCCGAAGCCCGCCCGCATCGCATCGACCGCATCCTGCAGCGCCTCGTCGGGCCGCACGTCGGCGTTCAGTCGGATGGTCACACTCGAGAGTAGCGCGAGCAGGCCGGCGGGATCGGTCATCGGAGGCGGAGCGGAGGCCGCGAACGCGGCGTGGGCTTGCGCGCGGCGCTCAGGCGCTGCGCCGGACGTCCAGCGTTTGACGGATGGCGGAAAGGATCTCTTCCGGCGTGTACGGCTTCGGCACGAAGCGGTCGAAGAGCTGCAGCTCGCCACCGCCCAAGCGGCCCATGTCGTACCCCGTGCTCAGCAGCACCGGGAGCGTCGGATAGAGGCGCCGCAGGTGCACGATGAGATCTCGCGCGTCCATGCGCGGCATGACCATGTCGGTCACGACGAGGGCCACGCGGTCAGGCGCGGTCTTGAGCACCCGGAGTGCGTCTTCGCCGTCTTCGGCAAGAAGCACCGTATAGCCGAACCGTTCGAGGATCCGCCCACCAGTACGGCGAACGGACGGCTCGTCATCCACGAGGAGGATCGTCTCGGTGCCGCGCAACGCGGCCCGCGGATCGTCGGAAGCGAAAGGAGCGGGGGCCGACGGCGGGATCGGTGCGTTCAAGGTCCCGGGCTCCGGGCTATGGGTCACGCAAGGGGGCCGGGCTGTGCCACGCCGACCTGCTCGTAAAGGAGTGCTCGCGCGGTTGGACGGCGCAACGTAGGCACCGGCGCTGACCCTCGCCAGTCCCGGCACCCACAAGTTTCGGTAAACGATCAGGAAAGCTCCGCGATCTTCGCAAAAATCTCGGCGTTGCCGCGCTTGTCGCCCGGCGACGCCTCGGCGAAGGCCCACCGCACGATGCCCTCCCGATCGATCAGGAAATAGGCCCGATTCGAAAAGTTGTGCGCGTCCAGCAGCGTCCCGTAGGTCTTCGAGGCCACCCGCTTGAAGTCGCTCAGCAACTCCACCTTCAGCTGTTCCTGCTTCTTGAACACATTCAGCGTCGGCACGGAATCGACGCTGATCGGCAGCACCACCGTGTCGGTCGCGGCGAACTGATCGAAGGCGCTCGAGAAGTCGCAAAGCGACGATGTGCACGTGCCGGTGAACGCCAACGGGAAAAAGGCGAGCAGCACGTTGTGGCCACGCAGCGACGACAACGTCAGCGGCGAGCCGGAGGTGGAATCCAGCGTGAAATCCGGGGCCGGTGAGCCGACGGTGGGCAGGGTCATGACGACGATCTCCGAGAGAATGCTCAGGCAGTGACGGCGGCGTAGCGCGCGCCGACGAGGGTCCAGTTGACGACGTTCCACCAGCCGGCAACGTAGTCCGGCCGGCGGTTCTGATACTTCAGATAGTACGCGTGTTCCCAGACGTCACAGCCGAGGAGGACGTGCCTCCCGTCCATGATCGGCGTGTCCTGGTTGGGCGTCGACTCGATCGTGAGCGACCCGTCCCCGCCCGCCACCAGCCAACCCCAGCCGCTCCCGAAGCGCGTGACGCACGCCTTCTGGAACTGTTCCTTGAAGGCGGCGAACGACCCGAAGGTCGCGTCGATCTTCGTAGCCAGCGCCGCCGTGGGTGCTGCTGCACCACCCGGGGTCATCAGCTGCCAGAACAGCGTGTGGTTCCAGTGTCCGCCGCCGTTGTTGCGCACGGCCATGCGGATCGCCTCGGGCACCTGCGACAGATCGGCCAGCAGGGCCTCGATCGACAGCGCGGCGAGGGCCGGATGCGGCTCGAGCGCGGCGTTGAGGTTGGTCACATAGGCCGCATGGTGCTTGTCGTGGTGGATCTGCATCGTGAGCAGATCGACGTGCGGCTCGAGTGCGGCGTGATCGTACGGAAGCGGCGGAAGCGCATGCGCCATGAAAAACCTCGGTGTGGACCTGCATGGGACCAGCAAGAGCAGCGCGACGGCCGCAGGGCCACCGCGCGCGAGAATATGGGAGCGCCGGGAACGGGAATCAACGCGCCTTCTGCCATTGACGTCAGGCATCCGCCGCGACGTCGGCCGTGCCCCGCCACGCCGCGAGTCCGAGCATGAGCAGCACGCCGAGCGTCCAGACGACCTGTCCACGCAGGACGCCGGGCAGCGTGAGCACCGCCGTGACGCTCGCCGCGGCCCAAACGGCACGGCGGACGCGCGACGCCCAGCCGTAGGCGTCAGCGAACGCCAGCAGGAGTGCCACGGCCGTGAGACCGATCACGCGGGGCATCGACACCGTCGTCGAGGCCGCAAGCGTGAGGGCCGCGAGCGCCGCCGCCACGGCCCGTCGACGCCACGCTGCCCAGCCGATGACGGCCGCCGTGAGCGGCCAGAGCACCGGGGCCAGCGCCTCGACCCCCAACGGCACCAACGCAGTACCCACACGGGCCAGGAGGAGCACGCCGACCCAACTCGTTGCGCGCCGCGCCGGTGCCGCCGCAAACGCGCCGGCCAACCAGCATCCCGCCGCCAGCAGCAGCGGCACGACGACGACGCGCTGGGCGGCCTCGCTGAGAGGCACATCGCCGAGCCGCGTGAGCCGTACATCCCACGTGTCGCCAACCGTGCAGGCGAACCAGGCGACCGCCCCAGTCGTCACGGCGATCGCAAGCGCGAGCATCAGGCGGCGCCGCCCCGTCGGTGCAGTCGCGAGCGCCAGGCCCGTCGACGCGAGCACCAGGAGCCAGAGCGTCGGCACGAGCAGCAGCGCGACCGTACCAAGCACGATGCCCCGCGACACCGTCAAGGGCAGTGCGACTTCGGGTGGCGTGATCTGGTGCCGACCTGCGCCGATGAACGCCGCGAGCACCACGGCAAGGCCGATTGCCGCCAGCGCCGCATCGACGAGCAGCGTCTCACGCGGAACGCCGGCCATCGTCGCCCGGGCGGTGAGTGAGCTGATCGGCCCATCGCCCGGCGCGATGACGGTCGCAGCGGCAGCGAGCGCCAGTGGCAACAGACCGAGCGCCGCGAGGCGGCGTGCAGACCGACGCGGGAGGAGGCTCGCCACGAGCGCGAGGACGGCAGCAATGATGAGTGGAGAGATCGTCAGCGACATGGCGCGGGAGGATACACCACCCCCCGCGAGACGGCGAACCAGCCGGGGCTCAGATCGGCAGGAGCAGCGTCGGGCCGTGCCATCGGGCCATCACGGAATGGGCACGAGCGCCCGACGCCGAGCCGGTGCGCCGGCCCATGACAAGCACCGACGCCCTGAGCGCCTCCGCCACCGCGGCGACCTCCCTGCCGACATCACCGACCCGCGACTGTACCGGGACCCGCAGCAACGCCCGGTGGGCGCTCGACGAGTCTACGAGGCGCTCGAGGAGGCGCGACGCGCGAGCGGCGCGCGGCGGCAGCAAGCCGTCGGGCATGGCGTCCGCCGGATCATCCACGGTCACCACGGCGAGCGCGCGCTGCATGCGCGACGCAAACTCCCCGGCGAGCATCGCCACAGCCGCTCCTCGCTCCTCGCCGTCCAGTGCGGCCAGCACCGGCCCCTCGCCCGTTCGACCGACCCCCGCCACCAACACGGGCACACGCGCCCGAAACAGCAGGTCGTCGAGCAGCCGGGGATCACCCTCGGCCGCATGCCGCCCGACCAAGAGAATGTCGACTCGCGGATTGCTGGCGATGTGCGCCGCTTCGACGGCCAGACGCCCCTCGGCGAACCGGACATCCGGCGGGTGCGCTGCGTTGACGGAGCGGAGCGTCTGCCGCAAGCGCCCCGCCTCGAGGCCCGAGGGTGACTCGCCCTCCGGCAGCAGCGCCAGCAACTTCAGCTCCGCCCCCATGCGGGAGGCGAGGCCGACGGCGTCCACGGCATCGGCGCCGCCGTCCTCTGCCGCGACCACGCCAAGCATCCGCCGCACCAAGTGTCTTGGAAGTACCATGAACAGGAGTTTGGTCACCCGTCCCTGAACCCGCGCTGAAGGCGACCGGAAGAGTTGGTGGTTTCGGTAGACTCAGGCTCCACCTACTCTTCATGATGCCCTTCCACTTTCCCGAACAGCCCCACCATGCGGCCGCGGCCCGGCTCGAGCACCTGCTCTCCTCCAGCCTGCTCCTCACGTCGGAGCTTTCGCTCGAGCGCGTGCTGCAACGCGTCTCGGACATCGCGGTGGATCTGATTGGTGCCAAGTTCGCGGCGATCGGCCTGCTGGCTCCGGACGGGCGTACCCTCGAGAGTTTCACGACGGCGGGCATGACGGAGGAGGAGCGCCTTCGCATCGGCCCGCCGCCCAAGGGCCATGGCATCATCGGGCTCGTCATTCGGGAAGCCCGGGTCATTCGGCTCCCGGACCTGGGCCGCCATCCCGACTCGTTCGGCTTCCCCCCGCATCACCCGTCGATGCACTCCTTCCTCGGCGTGCCGATCCGCGGGCGGGAGGGCGTCTTCGGCAACCTGTACTGCACCGAGAAGACCGGCGGCGGCCACTTCACCGACGAAGACGAGTACGTCGCCTTGCTCCTCGCCGCGCAGACCGCCGCCGCCGTCGAGAACGCGCGTCTCCACGAACAGAGCGCGCGCCTGCTCAGCGAGGTGCAACAGCTGCAGCGCTCGCGCGAGCGGTTTTTCGCGATGGTGAATCATGAGCTGCGCAACTCGATCGCGGGTGTGTTCGGCTGGGCGGAGATGCTGGTGCGGCGCAAGGACCCGGCGACCGTTCCGCGCGCCGCGTTCGAGGTGCTGGAAGCAGCCGAGCAGTCGATTGCCCTCGTGAACGACTTGCTCGATCTGAGCCGCCTCGACGAAGACCGCCTGCGGCCGAACTTCGCCGCCGTTGATTCGGCCTTTGTGGCACGCAAATCCGCCGGACGCTGCATGCCGCAGGCAGACGCCAAGGGTGTCCGCCTGCAGGTGGACGCGCCTCGCGATCTCCCGCCGTGCCACACCGACGCCCATCGCGTCGAGCAGATTCTGGTGAACTTGCTGACCAACGCGATCCGCCACACGCCGACCGACTCTCAGGTGGCGGTGACGGTGAAGAGCGTGGGGGAACGCATTCTGTACGTCGTGCAGGACGAAGGTCCGGGTATCGCCGTATCCGATCTCGAGCGGGTGTTCGACATCTACGAAACCAAGGCCCAGGAGGAGGGACGTGGCTTGGGCCTTGGCCTGCCGTTGTCCCGGCGGCTGGCGCGACTGCTTGGCGGCAATCTGGTGGCGGTGTACCAACCGAATGCCGGGGGGCGCGTCGTCCTCGAACTGCCGACAGCGGGACAGCCCCTCGAAGTGTCATGAAGACTCCCTCATGAAGACTTTCCGATTACCTCACATCAGGCGACCAGATTGGACGCATGCGAATTCTCGTGGTGGAGGACGACCGGAAGGTCGCCGGGTTCATTGAGCAAGGCCTTCGCGAAGAGGGCTGGGCCGTAGACGTCGCACCCGACGGCGAGGAGGGGTTCACCCTTGCCCACGTCTACGATTACGACGTCATTCTGCTCGACGTCGTGTTGCCGAAGAAGCACGGCTTTCAGGTTGCGATGGAACTGCGGCGCGAGGGACGACGCACACCGATCCTCATGCTGACGTCCCGCGACGCGACCGAAGATGTGGTGCGCGGGCTCGATGCCGGCGCGGACGACTATCTCAGCAAGCCGTTTCGTTTCGATGAACTCCTCGCGCGGATCCGGGCGCTCGTGCGGCGAGGCGGTGCCGAGCGGATCGAGAACCTCAAGTTCGCCAACGTGAACTTGGACCGGTTGCGTCATGTGGTGTCGGTCGACGAGAAGCCGCTCGACCTGACGCCGAAGGAGTTCCAACTGCTCGAGTACTTCCTGCTGCACACGGACGAAGTGGTGCGGCGCACGACCCTGCTCGAGAAGGTGTGGGACATGCACTTCGATCCGGAAAGCAACGTCGTGGATGTGCATGTCGGCAACCTGCGCCGCAAGCTCACGGCATCCTCCGGACGGCAACTGATCCAGACGGTACGCGGCGTGGGCTTCGTACTACGCGAGGACGCGGCGGAGACCGCAAACGCCTGAACATCCCCAAACCGGCGTGGCGGCCGCTCGGCGCGGCGCTGGTCCTTGCGGCCGGCGCCGCGTTCCGTTTCACCACCTACGGCGATCCTTGGTCCGCCCGTCTGTGGATGGGCGGACTTGCCGTATTCGGCATGCCGCTGGCGTGGCGCACCATCCAGGGGCTCTTCAGGGGCCGCTTTGCGGCGGACGTCGTCGCGGCGCTCGCCATCCTCACGGCACTTGCGCTTCGCGAGCCGTTCGCCGGCTTGGTGATCGTCCTGATGCAGTCGGGCGGAGAAGCCCTCGAGACCTGGGCGGCGGGACAGGCATCGGCCGCCGTGCGCTCGCTCGAGGCGGCGGCCCCTCGGATTGCACATCGGCTCGATACCGACGCAAAACCGCAGGATGTACCGGTCGAGGAGATCCGCCCCGGTGATCGCCTGCTGGTGCGCGCCGGTGAAACGGTCCCGTGCGACAGCCTGGTCGCCGAGGGGCGCGGCGAGATCAACACCAGTCGCCTGACCGGAGAGCCGTGGCCCGTTCCGGTCGGGCCGGGCAAGGCCGTCTCCAGCGGTGTCGTCGTCCTCGATGTCCCACTCGTGCTCGAGGCGACGGCGCGCGCATCCGACAGTCAGTATGCCCGCCTCGTCGAGATGGTCCGCGAGGCACAGGGCAGCAAGGCCAAGCTCCAGCGGATCGCCGACCGATGGGCCGTCTGGTTCACGCCGCTCGTGATCGTCGTAGCGGCCGGTGCGGCGATCACGGCGCGCGATCCGCTTCGGGCCTTGGCCGTCCTCGTCGTCGCGACGCCCTGCCCCATGCTCCTCGCCGTGCCGGTTGCGATCGTCGGCGGCATCAATCGCGCGGCCCGGCACGGTGTCATCGTGCGGCGCGGCGAGGCCCTCGAGCGGCTGGCCGTGGCCGATACGCTGATCGTCGACAAGACGGGTACGCTCACCGAAGGACGCCCGACGCTGATCGCCGCCGATCCGGCCCCCGGCGTCACGCGCCTGCAACTGCTCTCGGCCGCAGCGGCCGTCGAGGAGAGCAGCGGCCATCTGCTGGCGCGGGCGGTCGTGTCGGCCGCGCGCGCCGAACAGATCGAGACCGAGCCCGCAACGGACGTCCGGGACATTCCCGGGCTCGGCGTTCGCGGCGTGGTCGGCGGGCATCTCGTTCGGGTCGGCAACAGCCGCTGGCTCATGGCAGAGCTTCCGGACTTGGGGACCATCCCGAGCAACGGTGATGACCCGACCGAAATGCGCGCGCACGTGACCGAGGGGAGTCGCTTCCTCGGCGTGCTGCGCTTTGCGGATCGGATCCGGCCGAGCGCAGCGCCGGCGCTCCTCGCGCTGCGGCAGCTTGGCCTAGATCGGCAGATCCTCGCCTCGGGCGACAGCACCGCGCCGGTGCTCGTCGTGGCCCGTGCGGTCGGCATCACGGACGCGCGCGGTGAGCAGAAGGCCGAGGACAAGGCCGCGCTCGTGAAGGCGCAGCAGGCCGATGGTCGGCGCGTCCTGATGCTTGGCGACGGCACCAACGACGCACCGGCGCTGATGCTCGCCGACGCCGGACTCGCGGTCGCAGCGGACGGCGGAGGTCTTGGCGCCGCCAGCGCGGATGCCGTGCTCCTCAGTGGCGATCTCTCGCAAGTCACCGCCGCCGTGCGCATTGCCCGGCGCACGCTCCGCATCGCCCAGCAGAGCCTGCTGATGGGGCTCGGACTGAGTATCATCGGCATGGGGTTCGCCGCAGCCGGCATGCTCGCACCCACGGTGGGCGCGCTCGTGCAGGAGGCGATCGACGTCGCGGCCATTCTCAATGCGTTGCGTGCCGCATTGCCGATCGCGTCGGACGCGCTTGCGGCAGACTTACCGAGTCTCTCCTCCACCTCCACCTGACCGGTCGCCTCATGACCTTCCCGAGCGATGCCCATCTGCACCTGCTGCTGAATCATCTGCCCATCGTCGGCACGGCATTTTTGACGCTGTTGCTGCTCATCGGTCTCGTGCGTCGCTCACGCGACGTGATCAACGTCACGCTGGTGCTGACGATTGTCATGGCGGCGGCGGCGTGGCCGATTCAGAACACCGGCGAGGACGCCGAGGAGCAGGTCGAGAATGCCCCGTGGTTCTCGGAAACTCGCGTGCATGAGCATGAGGAAGCCGCTGAGCGTGCCACGATAGCGCTGACTGTCGCTGCGGTACTTGCCGCCGCCGCGCTCTTCCGCCGCCGCAGCAAGCCGGACGATCGTACCGTGGCCGGCGCTGCTTTCGCGGCACTCGCCGTGGCGGCCGTGCTCTACGGCCTCGCAGGAAAGTCGGGTGGCCTGATTCGCCATTCGGAAGAGATCGACCCCGCGGCTCCCGCCGGCGCCGCAGGTCCGACGCTCGACCGCGACTGAACCGCCCGTCCGCATGCGCTCGGGGGTGCGCCTGCGACTGCAGACGCACCCCCGACTAACAGCCGCTCAGCCGCGGTTCAACTGGCGGCGGGCATCGCCAGCGACGGTTCCACACGCCGCATCAGCGCCACGAAGGCCCGCGACACACCGCCGTCAAAAAGGGAGTCCGCTCCCTCCTCGATGTACTGCAGCGCCGGCGCAGGCTCCCACGCCGGCCGGTGCGGCCGCGGAGTGCGCAGCGCATCGTAGACATCGCAGATGCTCACCAGGCGGCTCACGTAGTGGAGTTCGCGCGGGAAGCGCTGCCGCGGATAGCCGGTACCGTTGGGCTTCATGTGGTGCTCGTACGCGACGATGGCGGCCTGATCGAAGTCGCCGTTCCGCTTCATCAGCATGCGCGCACCGATGAGTGGATGCTGCTCCATCGCGCGGCGATCCTCACGCGAGAGTTGCGGACGCATGAGGAGCTCCTGCGGGATCTTCGACAAGCCGATATCGTGCAGGAGGCCGGCGGTGCCGACGGCGTGAATGTCGTGCGACCCCATGCCGAGTGCCTCGGCGAGCGACATGGCGAGAATCGACACGTTGAGCGCATGCACGGTGCGCCAGTCTTCCGGACCGCCGGCCTGCAGCAGCGGCAGGAGAAACTGCCCGGCGTCCGACATGCCCACCGTGAGCGAGGCGACGACGCTTTCCACGTCATCCCGCGAGATCGAATCGGAGTCGGCGGCTCCCTGATAGAGCCAGCGCATTACACCGACTTCCTCGCCGAGCCGGTAGGCCGACCGTGGCTGCCGTTCCGTCGAGTCGCCCGCGTGGTCCTCGCCCAGCTGCCGCTCCACCTGCACCGCGAGACGTCCCCAGCGGATGCCGCGCCGCATCGTGGCGGACTCCGGCGAGAGCGTGGCACCCATGAGCATCGCGTTGGCGTCATCGAGGAAACCCGCAAACGAATCACGCGTGATGCCGTCGCCCAGTTCCAGCCGCTGCACGCCGATGTCGGCCAGCCGGGCGGCCCATGGCCATGCATGCATCTCGTGCAGCGGCAACGAACCGGCGATCACCGTATCGGCGAGGAACGAGAAGACCACCGACTCCTTGCTGGAGCCCCGCATGGCGCCAAGGTTCGCGAACGCCGTATCGACCGCCGTGCGCACCGAGGGATGCTTCGGGGTGTAGAGGGTCATGGCGGACAAGGCGTGCGCCATCGCGTGCAGGAACTGCGTATGATCTCGCATGAGGCTTAGACGATCACCTTCGGCAGCTGCTGCAGTTGCGGGGCCGGGCCGAGCGCGCGCGGGACGACGGCGCGCTGCACGTCGACGTCCTTGGAGCGACGGGCGGTGCCGAGCAGGCCGGCCACCTCCTTGTGTCCGGGCCAATGGATCGCGAGGCCGAGCAGGGCCTCGAGCATCTCGGGCGACTTGGGCTGCAGGCGCTTGAAGAGGCCGAGCAACGCCGGTGCCCGCACGTAGCCCACCAGCATCTCGAGGGCCCGCGGATCGTTGACGCTCGCCGCGGCGCGCACCGCCAGGGGGCGGAGCGAGGCCTCGAAGGTCCCGTCACGCAGCCGGTTCAGCAGCAGCGGCAGCACCTCGGCCGGGCACTGATCGACCACCGCGTTGATGGCGAGCCGCGTGGTGGCGGGGTCTTCCTCCTGCAGCGCACGGCGCAACGCGGCCACGTGCTTCGTCGGGTCGCGCAACTGCAGACGGATCGCCTCGTGCCGCACCCGCGGATCGACGTGCGAGACATACGCATCGAGCGCGAATCCCTGCGGCAGCGCCGGCAGCATCGCCAGCACGCGCAGCAGGTTCCGCTGCAGGAACCAGGGCGAGCCACCGATGCGGCGCGTAATGAACGGCCCGACGTCGGCACCGAGTCCGATGAGAAGCTCGATCAGCTTGGCGCGGACCTTCCGTTCCTTCGACGTCGTGAGGCAGTCGAGCATCGGCTCGATGCCGTCCATCTTCACCCGAGCGACGAGTCGCTCCAGCGTCGGCAGATCGACGGGCTCCTCGCGCAGCACCCGCGCAACCGTGTGCCGACTGTACACGCGCGTCCGGATCTCGATGCCGACCGTGTCCTCCGGGGGCGTGCGGTCCAGCAGATCGAGCAGCATGCCGCACTGGCGCTGTTCCACCAGCGTATCGACGGCGCGGCGGGTGCCCGCTTCCATGACACCGAGTTCGAAGCTCATCAGCAGCATGCGCTGCGGCTCCGGGCCATACACCAGTACCGGCTCGAACGACGGCTCGCTCGAGAACGGCAACTGCGTGAGCGCCTGCCGATACTCGTCCGGCACCGGAGATGTTTCCCGGCGCGCCCACGACTCGAGCAGGCCCGTCACGCGCTGGCGCACCGCCATGTCGGCCTTCATCCGGGCCAGCCCGTTGCCCTCGTCGGCATGTTTGCCCAGCTTGACGAGCATCTGCAGCAGCGTCGGAGAGATGCTGCGATCCGACATCGCCGCCGCCGACTCGACGAGCGTCACGACGGTACCGGCGAAGAGCGCCGAGCCCGCATCGAGCAGGAACTGCCGCCGCCGCTCGGCGTCTCCGTCCATGTGGAGGAGGCGGTTCAATGCCTCCTTCGTCAGGCCCCCCACGAACTTGGCGAGGTACTGCTGCATGGCGAGCGACTCGGCACGCCCCCGCCCGCGCGAGGCATCCGCGAAGTCGGAAAGTGCGCGGACGATGCGCGTGTCCCGCTGCGCATCGGGCCGCGCCACGTTGAGCGCCTCGGCAATGGTGTCCGGCAGCACCTCCGCCGCCTCATCGTCGGACATGTCGCCGCCGAGACCGGCGCGCACCAGCCCCACCCATAGCCGCGCGGCCCACCCGCTCCCGAGCTTGAACTCGAGGTCGATCTCGTTCTCTTCGTCGAAGAGTTGCAGATAATCGTATGTGAGCGCGAAGAGCCGGATGTGCGGCCACTGCATGAGCGGTTCATCGTGCGCCGTGGCCTGCAGTCCCTGCGTGGCGGCCTCGTCGCGAAGCACGCCAAGCAGCGACGCCACCTCGTTGGAGGTGACGCCGCGAAAGAACTTCACGCCGCCGATGTTGGCCCGATGCAGGCGCGCGGCAAAGTCGCGCAGCAGCACGTTGTTGGGGTCGGTCGGAATACCGGATACGAGGAGTGCCGTCGGTGTCACGCCGACGCTGAACGTGGCGCGCTCGAAGAAGAGCACCTCGAGGCGCCGTACCAACGACTTGACGGCCGGCTCCAGCATGGAGTGGCCGTCCGGGTAGATCTGGAACCGCTGTTGCGCCGAGTGGAAATCGACGAGGAACTCGGCGACCTCACGGGGCAGCGATTGTCGTCCAGCCTCGACGGGATGGATGCTCACGAGTACAAGTAGCCTCGGGCGATCAGATCAAGGTGCGGCATCATGGAACGCACGGCCTACGCCGCAAGGTGTGCGACATCGGCGTGAGTAGCACCGTGCCATCGCGACGGGACGGTCTCGCCCAGGCGCGTTCTGCTGTAGCGGGGTAATGGAGTGGAGCGTATCGGGATCGAACCGATGACCTATCGCTTGCAAAGCGATCGCTCTCCCAGCTGAGCTAACGCCCCATGACCGAAGGGCGAAGATAACAAGGCGCGCGCCGCCGCCCAAGACACTGGGCTCTCGGCCTTCTGCATCGCTGCGCCCTCGCGCGCCTCGCCCGCGCCGCGACTTCGCCCTATGTTCGCTCATCCCTCTCGGCCGAGTCTTCCATGCTCCGTATTGCGTCCATCGGCGTCGCCGCCTTGGCGTGCGTCTCCCCCGCTCTGCCCGCGCAGAGCGCCCCCCCGTCGC
>Ga0163144_10009010_pt1 | contig 21496 bp, 12 predicted proteins | sample OliLak19BULKMAT1_FD_123175 | JGI IMG/M metagenome (GOLD analysis project Ga0163144, IMG submission 123175) | Freshwater microbial mat bacterial communities from Lake Vanda, McMurdo Dry Valleys, Antarctica - Oligotrophic Lake LV.19.BULKMAT1 | ecosystem: Environmental > Aquatic > Freshwater >... | reverse complement strand
TTCTAGGCCAATCTCCCTTCATAACACAGGTCAGATTTATAATCCGGGAGATTTAGTGAAACAAGCAGCAACCAACAAAATATTTGAATGTATTAAAACAACCACTTCTATTCCTGCTATTGCAATAACAAATAATACTTTTTGGGTGCAAAAAATCAATTCATCGTACACTACACAATTGGATACAGTGCCTGTTAAGGATACTAATTTTATTTTTACAGCTTCTTTGCCTCAATCTTTATTTAGAATTAAATTTTTTGGCTACAACGCAGCAACTGATGCTTTTGATATTGTTGCTAAACCCGACGAAACTATAAACTATAAGTTAGAAACATCGGATAAAGTCTCAATAAGTATGCAAGGCTTAAAAACCGGACGATACAGAATTGATATCAATGGTGAAATAAGTGAAATTTATTATGACTCCTATTTATTACAGAACAAATTTGATGGTGTAATTGAAATTTACAATAATCTTTTACCTGCCAACGCCTTCTCGCTTTTTGATATAAACGGATTAATTAAGGAAACAAAATTTCAGATTTCACTTAACAATAAACGAAGTTTTTGGAAATATTCAACGGCTAATACATTTCTTGAAAATATTACAGATACTTCAGGCGAGTTTACCTTTATTCCCAATGTTGGCAAAAGCGAGTTCATATCCAACAAACCCATTCCTTTATTAAAAACTCCCTTAGGTACTTTCGTTTTGGGATTTGCACTTAACAGTCCGCCTGCACTTAAGGATCTCAAAGCTCGAGCCCCGTCTGTAGCAATCATACGTAAAGAGAACAAAAGTTTTTTTTCTGACATTAATTTAATTTACTAAACATATAAAAATTCAAAAATAATTAATAACAAAAATGGCATCAACCTACAAAACCCCAGGAGTTTATGTGGAGGAAATTTCAAAATTTCCGCCCTCGGTAGCGCAAGTAGAAACTGCGGTACCTGCATTTATCGGTTATACCGAATTTGCAATGAAAAATGGTGAGGATTTAACAAATGCTCCCACCAAGATTTTTTCTCTAACCGAGTTTGAAATATATTTCGGGAAAGGTGATCCAGATGTGGCTTTCAATACCTATCTGGACTCTAACGACCGTGTAACTTCGGTTGTTGCTACCGTCACTTTCTATTTATATGAAAGCTTGCGGATGTTTTTTGCCAATGGTGGAGGTAAATGTTATATTATTTCGGTTGGTAATTACGAAACAGCAGTGCCATCTGATATTACGCCTATTACAAAAGCACTTGCAGAATTGGAAAAGATGGATGAACCTACCATTATTTCAGCGCCAGATGCAGTGCTAGCTGGCACTGGGCTTTATGATTTTCAACAACAGGCATTGGCACAATGCAATAAATTACAAGACCGCGTTTTAATTTGCGACCTGCTTGCCAGCAATGAAAGTGTTGCCGGCGAAACATTACAAGACCGTGTGAATGAGTTCCGCGAAAAAGTAGGGATTAACTACTTAAAATATGGTGCAGCTTATACCCCGTATATCAATTCAACCTTGTCGCGTGATGTCCGCTTTCGTAATGTAATTTTACGAAGAGGTACCATAAGTTCAAATACTTTGATGACGTTTTCGTCCCTTAGCAGTGATAATAATTTGTTACAACTGGTAAATGATATGTCAAATGCTAAGAAAGCAGTGGATGATTTGGTGGCCGTTGTAAGCACAACTGCGCCAGCGGGTATTCTTACCCTAGCATCCGGAAATCTAACATTTGAAGATGAATTTAAAGATTTATATGATGCATATTCTGGTGCCCAAAATCTCGCCAATTTGCAGGCAATATTTTTATTTTCTATAAAAATACTTGCAAAAATAAAGGACTTTAGGGATGCACTGCCAACGGTGGTTGCTACAACACCAACTCCTGCTTCCACCACCAATACCAAGTCATTTATATTAAAAACAGATATAGATAACATGGTTACTTCGAGTGGAATCAAAACTGTTTTTGAAACCTTGGCTAAACATAGTAACGGTATGTCTTCTAAAACAGGTGCCACCGATAAGTGGTTCACTGAAAATCCTGCAACAGCTACTACTAATTTGGCAAAAACAATTGCTTTAGTAGGATTAACAACAGCCAGCTACAATGCATTATCCGACGCTACTATTGCTGCCAAATACGCCGCAGTTCCGGCAGGATTAGCCGCTAATCTTGCAGCAGGATTTTCAGCAATATCTGCAAACTATTCTTCATTCAGCAATTTCTTCTATTCCGTTCAAAATGCTGCTGATAATTATGAAAAAATATTTCACAACAGCCTGTATGCTTCTTTTGGAACGTATAAATCCGTAATTGATAAGGTAAAATCATCCGTTAACGCTTTGCCCCCAAGCGCAACCATTGCCGGAATCTATGCCATGGTTGACGGAAATCGTGGAGTTTGGAAGGCTCCGGCCAATGTGAGTTTAAGCTCAGTAAGTGGACCAGTTACGGCCATAAGCAATGCAATACAGGATGATTTAAATGTAGATACAACGGCTGGCAAATCGATTAACGCTATTCGGTCTTTCACTGGAAAAGGCACCCTGGTTTGGGGGGCACGAACCCTTGCAGGCAATGACAATGAGTGGAGATATGTTTCTGTTCGCCGTTTCTATAATATGGTAGAGGAAAGTGTTAAGAAAGCTTCGTCACAATTTGTTTTTGAACCCAATGATGCCAATACTTGGGTAAAGGTAAAAGCTATGATTGAAAACTTTTTAACCCTTATGTGGAGACAAGGTGCCTTGGCAGGCGCAAAACCCGAACATGCATTCTTTGTTAAAATAGGGCTTGGCGAAACCATGACGGCTGACGATATATTAAATGGCTTTATGAATGTTGAAATAGGAATGGCTGTTGTTCGTCCTGCCGAGTTTATTATTCTGAAATTTTCACATAAAATGCAGGAAAGTTAGTTCTTATTCAATTAACAATTATCAATTATCAATTATCAATTTAACATTAGCAATTTAAAACTAACCATTAAATTTAAAAATTATGAGCGAATATCCATTACCAAAATTCCATTTCCAAGTTGAATGGGGAGGAACCAAAATAGGCTTCACAGAAGTTTCGGGACTAGAAGTAACCACCGACGTGATTGAATATCGCGATGGTGCAAGTCCGGAATATCACAAAATGAAAATGCCGGGTATGCAAAAATATTCAAATATTACTTTGAAGCGCGGCAAGTTTAAAGGCGATAACGAATTTTACCAATGGTGGAATTCCGTTCAGCTCAATACCATTGAGAGGCGTGATATCACCATTTCTCTCCTGAACGAGATGCATGAGCCAGTATTTGTTTGGAAAATCAAGAATGCTTGGCCAATTAAGGTTAATGCAACTGATTTAAAGGCAGATGCGGGTACAGAAGTTGCCATTGAAACACTTGAATTGGTTCACGAAGGATTGACTATGGAAGCTATCTAAAGCAGTTTGAGTCAGACTTAAATCTGGCTCAGCTATTTAAGGAAGTATTCTTTCAATCATTTCATCAATTTAATTAAATGTATAATCAATTATGGGATTAAGTTTATTCCCCGATCCTCCGGTGGGGTTTCATTTTAGTGTAGTATTTGAGTTGTTTCCACAACAACCCAATGACTTCCGTTTTCAAGAAGTTTCGGGTTTAAATATTTCTGTTGAAATGGAAGCCTACCAAGAAGGTGGACAGAATCGTTTTACACACCAATTACCTATTCGCACCAAGTATGATAATATCATAATGAAAAGGGGCTTATTTATTGGTTCAGGTATTATACTTTGGGTAAATGAAGCCATTGAGAATTTTACATTCAGTCCTTGTAATCTTCTCATTTCTTTACTTAATGAGAATCACTTGCCTGTATATAATTGGTACGTTTATAACGCTATTCCAAAAAGCTGGACTGTGAGTAATTTCAATGCCAATGAAAATTCAATAGTTGTAGAAACACTCACCCTAAGCTATCAATATTTCAAAGTGCTTCATGCCAGTCCTGCGGGTATGTTAGGTGGTGCCATTGCAGGTGCAATATGATACTGAAAAAGTAAAATGCCAGTAGAAATAAGAGAATTGGAAATAAGAGCTTCAGTAGCTCCCGAACAAAGTGCAAATAGCAGTGGGGGTTCAGAAGTTACTTCGCAGCAATTTGAGCAGATGAAAAATGAAATTGTTGCTGAGTGTATGGCAAAAATAAAAGAAATGATTAAAGAGCAAAACGAACGCTGATGGGACTTCTTACTACCGGAGAAATAACAAAACTAAAAATTGATTCGTACACCAATCCTTCCTTTTCGCCTTCTTCAAAAAAGGGAGATAGCTTTGTTGTGATGTTAAATCCGGAAACAATTACCCGGAATATTACCCTGAATTATCAGGATCACAAAAACACTTCAGGGGATAGACAAGGCGTTTATGTAGGCACCAATCCTGAATTATTTTCGATATCCATTTTACTCGACTCTTCAGGTGTTGTGCGGGATGCGAGCCTTATTAATATAGCTGTTACAAATCCCTTTGATAGCAGCGGACCTCAAGAAGTTTCACCCCAAGTAAAACGTTTACTTGAAAGATGCTGTATAGTGGATGGAGAGGAACACCGGCCATTGTTTGTAATGATTACTTATGGTGATGAGGCAGGCTTTTTCAAAGGGGCCTTGCAGTCGTATAATATAAATTACAAATTATTTAGACCTGATGGGAAACCAATTCGTGCCCTTGTAACCCTAAATTTTAAGGAAGTACGATCGGCTGAAGATGTAGTTGCCCTGCTTAATTCACCGGATATTACGCATAAAAGGATTTTTAAATCGCATGATCACTTCACTTTGATGGGAAATAGAATTTATAAGGATTTGAATTATTATATTGATGTTGCAAAGATCAATAAAATGGTTAGTTTTAGAAGAATTGAGCAAGGAAAAGAATTATTTTTTCCACCCCTTAAATAATAGATTTTAAATAAATACAAAACCGAAATGCCAGTTTCACGCACCATACCTACTTCACAAACACCCGATTTGGTAACCTATACCATTTTGATTGATGGAGAAGAAGTGCCTCTGAGTGTGCCAATAAAAAGTATTTTGGTTAATAAAGAAATCAATAAAATACCATTTGGAAAAATTGTTATTCAAGATGGCGATGTTTCCGTTGAGGATTTTGCTCTAAGTAACAGTGATCAGTTTATACCCGGAAAGGAAATTGAAATCAAATTAGGCTATCATGGTGATAATCTAACGGTCTTTAAAGGAATAATTACTTCCCATAGCAACAATATTTCTTCTACAGGCTTATCAAGTTTACAGATTGAATTTAAGGACAAGGCTGTGAAATTGACCATTGGAAGAAGAAATAAGCAGTATAATGATGTAGCAGATAATGATGTGGCGGAAGAAATTTTGAGCAGATATGGTTTGGATAAGGAAGTTGAGATGACAGCTGTAATTCATGAAAATCTAGTTCAATTTGATATTACTGATTGGGACTTTTTGCTGATGCGTATGGACTTGCTTGGTTTAGTTTGCATTGTGGATGATAACAAAGTGACGTTCAAAAGACCAGATTTTAGTTCAGCATCTGTTTTAGATGTACTATATGGTTCAACAATTTTAGACTATGAAGCAACGATTGATGCGCGCAATCAATGGCAAACGGTTACTGCGCATGCGTGGAATTATAGTCAGCAAAGCGTATCCGAGGAAACCGCCAATGAACCGAGAATAGTTCAAGAAGCGGGCGATTTATCTGCCTCTGTTCTAAATGATGTTATTGGACTTGATGATTACAAATTAATACATTCAGGAAAATTATCAACTGTAGAGCTTATATCTTGGGCAGATGCAAGATTGCAAAAACAACGGCTTGCAAAAATTCAAGGGAAAGTTAAAATAATTGGCTATCCTCAGCTTAAGCCCGATACTTACATTACACTCAATGGGGTAGGTAATCGCTTTAATGGGCCAGTATACGTATCTGGAGTCAGGCATGAGTTTAATGCAGGTGTTTGGGAAACACATGTTAATTTTGGAATGTCAACTGAATGGTTTGCCGAAAGTCTGCCATACAGAAGCAGCAACAGTAACTTAGGAATGTTACCTACCCTCAACGGTTTGGTTATAGGCATTGTAACCGATCTGGAAGACCCTGAAGGCGAACATCGTGTGAGAGTAAAAATACCAGTTTTAAGTTCTGAGGGAGATGGGAATTGGGCACGCATAGCATCTTTGGATGCCGGCGGCGAACGCGGCATGTTTTTTAGACCTGAAATTGGCGATGAAGTGATTATTGGAAGCATTAACAATGATGCTTCACAACTTGTTATTCTTGGAATGTTAAACAGCAGTCAACTTGCGGCACCGTTAACAGCAGCCAATGCTAATGATGAAAAAGGTTATGTAAGCCGCTCTAACATGAAATGGATTTTTAACGACAATGAAAAATCACTCAAAATAGAAACCCCTGCTGGTAAAAAAATATTCATTAGCGAACAGGATAATATCATCAGTATGGAAGATGAAAACAATAATAAAATAATAATGGATATTAGCGGAATTACCATAGAGACCTCAGGGGCACTGAATCTTAAAGGGGGTTCAACGGCAATAATGGAAGCACCTTCAATAACAATTGACGGCAGTGGTATTACTAATATTAAAGGTGGAATTGTTAATATAAATTAAAGAGAAGATAAAATGCCTTTTGCAGCAAGAATTGGAGATATGCATACCTGCCCGATGGTAAACCCGGGTCCGGTGCCGCATGTGGGTGGACCTGTTGCAACGGGAGTGCCAACGGTGATGATAGGTGGGATGCCTGCCACAACAGTTGGTAAAATGTGTGTATGTGTTGGCCCGCCCGATACCATTGCTGCAGGTTCAGGTACTGTTAATATTGGCGGAATGCCAGCAGCGCGAATGGGTGATAGCACAGTTCACGGAGGAAGTATAGTAGTCGGTTGTCCAACCGTAAATATTGGGGGATAATTATGATAATAAAACATGGCAGATACAAATAAAACATCATTTTTAGGAACCGGATGGTCATTTCCACCTTCTTTTAACCCAATATCTAAAGGTGTGGCCATGTTGAGCGATGAAGAAGATATACAAAGTAGTCTTGAAATTTTATTGGGTACTCGGCTTGGTGAAAGGGTTATGCAGCCAACTTACGGATGCAATCTCGATGAATTGCTATTTGAACCAATTAATACGTCCTTCAAAACCTACATAACCGATATGGTGAGAACGGCAATTCTTTATCATGAACCAAGAATAACATTAGACAAACTTGATCTTTCTGAAAGCAATGAACTAGAAGGTTTAATTTTAATGTCGCTAGATTATACCGTAAGAGCCACCAATAGCAGATTGAATTTTGTGTATCCTTTTTACAAAAATGAGGGGTCTGAAATTAAATGATAATATAAATAGAATATGACTGGCAAATGCCTAAATAGAAATCCATTACAGCGTTCGGGGGTAAGTCAATACCAGCGGGTGCTTCAAGCTTTGTTGCCTGAAAATTCTGAAGTGGATGAAAGAAAAAATGAAGACCTGATAATGTTTGCCAAAAAATATGCTGAATATCTTAATTATTACAATGCTCGAAATGAAATAGATGGCGACTGGACACCCTTCATGAAAATGGATGTGAGTGTGGTTTTAGCCACAATTATTAAGCAAGACACAAAAAAGTATTCTGTATTTTTAACGGATTTATATTTCTACATTTCCAATAAAAACACAGCTACACAGGCCGGAAAAATTGATTTAAAAAACCACTATAAAAATATTTTCGATTTCATCTTTACCTTGTTTTACAGATACGATGAATTTCTGACAGATTTGCCTGATGATTTTGAATTTACAACTTATCTCGAAACCATTATTGAATCGAAGATGAGTGCGCTTTATCTTAAAATTAATAAATATTATGAGGCTTCAATAACTGCTAATTTGTTAGATCCTACATCATCATTTATTACCACCAACATTAAATCACCGGTTCCAATAAAATTAGCTTCCGAATTATTAATCAATAAACTTAATGATGCTTGGTATACTGACCTTACTTCACCCGATGTTGTAAGTTTTACGCCTGAGTTTACAGGAACAAGCGAAGCAAATAAAATAAAAAATATTATTGAGCATAATTTATTCAAGGGACTTATAGAACAAACCATAAAAACGTTTACCAATATTTTAAGTGTATCGGGTAATTATTTTGAACAAACACTCAGTGATTTTCCTACCCATACCCCACATTATGCTTTGTATTTAACCTTTATTAAATTATTTAGGTACGCTCAAAATGATTTAAATAAGTTTACGGGTAAACACCTTGATTTTTACTACAAAGAAGTTCTACAACTTTCAAATAAGGCTGCCGAACCAGATTATGTGCACCTGCTTTTTGAATTAACAAAAAATGCGACACCTACCTTACTCGCAACCAATACAGCTTTTAAAGCAGGCAAAAACGATGAGAAACAGGAATTATTTTATACCTTAACAAAGGATATTGTAGTTAATTCTGGTTCCGTTAAAAGTTTAAAAGCCATTTATTCTGAAATCATACCTGAGAATTCTGTTTCAGTATATGTAGCCAATGCAGTGAACTCAGAAGATGGAAAAGGTGCTGAGTTAACCTCTGCGGATAAAAGTTGGCGACCTTTTGGAAGTGATGCTAATTCAAAAGCAGATTTGGGTTTTGCCTTAGCACATTCAAACCTTTTTATGCAAGAAGGAGCTCGCAATATCAAATTAACCATGCGTTTCGATACCGATCTTTCTGCTGGAGATATTACATTTCTTGCCGGAATGAAAGCCCAAATTACTGGCGAAAAGGAATGGATAGATTTGTTAGTTACGCCCCCATCCATAAGCCCAACATCAGCCAAGGACTTAATTATAATAATTGATGCTGGCATTGAGAAAGCATCCATTACTGGCTATTCAGAAGATATCCATTTGCTTCAAATGGTTACCAAACTGCCGGTGCTTAAACTCCTATTGAATTATGAAATATCAAAACACACTGCCATAGATTTTTATACAAAACACAAATTATTGAATGTGAATTTGGATGTGACCGTTACCGGATTGAAAAATTTGGCCATACAAAACGAGGTGAGCACCTTGGATGCATCTAAACCTTTCCCGATTTTTGGTAATTCTCCACATTTGGGTTCAAGTTTTGTGTTTGGAAGCAATGAGGCCTTTCTTAAGAACAAACAAGGTTCTGTAAAAGTAACATTAAATCTTGAGTGGGATCATATCGATAAGTTACAAAGAATTGATGAAGCAGCTCCTACAACAAATTTTGTAGATAAACCTATTTCACTTTTCTTTTTGAGTAATGGCAGTTGGACCTTAGATTCTACACAAGCCTTTACATTATTTAGTCACACTGATAGTGTTAATGTTGATGGTATGTTACTCCACGCGAGTAACCTTGAAGCCATACCGCTTGTTGTTCCTCAAAATTCCACGGTGGAGTATAACCCCTCCAAAACGGAACAGTTCAATGTCTCTTCACGCAATGGATATGTTAAAATAGAATTACGTGGAAGCAGTGATTTTGGACACAGTGATTATATACAACGCGTTACTCAGGCTGCAATCAGTGGAGGAACAATTCCTCCCGAACCCTACACACCAAGTGTAAAATCAATGTCGATGAATTATTCTGCTACAGCTAGCATTGATCTTACTTCTGCCTCCAATGAAACTACTGGAGATGATTTTGGAAAGTTTTTTCACATCACGCCATTTGGTCATGCTCAACAGCATTTATCCTTTATTGAAGCTGGTAAATCTTTTAGCTTGTTGCCATCCATTAGCAATGAGGGCGAACTTTATATTGGTATTGAAAAATTTTCCTCAAACCAAAATTTAAATTTATTATTCAAAGTTTCAGATGGCAGCGCCGATCCTACCAAAGATGTGCAAGATATTGAATGGTATTATCTCTCAGCCAACAACCAATGGCTGCCATTTGATGAAGACAGTCTGGTAGACGAAACCAACAATTTTACAAAAACTGGGATCATCACATTCCCATTTCCGGCTAATGCCACAGATTCAAATTCACTGATGGGTGAAACCTTGTTCTGGATAAGGGGTACTGTAAAAGAAGATACCCTTGCCTTATGTGCCTTAATACAAATTGCTGCGCAGGCAGCAAAAGCAATATTTACTGATTATAAAAATATTGGAAATTACTACAAAGCCCTATTGCCAGCAGAGACCATCTCAAAAATGGAGGCTTCCAATTCAGCCATTAAAAAAATAACACAGCCTTACACGTCTTTTGATGGCAAATTGTTGGAAACCGACACGACATTTTATAATCGGGTAAGTGAACGTTTAAGACATAAACAACGCGCAATAACCATCTGGGATTATGAAAGATTAGTGCTAGAAAAGTTTCAACAGCTCTACAAAGTTAAATGTATTAACCACGCGGAAATCAGAGTGAACGAAAGTCCTGCGATTGATAATGAGCTTGCACCCGGTCATGTTTTGATTGTGCCGATTCCAAGTTTAAATAATAAAAATGCCGTTGATCCACTCAAGCCACAAACCGACTTGGGTACATTGGTTGAAATTGAGCATTATCTGCGTCAATATGCCTCACCCCATGTAACCATTCAGGTTAAAAATGCAAAATTTGAAGAGATACAACTTGATTTCCGGGTGAAATTTCTGGGTGACGATACCGCTTATTACCACGATGTATTGCTTGCAGAAATTATACAGTATCTTTCACCGTGGGCCTATAATGCCGCTACCGATATTGAATTTGGTGGACGCATCACAAAAAGTGTACTCATTAATTTTGTGGAAGAAAGAAGTTATGTGGACTATTTAACTTGTTTTAAAATGTTTCATATAGTGGATGGCCAAAAAAGTGTTGACGTGGAAGATGCCATTGCCACAACCTCTCGAACTGTTTTCGTTTCTTACAACGGAAATGAAGCCCTGAGTGATCCCAAACATAAGATTGATTATATTAATATAGACTGCGACTGCTGATGGATGAAAACTTTTATATATCGAAAACACGTACTTTAAACGACAGCGAGAATTACACACTGTTGCGGGAAGAAGGTTTGAAGTATATCGAATCTCTAGCTTCCACCCTATGGACGGATTATAATACTCACGATCCGGGTATTACTATTATGGAAGCCTTGTGCTATGCCATTACTGAGCTGGGTTACCGTTCAAATTTTGATATAAAGGATTTACTCACCAATCAAGATGGTTTTATTGTAAATCAGGATCCTAGCAAAAGGGATGATACATTTTTTACTGCCCGTGAAATATTAACCAATCGTCCGCTTACAATTGAGGATTATCGCAAGCTTATTATTGATATTGAAGGCGTACAAAATGCCTGGATATTTCCAGAAAAGAGCGTAACCGTTGATGCGGGTGAAACTTCTCCGATAATCCCCCAAACTGAGGTTAAATTTTATCCATTTTGCGAACAAGATAAGCTGGTTTATAAGCAAACGGATCACGACCCAATTGATGTGCGGGGCTTGTATAATGCTTTGCTTAATTTGGATACCACTATTGAGTACGGCGATTTAAACAATGGAGATATATTCTATACTTTTACCGATAACACCTTGCGCGGTGTAACGCTTGAAGCCTTTTTAGGCTCCTGGAAAAGCAGTGATTATGAGGTAGCGAAAAAATTAGCAAATTCATTAAAAGTTACGAGTGTAGTATATAATTCTAAAAAATCAGAATTTAAGGTTACCCTAAACTACGATACTGGTTTTACAAAAGTATTTGCGTATTCAATAGGATACACCTTAAAATCTGATATCCCCAATATAGATAATCTGGTTTTGGACGAACTTAAGAAACCGACTCACCATACTAATATCGCAAAATTATATCTATCTAAAATTGATAAGGTTCGCTCCATTATTCAGGAAACCTATGAAATTTTGAATGATAACAGAAATTTATGTGAGGATTGTTTGGGAATTGATACTGTTAAAGATACTGAAATAGGATTTTGTTCAGATATAGAAGTGCGTTCGGACAAAGACATTGAGCAAGTTTTGGCTGAAGTGTACTATGCCATCGAAAACTACTTTAATCCTACCATTACCTTTTATTTACTGAATGAATTATTGGCGAAAGGTCAAACGACTGACGCCATTTTTGAAGGTACTAAACTGAAACATGGTTTCATAGATACCAATGAATTAATAGCCGCAGGATTAAGATCTGAAATAAGGGTGAGCGACATCATCAATTTATTGATGGATATAGATGGGGTAATAGCCGTTAAAAATGTACTATTAACTGCCTACAATAGCAACGGTACCTCCATATTGCCATCTCAGCGCTGGTGTGTCCATCTGAACCCCTATCACAAGCCACTTCTTAGCATAAATAAGAGTAAAGTGCTCTTCTTTAAAGACAGGTTGCCCTTCAGAGCCAAAACAAGTGAAACGACAGATATCCTTAACTATTTACGAGGCCTTCAAGATCGCCCTAAACTAAGAGGACATCAAAATGATTTAGCAGTTCCAAAGGGTTCTTACTACAATCTGGGTGATTACTACTCCGTTCAAAACGAGTTTCCTCAAACCTACGGCATTAGCTTGTTTGGATTGCCCGATACAGTTTCAGACGAGCGAAAAGCGCAAGCCCGTCAACTTAGAGGATACATCATGTTTTTTGATCAGATTTTGGCAGATTTCTTTGCTCAGTTGTCCAATTCAAAAAAACTTTTTTCGGTGGCAGATGATATTACCCAAACTTATTTTAGCAACTACATCAGTGAAGTAAAGGATATTGAAAACATCTATGCCTCAACAAACCTAAAAGATATACAGGAAGCTGCAGCATTTGGAAATAGCGCAAATGAACAAGCGCATCAGTATCTCATAGAAGACCCTGAAACATATAGCCTCCGGAGAAATAAATTTTTGAATCATTTATTGGCTCGTTTTTCTGAATCATTCAATGATTATGTTCTGATGATGTTTTCATTAGATGGTGCGAGAACAGATCCGGCGGAATTGATTCATGATAAAATTAAATTTGTTACTGATTATCCAATAATCAGCAGCGAAAGGGGAAAGGCTTTCAATTATCTTAAACCATGTTGGGTTGATAATTCATTAAGTAAAGCAGAAACATTACGCCGAACTCAGAATGTAAGTGGACTAGAAAAAAGGGTTGCACGTTTTGCTGGTATAGAAAACTTTTCTCAACGAAATTTATTTTGTTTCCCAGATATAACCACAGAGAAAGTTGGACCTAGTTACTTTTTCTATCTCAAAGAAGACTCAACGGTTTATTTAACAAACTATGAGTTAAAAATCATTGACACACAGGAAAATATAGACAGCCTTGTGAATAAGGTTTATGATAGTTTTCTCGATAGCAGCAGATACATTGTAGAAGAAGTGAGCGCTGGAAAGTTTTTTGTTCGCCTGCGCGATGAAAGTAATTGCATCATAGGTTCAAGTCCAACTCCCTTCACTTCGGAGGCTTTAGCAAAAGAAAACATCTTTTTAATTCTCGAAAAATTAGCTACAAAATGTGATATGGAAGGGATGCATTTGATAGAGCATATTTTATTGCGACCAAGATTTATAGCTCCAATTGTGGCCGGAAAAACGCCTGAAGAAGTCTATCGGTTATTGCAGGTTTGTCTTAATAAAGATTGTGACTTCTGCGGAGAACAGGATCCTTATTCCTTTAGAGCAACCGTGTTGTTGCCGTTCTGGAACAAACGATTCCGCAATATGAATTTCCGCAGGTATTTTGAGAAAATAATGCGAACAGAAGCTCCAGCGCACGTGTCATTAAAAATTTGTTGGATTAATTTTTCTTCCATGAAAAAGTTTGAAAAAATATTTAAAAAATGGCTTGAGGCTTTGTCTGATTATAAAAAGGATATAATAGATGTAACTGGGGTAAAGCAAGATAAATTTAGGGAGGCTAATAACGATTTAATATTGTTTGTGGCCAATGTAAATAGTGAATATCCTGAAGCACATCTTCATGATTGTGATGAGGGAACAACCAATCCTGTATTGCTTGGCAGTACCGTTTTGGGTAGTTTTTAATAAATGAAAAAGTTTTAAATATAAAATCAATATCAACGTAATTAAATACCATGAGTGCTCCTAACAATTATCCTCATTTTGTTGCCGATCAGGTGCTAAAAGCCAATCATTTAAATGATCTTTTTGCATACCTTGATCAGGAAAACCGACATACCCGCCGTTGTTTAATTGGTATGGGTATCGTTTGTGGACTTGATATCACCATTTCGGCAAACACTATTCAAATTTCAAAGGGTTGTGGCGTAACGAGTGAAGGCTATATGCTTGAGTTTGAAAATACAAATTTCACGAACTGCCGTTCCTATAAATTGCCTGATGATTTTGATCCAAATGACGATACAGATCATGACTACAAGCCAGCTTATGCATCACTTAAAATGTTGCGCCTTATTGAGGATAAGGACAAAAAAGGAGGTGACACATCGTTAAAAGACTTTGCAAGTCAGATGAAGGATTATGCTGTGATGCTTTTTATTGAGCGCACTGACACCGACTTAAAAAATTGTACAACCAACGATTGTGATGATAAGGGTAAGAAAATTATTCTCAATGTTTTGCCCATGTTGGTTGAAATTTCAGGCCTTATTAAAGCATTTCCAAACACATTCAACGTTTACAGCTCGCTGAAATTACCTGAGCTTAAATTACGCAGATACAATATACCCGTAAAAAAAATGAATTCAGCTACACAGGTGCTCAATGAATTTTTAAGTATTTGTGGTGATGTTACTATTAATAAGATAAGCAAAGCATATAATGATTGTTATAAATCATTTAAGGATTTACTTCCTAAACAGAATTCACCATTTGATGAAATGGATAAACTTCTAATAAAGCGAAGAGATATTTTGAAGAATGATGCTGTTGTATATTCTCAGTATTTTTACGATCACCTTGATGACCTGATAAAGGCTTATCATGAGTTTAAAGCACAGGCCACCGAAATATTCTCAGCCTGCTGTCCATCTGAAGATTTATTTCCTTTGCACATACTTTTGGGAGAGGCCAATAAAACGTCAGTTAATACAATCATTGGATATCGTCATTACTTCACCTATTCTCCCCTATTTAATAAGGCAGGAGCAGCAAAAGAAGAAGTATCCATGCTTTTTATGCGAATGAAATTGCTTTTAAAAGATTTCAATTTGCCTGATCTAAAGGATATTAATAAAACTCAGATTAAGATTACACCAAGCCTTTTAGGTCGGGAGCCCCTTTCTCAAAGGGCGATTCCTTATTATTACGAGATTAATCCACTATACAGGCGTTGGAATTATTACCACACAGTTAGGCAAAATGAAGATACAATTCTTGCGTATTATTCTCATAAATACACCGGTAATGATGAAATAACCAATCCACTCCATTATGATTTAGAAAAATATAATTTTTTTAGAATTGAAGGCCATATAGGGAAAAACTATTCGGAAGCTTTGACAAATATTGTGAGTCAAAAACAGAAAAACAATCTTCCATTTGATGTTATTGCCCTTAACCTCTCTCCATCATTTAACGGAAAAAATTCGAATAATGTAAATTGCTATTTTAGTGATTTAGAGAGTATGTATAATGTGATTCTAGCAGAGATGCTTTGCAAGTTTAGCGCGATGATATGCCCGTTGGCTAACACAAGAATCATTTTCAAGAAGAACCTTATTATAAAAGAACTCCAAGATATTGAAAGAAGAGAGTTCGAAAAAACTGACGAAATTTCAAAGCTTTTATTAGAGAAAAAAGCTGATGCTGTTAAGGCAACAACTAATACAAAAGAGGAGTTAGCCAAGAAAAAGGCAGAAGATGTAACTGCAGAAGAAGAAAAAGCTAAAGTTTTGGCGGATAATAAGGCAAAAGTTATAACAGAACAGAGAAATTATACTCTTAACAATAATACTTACACCCAAATGATGCTCTTCATTGAAGAAATGAAGAAACAGAAAAAGTATATAAAAGGAACTTTTATAAAGACTTTTTGCAGACCCAAAAAGGGAAGTTATGGTGCCTCTTATTTACAGTTTATTCAAAACAAGGACGCATCCCTTTATAAAACAGCTGCGGAAGGTGGACGACTTACAGCCATGCAATTGTACTTTAGCTTGTTCGATGCGATTGAAGAAGTGATTGGTTCAACTATACTGCATACCTTAGGAAATATTGATATAGAAGATTTTTCAGACAAGTATAGACAACTTATGGTGGTTGTCAAATCTTTATTTAAACTTTCAAGTGCTAGCTTAGATAACAATCAACTTGATCAGGCTGATTTTTTACAATTAGAATTGTTGAGCGAATTACAATATTTATGTTTGGATTCTCGCATTAGAGAACTCTGGTTTGAATATCTAAAAAGGGTGAAAAACATTTCCATGGAGAAAATTTTCTCTAATTACGCATCGCTTCACACTGGAATGGAACACAAAGCAGGCGTCCCCAACGGAGGAACTTTTATTTTAGTGTATAACGATAAAGGTAAAAAAACATTGGCCAAAAGAGAGTTGGAGGGAAGAGACTTGCAAGGAAGAGATTTGACAGCAGAAGAAAAACTCCAAAAAGCAATTTTTGGAAACGATACCGCAAAATCGAGCATGAGTTTTAGTGATAAAACTAAAACCTCGGAAAAAGCTTCCAATCAAAATGAAGCTGTTGATGCGTTTAAAAAGCTACTTGAAAAGAACAAGGATACGTATTCTGATGCTCAGATGAATTACATGTCCAAAGTTCTTAATGAAATAGTAGGTAAGAACGATAGAACAATTGATGTAGTTAGAATCCCTAACAAGGTTGTATTTGCTGATTTTTATCTGCCTTACATGTGTTGCAGTGACTGTGCTCCCATTTCTTATATGGTTGAAAACAGGACAACACCACCCGAGGAAACTACCCCAACTATTAAGGCAGATATAACTGAAATTTGTAAGGGGAATACAGATAAATTTAAGCTGACTGTAAGCCCGGAAGGAGGTACCTTTATTCTCAATCAAAAGGAACCTGTTCCCGCTTTTGAGCCATTAGGGGGTGGTACCTATTTGGTAAATACATCAAGTTTAAATATTGGCACAAATACAATTGAATATGCTCTTTCTAACGCAAACAAAGATGCCTTAACCATTACCCTTGGTGAGTCTCCAACTGCTGTTTTAAATTTAGTTAAAACACCAGTTATAAAAGGGGGAACAAGTGTTTTAAAGTATACCGTATCAAATGTTCCCGCAGGCAAGTCGTGGTTATTGACTTATAGTGTGGATGGAGTAACCAAAACTACCGAAAATAAGGATAACGGAGCATTCGATATTGCTACGGATGTCTTGAACAAAGTTGGTCAAGTTGACGTTGTACTTGTTTCAATCTCACTTACAAATTCTACCCTCAATTGTGCAAGCAACTTAAGTGGTCAAAAACTTTCAATTTCCGTTGAAGATTCAAGCGTTGCCGGAACAATTTCTGGTGCGGTAACTGTTTGTAAAGGAACGAATACAGGAACCTTAGCCTATACAGGAGGTGCAGGAAATATAGTGCGGTGGGAGCTATCTACTAACAATGGAACTACTTACAGTGCAGTAGTTAATACATCTACCAACCTGGTGTTTTTAAACCTGACTCAATCAACCTTGTATAGAGTGGTTGTAAAAAGTGGTACAAGTCCAGAAGCTTTTTCCACACCTGTTGCGGTAACAGTTAGGGATAAACCAACTGCCACATTAGTTGCATCACTAACCATTTGCGAAGCAACAAACGGCACCCTGCAAGTAACAGTCACTAACACCTTTGGAAATCCATGGTCCATTTCTTTTTTAGAAGGAACGGCAGCAAGAACTTTAGCAGGTGTTGCGGATGGTGCCTTTCCTTTAATAACATTGCCACTATCTGCTACAACAAATATTACCTTACAAAGCATTGTTTTAACCCATACCCCTACTTCAACGAATCCCGGAAATTGCCTGAGTACACTTAATGCAACTTCAAATATTGCAGTTGTTCCATTGCCTAATGCTACGTTAAATGCAGTTAGTACGCCAATCAACTTAGGAAATGCTGGGACTATTACTTTTACGGTTTCAAATGTAGTAGTCGGTCAGTCATGGGCAATAAGCTATACTGAAGCTGGAGTTCTTAAAACAACCACAGGTGCCGGGGCAGGACAAAAAACCATTAATACTGGCGTTATGAGCATTCCAGGAGCCAATGTGGTAAAACTTAATTCCATTACAAATACAGGTTCTCAACTCGCTTGTGCGCGAACATTAATCAATCAAACCTTAACCATTCTCGTTGATTCAAACACAGTTGCAGGCACAATTTCTGGTGCTGCCACATTATGTAAAGGAATTAATAACGGAACGCTTACGTACACGGGAGGGAATGGAACTATTGTGAGGTGGGAAATTTCAACCAATGGAGGGGTTTCTTTTCAAGCAGCTGGCACTGCTACCTTACCAACATTTATTTTCAACAACCTTGCACAAAATTCGCAATTTAGAGTGATTTCTAAGAACGGTTCTGCACCAGAAGTAGCCTCTGCGGCCGTGAGTGTATTGGTTAGAGATTTACCAACCGCTAATGTAGGTGGTATAAACCCGCTTCCTAGTGGTTCCGTTGCACAACTGCCTGTAACAGTTGGCAGCACCTTCGGAAATCCTTGGTCAATTACTTTTACTGAAGGTACTGTAACGAGAACACTTACAGGCATAGGTGATGGTGCATTTACAATCGCCACCTTACCACTTTCAGCTAAAACAGTTGTCGCACTTAAATCAATGGTTCTTACCCACACGCCTAATGCAACTAATCCAGGCAATTGCGCCAATACACTCGCCTCAAACACAACCGTAGATGTTTTTCAAACGCCTAATGCAACCATCAATACAGCAGGCAGCCAAACTTGTCAGGCAACTGCCGGGTCAGTTCAATTTACAATTGCCAATGTTGCAGCCGGACAAAATTGGTCATTAAACTATAATGAAGGACGTGTTGTTAAAGCAATGACAGGTGCAGGGTCAGGAACATTTACCATTCAAACGGCTGTTCTAACTACCATTGGAGCTAATGTGATTACCTTAAATTCAGTAACGAATACCACAACAAATTCATCGGTTAATTTAACAGGGCAATCGGCCACTATTGTTGTAAACCCTCTTCCGAAGGCAGAATTTAGGGTAAAATATATTATTGAGAAAAAGTTGTATGAATTTACTGCACTTAATATAACTACGCAAGATGTGAGTTGGAAAATACAAAAAGATGGACTTTCAACAAAGCCTTTGACCTCTTCGGCAATTCAATTTACTATGCCTGATTCAGGTGATTTTTCATCAATGAGTATAGATTTGAACGTGACCGAAAAGACAGGTACTAAATGTTCAAATTCAAAGTCTGCTACAAAAATTAGTATCAAAACAATTAGAAATAGTAGCGCCGGACTTATATTTTAAACATACATGAATTGACAGATAGGAGAACACATATCATTAAAAACCAGATCATTGAAATAGAATTCCATGACCGTGCGAGTGATATGAGCCTGCCATCACAAATTTCGGAGTTTATTCAATCAAGACTCAATGAAAAGCTTGGTTTGTTGTTGGATGAAGTTGCACTTGATACGCATTTATACATTGACAAACTTAGCATTGATATAGGTAGACTTAACAGCAAGAATTGGGAAAATGAATTTATTGATAAGGCACTTCGCGAAATAAGAATAAAGATCCTTGAAGAGTGGTCGGCTGCAGGTGGGTCCATCTATCAAAAAGAAGCCCGAAATAAGCCCCAAAGTTCAGATAGTGTGAATAATTCTTTAGAAAAAAAAGCATCAAACATTGATAGAAGGAGTGTTTCATCTCTTGTTTCAGATTTGAATAATTTCCTTACATCAGGAACCTTCTCATGGAAATTCTCAACCATTTCCATTGCTCAATTTGAAGAAACTTATATTTCGGTTTTAAAGGAAATTCAAGCGGATTTTTATGAAGTACAATTAGAAATTTATAAAACACTTGTATTTTCAGAATACGCATTAACCCGTTTGCAAAATCAATTTTCTTCAGATTTCATTGCTTTCCTCATGGGTTCGCTTCCGATGCAGGAGGCTTATGATGATTTACAAAAAGCAAATCTGAGTCTGAATAAAAATTCCTTTAAAGAAATACAAGTTTTATTGGTTTTGTGGTATGGTTATCAAAACAAAATAATCAGAATTACTGAATTTGAAAATGCAGTTATTGAGAAAAATATTTTTAAAACTATCCATTCTAAATTATTCAAATCAAACGAGGAAACTGGATTGTTAATAAACGAACAAACAGTAATTGAAGCCTTGATGCATTTGAAATCGGTTGATGGAGATGAAAAAAAAGAAACAGATAAAGAAATTCAATCTAAGGTAAAAAAAGCAATTAATTTAGAAGTAAAATCAGAGGCAAAAAAAGACCTGTTGAAAGATTTAGAAAAATCAGATTTTAGAAACGAATATTTTATCAGCAATTCTGGATTAGTATTGTTACATCCTTACCTGCCGTCATTTTTTAATAAACTTGAGTATATCTCAGAAAACAACGAATGGAAAAATGAGAAATCAAGAATTAAAGCAGTCCTCATCACAGAGTATTTGGTATCGGGAGAGGAACGATTTGACGAGCACAAGCTGATTCTTAATAAAATTCTGTGTGGTATGCCACTGGAATTGCCTTTGGAGAGCGAATTTATTCCAAATGAAAATGAAAGACTTCTCAGCCGACAATTATTAGAGGCTGTCATTTCAAATTGGAGTGCCTTAAAAAACACCTCTGTTGAAGGTTTACAAAATACATTTTTGAAACGCAACGGAAAACTAGAAATGAAGAATGATAATTGGGCCATGACGGTTGAGCAGAAAGCCTGGGACATCTTATTGGCGCAGCTTCCATGGGGTATAGGAATTGTTAAATCGCCATGGATGGATAATTTAATACATGTAAGTTGGGGTTAAAGGTTAATAGGATGCAAGCAGTTAAAGAGAATAATAACAAGGAGGTTAAAACTGGAAACGGCAATCAGATTGGTAGTAAATTCTTTTTTCAACCAAAATTAAGTTTAAATCAGCCGAATGATCAATATGAGAAAGAGGCTGACTCCATTGCTGAAAAAGTAATGCAAATGGATGCCCCTGTAAAAAACAATGGTTTTTTTTCGTCGGCGCCATCACCAGTATCAATTCAAACCAAGTGTGCAGGTTGTGAAAAAGAAGAAAAACTGCTGAGAAAAGAAAAGGATGGAGCCGAGATGGAATCGGTAGTTGAAGTAGAAAAGTATATTGATTCAATAGGAAACGGTGGGAATCAACTACCTTCTGGCACTAGAAATTTTTTTGAACCACGATTTGGATATGATTTTTCAAACGTGAGAATTCATAATGA
>Ga0163144_10009009_pt1 | contig 21496 bp, 20 predicted proteins | sample OliLak19BULKMAT1_FD_123175 | JGI IMG/M metagenome (GOLD analysis project Ga0163144, IMG submission 123175) | Freshwater microbial mat bacterial communities from Lake Vanda, McMurdo Dry Valleys, Antarctica - Oligotrophic Lake LV.19.BULKMAT1 | ecosystem: Environmental > Aquatic > Freshwater >... | reverse complement strand
TAGACCGCGAAAGTAGTACCAAATCGCCGAAGCGCAACGATGCATTTAGAAAGAATCAGCCTGACCCACTTCAAGTCGTACGAGTCGGCGGCATTCCGGTTTTCGCCCTGCGTCAACTGCCTGACCGGCCCCAACGGCAGCGGCAAAACCAATTTGCTCGACGCGATTTACTTCCTCTCGCTCACCAAAAGCGCCTTCACCAACCTCGATGCCTTCAGCATCCGGCACGAGGCGGAATACATGCTGGTGGATGGGGTATTTCAGATTTCAGAGTTCGGCGTGCGGATGGAAGAACTGGAGGAGCAGATTGCCGAACTCCACAGCCTGTCGGTTCACGAAGACCAGCCCGTTCTGGAAAGTCCGCCATCCGCTTTCGGTCATCCGAAATCCGTTCAAATTACGGTCAGCCTTCAGCGGGGGCAGCGAAAGACGGTTTTGCACGATAAAAAACCCTACGACCGCCTGAGCGAACACATCGGGCGGTTTCCGGTGGTGCTGGCCGCGCCCAACGATACGGATCTAGTGCGCGAAGGCTCCGACGAGCGGCGGAAGTTTTTCGACGGCGTGCTTTCGCAGCTAAACCCCGATTACCTCACGGCGCTTCTCCACTACAACCAGCTTTTTCAGCAACGCAACAGCCTGCTCCGGCAGTTTGCCGAGCGGCATTACCTCGACGACGACCTCCTCGACGTGTACAGCGAACCGCTCGTGGAGCGCGCCCTCGAACTCCACGCCTTCCGCCGCGATTTCCTGACCCGCTTCGTGCCCGCGTTCCAGCGGCACTACGCCAACCTGAGCGATGGCCGCGAGGCGGTGGATATTCAGTATGAAACCGAGTTGGGGGGGGAGGATTTTCGCCGCGAATTCCACCTGAGTCGCCAGCGCGACGTGGCCGCCCAGCGCACCACTCGGGGCGCACACCGAGACGATTTTGCGTTTGAAATCGACAATTTTCCGCTGCGAAAATTCGGTTCGCAGGGCCAGCAAAAAACGTTTGTGGTGGCTTTGAAACTGGCCCAGTTCGAGTTACTCGCCGAAGAAAAAGGCTTCCGGCCCCTGCTGCTGCTCGACGATATTTTCGATAAACTCGACGACCGCCGCATTCTGCAACTCATCGGCATGATGGCCGACGGCACTTTCGGACAGGTGTTCCTAACCGACGCCCGCCCCGACCGCACGGAAGCCCTGCTGGCCGGTTTGCCGGTGGAGGTGGCGTATTTGAGGATTGGGAATAACGCAGAAACGGTGTCACGCTGAGCGGAGTCGAAGCGCCAGTTGGAAGTGATAGCTATTTCTCTGAAATCCAACTGGCGCTTCGACTTCGCTCAGCGTGACACCAACGAAACGCCAGAAATTCACTCCCCAATCCGCAACGTTCCGTAGTTACAGACGATGCGCACATTGCCACCGCCTTTGCCCATGCCCACTCTTCCTTTGTAGGTTTTACGGGATTGAACTTTGCCTTTCTCCGCCGCTCCTTCGTTTTTTTCGTCAAACTGAACGTTCTGTTCCGGGTAACGGAACTCAGCGAAGTTGACCGTCACGTCGAAATCCAGGTTGGCTCCTTCGGCCAGGGGCAGACGAATGTCCGAGCAGTTAGAGCGGATGTCTACGTTTCTCAGGGTTTTGGAAAACGAAGGCAACCGGAAGTTGTTCATGTACTGCAAGCGCAACTGGGCGGATTCTTTCAGGGTTTCGAGGCTGCCGGTGCAGTACGAGAGGTCGCCGATGAGGTTGCTTATTTCGCCGAGGCGGAGTTCTCCGTGCTTGTTTTCGAGTTGGAGTTCCTCCGCTTTTTCAAGCAACAACTTCGAGTACTCGATGTCGAGCCGTCCTTTTTCCATCGATTTGATGTTGGCCTGACCGTGTTGCACCCGGATGTCGTTGGTAGCGCCCATGAGCCGCCCCGCCGATACGTTTCCGTAGCGGGAATTGATGATGAGTGGGGCCGTAAAACTGGCGATGATCGTGTTGCTGAAGTGCGCTTTCATTTCCAGCGGTAGGTAGCGCGGCACTGTGAGTACATAGCTGATGCGCACTCCGCGCTGGGCGGCGGGTTCGGCGCGCTTGCCCTTCCAGTCCGACCAGGCCCAGACACGCGGAGGGGTAGGAGGAGCAGGTGGAGCTTTGTACCCGCAAACGGTTTCGATGCGCACCTGGTTGCCCGCCCGGCTATCCCGGATTTCTACTTTGTCGAGAAAATTCTGGGCTTCATCTTCGTCTTCACCGGAGCCGATGATGGTGATTTCGGCCCGGACTTCGTTGCGTTCCCATAAATTGACCCGCACTTCGCCAAACTGATTGTACACGTAAAGCCGGTCCTGTGGGGTAACGGAGAAGGTTTTTGTAACCATCCGCTTGCGGTCGGTCAGGGGCTGACCCACTAGCTCGGCCGCCCGCGAGGGCAGCGCGCCGCTTAGAAAATACACGCCGCAGACGAGTGCGCGGGTGTATCCGTTAAAAGGTCGTTTCATGGCGTTGCTTGGCTTGTTTCACCCGCTGAATAATGCTGAGTTGGCGGTTGAGCAGGGTTACCTGCGTTTGCAGGTTTTGAATCATAGCCTGAAGGAGTTCCTCCTGGTTGGGCGTCTGGGGCAATTCGGCTTTCAGGTTTTGGTAATCGTGGTTGAGGTTTTCAATTTCTCCGGAAAATTCTTTGTACAGCGCCGGGTCCGTTTTGGAAAACTGACGGATTTCCTCGCGCTTGGTTTCAATCAGCGAGGCGTAACGGAACGCAGTTTGGGCGGCCTGCGGATCCACGCGGGAAAGCACCGGGTCGGCGTTGGTGTTGACCGGCGTAGCGCTGTTCAGCCACCACCAGCCCGCCAGCCCGACCAGCAAGACCACGCTTGCAGCGGCGTACCAGGTGCGTTGAAGGAGGGGGAGTACCCGGCGCTTAGGGCGGATTGAACCCGAACCCCGCGAGGTTTTAAAACCCTCGCGAGGATGGTCGTTTTCACCCAAACTCCGTGAGGGTTCCGAACCCTCGCGGGGGAGGATGTGCCCGTTGTGCGGCTCACCCAGGCGGGCTTCGAGCCGTGCCCAGAGGTCGGGGGCGGGTTCGTGGGAATCAAATGCCTCGCGGTTGTCGCGGACGAATCGTTCGATGCGGTCTTTTTTCATCGGTTCCTACGCCTTCCAGGGAAGGCCTTTTCAGGAAAACCGGACGGGCATGAAGTACTCAAAACAGCGTAAGTGTGCTTCATGCGTCGGTTTTCGTGGTTTAAAATTCAATGCGTTTCAGCGATTCAGCCAGCCGTTTTTTGGCCCGCAAATACTGCGAACGAGAGGTCGATTCGCTGATGCCGAGAATCCCGGCGATTTCTTCGTGGTCGTAGCCTTCGATCAAATACAAACTCAGTACCGTGCGGAAGCCATCGGGCAGGGTCTCGATGGCCCGGCGCACCTGGGTCACTTCCAGCGTGATGTCGGCATCATTCAACCCCGAATTATCAAGCTCTCCGACGTTTTCGGCTTCTTCCACCCCCACCCACTGCACCCGACGCTGGCGGAGTTGGTTGATGGCGCGGTTCACGACGATCTGCTTTAGCCAGGCACCGAAAGTGCTGGTTTGCCGGAAGTCGCCAATTTTCTGAAAGGCATCCAGAAAGGCTTCCTGCAACACATCTTCCGCCTCGGCGGGGTGGTTTAAAATCCGCACACACACGTTGTACATGGCTTTTGAGTAAAGCCGGTACAGCTCGTACTGCGCCTTGCGCTCGCCACGACGGCAAGCCTCGACGAGCGGCGAGTGGCGATCCGTGTACAACGTCGGTTCCAAGCAAATGTATTCAGTTGAAGCGACCGCCATCGTCGCCGAATCGAGGGAAACCTGGTGAAGTTGGCAATTCACCAGCGCACAAAGGACAAGGCCGCCGGGGCTTTGTTGCACGGGCGTTTGGAAAAGATGCGGAAATTTTACGGAAACGTAACGCTGGGGAAACGAATTTTGTGGGAATAAAGGCCCCGGCTCGGAAACTGCTCCGACCGGAGGTCGGAGCCACCTTACGTCACCATGACCCCACCCGCCGCGTATTGGGTAGAACGCTACCGAATGCAGCCCCACCCCGAAGGCGGCTTTTTTGCCGAAACCTACCGCTCGCCCGAAACCATTTCCGCCGAGGCGCTGCCGCCCCGGTTTTCGGGTGCCCGGCCCTTCGGCACAGCCATTTATTTTTTGCTCGAAGGACACCATTTCTCGGCGCTTCACCGGATTCAGTCCGATGAAATCTGGCATTTTTACGCCGGAAACCCGCTCGACGTGTTCGTGCTTTCCGAAACCGGTGGGTTGGAAACGATTCGCCTGGGCCAGAACCCCGAAGCGGGCGAGGTGTTTCAGGCCACCGTACCCGCCGGGCGCTGGTTTGGAGCCAAACCCGTTTCAGCCGAAGGCTACGCGTTGGTGGGCTGCACGGTGGCTCCTGGCTTCGATTTTCAGGAGTTTGAACTGGCCGACCGCGCGGCGCTGCTGGCGCAGTTTCCGCAACACGAGGCATTGGTTGAAACGCTGACGCGGTAACCTCCCAACCCCGCAAGTGAAAAAACACTCGCGGGGATAAACTCATTTCAATGACCCAACTTTTCCTCATTTTCCTCGGCGGTGGCCTCGGCAGCCTGACGCGGTTTTTTCTCGGAAAAGCCATTCAAGAACGCGCTGGGGCCGATTTCCCCTTCGGTACGCTGGGAGTCAATCTCGCGGCCAGCCTCGTGCTCGGCTTTTTCATCGGGTTGGTCGAAGCGCGAAACCTGAATAATCCCAACTTCCGGTCGCTGGTGGCCATCGGGTTTTGCGGCGGCTTCAGCACATTTTCCACCTTTGCCAATGACAACGTGCTGCTGCTTCTCGACCAGCGTCCGCTGACCGCCCTGCTCAACATCCTGCTCAATGTGACGGGCTGCATCGTGGCGACGTTTGGGGGGCTTTGGTTGGGGAAAAGCCTTTAATTTCGCCCATCTGTCACCCTTCGACAAGCTCAGGGTGACAACCTTTTCCCATGAAATCCTCGCTTCTTTTTTTCCTGATGATTCTTCCTTCCCTTGCCCCGGCGCAGTCGCTGACGCGGCGGGCCTTCGAGGCGCAGCCGCGCTTTCGCGAAGCGGCCCTTGCCGAGCGCCGTTTTCGCCACGCCGATTTGCTGCCGCTGTTCGATTCGCTGAAAAAAGTCCCCAGCTTTGAGGTCGACGAAATCGGACGTTCTACCCAGAATCGGGCGATTTTTAAAGTGAAACTCGGCAATGGGCCGGTGCCCGTGCTGCTCTGGTCGCAAATGCACGGCGACGAGCCGACGGCGACGATGGCGATTTTCGATTTATTCCGGTTTTTGGGGAAAAATGGCGATGAATTCGACGCCGTCCGCCGGGCGATTCTCGACCGCTGCACGCTGCATTTCGTGCCCATGCTCAACCCCGACGGAGCCGAAGCCTGGAAACGACAAACCGCCCTGGGTATCGACATGAACCGCGATGCCCTGCGCCTGCAAACCCCCGAAGGCCGCCTGCTCAAATCACTCCAGCAGAGCCTGAAACCGCTCGTCGGTTTCAACCTCCACGACCCCGTCAATCGCTACTCAGCAGGCTGGTCGCGGGAACCGTCCACACTTTCGTTCCTTTCCCCGGCTTACGACGAAACGCTGGGTATCAACCCCGTCCGGGAGCGGTCGATGCGGCTGATTTCGCTGATGTGTACCGAACTGGACGGGCTAATTCGCGGGAAGCTGGGCCGCTGGAACATTGAGTACGAACCCCGCGCTTTCGGCGATAACATCCAGAAGTGGGGCACTTCGCTGGTGCTCATCGAGTCAGGAATTTTTCCGAACGATCCCGAAAAACAGCACGTCCGCCGCCTCACTTTCGCCACGATACTCAGCGCCCTGGAGGCCATCGCCACCGAGCGCTACGCCACCGTTTCCACCGACCGCTACGAGGCCTTGCCCGAAAATGCCCGCGCCCTCTTCGACTTGCTCATCCGCAACGCGACGGTGCTGGTCAACGGCGAGAAAATCACCTACGACGTGGCCGTGAACCGCCAGGAAACCGCGCTCTTCAACCGTCCCGAAAAGTGGTACCGACGCGGCACCGTCGAAGACCTCGGCGATCTCTCCACCTTCTTCGGCACCAACGAACTCGACGCTACCGGCCTAACCATCGAACCCCTGGAAGGAGCGCTAAAACTGGGTAGTAAGGCGGATTTTTTGCTGAAAAATGCGGAGGGAACCGTGGTTTGGCGGGTGGAAAACGGGACTTTGCAAAATGAACCCTAACCCCCAAAGGGGGAACCAAAGCCCGTCGCTACGAACGAAATGCCCCCTTCGGGGGTTAAGGGGCAATGGAAAACCCGGTTCTCATCTTTGGCGCGGGCAGTCTGGGCCGCGTCGCCCTCGATATTTTTACTCGTAACAATGTGGTCGTGTACGGTTTTCTCGATGAAAACAAAGCGTTGCACGGCACCGACATCAACGCCGTTCCCGTCCTCGGCGACCCCGACGACGAAGGCTACACCAAACTCATCGGCAAAAAGTGCGAAGCTTTCGTGGCCGCCGACGACTCTGCCACCCGCGAAGACCTCGTCGAACTGCTCACCGAGCGCCGCAAAGTGATGCCCGTCAATGCCATCCACGACACGGCAGTGATTTCCCAAACCGCCCTCCTCGGCCACGGCAACCTCGTTGGGGCGGGTGTGGTGGTCAATCCTGATGCCAAAATCGGCAACCAATGCCTGCTCCACGCCCGGTCGGTCATCGACACCCAGGCCAGCCTCGCCGATTACGTCCAGGTGGGCGCGGGGGCGATTATTGGCACGGGCGCGAAACTGGCCGAACACGCCTTCATCGGCGCGGGGGCCGTGCTCGTGGCCGGCGTGACCATCGGCAAGGGTGCCCGCGTGGGGGCCGGGTCGGTGGTGGTCGAAAACGTGCCCGCCCACGGGACGGTGTTTGGCAACCCGGCTAAGAAAGTGTGAGCAATTCACGAACTTTGTACGCGTCGGTCGTGGGAGGGGTCACGCTGAGCGGAGTCGAAGCGTCCCGAGTACATCGGGATAGTGCTTCGACTCCGCTGAGCGTGACCCCTCCCACGACCGCTGTTTTTAAAAAATTCCAATGACATTCAACGACTTAAATCTAATCGAGCCAATCCTGAAGGCGCTTAAAGCCGAAGGCTACGAAACCCCGACGCCGATTCAGGAACAGGCCATTCCCCTGCTGTTGCAACGCCGCGACCTGCTGGGTGCCGCCCAGACGGGCACCGGCAAAACCGCAGCGTTTGCGATTCCCATCCTGCAACTGCTCTACGAAAGCCACCCCGAACGCGGACCCCGCGCCATCAAAGCCCTGATCCTGACGCCCACCCGCGAATTGGCCATCCAGATTGACGAGAGCATCGCTGCCTACGGGCGGCACACCGGTCTGCGCCATGCGGTGATTTTCGGCGGGGTTTCGCAAAAAGCCCAAACCGACGCCTTGCGCGCGGGTTTAGACATCCTCGTCGCCACGCCGGGCCGCTTGCTCGATTTGATGAACCAGGGTTTCGTTCACCTCAACCGCATCGAATTCTTCGTGCTCGACGAGGCCGACCGGATGCTCGACATGGGCTTCATCCACGATGTGAAGCGGGTCATTGCCAAACTTCCCCAGCGACGCCAGTCCTTGTTTTTCTCGGCCACGATGCCGCCCGAAATCCAGAAACTGGCCGACAGCATCCTGACCAACCCGGCGAAGGTGGAGGTGACACCCGTTTCTTCGACCGTCGATGCCATCGAGCAATCGGTGTATTTTGTGGAAAAAGGCGACAAAAAATCGTTGCTGATTCACCTGCTGAAAGACCCGGCCATCGAGTCGGCGCTGGTGTTTACGCGCACCAAACACGGGGCCGATAAAATCACGAAGGACATCGTGAAGGCGGGCGTGAAGGCCGAGGCCATCCACGGCAACAAGTCGCAGAACCACCGGCAGCGGGCCTTGAGCAACTTCAAATCCCGCCAGACCCGCGTGCTGGTCGCGACCGACATCGCCGCGCGGGGCATCGACATCGACGAACTTTCGCACGTCATCAATTACGAGTTGCCCAACATCCCCGAAACCTACGTTCACCGCATCGGGAGGACGGGCCGGGCTGGCTTCAGCGGCGTGGCGATTTCGTTTTGCGAGCAGGAAGAGCGACCCTACCTGAAAGACATCAACAAGCTGATTGCCAAGAGCATCCCGGTGGTAGAAGACCATCCGTATCCGTCGAGTTTGGGGGCGTTTGTGCAACAGGCCAAATCAGAACCGGCGCGGAAACAATTTTCGGAAAAACCCGCCTCTTCGCAGCGCTCGCAGAATACCAACCGGCGCTGGTTTGGGAGTCGGCAGCGGAGCCGGTGAGGATTTTCCCGCTTAAAACACAGAGCGCAAAGGTCAACTTACGAATCTTTGCGCTCTGTGTTTTTTAGTCGGTATACTTACCGACCACATGACTGGAAATTAGGGGTTAATTAAGGTATGCGGCTTTACTCGCTGTGCATCATTTTTCCGGCGTATATCGCTGATAGCATTGGTGTCTTTCACTTGTTGTTTACTGGACGAAGATTTTTTGACTTCCCTTAGCTCTGCATCTAGTTTAGCTATTGAAGTATTTTTAGCTGTTAAATCAGTATGTAATTCCTTCGTCTCTTGCTTCAGGTTTCTAATTTCAACATCTTTCTCGTTATTTGAAAAGGCTTGATAAATATTAACAATCCCTAATACTATTGTAAAAATCACAGAAATGTACGTGGCCTTGTTGGCCCCAGTTTTAATCTTTCTATCATCTAAATATTCAACTCCTGCGAGTTCTAATTTGACGCTATACTTTAATGGTGAATTGGGGTCAGATATACCAGTTACAGACCATACGTGAGGGTTGTTATCAGGTATTCTTGGCCTTGCATCACGCCATTCTATAAATTTTCTATCTCTCAAACTTTCTAAAAAATCAGAAATGTGTTCTTCGTTTCTCAATCCCAAATCAATAAGCTTTCTAGTTACATCCTTGAACTCTATGTTTGCATTTGCTCTTCTCAGGTATTCTAAAAATTCAACTTGCTTATTCATAGATGGACAAATTTAAAGTATCTGAGGTGGATTGAACTCGGTCTAATCCGTTATCTGCTACTGCTTTGGGTTGTGTCCTCTCGTTATCCGCTATGTTTTACTTTTGGGTCTGCGCCCACAACTCCTTCTGGCCTTGTTCCCTGCTGTGCCGGAACTACAGCATCACAAATCTGACTACATTTCGTCAGCCTGTTTCAGCAGCACGGCGCGAATGGATTCACTGAGCCGAAACGAAACCCGATTTTGCAAGTCATCCAGCGCATCCCGAACCGAAGGAATCAGCCCTCGCCGTTTTGCCAGTAACAACACACCACCCGTACCGACGATAGCGATACCGCGAGCTTCAGCGGCTTTTCTTCCTGCTAAATCGTCAATCAGAAGTCGTGCAGCGTTTAACTCCCCAGCCAACACAATGGCTTCGGCTTCACCGAGGTCCACGAAACCGTTCAGGGCTGATACGGCGCTTTGATTCCGAACGGACTCGATGCGAAGCCAACCGGGCTGGGAAAATAACCAGGTGGCTAAGCTGGCATCGGCCTTTAAATCCTGGTAAACTGCCCGGGGAATGGTCACTTCTCCAAATAGTTCGGATAATCGGATAATACGAAAACCAGGTCGGTTTTGACGAGCGCATTCAGCACCGACGTATCACTAACGACAATCACAGCAGCCCGGCCTGTTGCAGGTCAGCAATTTCCCGCCGCAAATCTTCCTCGTCGTAATTCGGCCACAGTCCCCGTTCAGCCAGCACCTGCTCGAATTCGAGCCGTTGAAAGTTGGTCAACCGGCGGGCCTGGGCGGGCGTGAGGCGGCGCATTTCGACCAGATGCACGGCCAGTTCCAACCGTGCCTGCTCGGCAGTCAGGCCCGCCGTGGCGAGCAGTTCATCGTTGGGTTCGAGTGTCATCTTTTTTCGTCTCTGTTCGGCAGCGAACCCGTTCTGCCAACATAGTCTCAACCTAAACGAGGTACACTCCCGCCGTCGCTCGCATTTTACGAGTGACCCACCCGTATTGCAAACCCTCTGTGCAGAGGGGCTTACCAAATACTACTTACAACGTCAAAACCGCCAACGATCTCAAAGAGACTTGCCAGAAATCTACAAATCTTCAGGCTTCAAACCCGTGTTGCGGGCGATGCGCGCCAGCATGGCCGGGCCGATTTCATCCGCATCGTGAAAAGCGAACACGTAATCCGGCCATCCTTCCCTGGCTAACGTTCGGTGTGACCCTGATTGGCGCTTGATTTGCCAGCCGATGCGTAGTAACGCGGCCAAGACGCGACGCGCTTTGGTCGAGGGCCATGCACTCACGCCGCGATTGAGAAAAGTCGACTCAATTCAGGTACGGCTTCGCCGTTGTCCAAACGTTCCGCGATTACCCGTAGCGCCAGCGCCTCGGCTTGGGCAATGGCTTTTTCGCGCGTCGTTCCGTAGGCCAGTACGCCCGGTAGTTCGAGCACTTCGGCTAGCCAACGACCGTCGGTTTCCTGTTCTGTTTCCAAGGTCAGTTTCATTTCGATATTCTAAAAAATGCCTGACGAAGTTGCGCACAATTCGGTCGGGAATCAATCCATTCTTTGAATTCCTACTTCTAAACTCTTTCTCACCCCGCCCAATTCTCCCGATCCAAACTCCGGTACTGAATCGCCTCGGCGAGGTGTTCGATGCGGAGATCTTCGGTTCCGGCCAGGTCGGCAATGGTGCGGCTTACGCGCAGGATGCGGTCGTAGGCCCGGGCCGAGAGTTGAAGGCGTTCCATCGCCGTTTTCAGCAGTACCTTGCCCGCGTCGGTGAGTTGGCACACGTCCTTCACCATCTGCGAGGGCATCATCGCGTTGGAATACACCCCATTCATGCCCTTGAATCGCGCCAACTGACGATCCCGCGCTTCGATGACCCGCACCCGGATGGCCTCACTCGGCTCGGTGCGGCGGTTGGCCGTCATCTGGTCGAAACTCACCGGCGTTACCTCCACGTGCAGATCGATGCGGTCGAGGAGCGGGCCGGAAATCTTGCTCAGGTAGCGCCCCACTGCCCCCGGCGGACAGGTGCATTCTTTTTCGGGGTGGTTGTAGTAGCCGCAGGGACAGGGATTCATCGAGGCAATGAGCATAAAATTGGCCGGAAATTCCACCGCCCACTTCGCCCGCGAAATGCTCACCCGGCGTTCTTCCAGCGGCTGACGCATCACCTCTAGCGCCGAACGCCGAAACTCGGGTAATTCATCCAAAAACAGCACCCCGTTGTGCGCCAGCGAGATTTCGCCGGGTTGTGGATTGGAGCCGCCCCCCACTAACGCCGCGTCGGAGATGGTGTGGTGCGGCGAGCGGTAAGGTCGCCGGGCCACGAGCGAAGCCGCCGCGCCGAGTTTCCCGGCGACCGAGTGAATCTTGGTCGTTTCGAGCGCCTCCTGGAGTGAAAGCGGAGGCAGGATGGAAGGCAGTCGTTTGGCCAGCATCGTTTTTCCCGCCCCCGGCGGGCCAATCATGATGACGTTGTGGCCGCCCGCTGCGGCGATTTCGAGCGCCCGCTTGATGTTTTCCTGGCCCTGTACACTGGCAAAATCGGCGTCGTAGTCGTTTTGCTGGTTGAAAAACAACTCGCGGGTATCGGTCACGAGGGGTTCGATGGGGGTTTTTCCCGTCAGAAAATCGACCGCTTCGCGCAGGGTTTCCACGCCGATCACGTCGAGGTTGTTGACGATGGAAGCCTCCGGCGCGTTTTCTTTCGGTAAAATAAAGCCTTTCATCCCCTGCCGCCGCGCTTCGATGGCGATGGGCAACACGCCCTTGATGGGCCGCAGGATGCCGTCGAGCGATAGCTCGCCCATGATCACGTAACTGTCGAGGGTCGGGAAAATCGCCTGGCCGGAAGCGTCGAGCAGGCCGAGTGCGATGGGTAAATCGTAGGAAGAACCTTCCTTGCGGATGTCGGCGGGGGCGAGGTTGACCACCGATTTATTGCGCGGAAACTGGTAGCCGATGTGCTTGAGCGACGACTCGACCCGCTGCGAACTTTCCTTCACGGCCCCGTCGGGCAAACCCACCAGAAATAAGCCCTGGCCCTGGCCGACGGTGACTTCGACGGTAATCAGCACAGCGTTGACGCCGAAAACGGCTCCGCCGAAGGTTTTGGTAATCATGGGGTTAAGCGAAGAGAGGTGTTGCGCCGGGAAGATACAAAAAGCGCCGGGAAGCGCCCCCGATGCGAGGCCGCTTCCCGGCGAGAAGTTTTTTAACGGTAAAAGAGAGGGGAGAATCTGAGTGGGTAATGGCTCCACTCCAAACTGTCATCCAGGGCGAAGCGGACGCCGCGCGGGATCTTTCGAGGTTGCGTCACGACTCGTTCGGGTTGGCAATCTGGACGCTGGTTGGTAACTGATTTCTAAAGCTATTCAATTGCTGAATCGACCACGATTCCGTCGCAGGGGCGCAAAAAAAAGGTTCAAGTCGCAGCAGACTTGAACCAGAACGGCAGACTTAGGCCGGTTAGGATTGGTGGAAAGGATAGTGCTTACACCCCAAACCTTAAGGCGTGACCGGGGCTGGGGGCGTGACCGGGGCTGGCGGCGGCGCAGGGGCGGCTTTTTTGACCCCGACTGCATTTGGCCCTTTCGGGGTCATGGTCACTTCAAATGTGACCTTGTCCTGTTCGGTGATCGGGTCGATCACCCCGCTGGCGTGAACGAAAATGCTCTCCTGGGTCTGAAGATCCCGGATGAATCCGTAGCCTTTCGATTCGTTGAAGAACGAGACGATGCCGTTTCGGATCGTTTCCTGGGCGGGTCGGTCTTCTTGCCGGGAAATCCCGATCTGCACCTCTTCGAGGGTGATTTGTTTCTTTTTCCGGGGATCGGGAGGGGTATTCGATAGGTTTCCGTTTTCATCGACGTACACCATCATTTCTTCCAGACTCTGTCCGCCCGTCGGGTTGGCTTTCTTCTCTTCCCGTTTTTCCTCTTTGTCCCGTTTCTTTTTCTGTCTTGCTTTTTCTTTTTCTTTTTTGCTAAACGTTTCGGTTGATCTACCCATAAGTTAGTTTGGTTTTAGTGATAAGTCGCTCAGGATCTGTGCCGTAGCGAATTAAGCAACGGCCTGAAAAGGGGCGCGGTGGGCACCGGTTTTTACAATTGATTGCTAAGTTAACCAGTCCACCCTTTTCTGAACCGGATGCAGCGGAAATAAGTTGTCGAAATCCTTCTACAAACTAAATAAATCCGTCAGCTCGGTTTCGCCGGGGTTATGGATCGTACCCCCGACAGGCCATAGCCGGGAGGGTGAATCGACCGGTCGCCATCCCAAACGTTCCGCTTCCCTCACAGGAGCCACATCCCTGCCGGACTTTTTTAACATTTTTATACCCCGATGGTTATGTTTTCATAAACCGTCGGGAGTAGTTGATCATTTTTCGGTTTTGTCCGTCGTTTGTCACATTTTCGTCGCCGTTTTTTCGTTCTGCGTCCACCCTTTATTTTATCCAAGCCTTCTGAAATCAGCCCCATCGTCGGGCCGGTTTTCACTTAGTTGCCGGATTTCCGGATTGCCATGAGCGACTACTCGATAAAAGATTTAGAGCAACTTTCGGGCATCAAAGCCCATACCCTACGCATCTGGGAGCAACGGTACGACATCATCCGGCCCAAGCGGACGGACGCTAACATCCGTACCTACGACGACCAGGATCTCAAACTGGTACTGAACATTTCGCTGCTCAAAGACCACGGCTACAAGATTTCCGAAATCGCACGCATGAGCCGGGACGCGATGCACCAGGAGGTAATCCACATTTCGGAGAAACAACTAAACTACCCCGACCAAATCCACGCCCTGACCATTTCGATGCTCGATCTGGACGAAGAACGGTTCGAGAAAATCATCAACACCAATACCCTCCAGTTTGGCTTTGAAAACCTGATGGTCAACATCATCTATCCCTTTCTGGGCCGGATCGGGACGCTCTGGATGACGGGGTCGATCGGCCCGGCCCAGGAACACTTCATCACCAACCTGATTCGCCAGAAAGTCATCGTGGCCATCGACGGGCAATTGAGCCGATACCAGCCCGACGCGAAGAAATTTCTGCTGTTCCTGCCCGAAGGCGAGTTGCACGAACTGAGTCTGCTTTTTGCCAACTACCTTCTCCGGGTGCGCCAGCACAAGGTCGTATACCTGGGGCAAAGCCTGCCCTTCAACGAGCTGGTATTTGCCTGCGACATGCATCAGCCGGATTACATTTTCACGGCCATCACCACCGCACCTGGCCCCGACGAGGTGCAGGCCTACGTGTACCGCCTGGCGCGACAGTTTCCAGCTTCCCAAATTTTGCTGACGGGCTACCAGGTGATCGGTCAGGATCTCGACGCACCCGACAACGTGCGGTTAATTAACAATATCCGGGACTTGGTGGAGATTGCCAGCGGGTGAGGTTTTCTGAGTTCGCAGGTAGTTGTCATTCTCGTTTTCATCAAAAAACGCGGCTTCCAGAAGGAGCCGCGTTTTTTTATTCATCAACAAGCAACTGATAACCAATACCCACTCACCATTTTCTAATTCAGCAATTGGTCGAAATTCAAACTGATGTAGTACATGGCCCCGATGGTGGGGTTGCCGTAGGCCTGAATGTAAGGCGTGTTGAGGACGTTGGTAGCGCCCAGTTTTACGATGGATTTCACCGAAGGCAGTTTAAAACTCACCTGCGCATCGACGATGTTGTTGGCGGGTACATTCGTGGTGGTGAAGAACGGGATGCTGGAGTCGGACGACTGCACAAATCCCGACTCCCAGGTGAATCCATCCTGGTGGCGGAAGTTGACGTTGAAGCCCCAGGCCGTCGAGGGCGTGATGCGCTTGCCCAGGCTGAGGTTGAAGCGGTTTTTGGGCGTGTTGAATTGGGAATATTGCACGGCGGCATCGGCCTCAAAATTGACCAGATCGTTGTTAGACCAGTTGCCACCCACGGTATATCCCTTGGGCAGGGCGTAGTCGAGGCCGATGGCCCAGCCTTGCGCAATGACCGGTTTAGTCGCATTGGCTGCTATCGAATAGACGTTCCGGCCCGTGGACCCGCTGCCGATGGCCGCAAACCGGAGGGCTTCGTCGGGGTTGGGCGTTTTAGCCTGCAACAGTACCTGCGCGCCAATGAGGTCGGTGTAGCGGCTACGGTAAAAATACGCATCGACGTACAGTTTTCGGGCAATCACCGATTTATAGCCGATTTCCCAGGTGGCCACTTTCTCGGTTCTGAACGTCCCGAAGTCGTAGGGCTTGAGGTTTCCCTTCGCCAGCACGGCTTTGATGGCCTGGAGGGCAACGAAGTTGGAGGCGTTGGCCGTAACCTGCTGCGTCACGTTCTGCGTGATGGTCTGTACCACGGCCGTCTGAACGGCACCGGGCAAGGCCGCCGTAACTCCACCGACAATGGCGGCCTGAATGGCCGCCGGCGTGTTGGGAATTTGCCCGGCGGCTACAGCAGCCTGCACCTGCGCGGTGACGGCCTGCGTCACGATGGGTTGCACGGCGGCCTGAATGGCAGCGAGGTTGGCCGGGGTGGTTACCTGCGCCGTGACGGCAGTCGTAACCGCTGTCGTTAGTGCTGCAACGGCAGCTTGCTGGAAAGCGGGCACGGAAGCCGTTGCCGTCACGTCGGCCCCGGCAGCCTGAAAATTGGTTAGCGTATAGCCTGGGTTAGTGGCAAAATTGTACTTCTGAATCAACTGAGGCAAGGCTCCAATCAACCGGGCGTTGGGCGTAAGCAGGTCGATGTACTGGTTTTGCGTGGTCGGAATCCGGAAGCCCGTTTGGTACGACAGACGGATGTTGTTTTCTCCGAAACTGTACACGCCTGCTACGCGGGGCGTAAAGCGACCCTCGAAGTTTTTGTTCTTGTCGTAGCGCCCCGAAGCCGTCACTTTCAACGGCCCGAAGGCTTTGGCCACCTGCACGAAACCGCCCACTTCGGGAATGTTGATGGTTCCGCCGTTGTCATCGAACAGCGTTTTGTCCGATCGGAGTTGGTACACCCGGTAGTTGGCCCCCACGAGCACGTCGGCAAACTTGATCTGATTTTTGAAATTGTACGTGCCTTCGACGTGGTACAGGTTCGATTTATCGGTAAAACCGGCTCCTGTGCCGCTGGCAATGGTTCCATCGGCCACCCGGTCGCGGAGTTGGTTGTAGGTTTCCGAGCCGGGTACCGGACGTCCATTGTCAGCCGCCGTGCGGCCCGTAAGCTGGGCTTGAAGATCATTCTGCCCGGCAGCGCGGGCCTGCACGTAACCCCCGATGTACTGCGGGAACCAGAGCGTACTGGGTTTCCAGGCTTCGTTCATCAGGATAGCCTGTAGTCCGGCCGTGTACGATCTCCCGGATCGCTCCTGAGTCGTGTACCCCCGAATCAGGAAGTTATCCCCGCGTAGTTCGAGTTTGGCCTGGCTCAGGGAAAAATCCCGGAGCGAATAGCGTCCATTACCGGTGTACGCCGTGGTACCGGTGCCGTAATTGAACTGAGCCACCGCTTCCACCTTGTCGCTGAGGCGGTAGTGCAGGGCGCCATTGAACTTCAAGCTTTTAGTGTTGTAGTTAATCAGGTCGCGCTCAGTGTATCCCGTCCGGCTGATGATCCTGTCGGGCACCAGCGCCAGCGCCGTAGCGGGCAAAGCACCGGCGGTAATCATGGCCCGAGCTACGGTCTGCATGTTCTGGAGGTTTTCATCCCCGTACACGTTCATGCCGTCGTAACCCGGCGCGGTGCCCGCGCCCCGGTTGGGGTCGGCGTTGCCGCCACCGCTGGGGTTGGTCAGGTAGTTGTTGTTGAGGTTGGTGTAATCGGTAGCCTGCCAGTCTTTGGCTTGCAGGTAGGCTACATTGACTTTAAAGGCCAGTTTATTGTTGAAGGCTTTCGCGTAACGCAGGGCAAAATCACCGAAGCCCGTGGTTTGTTGATCGCGGTTGCTGGCGTTCATCAGACCCGTTTTGAGCAAAGCGCTTAGCCCCTGGTAGCGGAAAGGGCTTTTGCTATTCATCAGGATAATCCCGTTGAGCGCGTTGGGGCCGTAAAGCGCCGAGGCTGCGCCGGGTAGAATCTCTACACTTTCCACGTCGATTTCGGGTACGCCCACGATGTTATCCACGGCAAAGTTGAGGCCGGGTGCCTGGTTGTCTATCCCGTCGATGAGCTGCGCCACGCGCACGTTACCGGTGGCTCCGAAGCCCCGCATGTTGACCGACTTAAACGTCAGACTTTGGGTGGTCAGGTCGATGCCTTTCAGGTTGCCCAGCCCGGTGTAAAAATCCGGGGAGGCGGTCTGCTGAATGTCCCGGACACTCATTTTTTCGACGGATACCGGCGACTTCATCACGCTTTCCTCCATCCGGCTAGCCGATACGATCACCTCCTGGCCGAGGGTGGCGCGTTCGATTAGTTTCACCTGTAAGTCGGTGCGGTTACCGGAGATGGTAATTTCCTGGGTTTCGTAGCCCACGCTCGACACCAGAATCGTAAACGGCGCGGGGGTGGTGGTACTCAGCGAAAAACGGCCTTTGGTGTCGGTCACGGTGCCGATCACTTTGCCTTTCACGGCGATGTTGACTCCGGCGAGGCTCTCGCTGGTGCCGGCATCGCTCACGCTGCCCGACAAGGTGGTTTGGGCGTAGCTCAACAGGCTCGCCAGGAGGAAAGTTGCCGCCAGAAACAGCCGTTTTCCAGTAAAAAAAAGTAGCATGTAGGTAAAAAATAGGAGGTGGAGGTTGGTGATGTTTTCCTGCCCTTGATGAAACAATGTTAAGGATTCCGTACTGATATTTTACAAAAATTTAAGCGTTAAGCACAAGATTCGCGAAATAGTACCCTTGATTCTTGGTTATGGTCAGAGCCAGGAAACGACGAACGGGTCAAGCAGCTGCTGCGAGTGCAGGCAAACCCCGTAAAAGTGACAGAAGGCGAATTCTGGCCCGATGGAAGCCGCCGGGGTTCGGCAGGGTGCCAGGCCCGGATTTTTAGGGAAATAGCCCTGAAGCCTTAGCTTTGCGATGCGTTCGCCGCCACGTTGGTCGCGGAACGTACCGGATTGTTTCGGGTGAAAGGCCAGCGAGGCCATTTCCCCGGCAACCGCCAACCGTCAACCTGCCCCATGAATCCCAACACGTATGTTATCATCATGGCCGGAGGCGTGGGTACGCGCTTCTGGCCCTTTAGCCGCACCAACAACCCCAAGCAATTTCACGACGTACTCGGCGTGGGCAAAACCATGCTTCAACAAACCTTCGAGCGCTTCGCCGAGGTGTGCCCGCCCGAAAACGTGTACGTGGTCACCAGCACCGACTACGCCGCCCTCATCCGGCGCCAGTTGCCGCAATTGGGCGACGATCAGATTCTCTGCGAACCCATCCGGCGCAACACGGCCCCCTGCATTGCCTACGCCTGCTACAAAATCGGGGTGAAAAACCCCGCCGCCAACGTGGTAGTCGCCCCCGCCGACCACATCATTTTGAAGGAAGACGAATTCGTCCGGACGGTTTCCACGGCGTTGGAAGCCACCGCCCAGACCGATATTCTCGTCACGCTCGGCATCACACCCAGCCGTCCCGACACCGGCTACGGCTACATTCAGTTTATTCCCGGCGAAAGTCCGGTGAAAAAAGTGAAGACCTTCACCGAAAAGCCGCAACTCGAACTGGCGAAGGCTTTTCTCGAAAGCGGGGAGTTCGTCTGGAACGCGGGCATTTTTGTTTGGAACGTCCGGGCCATTCGAAAAGCATTTGAAAAATACCTGCCCGAAATAGCCGAGGTTTTTGCCGAAGGCACCCGCGCTTATTACACGCCCAACGAGGAGAAATTTATCGCCAAAGCCTACACCCAGTGCAAGAGCATTTCGATTGACAACGGGATCATGGAAAAAGCCGACAACGTCCACGTGGTGTTGAGCGATTTCGGCTGGTCGGATCTAGGCACCTGGAAGTCGCTCTACGAAGTTTCGGGAAAAGACCCCAATCAGAACGCCCTCGATGCCCACACGATGCTGTTCGACACCCGCAACTGCATCGTAAAAACCCCCCGCGAACGCCTCGTGGTGATTCAGGGCCTCGACGGCTACATCGTGGCCGAGTACGACAACGTGCTCTTGATTTGCCGCAAAGACGAAGAACAACGCGTGAAAGACTTCGTTGCCGCCGCGAAGGAGCGGGGAGCGGAGTTTATTTAATGGGCGAATTGCCAATGGGCTAATTTCCAATGAATTCATTCGTCCATTGGAAATTAGTACATTAGAAAGTCACCCCCTTCCCGGAGCCGTGATGGGCACGACTTCTCCGGCTTTCGTAATCAGTTCGGCGCGGCCCGCGTCAGCGTTGATGAAGCCGATGAAACTGATGTCAGTGCTGTGGTCGAGGAGGGCCTGGTAGTCTTGCTGACGGATGCTGAAGAGCAGTTCGTAATCTTCGCCTCCGTTGAGCGCCGCCGTGATGGGGCTAAAGTTCAGTTCGGTGGCGGCTAGGAAGGTTTTATCGTGAATGGGCAGTTGTTCTTCGAAAATCGTCACGCCCACCTTTGATTCGGCGCTCAGGTGGAGCAACTCCGCCGCCAGCCCGTCCGACACGTCGATCATCGCCGTGGGCACGATGTTCAGTTCGCGGAGTTGCCTCACCACGTCGGGCCGGGCTTCGGGGCGGAGCTGCCGCTGCACCACGTAGGCAAAATCGGCCAGTTGGGGCTGCATGTCGGGGTTGGCTAGAAACACCTGTTTTTCACGCTCCAGCAGTTGCAGCCCGAAGTACGCCGCGCCCACATCGCCGCTCAGGCAGAGAATGTCGTTGGGCTGGGCGCCGCTACGGTAGGCCACGCGGTTTTTTTCCACGCTGCCGGTCACGGTCACGCCCAGGGTCAGACCCGCGCGGGCGGTGGTGGTATCGCCGCCCACCAGGTCGAGGCCGTACTGTTCGCAGGCCGTGCGCACGCCCGCGTAAAATTCATCGAGGGCTTCGAGAGAAAACCGGTTGCTCAAGCCCAAGCTCAGCGTGAGGTGTTCGGCGGTACCGTTCATGGCCAGGATGTCGCTCACGCCCACGGCCACGGTTTTGTAGCCGAGGTGGCGCAGGGGCACGTAAGCCAGGTCGAAGTGGATGCCTTCAATCAGCAGTTCGGTCGAGAGCAGCGTGTAGGATTCGCCCGGGGTGTCGAGTACGGCGGCGTCATCGCCGATGCCGCGCACAGTGCCGGGGGCGGCGGGGGCGGCGTTCATCGCGATGCGCCGGATTAAGCCAAATTCGCCCAGTTGGGCTAGTTCCGTTCGGGATTCCATGCCGCAAAGAAAGCAAAAAAGCCGCCCCGGCGAACCGAGGCGGCTGGTTAAACGAAGAGGTTACCCGTCAGGGGTTGGTCAGGGAGTAGGTGTTGATGGTACTACCCGTTTTGAGGCTGGCCGTGGTGCGGGTTAGGTTAAAGGTGGTGTCGGTCGGGTCGCCGTTGATGGTGAACTCGATGACGCCGTTGGTGCCGGTGGGCTGGGGATTGAGGTTGCGGAGAATGAGTTTTTTCTCGTCCGCCGAAAGTTCCCAGGTTCCCGTAAAGGTGTTACCGTCTACGTCCGTCAGCGTGACGGTGAGCGTACCGTTCACATTTCTCAGGTCAAGTTTAAAGCTCGCGTATCCCGGTTTGATGTTGCTGGCCCCGCCTTTGGTGTACACCGTCGTGGCGTCTTCTTTCACCGAACCGGCCGACCAGGCCTTCGCGATGCGCTCGGAAAGAGGCGGAGTTTTGGACTTGGGGCAGGCCGTCATGAACAAAACGAGGGCGGCCAGGCCGCAGAGAGAGAGTAACTGCTTTTTCATAAATAAAGAACCGGAGCGGCTGCGTTACGGAGTTGTTGGCTAAAATTGCGCACTAAAATAAGGGTAAGTTCAGAGTTTACAAACCAAAAATCGTGCGGACTTTCTTAACGGCAAAAATGCGCGCTTTATTTTTCTCGTGAAACCAACCTTCACCCGCCGCCAACTCGCCTTGCGCAACGGCCAGGACCGCGACGAAATCTGGGTGGCTTACCGGGGCGTAATTTACGACGTAACCGCCTCCCGCCTCTGGCGCAAGGGTCAGCACTACGAGCACTGGGCGGGCCAGGATCTGACCGACGAACTCCCCGACGCCCCCCACGACGAAGCCGTTTTTAGCCGCTTTCCGGTAGTAGGGCAAATTGTTGAATTTTGAGTTTTGAATTGTTGAGTTTTGCAGGGCAACAATTCAAAACTCAACAATTCAACAAGTGGTACTTCTCGCCGACAGTGGCTCCACCAAAACCGACTGGCGTTTGCTCCACGCCGACGGCTCCATCGACCAGGCCCGCAGCGCCGGGTTTAATCCGTACTACCAAAATTCGGAGGCGGTGGCCGACGAAGTGGCGAAACGGTTGAAACCGTTGGTCGCTGAACCCGTCAGCGAG
>Ga0163144_10009007_pt1 | contig 21500 bp, 18 predicted proteins | sample OliLak19BULKMAT1_FD_123175 | JGI IMG/M metagenome (GOLD analysis project Ga0163144, IMG submission 123175) | Freshwater microbial mat bacterial communities from Lake Vanda, McMurdo Dry Valleys, Antarctica - Oligotrophic Lake LV.19.BULKMAT1 | ecosystem: Environmental > Aquatic > Freshwater >... | reverse complement strand
CTCGTGACGATCCACTGACGGGCAGCGCGCCGGGGCACGCCGCCGCGTAGGTTTGGGCGCAGACTCATCCGGGCATCCGGGCATCCGGGCATCCGGGCATCCGACGCGAAGCGAGTGATGATGGCAGGAATCTTGGGTGGCCGGTTCGGCCGCGGCTCGACCGACGAGCGGCTTCCGCCCGGGCAGTACGACACGGGTTCCTCGTTCCCGGTGCTCACCGCCGAGGTGAGCCCGAAAGTCGATCTCGACGATTGGACGTTCCGGCTCGACGGGTTGGTGGCCGAGCCGACGACGTGGACCTGGCGCGACGTCCAGTCGTGGCCCAAGTCGACTTACGAGGGCGACATCCACTGCGTGACGACCTGGTCCAAGTTGGGCACGTCCTTCGGTGGCGTGAGCCTGGACGTCCTGCTGGCTGCTGCCAAGCCGCTGCCCCAGGCCAGCCACATCGTGGCGTGGAGTGTCACCGGGTACACCACCAACCTGCCGATAGAGCACGTGACCGGCGGCAAGGCGTGGCTGGTGTGGGAGCACGAGGGCAAGCCGCTGTCACCTCCGCACGGCGGCCCGGTCCGGATGATCGTGCCGCACCTGTACTTCTGGAAGAGCGCGAAGTGGATCGGGGGGGTCCGGCTGCTCGACCATGACGAGCCGGGGTTCTGGGAGGAGCGGGGCTACCACGCGCTGGGCGACCCCTGGCGGGAGCAGCGTTACGACGGTGACTGATCCAGGTCTACCCCCGCTGCCGAGCATCGGGCCGGTCACCCGCCGGGTGCCGCCCGGCGGTGCCCGACGCGAGTGGCAACACGCACAGGTCGTGCAGATCCGGACCGAGACCGCGCTGGCCCGCACGTTTCGCCTGGCGCTGCCCGCCGGGCACCCGCACACCCCCGGTCAGCACTACGTCGTCAGGGTGACGGCCCCGGACGGTTCGTCGGCGCAGCGCTCGTACAGCGTCGCCTCGGCGCCGCCGACCTCGGCGGACATCGCCGCCGCGGGCGGCCTGCACATCGAGCTGACCATCGAGCGGATCGGCGACGGCGACGTCTCGCCGTTCCTGCACGACGAGGTGCGCGAGGGCGACGAGGTCGAGGTCCGCGGACCGTTCGGCGGCTGGTTCGTCTGGCCCGGGGATAGCCCGGTGCTACTGCTCGGCGGGGGGTCCGGGGTGGTGCCCCTGATGTCGATGCTGCGGCATTGGCGCGCGACCGGCTCGCGCGAGCCGCTGGCCCTCGTGCAGTCGGTCCGCTCACCGGAGGACCTCTTCTACGCCGACGAGTACGGGATGGAGACGACGCTCGTCTGGACCAGAGCCGCGCCGCCCGGGGCGACCCGAGCGACGGGGCGGCTTGACGGCGCCACGCTCGAACCGGTCCTAGGGCCGTTGCGCGACGCCGGGGCGACCGTGTTCGTGTGCGGCTCGACGGGGTTCGCCGAGCACGCCTCCCAGCTCGCGGTCAGGCTCGGCGTCGATGCCGGCAACGTACGAGTGGAACGCTTCGGCCCGTCCTGACCGGCATGTCACCCAGCCGTGCCCTGCTCGCAACTGAGCCCTCGGTAGGGCACGATAGATGGTCGCCCGGCACCCGCGCCGGCGGCAGCCCGATGGGGGCTAGCGGCGCAGCTGATGTGGAGGGGTCGTGACCACGGTTACTGCCACCTCGCGAGGCGTTGGCGATCCGGTCGCCGAGGAACAGCGCGTCCTGGACAACCTCTACGACCTCCTCGACGCCGAGACCCGGTGGACGGCCACAGCGTTGCGGCGCGCATCGCAAGCCGATGTCGGGGCGACGCCGTCGGCGATCCTCGACCGCGACGCCCTCGTCAACGACCACCGGATGCGCCTGGCCCAGTTGCAGGCGGCAGTCGATCGGTTGTGCTTCGGGCGGATCGACCGCACGGACGGAACGTCGTTCCACCTTGGTCGCGTCGGCCTGGCGCGTCCCGACGGTGGCGCCCGCGCCCTGCTGGACTGGCGGGCGCCGGCAGCCGCCGCCTTTTACCAGGCCACGGGCGCCAGCCCCATGGGCCTGAAGCGCCGACGCCATGTGCAGACCAGGGGCCGGCGCGTGACCGGTGTGGACGACGAGCTGCTGGAGCTGATGACGGCCTCGTCGGAAGGCGACGCGGTCGAGGCCGCACTGGACACCAACTCGGCCCTGCTGGCCGCGCTCAACGCCCCCCGCGACGGCCGGATGCACGAGGTCGTCGCGACGATCCAGGCCGAGCAGGACCGGATCATCCGGGCACCGTTGGCCGGCGTGCTGGTCGTGCAGGGTGCCCCGGGCACCGGCAAGACCGTCGTCGCGCTGCACCGGGCGGCCTACCTGCTTTACACCTACCGCCAGCAGCTGTCCTCGGGTGTGCTGGTCATCGGCCCCGGCGAGGCCTTCCTGGATTACATCCGGCAGGTGCTGCCGTCACTGGGTGAGACCGGGGCGACGCTGGCCTCCCTGGCCGCATTGCACCCCGGGGTGGTCGGGACGGCCGACGAACCGGCGGCCGTGGCAGCCCTGAAGGGCGACCTGCGAATGGCAAGGGTGTTGCGGGGGGCGGTGCAGGCGCTGCCCAGGGTCCCGGATTCCGCGGTTCCACTGGATGTCGACGGCGACCGCGTCCTGTTGCGTCCGGCGGACGTAGCGGCGGCGATGCGGCGCGCCCGAGCCGAGGATCTGACACACAACGTCGCGCGGGTCACATTCGTGCGCGAGATCCTGGAGCGCCTGGTACGGGGCCTGGCGCGCGCAACCGGCTACGCCCCGGAGGACGTCGCTGGAGCCAACAGGGTCGAGCTGCTACGCGCGCTGCACGCCAGCAGGGACGTCCGCCGCGAGGTCAACCGGTGCTGGCCACTGATCACCCCCGAGCGGTTGCTCCGTCGGCTGTACCGCGACCCCGCCGCACTGTCGGCCGCCGCGCCCGAGCTGAGCCGCGCCGAGCGGGACCGGCTCTATCGCGACTCCGATCGGGCCTGGTCTCTGGCCGACGTCGCGTTGCTCGACGAGGCTGCCGAGCTGCTGGGCGAAGACCCGGAACCGGCTCGCAGGCGGGCGGCGGCCCGGGCTGCGGCCCAGGCTGACGAGGTTCGCTACGCCCAAGGCGTGACGCAGCTGCTGGGTCCGGGGGCGATCCTCGACGGCAGGGCGCTGGCCGCCCGATACGCCGGAGACGACGGTGCGGCCGAGTCCGACGCCGGCGGCCCGCCGGTCTACGGGCATGTCGTCGTCGACGAGGCGCAGGAGCTGACTGCGATGCAGTGGCGCGCCGTGCTGCGCCGGTGCCCGTCACGGTCGATGACGCTGGTCGGCGATATCGCCCAGGGCACCAGCCCCGGCGCTGCAGCGTCGTGGGCGGCTGCCCTGACCCCCCATCTGAGCCAGCGGTGGTCCGTGGCGGAGCTGACCGTCAACTACCGGCTGCCCCGGCAGATCAACGAGCTGGCGCATGCGGTGCTGGCCGCCACGGGCGGCGACGTCGGCAGCAGCCAGGCGCGGGCAGTGCGCGACCGGGCCGACTCGGTGCGCCTTCGGCCGGCCCCCGCGGCCGGGATGATCGAGACCGAGGTCATCAAGGTGGTACGGGAGGTCATCTCAGGCGAACTCGCGAACGGCTCCGGGACGCTCGCCGTACTCGCCCCACCCGCCGCAGTCGCGTCGCTGTCAGCACGCTTGAGCGGGTGGGACGGCAGGCTCAGCGTCATGACCCCAGTACAGGCCAAGGGCCTAGAGTTCGACGTCGTGGTCGTGGTGACACCGGACGAGCTCTTCGCCGACGCCGGGACTCGTGGCCTCTACGTGGCGCTGACCCGGGCGACGCAGCAGCTGCACGTCATCGGGAAGCTGCCGACGGTTCAGGCACCCTTCCGCCGCGAGATCTTGGAGCCGAGCCAGACAAGCGGGTCGTAGCGGCGGTCGACCACGCGTTCCTTGAGCGGGATGAGTGCGTTGTCGGTGATCTTGATGTGCTCCGGGCAGACCTCGGTGCAGCACTTGGTGATGTTGCAGCGGCCGAGGCCGTGGTCGGCTTGCGCTGTCTGCTTGCGGTCGGCGACGTCCAGCGGGTGCATGTCCAGCTCTGCGATCCGCATCAGGAATCGGGGACCGGAGAAGGCCTCCTTGTTGTCCTCGTGGTCACGCACCACGTGACAGACGTCCTGGCACAGGAAGCACTCGATGCACTTGCGGAACTCCTGCGAGCGCTCGACGTCGATCTGCTGCATCCGGTACTCGCCGGGCTTGAGTTCCGGGGGCGGCGCGAACGAGGGCACCTGCCGGGCCTTGGTGTAGTTGAACGAGACATCGGTGACGAGGTCACGCTGGATCGGGAACGTCCGCAGCGGCGTCACTGTGATGGTCTCGCCCTCGGTGAACGTGCTCATTCGAGTCATGCACAGCAGTCGCGGCCGGCCGTTGATCTCGGCGCTGCAGGAGCCGCACTTGCCCGCCTTGCAGTTCCACCGCACCGCGAGGTCCGGCGCCGCGGTGGCCTGCAGCCGGTGGATCACATCGAGCACCACCTCGCCCTCGTTGACCTCGATGTCGTAGTCGACCAGTGTCCCTTCGGGACCGTCGCCGCGCCAGATCCGGAACTGCCCCTGGTAACTCACGCCTGCTCCCTGCCCTCGTGGTCGTGGTTGTCGGTGTCGGGACCGCCGCTCAGCTCGCCGGCGGTGAAGTACTTCGACAGCTCTGCCGGGTCGAAGAGCTCGAAGAGATCGGGGTCGATCGCCGGGACCGGCTGTCGGGTCACGGTGACGCTGAGCCCATCCCCGGCCAGCCGGCAGATCAGGTTCACGCCCCGCCAGTCGGGATTCATCCCGGGGAAGTCCTCCCTGGTGTGCCCGCCGCGGCTCTCCTCACGGGCCTGGGCGGCCCGGGCCACGGCATCGGAGACGAGGACCATGTTCCGCAGGTCCAGCGCCAGGTGCCAGCCAGGGTTGTACTGCCGGTGGCCCCGCACCGTGACCGCGGCGACACGCTTGGCCATGCCCGCGAGCACGTCCAGGGCATCGGTGAGTTCGGGACCGCGGCGGATGATGCCGACCAGGTCGTTCATCGTCTGCTGCAGCTCAGTGTGCAGGGTGTATGGGTTCTCGCCGGCGTCGCCGGCGTCGGCGTCGAACGGCGCGACTGCCAGCGCCGCCGCGTGCTCGACGTCGGTCTCGGCGCACGCGGGCCGACCCTCGCCGAGCCCGGCGACGTAGGCCGCGGCGCCGGCACCCGCGCGGCGGCCGAAGACCAGCAGGTCCGACAGTGAGTTGCCGCCCAGCCGGTTGGATCCGTGCATCCCCCCGGCGACCTCGCCGGCGGCGAACAACCCGGTGACCCCGACCGCGGCCGTGCTGTCGGGGTCGACCTCGACCCCGCCCATGACGTAATGGCAGGTCGGGCCGACCTCCATCGGCTCGGCGGTGATGTCGACGTCGGCCAGTTCCTTGAACTGATGGTGCATCGACGGCAGCCGCTTGATGATCTCCTCGGCAGGCAGCCGGGTGGAGACGTCGAGGAACACGCCACCGTGGGGCGAGCCGCGCCCCTCCTTCACCTCGGTGTTGATAGCGCGGGCAACCTCGTCGCGCGGAAGCAGTTCGGGTGGGCGTTTGTTGTCGTCGGGGTCGGTGTACCAGCGGTCGGCCTCCTCCTCGGTGTCCGCGTATTGGCCCCGGAACACCGGCGGCACGTACTCGAACATGAAGCGGCGGCCTTCGGAGTTGCGCAGCACACCGCCGTCGCCGCGGACCGATTCGGTGACCAGGATTCCCTTGACCGAGGGCGGCCACACCATGCCGGTCGGGTGGAACTGGACGAATTCCATGTTGACCAGGCGTCCGCCCGCCCGCAGCGCCAGCGCGTGGCCGTCGCCGGTGTATTCCCAGGAGTTGGACGTCACCTTGAACGACTTGCCGATGCCCCCCGTCGCCAGGATCACGGCTGGTGCCTCGAAGACGAGGAAACGCCCGGATTCGCGCCAGTAGCCGAAAGCCCCGGCAATGGCCCCGTCGTCGGTGAGCAGGTCGGTGACGGTGCATTCGGCGAACACCTTGAGCCGGGCCTCGCCGTCACCGAATTCGCGCTCGTCCTCCTGCTGCAGTGACACGATCTTCTGCTGCAGGGTGCGGATCAGTTCGAGGCCGGTGCGGTCCCCGACGTGGGCGAGCCGGGGGTACTCGTGGCCACCGAAATTGCGCTGGCTGATCCGGCCGTCCTTGGTCCGGTCGAAGAGCGCGCCGTACGTCTCCAGTTCCCAGACCCGCTGCGGTGCCTCCTTGGCGTGCAGTTCGGCCATCCGAGGGTGGTTGAGGAACTTGCCGCCACGCATGGTGTCGCGGAAATGCACCTGCCAGGAATCCTTGGAGTTGACATTGCCCATGGCGGCCGCGATACCGCCCTCGGCCATGACCGTGTGCGCCTTGCCGAACAGCGACTTGCACACGATGGCCGTGCGGAGGTTGTGCTCGCGGGCCTCGATGGCGGCGCGCAACCCGGCGCCACCGGCCCCGATGACGACGACGTCGTAGGAGTGCCGCTCGATGTTCGTCACGTCGTCCGCCTTCAGCCGATGAACCGGAGGTCGGAGATGGTGCCCGCCGACAGCAGGGCGATGTAGGCGTCGGTGAAGATCAGGCTGCCCAGCGTCACCCACGCCAACGTCATGTGGCGGCGGTTCAGCTTGCTGACCTGCTGCCACATCCAGTACCGCACCGGGTTCTTGGAGAAGTTGTTGATCCGGCCCAATGTGATGTGTCGGCAGGAGTGGCACGACAGCGTGTAGGCCCACAGCAGCACGACGTTGGTGACGAGGATGACATTGCCGAGGCCGAAGCCGAATCCGCTGGGCGAATGGAACGCCAGAACGGCGTCGTAGGTGTTGATGACCGAGATGAGGACCGCGGCGTAGAAGAAGTACCGATGGGCGTTCTGCAGGACCAGCGGGAATCGCGTCTCCCCGGTGTAGGTGCTGTGCCGCTCGGGCACCGCACAGGCCGGGGGCGAGAGCCAGAAGGCGCGGTAGTAGGCCTTGCGGTAGTAATAGCAGGTCAACCGGAAGCCGAGCAGGAACGGCAGGGTCACGACCGCCAGCGGGATGAGAGGTGGGAACTCCCCGAACCAGGTGCCCAAGTGGGAGGAGCCGGGTACGCAACTCGCGCTGACGCACGGTGAGGCGAACGGTGTCAGGTAGTGGTAGTCGTCCACCCAGTAGTGGGCCTGAGTCACGGTGCGGATGAACGCGTACAGGACGAAGAAGGACAGTCCCAGGACGGTCAGCAGCGGGCCGACCCACCACCGGTCGGTGCGCAGCGTCCGGGCGGCGATCTGGGCCCGGCTCGACGCGCCGACACCGGTGGGGGGCGGGCCGGGTGTCGCGGGAGTCGTGTCGGTTGCCATGGGGTCAGGCCTTCCTGCGAGCGCCGAGGCCCTCGTCTTCTGCGTCGGCCCAGAACGAGGGGTCGTAGTCCTCGTCGGGGATGTACACGATCTCGGCCGGCTTGGCGCCACCCGTCGCCGGGACCTCGCCCGCGAGGAGGTTGAGGTCGGCCACCAGTCGAGCGACGTCGTCCCGCAGCCGTCGCACGTCGACGGTGTCACCGAACCGGGTCTGCAGCCCAGCCACGCATCGCCGTAGGTCGGCCACCGCCGTGGCCGCGCGGGTGAGTTCGTCGTTGCCCGTCATCAGGGTGGTCCCTCCATGCAACCGGGCCCGCGCCATCGCGGGATCCTCCCGCAGTCTTGCCGCACCGGTGTGGTGTTCACAAGCACTGCGGTGCGTGATCTGGGCCGCTCAGCGGGTGCGCGCCCGCTCCCACCTCGTTGGATCGCCGCGCAGGTCGATGACGTCGCCACCGACGACCGGTACTCCGGGTGGGCAGGGCTGGTGCGGCTCGTGGGGGTGCGAGGCCGCAGCGTCGAGGGTGTCCAACTGCCGCAGCGGTCGCAGGAAGAGCGACAGGAAGCCGGCCATCACGACAGCGCCGACGATAATCGCGAATGCCGGTCGCAGTCCGAGCCACTCCACCAGGGGGCCCGCCAGCAGGTAACCCGCCGGTCCGGCGGCGTAGCCGGCTGAGGTCACAAGGCCGATGACCCGGCCGCGCAGCGCCTCGGGGGAGCGCAGTTGCAGCACGAGGTTGATCATCGGGTTGACCGGCCCGAACAGGAATCCCGTCATGGCCCCCGCGGCGAGTAGCACTGGGTAGGGCGGCAGGAACACCATGGGGATCAGTGCCACCGTGGTGCCGATCGATGCCGTGATGAACGTCACTCGCCGTGGCAGGCGATGACCGATCGCGCCGTAGAGGAGCGAGCCGCCGATCCAGCCGACGCTCATCACCAGCAGCAGGAAGCCCAGCCGCTCGGGATGATCCTGCTCCTGGAAGTACACCGGCAGCAGCACCCCCTCGACCGGCAGGTAGGTACCGGTCAGCACCGTGCCGTACAGCGCGACGCTGAGCAGTAGCTTGTCGCGCCAGACGTGCAGCAGGCCCTCGCGGGTGTCGGCGAGCCACGAGGTGCGCCGGCTGCGCGGGACTCGAGCCGGTCTGCCGGACTCCGGGACCCGCACCAGGACCATGACGAGTGCCGATGCGACGAAGGCCGCGGCGGTCGCCCACAGCGCGTTCTCGGGTCCGATGACGCCGATGAGGACACCGCCGACGCCTGGGCCGATGACGAAGGACAGCCCCCACATCGCCTCGTGGACGCCGTTCATGCGTTCCAGCCGGATGCGGGCAGCGATGGCCGCGGCCGGGAGCATCGACTCGCGGGCGGTGACCCCGGCGGGGTCGAACACCGCTCCGAGGGCGGCGAGGGCCACGATCCAGATCAGGCTGAGGTCGGTGAAGCTGTCGATGAAGGGGATGGCGGCAACCGCAAGTGCCGAGAGCACGTCGGAGATGATCGATGCCCTTCGGCGCCCGATCCGGTCGACGATCGTGCCGGCGACGAGGGAGGACAGCAGCAGCGGCAACGCGGTCGCCGCTGCCACGAGGCCGGCAGCGGCGGCGCTCCCGGTGCGTTCGAGAACCAGCCACGGCAGCACGACGTTGGTTATGCCGTTGGCGGTGCCGGACATCACGGTCGCCGCCTCGACGCCGATCAGCGGCAGCCAGCGGCGGCGGGTCTGCGGAGGACTCGCTGTCACGGCGCGTGCCCGCTGGCGCCGGGTCATCGTCCGGCACCGTTCAGTAGTACCTCGACGAGCAGGCGCGGCGCGTCGTTGCGCGCGATCCGGCCGTCGTCGATGGAGTCACCGGCGGCGACCAGGCCCTGGCTGAACAGGTCGACCAGCCACGCGGTCGGCAGGTCGAGGCGGATGTCGCCATCGGCCTTGCCCCGGTCCACCACGGCCTCCAGCCGGTCGGCGAGGCGGTACCAGCGCTCGATGAGCTCGTGCAGCTTCCAGACCTCCGGCCCGACGGACAGGAAGCGGAACTCGTGCGACCTCGGGATCAGGGCCTCCGCCACTCGTCGCAGTGCCTCCGGTGCCGGCACCTCGTCGAGGTGGCACTGGGCGACCGCGGCGTCGAGCCGATCGATGGCGGCGATGGCGACGGCGGCCAGCAGTGCCTCACGCGTCGCGAAGTGCCGGTGCACGGTGGTGCGGCCGAGCCCGGCCGCGGCCGCCACGTCGGCCAGGGACGCGCCGGAGTTGCCGGGCAGGGTCGCCGTCGCCGCCTCGAGGATCGCCTGCCTTGCCCGATCAGTCATGTATCTATTGAACCACTAGTGTTCCATTAGGAGAACACGTGACCTTAGTCAGACCTAGGTTCGACAAGATCGTCAGTGAGCGGATCGGAGTTCGCGAACTCAACCAACAGACCAGTCGAGTACTTGCGAGGGTTCGTGAGGGCACTGCCTTCGAAGTGACGGAGCGTGGCGAGCCCATTTCCCGCCTGATCCCCATCGGCTCCGACTCCGCCCTCGACCGCCTCGTCGCCGAGGGCCGCGCCACCGCGCCCGCTGCGAGGGGCGCCATCCCGGTGCCCCCGGTTCTCGGTGATCCTGGCGTCGACGTCGCGGCAGACCTCTCACAGGCGCGTGACCAGGAGCGCTGGTGATACACCTTGATTCTGCTGCTGTGGTCAAGCTGATCTGTTGCGAGCGGCCCACGGCGGCGTTGGTGGCCTGGTTGAACTCTCGACCCCACGCGCGATTGCTGGCGGCTTGCGCCGCTGTTGGGCTGCCCGTAGCCGAACCCACAGCTGACTAGGACGGAACGTCACGACGGGCTAGGCTGCAGTCATGCGGATTCGGCTCCTTATCGGGCCGCGCTGAACAACCTGCCCCCGCTGCGTCGGGTGGTGGATCAGCGCGGCGGCCCCTCGGTGTCCGAGGGGCTTCGTCATGTCCGGGCGAGTCCGACACCACGAGGAGACCACCGTGACCACCACACAGCGTGAGACCAGTCCGGCGCATGTGACCAGCCCAGAGCGACCGAGCACCGACGCAGCCGGCGCACCGGTGGGCGAACGCTGGGATCCCGACGCCATGCAGGAGCGGTGGCTGCCGGTCTGGGACCAACTGGCGCCGTTCCGCAGCAGCCTGCCCGAGGACCCCCGGCCCACCAAGTACGTGCTCGACATGTTCCCCTACCCCTCGGGCGACCTGCACATGGGGCATGCGGAGGCGTACGCCCTGGGTGACGTGGTGGCTCGGTACTGGGTGCAGCGCGGCTACAACGTCATGCACCCGATCGGGTGGGACGCCTTCGGGCTGCCGGCCGAGAACGCGGCTATCCAGCGCGGCATGGACCCCCGGGTGTGGACCTATGAGAACATCGCCCAGCAGCGCGCCTCGATGCGCCGCTACGCGTGCTCCTTCGACTGGGACCGGGTGCTGGTCACCTGCGATCCGGAGTACTACCGGTGGAATCAGTGGCTGTTCAACCACATGCACGCCCAGGGCCTGGCGTACCGCCGGCCGAGCCAGGTCAACTGGTGCCCGAAGGACCAGACCGTGCTGGCCAACGAGCAGGTGGTCGACGGGGTGTGCGACCGCTGCGGCACGCCGGTGACCAAGAAGAAGCTGACACAGTGGTACCTGCGGATCACCGACTACGCCGACCGGCTGCTGGCGGACATGGCCTCCCTGGCCGGCACCTGGCCGGACCGCGTGCTGACCATGCAGCGCAACTGGATCGGGCGCTCGAGCGGCGCCGACGTGGTCTTCGAGATCGAGGGCCGCGCCGAGCCGGTGACCGTCTACACCACGCGCCCCGACACGCTGTTCGGGGCCACGTTCTTCGTGGTCGCCGCGGACTCCGACCTGGCCGCCGAGCTGGCCGAGGCCGCCCCGCCGGACACGCGGGAGGCCTTCGAGGCGTACCTGGCGCAGGTCGGGGCGACCACCGAGATCGACCGACTCAGCACCGACCGGCCGAAGTCCGGTGTCTTCCTGCACCGCCACGCGGTCAACCCGGTCAACGGCGAGCGGCTGCCGATCTACGCCTCGGACTACGTGCTGGCCGACTACGGCCACGGCGCGATCATGGCGGTGCCGGCTCACGACCAGCGCGATCTGGACTTCGCCCGGGCTTTCCGGCTGCCTGTCCGGGTCGTCCTGGACGTCCGCTCCGCCGACGACGAACCGCTGCCCGACCCGGCGGCCTCCTGGGTCGCGACCACCGGCGACGGTGAACTGGTCAACTCGGGCCCGTTGGACGGGCTGCGCAAGGACGCGGCGATCCAGCGGATCACCGCCATCCTGGCTGAGCGGGGATTGGGTGCGGCGGCGGTCAACTACCGGCTGCGGGACTGGCTGATCTCGCGGCAGCGGTACTGGGGCACCCCGATCCCGATCATCCACTGCACCTCCTGCGGCGAGGTCCGGGTGCCGGACAGTGACCTGCCGGTGCAACTGCCGCCGTCGCAAGGCCTGGACCTCAAGCCCCGTGGGCAGTCGCCGCTGGCCGCCGCCACGGACTGGGTCACCGTCGATTGCCCGTCGTGCGGCGGGCCGGCGACCCGCGACACCGACACGATGGACACCTTCGTCGACTCATCGTGGTACTTCCTGCGGTTCGCCTCGCCCGGCCGGGATGACGTGCCGTTCGACCGGGCAGACGTCGACCGCTGGTTGCCGGTGCAGCAGTACGTCGGCGGTGTCACCCACGCGATCCTGCACCTGCTGTACGCCCGGTTCTTCACCAAGGTGCTGCACGACCTGGGGATGGTCGGCCCGGTCGAGCCGTTCGCCGCCCTGCTGAACCAGGGCATGGTGGTCATGGACGGCTCGGCGATGAGCAAGTCCCGAGGCAACGTCGTCAGGCTCTCTGACCAGCTGGACGGACACGGTGTCGACGCCGTGCGGCTGACCATGGTCTTCGCCGGGCCGCCCGAGGACGACATCGACTGGGCCGACGCCTCACCGACCGGCTCGGCCCGTTTCCTGGCGCGGGCATGGCGGCTGGCGGGCGACGTGACGTCGCCAACTGAGGCCGACGTCTTCACCGGGGACCGCGGGCTGCGGGTGATCACGCACCGGACGCTGCGCGACGCCGCCGACCTGGTCGAGGGCTTCCGGTTCAACGTCGCGGTCGCCAAGGTGATGGAACTGGTCAACGCCACCCGCAAGGCCATCGACTCCGGTCCCGGGCCGGCGGATCCCGCGGTACGGGAGGCGGTCGAGGCGGTGGCGATCATGTTGTCGCTGGTCGCGCCCTACACCGCGGAGGACATGTGGGCGCGGCTGGGCCATCAGCCGTGCGTCGCCCTGGCCGGTTGGCCCGCCGTAGAGGAGGGTCTTCTCGTCCAATCGACGGTGACATCGGTGATCCAGGTCGCGGGCAAGGTTCGGGATCGGTTGCAGGTGCCACCCGACATCGACGAGCCCGCCCTGCGAGAACTGGCGCTGGCCAGCGATGCGGTGGTCAAGGCACTCGACGGTCGGGCGGTGCGGACGGTCGTGGTGCGCCCGCCCGGGCTGGTGAACATCGTCCCGGCGTGATGGTCGGCGCGGGTGGTATCCACAGCGCGTGACAGTTGTGTCCGTCCCCAGCCTCGATGGCCGGTGACGGCGTGAGGTGGCGGGGTCCGTAACCCTGCAGTCATGAGCAGCGGAGACCCACAAGACCCGCTCGCCCGGTTGCGGACCGCGGGCCGGCCGAGCGTCCCAACGGTGGACCGCGTGAACGGCGGCCCCGGGCTGGGCGGTGATGTGTGGGCCGGCCGGGGACGGCACCGTTCCGGCAGCCCACCCACGTTGCCGCACGAGGGGCGCTCCGTGGCCCGGCTGCGCGGGCTGCTCGGTCCTATAGCGGTCACGCTCATCGCGGCGGTGGTGGCGGGTGGGCTGCTCTGGTGGTGGTCCGTGGCTCCCGGTGGTGACGAGGGCTTCGTCTTGTCTGCGGCACCCAGCGGCGAGCCGACGGGTCCCGCGATGGCGGACGGCTCCGCGATGGCGGACGGCCCGGCCGTCGCCGACACCACGGATTCGGCGGTGGCCGTGGTCGGCACCACGGGCGCCGCACCTTCGCCGTCGGTGACAGTTCACGTGGCTGGTGCTGTCGCGCGGCCGGGCGTGGTGGTGGTCGTGAGTGGCGCCAGGGTGATCGACGCGGTCGCCGCGGCAGGCGGCCTTTCCGGCGAGGCCGACGCCGGCGGCGTGAACCTCGCCCGTCCTGTCGTCGACGGCGAACTGGTGATGGTGCCCACGCCCGGTCAGATCGCGGCGGCACCCGGTGCAGCCGGTGGTGGCAGTGCCGTGGTTGGTGGTGCTGTACCTGGAGCTGGGACACCCGGCAGCCCGGGACCGGGGAGCCTTGTCGACATCAACCGCGCTGACGAGGCGGGGCTAGACGCCCTGCCCGGGATCGGGCCCGTCCTGGCTGGGCGGATCATCGCCTACCGCGAGGACGTGGGGCCGTTCGGCGGCGTCGAAGAGCTGCGCTCGGTGCCCGGTATCGGCGAAAAGGTGTTCGATGGCATCCGCGACCTCGTCACGGTCTGACGCACGTTCTGGGTGGGCCCTGGTGCCGGTGGCCTTCGGCGCGTGGGCCGCGGCGTGGCTGACGGTCGGGCACAGCCCCTACCTCGGTGTCGTGCTGGCGATAACGACGCTCGGCGTGGGCACGGCGTGTCTGCTGGCGGTCCGGACGATGGCCCTGCCCCGTGCCGCGGTGATCGCGCTGCTCGTTGTGGCCGGGTTCGCGGTGTCGGCGGGGATCACGTCCGCCGCGGGAGCTGTGCATGTCAGGCATCGGCATCCGGACGCGATGACAGCCCTCGCCGACAGCGGTGCGACGGTGAGGGCCAGGGTCCGGGTCACGTCCGACCCGCGGCTGGTGGCGGGCGGCCGGTGGAACCTCGACGCACGGCGGGTGCTCGTCGATGTCGCGTTGCTCGACGTGTCGTGGCGCTCGACCACCGTGACGCAGTCCACGCCGGCGTTGCTGGCCGCCGGGCCGACGTGGTCAACGGTCCGCCTGGACGGCGTCTACACCCTCACCGGTGTGTTGAGCCCGCCGCGCGACCGAAGTGAGCCCTACGTCGCTTCACTGACGGTCCGCGGCGACCCCCTGGCCCTGGCGAAGCCCCGGTGGCCATGGCGTGCGGCCGAGCACGTCCGGAGCCGACTGCGGCAAGCGGTGGCCCCGCTGCCCGGTGACGCGCCTGGCCTGTTGCCCAGCCTGGCGGTCGGCGACACCACCGACCTGCCCGATGACCTGGCCGAGGACATGCGGGTCGCGGGCTTGTCCCATCTCACGGTCGTCTCCGGTGCCAACGTCACGTTGATCTGCGGGGGTGTGGTGGCGCTGGTCGCCTTCTCCGGGGCAGGGCCCCGCCGGCAGGTGGCGGCGGGGACGCTGGCGCTGACGGCCCTGGTGCTGGTGGCCCGCCCGGACCCGAGCGTGCTGCGAGCGGCGGCGATGGGTGGGGTGGGGCTGCTCGGGTTGCTCATCGGACGGCCTGGGCGTGCGCTGGCGGCCTTGGCGGTGGCGTGCACGGTGTTGCTGCTCATCGACCCGTGGCTGTCGCGGTCCTACGGCTTCGGGCTCAGCGCGGCCGCGACCGCGGGCATCGTCTGCCTTGCCCGGCCCCTGGCCGGTCGCCTCCCGGCCAAGCTGCCCCGGGTGATCAGCTACCCGCTGGCGATCACCGTCGCGGCCCAGGTGTCGGTCACCCCGATCCTCGTCCTGCTCGACCCGGCGCTGGCCACGTACGCGGTGCCGGCCAACCTGCTGGCGGGCCCGGTGGTGGCGCCCACAATGGTGGTGACCACGCTGGCGGCCGTCCTCGCCGTCGCCTCCCCGGCGGCCGCGACCGTCGTGGCATGGCCGGCAGCCGCCGGCGCCGCCTGGCTGGCCGTGCTCTCGCGCACCGTCGCCGGGCTGCCGGGAGCGAGCGTGGCCTGGTGGGCCGGGGGGTGGGGGGTGGCCGCGGCGGTCGCGTTCGGTGCGGCGGTTGTTGCGGTGGTGCTGTGGGGTGCTCGGTGGTGGGCGGCGGCGCGGTCGGCTGCGTCGGCACCGGGTCTGGCCGCCGGCCGCCGTACCGTGCTTGGGGCGATCGCCGGGGCGGCCGTTCCGGTGCTGCTGGTCTGGGGGTCCGCAGCCGCCGGCGGTGGGCGGCCATGGGGGGCAGGCTGGCCGGTTCCAGGCTGGGCGGTGATCGTCTGCGACGTCGGGCAGGGCGAGGCGCTCCTGGTTCGCACCGGGCCATCTGCGGCGGTCGTCTTCGACACCGGGCCGGATCCGGCAGCGATGGCCCGGTGCCTGGACCAGGCCGACATCGACAGCGTGCCGCTGCTGGTGCTGAGCCATTTTCACGCCGACCACGTCGGGGGAGTCGACGCGGTGCTCACCCACGCCGCCGTGGCCGAGGTATGGCACAGCCCGCAGCCTTCGCCCGCAGCCAACACCGCGGCCGTTGCGACCGCCCTCGTCACGGCCGGAGTGCCCTCGCGCGCGGCCCGCAGGGGGGACACGTTCCGCGCAGGTGAGGTCGTCATCGAGGTGCTGTGGCCGGAGCGGGTGCTCGATCCCGGCGGTGCGGCAGCCGACGACGGCACGGCGATCAACGACGCGAGCGTGGTGGTACGGGTCGACCTGCCCGGGCTGTCCCTGGTGTGCCTGGGGGACCTGGAGATTGCGTCGCAGTCGCGACTGCTGGGTGCCCGCGCGACGGCGCACCTGCTGGACGCCGACGTGACGACGATCGCGCACCATGGATCCGGGGTTCAGGTTCCGGCGTTGTACGACGCGGTCAGTCCTCGGTTGGCGATCGCCAGCGCCGGCGCGGACAACGACTACGGCCACCCCGACCCCCTGACGATGTCGATGGTGGCCACTACGGGGTCCGCCGTGCTGTCGACCGCCACCGCCGGCGCGATCGCCCTTGTGGTCGATGGCCGTGGTGCCGTGCGTGTGCTGCCTGGCGGTTGACTCCGGACATGCGTCATCGGTGCCGTGGCAGGCTGGGCGAGTGCCACCTGCCCGCAAGTCCGCCGCAAGGCCCGTGACCGGCGGTGTGTCCCCCTTCGACGTAGTACCCGCGCCCGTGGTGGTGCTCGCCGGCACCGACACCGCGCTAGCCGATATCGCCACCCGCCGCATCGAGCAGGCGGTGCGTGCGCGTAACGCCGACGTGGAGCGCCACCAACTGGACACCGCCCGTGGCACCCCCGGGGACGTCTTCGAAGCTCTGGCACCGTCGCTGTTCGGCGGCGCCCGGCTCGTGGTGGTCACCGGCCTCGAAGCCGCTGCCGGGGCAGTGGCCGCTGACCTGCAGAGCGTCGCTGCGGCGTGGGCCGCCGGGGAGGCACACGACGACGTCACCCTCGTCGTCCGGCACGCCGGTGGCGCCGGCGGGAAATCGGTGCTCGCGGCGCTGCGCTCGGTGCCCGGCGCGCTCGACGTCAACTGCACCCCACCGTCGAACGACCGCGCCCGGGCCGAACTCACCTACGCGTGCGCCCGCAGTCTGGGCACGGCCATCGACGGAGATGCGGTGACCGCGTTGGTGCAGGCGACCGGCAGTGATATCGCCGAACTGCTGGCCCTGACCCGGCAGCTCGTCGACATGGTCGACGGCCGCACGATCAGCCTTGCCGATGCCGAGGTGCTGGTCGGTGGCCGCCGGGACGCCACGGGTTTCGCAGTGGCCGACGCCCTGATCGGCGGCGACCAGAACGATGGGCTGGCGCTGCTGCGTCACGCCCAGCTGCAGCGGGTCGAGCCGGTACTCATCATCGGCGCGCTCGGCTCGAAGCTGCGAACCATGGCGCGGGTGGCTGCTGCAGGCCGCGGGTCCGCAGCATCACTGGCCAGGGACCTGGGCATCTCGCCGTGGCAGATCGAACGCGCGCAACGGGACCTGCGGCAGTGGACCCCCACCGGCCTGGCAAGGGCCTTGACGGCATTGGCCGACGCCGACGCTGCCGTCAAGGGCGAGCAGCGGGCCCTACCAGCCGGTTACGCGTTGGAGCGGGCGGCGCTGGAATTGATCGACGCCCGGAGCCGCTGATCAGCGATCCCGGGTGGATCTCGATGTCAAAGCGAGGCGGCCTTCGCGGCCATCGCGGACTTTCGGTTGGCGGCCTGGTTGCGGTGGATGACGCCCTTGGACACCGCCTTGTCGAGCTTGCGGGAGGCGTCGCGCAGCGCGGCCTGGGTCTCGGCGGTGTCGCCACCCGCCGCTACCTCGCGGAACCGGCGGACGAGGGTCCGCAGCTCGGACTTCACGGCCTTGTTCCGCAGCCGTGCCTTCTCGTTCTGACCGTTCCGCTTGATCTGCGACTTGATGTTGGCCACGCGCGCCGTACCAGCTTTCTGTGATGTCAGTAGTGATGGAGGAAGCCTCGATGGACCACGATCCCACCCAGGACCGCCGGACCGACCCCCAATCATAGGGCAGAAGACGTGGTGGTCCATCCTCGACCACAGGCGGCACACTGGTCGACGTGCGAATGGTCGTCCTGGAGCCGCCGCCGGTCGAGCTGCAAGCGTGGCTCGACAAGCGTCGTGCGCTGGGCCAAGACCGCTTCGACGAGGTCTGGCAGGGGGTTTATCACGTGGCACCCGCACCGCACCCACAGCATGGTGCGATCGAGTATCGGGTGCTCGGTGCTCTTCGGACTCCAGCGGCAACCGCTGGGCTCATCGGCCTCACGGCCTTCGATCTCGGCCGCCCTGACGACTACCGCGTGCTTGACCACGGCTACGTACGCGAGATGCCAGAGGAGACCTTCGTGGCGACCGCGGCGATGCTCGTGGAGATCCTGTCGCCGGACGATGAGACGTGGGCGAAGCAGGACTTCTACTTCGCCCACGGCGTGGCAGAGCTGGTGGTCGTCGATCCCGTCGGCCGCACCGTCTCGTGGTTGGGTCGCGGCCGGCATCGATTCGAGGCGCGCCCGGGTAGCGCCATCCTCGGGATGAGCACCGAGGAGCTGGCCGTCGCGATCGGCTGGCCTGCGGGCTAGCGCCGCGGTGCGAGCCTGCGGCCGTGCCACCATGAGGCGTGCCCCTCGCGACAACCCCCATACCGGTCAGCGCCACGCCACCGGAGCGGATCCGCAACTTCTGCATCATCGCCCACATCGACCACGGCAAGTCGACGCTGGCGGACCGGATGCTGCAGATCACGGGGATCGTCGAGGCCCGGCAGATGCGGGCGCAGTACCTCGACCGGATGGACATCGAACGCGAGCGCGGCATCACCATCAAGTCGCAGGCGGTCCGGATGCCGTGGCAGACCGACGCCGGCACCTGGGCGTTGAACATGATCGACACCCCCGGCCACGTCGACTTCTCCTACGAGGTCTCCCGCTCGCTCGCCGCCTGCGAGGGCGCGGTGCTGCTGGTCGACGCTGCCCAGGGCATTGAGGCGCAGACCCTGGCCAACCTCTACATGGCGATGGAGAACGATCTTGTCATCGTCCCGGTGCTCAACAAGATCGATCTGCCCGCCGCGCAACCGGAGAAGTACGCCGAGGAACTCGCCAACCTCATCGGCGGCGATGCCGCCGACTGCCTGCAGGTCTCCGGCAAGACCGGCGCCGGGGTCGAGGCGCTGCTCGACCGGATCGTCGACCTGGTGCCGCCACCCGTCGGCGACCCCGACGCCCCCACCCGTGCGATGATCTTCGACTCGATCTACGACACCTACCGCGGCGTCGTGACCTATGTCCGAGTCATCGACGGCGCCCTCAAGGCCCGCGAGCGCATCGCCATGATGTCGACCCGCGCGGTCCACGACCTGTTGGAGATCGGCGTCATCTCACCCGAACCGGTGCCGTCCGCGGGCCTGGGTGTCGGCGAGGTCGGCTACCTCATCACCGGCGTCAAGGACGTCCGGCAGTCCAAGGTCGGCGACACCGTCACCCTGCACGCCCGACCCGCCACGCAGGCGCTGGCCGGCTACGCGGACCCCAAGCCGATGGTCTTCTCCGGGCTTTACCCGATCGACGGCTCGGACTACCCGGACCTGCGCGACGCCCTCGACAAGCTCAAGCTCAACGACGCGGCCCTGGTCTACGAGCCCGAGACCTCCGCCGCCCTGGGCTTCGGCTTCCGGTGCGGCTTCCTCGGACTGCTCCACCTGGAGATCGTCCGCGAGCGGCTGGAGCGCGAGTTCAACCTCGACCTCATCTCGACGGCACCCAACGTCGTGTACCGGGTCAGCATGGAGGACGGCAGCCAGCGGATGGTGATGAACCCGTCGGAGTTCCCGACCGGCGGCAAGATCGCCGCGGTCCACGAGCCCGTCGTCCGCTCCACGGTCATCGCCCCCAGTGAGTACATCGGGGCGATCATGGAGTTGTGCCAGACGCGCCGGGGGTCGATGCTCGGCATGGACTACCTGTCCGAGGAGCGCGTCGAGCTGCGGTACATGCTGCCGCTGGCCGAGATCGTCTTCGACTTCTTCGACGTGCTGAAGTCCCGTACCCGTGGCTACGCCTCCTTCGACTACGAGCTGTCGGGCGAGCAGACCGCGGACCTGGTCAAGGTGGACATCCTCCTGCAGGGCGAGGCGGTCGACGCGTTCAGCTCGATCGTCCACAAGGACAAGGCCTACAGCTATGGAGTCGCGATGGCGGGCAAGCTCAAAGAGCTGATCCCGCGCCAGCAGTTCGAGGTGCCGATCCAGGCGGCCATCGGGGCCCGCGTCATCGCGCGGGAGAACATTCGCGCCATGCGCAAGGACGTCCTGGCGAAATGCTATGGCGGTGACATCACCCGCAAGCGCAAGCTGTTGGAGAAGCAGAAGGAGGGCAAGAAGCGGATGAAGATGGTCGGGCGGGTCGAGGTGCCGCAGGAGGCGTTCATCGCCGCGCTGTCCTCCGACGGCGGCGGGTCAGGGCGCAGCGAGATGGAGGCCAGGCGGTGAACGGAATCGTCGGCCAGGCGGGCGGCGGCTCGCTGCACAGCGACAGCAGGGGCACTGTGACGGCGGTGTGCGCTACGCACGCCGTACTCGATTTCGGCGGGCGACTGGGTCCGACCGGCATCGACAAGCGTGCGGTCGCCGGACCCGTCACGGTTGGCCCGCTGGGCATCGACGGTGACACGATCATCGACGGGCGCTTCCACGGCGGCCTCGACCAAGCGGTCTACGCCTACGGCGACAGCGATGCCGATGTCTGGGTGGCCGAACTGGCTCGGGACCTGACGCCGGGAGCGTTCGGGGAGAATCTTCGGATCGGCGGTATGGCGGTCTCCGACGCGGTGATCGGTGAGCGGTGGCAGCTCGGTGAGCCGGGGCTGGGACCGCTGCTGGAGGTCACCAGCCCGCGAACGCCGTGCGCCAAGTTCCAGCGCCACACCGGCCAGGCGCATTGGGTCAAGCGGTTCACGCAGGTGGGCCTGACCGGCGCCTACCTGCGGGTGATCGAGCCGGGCCGGGTCAGCGCCGGTGACGTCGTCGAGGTGGTCTCGCGGCCCGAGCACGGCGTCACCGTCCGCCGCTGGTTCACCGGCCGCGACCCTGCGGACGCGGCCGCGCTGCTGGCCGCGCATGAGGCGGGCGAGATCCGGCTTCAAGAAGCGTTCCGTCCGGAGATCGCGAAGGCCCTGGCGAGAGCGGGCTGATGCCGGGTACGTCCCTGCTCGGTGACCGCGCGCCTGCCGACGGCCGGTTGCCGGCGTCGGTACTCCTCGGCGCACGCGAGCGGGCGCTCGGTGTCTACGTCCACGTCCCGTTCTGCCGGTTGCGCTGCGGCTACTGCGATTTCACGACCTACACCGCTGACGAGCTGGGGGCCGCAGCCGGCGCCAGCCGGGCGGGCTACGTCGACGGGGCCCTCGCCGAGGCGGACCTCGCGCTGCGCGTACTCGAGGAGTCGGGACTGCCGAGCCGTGCCGCCTCGACGGTGTTCGTCGGCGGCGGTACCCCCACCCTGCTGCCCGCCGCGGAGCTGGTGCGCCTGCTCGAGGGTCTGCGGCGGCGGTTCGGCCTGCTGGCCGGTGCCGAGGTGACGACCGAGGCCAACCCCGACTCGGTGACCCAGCGATCGCTGGCGGAGCTGGCCGCGGGCGGGTTCACCCGCGTCTCGTTCGGGATGCAGTCG
>Ga0163144_10009005_pt1 | contig 21502 bp, 14 predicted proteins | sample OliLak19BULKMAT1_FD_123175 | JGI IMG/M metagenome (GOLD analysis project Ga0163144, IMG submission 123175) | Freshwater microbial mat bacterial communities from Lake Vanda, McMurdo Dry Valleys, Antarctica - Oligotrophic Lake LV.19.BULKMAT1 | ecosystem: Environmental > Aquatic > Freshwater >... | reverse complement strand
AGCAGCGGCCGTAACTGACGACGTCAAAGAAAAAGCCGTAGACCTGAAGTCTCGTACAGAACGCGCAATTGATGGCGCAAAAAAAGGGTTCAATAGCAAAAAGTAACGAAACACTTACATGATTAATAAAATAAAAAAAGATAACGAAGTCGGTGCACGTCGTGCATTGATTGAAGACCTTTTTTACGACTTTTACACGAGCCGTCGACGGGTATACCAGATGAACTTTATACGTGGTATATGGTTTGGCGTAGGAAGTGTGCTGGGTGGTACAATCATCATTGCGATTGTCATTTGGTTACTGAGTTTATTGGTTGACTTACCTGGAGGAGTCGGCGACTTCGTACAGTACATAGTCGATATCGTTCAACAACGTTAAGTACACGTTACTGCACTACGTTTTTTACTACAGACAGCCAGTATTCAGCTTGGTATACTGATACGTACACATGGGGGTTACATTACAACGATCAGATTATGTACATCTACATAATCACACTCATTACAGTCTGCTTGACGGTTTAACAAAAGTACCCGATCTTATTACAGCTGTGTCCGATATGGGCATGAACGCCATTGCAATCACTGATCATGGTACTATGTCGGGAGCCATCGAGTTTTATAAGGCAGCTAAAGCGGCAGGTATAAAGCCAATAATAGGCATAGAGTCATATGTAGCTGCACGCACAATTTACGACCGTGATCCGCAAAAAGATAAAGCACGCTACCATCTGACTATCCTTGCAATGAATAATGAAGGATATCAGAATTTGATGTTGCTAAGTTCAACCGCACATCTTGAAGGTATGTATTATAAACCACGCATTGATCATGAACTTTTAGAAAAACATAATGCCGGTCTTATCATTCTGTCAGGCTGTGCCAGCAGTGAGCTGGGCGAGAACCTAAAAACAGATAATTACGAAGAAGCGAAAAAGATAGCCAGGTGGTACAAGAAATTACTGGGTGACCGATATTATCTTGAGCTTCAGGATCATGGTCATCCTAAATATCCTCACCCATGGGATGTACAAACGAAAATTAATGGATATATCAAAAAATTATCGAAAGAACTTAATATTCCAATGGTTGTCACAAGCGACGGGCACTATCTGACACATGATGACCAAGATGCTCATGAAATTTTATTATGTGTAGGTACAGGGGCGTTCCTAGCTGACGAAAAACGTATGTCGCTAAAAGATTTTGACCTACACGTCACTGACCCGACAGAAGTTATTGCACGTTGGGGCGCGACAGATGGTGAAGTAATCCTTAATTCGCGGCGGATTGCAGATAGATGCAATGTTGAACTGAATCTGGGGCGGATATTAATACCTACGTTCCCGACCCCAGAAGGCGAATCCGAGAAAACGTATCTTGATCAATTAGTATATCAAGGTCTTGCCTGGCGCTATGGCGACCTGGAACAGCCAGAAACGCTGTCCCTGAGTGTTGAAGAATTGATGACCCATATACCAGAAGAAGTGCTTGAACGCGCGGCCTATGAACTATCTGTCGTCGATCGTATGGGTTTTAACGGGTACTTTTTAATCATTCAAGATTTTATTAACTGGGGTAAGAAACGCGGTATTATTTTTGGGCCTGGGCGAGGTAGTGCCGCAGGCTCAATATTGTCATATGCTCTTCGTATTACCGAACTTGATCCGCTTGATTATGATCTGCTGTTTGAGCGGTTTTTGAACCCTGACCGAATTAGCATGCCTGATGTTGATATCGATATTCAAGATACTCGTCGTGACGAAGTTATTGCGTACTGTACGCAGAAGTATGGTGTCAACCGGGTGGCAAATATTGTTACCTTTGGAAGAATGGCTGCCAGGGCTGCTGTACGGGACGTTGCTCGTGTGTTGCAAGTACCATACGCCGAAGCTGATCGATTTTCCAAGATGATTCCACCACCAGTGCAAGGACGCCATATCCCGCTGAGTGCCAGTATCATTAATGACGCAGAATTAAAGATAGAATATGACACTAACCCAGTAGCAAGACAAGTATTTGATTATGCAATCCGCTTAGAAGGCACAATTCGTTCACACGGTGTCCATGCAGCAGGTGTTGTGATTGCACCAGATGATATCGTTAAATTTGCGCCGCTCGAGATGGCACAAAAAGGCGTTATATCGACTCAGTATTCAATGGGTCCAGTAGAAGAGCTTGGCCTACTGAAAATGGATTTTTTGGGTCTGTCGAACCTGACAACGATTAATAATGCCTTGCGTATTGTTAAAAAGGTATACGGTGTGGATATCGATATCGATACGTTGCCACTGAACGATCCCGAAACATTTGCTTTGTTTCAGCGTGGTGATACGACCGGAGTGTTCCAGTTAGAATCTGCAGGTATGAAACGGTATTTACGAGAATTAAAACCATCTGTATTTGAAGATATTATTGCGATGGTTGCACTGTACCGACCTGGGCCTATGCAATTTATTGATAGTTTCATTAAACGAAAACACGGTGAAGAAAAAATTACGTATTTACATCCAAAATTTGAAAATGCCCTAAAAGAAACATACGGAACATTGGTATATCAAGAACAATTTATGCAAATATCAAAGGATTTTGCAGGGTTCACAGGTGGACAGGCCGACACGCTACGAAAGGCAGTTGGTAAAAAGAATATTGATTTGATGCGTAAAGTTCGCGCTGATTTCGTTCGAGGCGCAGTAGAACATAGTGATGCTGATCCAAAACTTGCTGAAAAGTTCTGGGATCAACTGGAAGAGTTTGCTAACTACTGTTTTAATAAATCGCATGCTGCGTGTTATGGATTGATTTCGTATTGGACAGCTTATCTAAAAGCGCACTACCCAGACGCGTTTATGGCAGCACTGATGACAAGTGACCAGAATGATATTGACCGTTTGGCAATTGAAATTACAGAGTGTAAACATATGGGCCTGACTGTGCTTTCGCCTGATGTGAATGAAAGCTTTGTGGAGTTTGCTGTTGTACCGAACAAACAACAGATTCGATTTGGGATGGCCGCAGTAAAAGGCGTTGGAGTGAGCGCAGTTGAAGAAGTGCTACGGGCTCGGGCAGCCGATGGTCCGTTTAAGAGCGTAGAGGATTTTGCGCGTCGTGTGAGTACTGCCAAGTTTACAAAAAAAGGCTGGGAATCTTTGATTAAGTCTGGTGGCTTTGATGCAATGGGCAATCGGTCTGATCTGTTGTTTAATTTGGAAACACTGCAAGGTTTTGCATCTAAAATACAGAAAGAAACTCTGAGTGGACAGACCGACCTTTTCGGTGGTATGGCAGATATCGCATTAGTACAGCCGACTATTAGTCTGCAGCCAGCACCGACTAAACATACCGACAAAGAACGACTTGTGTGGGAAAGAGAGTTGCTGGGATTATATATCAGTGCGCACCCACTCGATAACTATGATGCGTACTTTGAGGAACAAGTAGTGCCATTAATGCAGATGACAGCCGAAGTGGACGGTAAACGCGCCACAATTGGTGGACTGGTATCCACCGTCCGTACAATCGTTACAAAAAGTGGAAGTAAAATGGCATTCGTAGCTATTGAAGACAAAACAGGTGAAGCAGAAGTGATTGTGTTCCCAAGTTTGTATGCACAAATAAGCGCACAACTTGTCCAAGATAGCGTCATTCGGGCGACGGGTAAAATTAGTGCGAGAGATAAAGACGGTCTGTTGACAAGTGAAGCAAAGATGATTGCTGATGACATTCAATTTGTCACAGACCAAGAGCTGAACGGATATGAATCAACAGGAACAAAAATGCGTAAACCGAAACCTAAACCAGCTACAAAAGTAACGGTATCAAGAGTCACTGCTGACTCTGCGAAAGACTCAAAGAAAACATCAGATGGACCGATTAACGTCGCACATTTAGTTGACCAAGATAGCGCGCTGAAGCATACTGTCAAAAAATTATATGTCCATGTCAAAAATCCTGATGATCATGATGCACTGCTTATGTTAAAGCAAGTATGTAGTCGTTTCGCTGGTATGAATGACATTGTTCTTGTATTGGGTGCTGAAAAAAAATCTGCAATTAAATTGCCATTCAAGATCGATCCAACAGACGAACTGATTGGTTCACTTGTTAAGATTCTTGGTGAAGACGCCGTGGTGCTTAAATAGTTAACCCGTAGAGTGCGACACCTGTTGCTACGCTCACGTTAAATGATTCTTTTTTACCGACCATTGGTATTTCTATTAGGTCATCACACTGATCAATCAGGTCACTCGTGATACCATGTACTTCTTCGCCAAGTAACAAAACAATCTTTTTCGGAGGTTGGTATACATCAAGCATAATCGACCGTTTATTTTGTTCCAGTCCTACGATACGGTAGCCCGCCGCACGAAGATCATCTAATTGTGGTTCGTGTTGGTGCTCAAATGGTACCAGCGTCTCGGCGCCAAGTGCTGTTTTGTGTATTTGGGCAGTCAACTTGTCAGATATGTGTGGTAATCGATTGTCTAAAGCAAGCGTTGGGTAGGGCGTGTAGCCACTGAGGATAATCTTTGATACGCCGAATCCTTCAGCCGTTCGAAATATAGACCCGACGTTGTGAGTTGAGCGGATATTATGTGCAATGATAATAATCTTAGGCATTACACATCATTGTATCATCTATAAAATGCTTATGTTTTCTGATATGATACAAGGTAATGGACGAAGATCGAATTCAAAAAAATCGTCGTAACGATGACGAAAAAGCAACCCAACAACGTGCCGCTATATTGGGGTTACAATACATTGATTTGCGTGATTCTGAATCAACGCTCGCACTTGTTACTGGAGCGATAGATATTGAAACCATGCACAAAAATCGTATTGTGCCACTGGAAGCTCAACGTGAGTCACAACTATGGATATTTGGCATAACAACGCTGACACCGCAGTCGTTTGTCTTGGAACTACAAAAAAACTACGAAGAACAAGGCAAAAATGCTCAGTTCTATCTGGTGAGCGCCGGTTGCTTCCAAGCATTGATGATTCGGTACGATCCTCCAAAAGAAGTTGTGTATGACAATATTACGATTGCCAAAGAAGGCGATAGTGACACGATTAGCCAGGTAAGCAGCACACTAAATTCTGTCGGTAGTGATGAGGTATTTGATTTCTTAGTTGATCAAGCAGATCGTATTGGCGCTAGCGACATCCATATCGAAAATCAGATTGGAAGTATCCGCATTCGTATGCGTATCGATGGTGCTCTTCACGCTGTTGCTGACCTTGACTCGGACCGTTATCGAGTAATTTTGGGTGCACTTGCCTCACGGGCTAACATTTCAACAGCCGCAACTGAACCTCAGTCTGGGCATATGCAGAAAGAAATTACTCGAGATGGCGTGACTCATATGTTGAATTTACGTGTTGAAACTGTACCTACGATGTATGGGCAAGATGCCGTTATGCGTTTATTTAATTTTGATGAATCAATGTTGAATTTGGATAATTTGCGTCTTGGTCCAAGTGAGCGAGCAGAGATTGACGAAGTGATTAGTCATCCACGCGGTATGGTACTGACAGTCGGTCCGACAGGTAGCGGAAAGTCCACGACACTGTACAGTATTATTAACGGTCTAAATACAACTGATCGCAAAATTATAACTTTGGAAGATCCAATTGAATTTGGTATATCTGGAGTCTCTCAGATTCCAATCGATACAACCAATGGTCAAAGTTTTGCCGACGGACTTCGTTCGGTGCTGCGTCAGGACCCTGATGTCGTCATGGTCGGAGAAATTCGCGACGCCGATACGGCCAAGACCGCTATCCAAGCTTCAATTACTGGACACTTAGTTCTGTCAAGTTTTCACGCCATTGATACTGCATCTGCGTTCAGTCGTATGATTGATCTTATTGGTGTTAATCCTATTTTTAGTACTGCAATTCGACTGGTGATTGCGCAGCGACTAGTACGACGTTTAGATGACACCACCAAAGAAGCATACGATCCCGATGACGCAACAAAGAAATGGGTTCAGGATGTGTTAAAGGACTTGCCCGCTCATGTTGAAAAACCTGATGTCGATACCTTCAAGTTATGGAAGCCGGTTGTATCACCGACCTCACCGTTTGGGTTTGAGGGACGTGTTGTCATCATGGAGCAGATGGTCGTAACAGACGAAATTCAAAAGTTCCTGAGGGGTGATATCAAAGACGTTAATGCTGACGCAATTGCAAAAGCTGCCCGATCAGGCGGTATGGTGACACTACTTGAACGCGGAGTGCTATCTGCGCTTGCTGGAGAGACGACGCTCGACGAAGTCAACCGTGTTATTTAGTAGATAACCCTTTCAAAGTTCCCATTACTGTGGTAAAGTAAATAGTTGATTGTATTAATAACAGTAAAAGTGAGACGTAAATGAGTTTTGAACTAATCAAAAAAGTAAACGAAGCCCAAAAGAAAGCCAGCGTGGTTGATGCGCGCAGTGGTGACACTGTTCGTGTACACCAAAAAATCAAAGAAGGCGCCAAAGAACGTATTCAGATTTTCGAAGGTGTTGTTATCCGGACTGACCGCAAAGACTCACACACATCACGCATTACTGTTCGTAAGATTGCCAGTGGTGTAGGTGTTGAAAAGGGCTTTATGATTCACAGCCCACTCGTCGAGAAAATCGAAATTGTTCGTCGTGCTAAAGTTCGTCGCAACTATCTATCATTCCTTCGAAACCGTAGCGGTAAAAGCGCACGTCTTACTGCCGTTAACTTTGATCGTGAAGGCGTTAACGCAATTGCTGAACCGACTATCGAACAACAGATTGCAGAAGCGCCTGTGGCTGAAGAAATTGTAGCCGAAGATATGCCTGCTGTAACGGAAACTGCAGACAAAGCTGCCTAATACACTACGCATACACAACAAAGCGCCTCATACGAAGGCGTTTTTTGTTGGTACAATAAAGATATGATCCTTGGCATTGATGAAGTTGGGCGAGGCCCGTGGGCCGGTCCATTAGTTGTCGGCGCAGTAGTATTAGGTGGTGTTGAGATCAAAGGACTCACAGATAGTAAAAAATTATCCAAAAAACGACGAGAATCGTTAGATATCGATATTCGCACACATGCTTTAGGAATCGGACTTGGGTGGGTCAGTGCAGCAGAAATTGATGATATCGGATTGTCTGAGGCACTGGTCCTTGCAACTACACGCGCTGTAGAGAATATTAAAACACCGTACCACGAGATTATTATTGACGGGACGGTTAACTTTCTGCAGGCTACAACAAAAGGTCAATATGTTACAACCATGAAAAAAGCAGATCTACTTATTCCTGCGGTTTCGGCAGCATCGATTGTAGCGAAAGTCGCACGCGATCAATATATGGCATCTCAGGAAAAAATGTATCCTGGATATGGCTTTACATCACATGTTGGGTATGGCACTGCTGCGCATATCAAGGCAATTGAAAAACTAGGAGTGACACCACTTCACCGTCTTTCGTTTGCGCCTCTTGCAAAGTATGGATCCATTCGGTCAGATGACCTCGACCATAATCAAAACGGCTTCGCTCCGGGTTCGGCAGGAGCCCCGGCGTCCGGTCAAACTCTGGCTGCAGATGTTTTGACGTATGAAGAGGCGCAACTGACCTCAAAGCAAATCGGTGATTCAGCAGAAACTGTGGCGGCGAACCATCTGGTTGGTCTAGGTCACAAGATAGTAGAGCGTAATTGGAAAACTAAGTTTTGTGAAATTGATATTATTTCGTTCAAGCAAAACATTATGTTTTTTACAGAAGTAAAGTATCGTCGTACATCACAGCAGGGCGGGGGAATGGCGGCAATTACACCAAAAAAACTACGACACATGAAGGTTGCTGTCGAGTTGTATGGACTGCGGTATGATGTGACAGATACACAGCTGCGTTTACTTGCAGTTTCGGTGAGTGGACAACCACCAATTATCGACGAAGTGTTAGAGGTCGTGTAGCGCCGCGATTACTGCTGGGCCGTCACGTTCAATCAATTCGACGCGTCCTTCGATTTCGCTTATTCCCATTGTAATTGCGCGTTTTAATGCGATATCTTTTTTAAGCGGAGTAAAGAATTCAATATATTCGGCAAGTTGTTGTTTTGTCGATAAGGCCATGGCGCTATAACGAGGATAATCATCATAACTTTTGCCACTTGAAAATGTGTCGATAATCCACTGCCAATTATCTCGCATCCAACGCCAGGTGGTATCTCGGCTGTCACGTCCACGTATCATGTATATGAACCAGCGTGACGCGTCCTGTGGGCGTACTACATCTGTATTTTTAATCGTGTGTAACAGCAAAGTAATTTTCTCAGGTATGCGTGTACTGGTAATGCCAATACAGATATCTTGGCGGAGCTCACCCGAAGACGACTTTGTATAAATATCGAGCAATGAATCAACAAGTGCCTCGTTGCCATTTCGAACAACAGAGCTGATCAGAAGTGGCCGTAGTTCTGGGTCAAGTGACTCAAGAGACGTGGAAGTGTATATACTGCGAGCTGTGGATATTACATCATCGGTATCTCCGTACAACATAAGACTAAGGATTGTACCGCGGAGCTTTGAGTCCTCTTCACTTTCACCTTGAGACGCGTGCCAACCAAGGCGAGCGTATTGTTTTTGGGCAATGTGTGCTGAAAAAGCTCGAAGTTTTTTCTCTGCATCTGCGTCATTTTCTACAAATTTACGGAGTTCACTGAGGGCCATGAATATAATTGACCACACCTGCTCACTCGTTTCATCTTTGTAGGCTTCGACAAGTTCTATTAACTGTACGCTGGGTAAAATATTACCACGAACTAACAGAATGGCTTCGTCCAAGAACTGTAATCGATCGAGTGCAGTCATTGAACCCGATTGAATAGTTGAAATAAGTTGGTCAAGGGTCTTATCATCATAGTGTGTGATGAAATGGGCAGTATCACCAGTGTTCAGTTGAACTATGTCACCAGATGTATCGATTTTGAGAGTTTTCTGGTTCATCAAATCTGGTAGGTCAGACAAAGATGCATTCAATGGAACCGGCCACAGCCTGTCGGATGGTTCATGTGGTCCGACAAAAAACTGTTCTTGGGTCAGCGTCACACGGTCTTTGTCGTGCTGCACATGCACTACAGGGTACCCTGGCTGTGATATCCAGGAGTGCATCAGGCCGACAATATCTTGGCCACTAGAATCAGCCAGTGCTTTCCAAAGGTCGTCAGCTTCAGTGTTGCTATACGCATGTTTTTTAAAGTACTGTTTCAGTCCTGTCTGGAATGCGTCATTACCAACGTAATATTGCAGCATTCGCAAAAGTCGTGCACCTTTAGCGTATACGATAGCGCCATCAAACAATGTACCTATTTCGTCTGGGTGGTTGACTTCGACTTGTACCGACTGGACACCGTCAATACTGTCACGCCTGAGCGCCAAAATACTTTCGTTTGTAGAAAAGTCGAGCCACATATCCCATTCGGGGTGCAGGGCGTCAATCGCCAAGTACTCCATCAATGTGGCGAAGCTTTCATTTAACCACAGGTTATTCCACCATCGCATAGTGACTAAGTTTCCAAACCATTGATGCGCTAGTTCGTGTGCAATGACGAGGGCAACGTATTGCTTGCTACTAATGCTGATTGTTGCAGGATCAGCCAACAGTGTTGTCTCGCGGTAAGTAATCAACCCCCAGTTTTCCATTGCTCCATACGAAAAGTCAGGGAGGGCAACATGATCAGACTTTGGAAGTGGATATTCTGTATCGAAATAGTCTTCGTAAAAATCAATTGCTTCAGTTGCTATGCCAAGTGCAAAGTCAAAGCTGGAGGCAGGTTGTGCGGGCGTTGCCCATACGTTTACTTCAACGCCACGTTTTGTATGAGCAGTCTTTTTGTGAAGTTCACCAACCACCCATGCCAATAAATATGTGCTCATCGTAGGCGTTGTCTCGAATTGCGTCACTAGATGCTTGTTATCAGCCGACTGTTTCTTAATGGGCATGTTGCCAAGCACAGTTACGTCTTGTTCGGTTGTTAAGGTGACGTCAAAGGTTGCCTTAGCCTCAGGCTCATCAATACACGGGAAAGCTTCTCGCGCATAGTGGCTTTCGAATTGGGTTGCAAGGAGCTGTTTTTTAATGCCTTCGTGTTCGAAGTAACATGGATAAATGCCATGCATACCGTCTTTAATTTTACCACTGTAAGCAACAACAATAATATGGGGGCCATGAGTGATGTCAGGATGCGTAATTGATAGTTCGTCGTCTGCGCCAAGTGTGAATTGAGCCTCTTTACCGTCAAGGGTAACTGATACAATATCTAACTGTTTGGCGTGAAGTCCGATGGACGTACTTCCAGGTGTAACCATACCCTTTACAACGACGGTGCCACTAAAAACACGGCCCTCACGGTTGAGTGTGATTGAAAGGCTGTAATTTTCGGGAATAAACTGTTCTATCAGCCTTTTTACAATCTGCATATGTTCTATTGTAGCAGAGAGATCACCTTCAGGGATTGAATATTCTATGCGAGTTGTCACTAGCTGTAGTATTGTCACGTCAGAACGGTAGTATACTGTAGGCATGCATGATGGATACCGACGAAGACGGCTTGTGGTAGTGTGTATTGCGGCTCTGGGGATAGTCGTAGCACTAACGTTTAACCAAATGGTATCAACGCCAGCTCCACGTACGGTCGCAACGAAAACTGAGGATAGAGCGGCCGTACTGGCAGTAGTCGAGCTAGAAAGACTTGCAGTCAAAGGACGCGCACCGAAAACAGACTACAGCCGCGAACAATTCGGCAATGGTTGGACAACAGTAGGTGGTTGCGATACGCGAAACATCATTTTACATCGTGATTTAACACATACCATCGTAGACGAAAAATGTAATGTAACGGCTGGTAGCCTAAACGACCCATACACTGGGAAAGTGATTGATTTTAAGCGTGGGACGGCCACCAGTAGCGATGTTCAGATCGATCATGTCGTGGCACTGTCGGATGCCTGGCAAAAAGGTGCGCAGCAGTTAACGAGGGACCAGCGTATAGCACTCGCTAATGACCCACTGGAACTTTTAGCTGTTGATGGGCCAGCAAACCAACAAAAATCTGATGGTGATGCTGCAACATGGCTACCGTCATATAAACCATTTCGTTGTCAGTACGTCGCACGGCAAATTGCTGTAAAGATAACATATGCGCTGTGGGTGACTCAGGCGGAAAAAACCGCAATGCAACATGTACTTTCTAGCTGTCCAACGCAGACAATGCCTACAACGTAGTTGCGTAAATGCATCCAGTTTGGTAGTATATATATAGTACATTTCCGGCCGGCAGGTCGGATTTTTTCATAGATAATCATAGTAAAGGAGAACATCATGGATGAAATCAATGTAAAACAACTGACACTCGCGGTCAGGACAATCGCCGAGGAAAAGAACCTACCCGAAGAAACAGTATTATCCGTTATTGAACAGGCAATTGCAGCCGCATGGCGACGTGATAATGGTGAGCGTGACCAGGAGGTACGAAGCGAATTGAACATTAATGACGGTACGGCTCATGTATTTGTCGGTCGCGAAGTCGTTGAACTCGTAGGCAGCGACGCAGTCGAAATCAGCCTAGCTGATGCGAAAAAGATTAAAAAAGATTCAGTCATCGGAGACATCATCGAACAAAAGCACGAAGTCACTAGCTTTGGACGTGTTGCTGCACAGACTGCCAAGCAAGTTGTATTGCAACGACTGCGCGAAGCAGAGCGTGAAGTTGTGCTTGAAGAATACGAAGACAAAATAGGTACAGTCGTAAATGGTATCGTGCAACGTGTTGAACCTCGTGTTATTCGTGTTGAACTGGGTAAAGCAACGGGTATCATACCCCAGAGCGAGCAAATTCAGGGGGAATTTTATAATGTCGGTAGTCGCATCAAAGTGTTTATCAAAGACATCGAACGGGACAACCGTGGACCACAATTGATTCTCAGCCGTGGTAACGAACAGTTTGTTGAATATCTGTTCCGTCAGGAAGTTCCTGAGCTTGAAACTGGTGCGGTTGAAATCAAAGCTATTGCTCGTGAAGCGGGACGACGGACTAAGCTTGCTGTTGCGAGTACTGTACCTGGCGTTGATCCGGTCGGAACATTTGTCGGTGGCCACGGAACGCGTGTTCAGGCAGTCATGAACGAAATTGGTGATATTGAAAAGATTGATATCATCACATATGATGACAACAAAGAACAATTCATTAAAAACGCGCTGAGTCCGGCAGAAGTAGCCAAAGTAGTTATTAACGAAAAAGACAAGCGCGCAACAGTGTATGTAAACGAAGACCAGCAATCAATTGCAATAGGTCGTGCAGGCCAGAACGTTCGTCTTGCCAGTCGTCTGACAGGTTATGAACTTGATATAGAGCAATCTGTTCCTACAAAACCTGCTGCTCCGGCGCCAAAGAAAGATATAGAAGACAGTCTCTTGAACGCTGTCGAAGAATCTGCAGAATAGTTACACGACACTGAAAAAGAAAACTAGCACTCACTTGACCCGAGTGCTAGTTTTGCTATACTAGGTATAGAGAAAGTGAACTATAAACCAGAAAAAACGCTTGCGCTCAATTACAGGAGGATAGATAATAGAACTATGGCAGATGATTTCGCAGAATTTGTATCTCATCTAACCGATAATGCTCGTACAAGTCTACATCACGCTAATGTGATTGCTCAGGGCTATGGCAGTCCTTATGTAGGCACAGAGCATTTACTTCTGGGCGTATTGGCTCAGGGATCTTCAGTCGGCGCAAAACTACTGGCTGATGCTGGCGTCACGCTTGAACGTGCGCAGGCTTCGCTGAATTTGGTACCGCTAACTACAGTCATACGTGTCGGATTAAAGGGATTAAGCGAAACAGCCAAACTGACACTTAAAATGAGTTGGGAAATCGCGCAAGAATTCCATCAAGATTACTTAGGTACTGAACATATACTGTACAGTATTCTATCCCAGAAGAATGCTCGTGCAACTGTCTTGCTGCGCGATATGAACGTCGATTTGAATGAATTGACCGCTGAACTAGAAGAGTTTTTTGATCGTCAAAATGACTTGTACCCAGATTCTGATTCAATTGCAGGAACAGCAATTAAAAAACCAGCACCACGCAAAGGTGCACTTGAAACGTTTGGAACTGACCTGACCGCTATGGCAAAGGCGGGCACATTGGATCCAGTAATCGGACGTGATGCCCAGCAAGAACGTATGGTCACGATACTGAGTCGACGTACCAAAAATAACCCAGTACTTATTGGTGAACCTGGTGTTGGCAAGACAGCAATTGTTGAGGGACTTGCGCAGCGAATAGTCCACGAAGACGTGCCCGATCATTTGCTCGATAAGCGCGTTATTCAACTTGACCTAGCAGCGATGATTGCTGGCACAAAATATCGTGGTGAGTTCGAAGAACGATTGAAGCGTGTTTTAAGCGAACTGCAACAACAAAAGAATGTTATTATTTTCATTGACGAACTCCATCTAATGGTCGGCGCTGGTGCCGCCGAAGGCGCACTTGATGCTGCAAATATGTTAAAGCCTGCACTTGCTCGCGGTGAACTCCATATGATTGGTGCAACGACACTCACAGAGTACCGCAAGCATATTGAAAAGGACACAGCCTTAGAACGTCGCCTTCAGACAATCGTTGTGCCCGAACCAAAGCTCACTGATACAATCGCTATACTAAAAGGCCTGCGCGGCCACTATGAGTCACATCATGGGGTCAGCATGAGCGACGAAGTCCTAGAAGACGCTGTGTATATGGCAGACCGCTATGTGAGTGAACGTTTTATGCCCGATAAGGCTATTGATGTTATTGACGAAGCGTCTGCACTCGTTCGCGTGAAGTCTGGTCGTAAACCAAGTAAACTTCGTGATTTTGTCAAACAGCTGAATAACCTGAATGAAAAGATGGAAGAGTCTGTTGCAAACGAAGATTATGAGCGTGCGGCATTATACAAAACACGCATTAGTCAAATTACTACGAGATTGGAAGAAACCCGCCAAGCATTTGAAAAGAAAACCCCAATTATTTTGACAGACGATGATGTGGCAACTGCGATTGCAACGATGACCGGTATCCCAGTCAAGCGCGTCCAAAAATCTGAAGCAAAATTACTACGAAATCTTGAAAAACATCTTTCTAAATTCGTGATTGGCCAGAAAGAAGCTGTTGAGAAAGTTTCAAGCGCCCTCAGGCGCAGCCGTAGTGGCGTAGCTAGCAGCACACGTCCTATTGGTTCATTTGTATTCATGGGTCCAACAGGTGTTGGCAAGACGGAACTTGCAAAAGTACTTGCACGCGAAGTATTTGGCAGCACAGATGCACTTATAAAGATCGATATGAGCGAGTTCGGCCAGCAACATAACACCAGTCGTCTCCTTGGTGCCCCTGCTGGGTATGTCGGGTATGATGACGGCGGGCAACTCACGGACAAAGTTAAACGCCAACCATATAGTGTTGTGTTGTTTGACGAAATCGAAAAGGCTCACCCTGAGGTATTCAATATATTACTTCAGATTTTGGAAGACGGTTCACTGACTGATGCCAAAGGCCACAAGGTAGACTTTAGTAATACGATTGTAATTTTGACAAGTAACCTCGGGGCGGATCGCATGATGAAGGAATCGAGTCTTGGATTTCAGGCAGCAAGTGTTTCAGAAAAGAAAAAGCTCGATGAAATACACGATGAAAATGCAGTTCATACCAAGGACGCCTTGGGCAAGATGATGCGACCTGAGCTGATTAATCGTTTTGATGCGATTGTGACGTTTCGTGCATTAACACGACATGAAATCGGCAGTATTTTTGATAATTTAATATACGAATTACAAGATCGTTTGATCCGTAAAGGCATACATGTTGTTATCAAACCACAGGCGAAAAAGCTGATTATTGATAAAGGGTATGACGACAAGTTCGGTGCACGACCACTACGACGCGCAATCCAAGATTTACTGGAACACAGACTGGCAGATGGTATACTATCAGGAGAATATGAAAAAGGAACTGTCCTTAAAGTCGATGCTTTAAAGGGTGAGATAACAATCAATGTTGAACAAGAGACGTAATAGAGTCGGGGTAGTCGTAGGGAGCGTCTTTACGGCGGGAATATTAGTTGCTACAGCATGGGTAATTCTAAACCGTCAGTACGTACTAGACCAGTTCGTAGTCTGGTCATACCAGCCAACAAGCTCCATAGCTTTAATAAATGAGCGATCTGGTTTTTCAGACACAGGAACATTTTACTTTTACGCTAGTCAGCCAGAACTACAAACATCAGAGCAGTTTAATACCAATTGTATCCGCCAAGAAATAGCCAGCGCAATATTAGGGTGCTATACGAATCAATTAATCTACATATATGACGTACCGGATGCTCAGCTTGAGGGAGTCGAAGAAGTAACTGCAGCACATGAAATGTTGCATGCGGCATGGGAAAGAATGTCAGAGTCAGAACGTACAAAGCTTTCAAGCATGTTAGATGCTGTGTACTCAAATACTAATGACCCGAAACTGACCGAGCGTATGGCGTATTATGAGCGTACACAACCGGGCGAAAGACACAATGAACTTCACAGTATTTTGGCAACTGAATTTAGGAATTTGAATTCTGATCTGGAGTCGCACTATGCCAAGTATTTCAATGATCGATCCAAAGTCGTCGCTTTATACGAATCGTATCAATCAATCTTTATTGCCTTGAAACAGCAGGCTGATACAGCATCGGCAGAACTTAGTACACTTAAAACGTCAATTGATACGAAAACAAATCAGTATAACAGCGAAGCCGCATCTATTAGTAATGCTGCAGTCGATTTAAAGAACAGCGCAGACTCAGTAGATCGTACAAGCCAGTCTGCCGTGAACACATATAACGCCAAAAGACAATCATTGCTAAATCGCATTGATGCGCTGGATCTATTGCGCAATACAATCAATAGCGACACCGAGACGTACAATACAAATGTAGCTGCGTACAATAAGTTAGTCGTAAGCAGTAATAATCTCAATAAAAGCCTTGATAGTACGCTTGCCCCTGTACCAAGTATTTAGATATAGGCTACGACCGTCGATGCTATAATGAAGGCAATGGTAAAATCTAGATCTCAGTTTGTCTGTCAAAATTGCGGTGCCAGCTATGGCAAGTGGACGGGTAAATGTGACAATTGTGGAGAGTGGAATACGCTTGTCGAGCAAGCACCAACGAGTACTGGTAAGTCTGCCATTGCACGCAGCGCATCATCAGGGCGTGTGCTGACGCCACAAACAATGCAATCGATTAGCGCCGAAGATAGTGTTAAGCGACTTGCAACAGGGTTCAAAGATCTAGATGATGTGTTGGGCGGAGGAATATTACCTGGTGGTGTTGTGTTGATTGCCGGACAACCGGGTATTGGTAAAAGTACGTTGCTGTTGCAGGTAACAGCGTATGTTGCCAAGGATATCGCCGTGCTGTATGCCAGCGGCGAAGAATCTGCCAGCCAGGTAAAACTGCGGGCGGAACGGCTTGGTGCTGAAAAGAGCGAACAGCTTAACTTTATAGCCAGCACAAGTGCTGATGATATTGCGGCCACAATTCGTTCCGGAGCCTACAAACTTGTCATTATCGACTCTATCCAGACATTAGCGCTTGATGAAATTACGTCCGCCCCAGGAACAGTTAGTCAAATAACAAATAGCAGTAATGTTATTATTCGTGCTGCTAAAGATGCCGGGGCTGCCGTGATACTTGTTGGACACGTCACAAAAGAAGGGAGTATTGCAGGCCCGAAAGTCCTCGAACATTTAGTTGATGTTGTGTTGCAATTTGAGGGTGATCGCTACGGCGGATTTAAAGTCGTTCGCGCATCAAAGAACCGTTTTGGGTCAACCAGTGAAGCTGCAATTTTTGAAATGTATGAAGAAGGTCTGAGACTTGTCGAAAACCCGTCTGCAGCGCTTCTGGCTGAACGACAAGACGGCGATGGTTCTGTTGTATTGGCAACTCTTGAAGGAACAAGGCCATTATTGGTAGAAATTCAAGCGCTTGTAAATCCAACCAGTTTCGGCTATCCTAAACGTACAGCCTCGGGATTTGATTTAAACCGTTTGAACTTACTTATTGCAGTATTAGAACGACGAACAAAACTGAATTTATCAGACAAAGATATTTATATCAATGTAGTCGGGGGGCTGCGACTGAGCGATCAAGCGGCTGATCTTGCAATATGCATGGCCATAGCCAGTGCTGCGGCTGGACGAAAACTAGACACAGGAGTCGTCGTTTTCGGTGAAGTAGGATTGGGCGGGGAAGTACGATCGGCCATAGGGGCTGACCGTCGAGTCGCAGAGGCAAAGAAACTTGGATTTACTCAGGCAATAGCGCCATATAGTCAAAACAAGAATTCATTTATTAAAGGTGTAAAAGATCTGCGCAGCGCATTGATCGATTACCTACAAAAGTAAGGAACCACATGGAACTCATTATTATCGTAATTCTGCTTGGTATAGCAGCACAAACAACGTACCTGATTGCCGTAACGCGTAAAAAACAAATTAACAAAAAAGCCGGACATCCAATCTTTGTCGATACGTCCGTACTCATCGATGGGCGAATAATTGCCGTGGCGCAATCTGGTTTTATTGGCAGTGATACATTGTTTATCCCCCGCAGCGTCATTGGCGAATTGCAGTTTCTTGCAGATACTGGTGACGGTGACAAGCGAACACGTGCGCGCCATGGACTCGACCTTGTATCTGAACTACAAGCAATGGCAGGAGTAAAAGTAGAAATATTTCAAGATGGTAGTAAAGCAGAAGAGGGAGTTGATGAACGACTTTTGAAACTTGCTAAACAATACAACGGAGCGATTTGTACAATCGACTATAATCTTAACAAAGTTGCACAAGTAGAAAATATAAAGGTGTTGAACGTCAACGACTTGGCTATGAGTCTTCGAATGGCGTACCTTCCAGGTGAAAAGATGATATTGGAGTTGACACAAAAGGGCCAGGACAGTCACCAGGCCGTTGGTCATCTGACTGATGGGACAATGGTTGTTGTCGAACATGCGAGTAAATTGATTGGGACATCAGTCGAAGTCGAGTTTATACGGAGTTTGCAAACTGCTGCCGGTAAAATGATGTTTGCAAAACCAACGGAACTTTCAAAGAAAGTAGCCCCTGCTGCAAAGAAAAACTTTAAACAAACAACCCCAGCCGTCCAGCCCACTACAATCGACGTACCACCTGTTGCTGTAGATCAAAAGTCTGCTTTAACTGTGCAGACTACAACATTTCATAGCGATCGTAATGATCAGCGATTAGCAAAGCGTAACGTAGTTCCGCAGAACGTACAGGCCAAGACACCAGTTGTTCAAAAAGATTCGCAGCCAAAGTTACCGAAAAAGAAATTCCGTACATCTGCCCAAAGTGAAGACGATTTGATAAAAATGTTAAATAATCAATAAACACGCATAGTAGCAACAAAATACTCCCACGTGCGGGAGTATTTTGTTGCTATCTGCAAGGCCTATACGTGGGGGGGGATTGACGTTGTACTTGTGCCTGTTGTCGTGTAATAGCCTTGGTCGGTGACTGTTGCCGTGACTGTCTGGATGGCCGTTGCACTTATTGGCACAACGTATGAGTACGTATATGGCCCAGGTGCCGTGATTGTTGAGACCACATTTCCTCCGACTAATATGGCGACGCTTGTGAGCGGGAAGGTGCCTTGTGAAACACCAGTAACGGTAATTGTGTATGTATTAGCTGCTGTAAGCAGTACAGTAATTGACGGTGTCGATGGTTTGACATCTGTACATAGATGCTTGTCATCATCTTTTGATCCATCGTACCCATCAGGAATGTTAGTATATATGTCTTTTTTAGTGACAGGATCAGTTGATTTAGTAACGTTTAGTTCAATCTTTGCTCCTTCTGGAGTACATGCTGTTGCTTTAAACTTAGATACTTTATCAAACATAACCTTTGCGTTACTTTGACCTTGTGTTCTGTTCCACCATGCTGGATATAATTCTTTACCGACTTTTTGTAGGCCGGCAGGTTGCGAGAACCAATCACCGCTCTTCCATCGTCCGTCGCCCGCATAGACAGTCTTGTGGGCGTATTCCATGACCGATTGAATGATTGGTCCAGGCAGTAATGAATTACCAGTTCTTAGAATCGTAGTATCGGGGTTACCGAACCATACACCCATTGTCAGGGCAGGGCTATAGCTCATCATCCATATATCTTTAGCTTTGCCGCCTTTATCCGATGTTCCAGTTTTGGTTGCTGTCTTTACACCCGGGATGTTCATAGCAGTGGTATTGGCAAACGTTGCACGAGCATCACGATCTGTCAAAATGTCATTTACGATGTAGGCAGCTTGGGTATCGATTATCCTTGAACCTGTGTCATCTGTCCACTTTTTCAAGACTTCACCTGAGTTATTTTTGACTTCAAGGACCGTAGATTGTTCTTTATGTATGCCCCCGCGTGCTAGGGCGGTGTAGGCGTTTACAAGATCAACTTGTTTAATACCACAACCGCCGATTGATGCTGCCAGTCCAACTTGTACTTCGTCACCTTGCGTGCAGTAACTTGCAGCTCCCAAGTCATGAATTGTGGCAATCGTCGAGCCTTTTTTTGCTGCTTCATTAATTGCCATTGCTTTGGCTGCAGGGATGTTTCGGGATGTAGCCAGACTAATACGGATTGGAATATCACCTTTGAAGTTGCCGTCGGCGTTTCGTAGTTTGGCGCCATATATTGCATCGATTTCTTCGTCTTTGAGAATCGAACCGCTACCGTAATTAGCTTGCCCAGCAGGTTTTTGCTGGAATAATTGAGCATATACCAATGGTTTAACTGTTGATCCTGGTTGGATATATGCTGTTGCGGCGTTATCTTGACCATAGCCCGCATACTTAAAATCGCGACTCCCCATTAACGCAACGATTTGGCCTGTCTGTGAATCGGCAACAGTTGCTGCAGAGTTGGTAAAACCTGTCGCTACTGGAACTGATGATTTGAACATTGTAGCCATTGCTTCTTCTAGTTTTTCTTGGACTCGCCAATCGAGGGTTGTTTTAATAGTCAGTCCACCTCGCCCCACAGTGACTTTGCCAAGTTCCGATTCTAGCTGACTTTTAACCATTTGGACAAAGTGAGGTGCTTTGATATTTTCATATTTTGTTGATTCAGGCTTGATACTATCAAGAATGGGAAATTCTTTGGCTGCGTCAGCGTCGGCTTGTGATATCATGCCTTGTTCTACCATGTTATTAATCACAGTGTGTTGTCGACTAATCAATGCCTCGTGCCCAGAAACCTTATATGGATCATAGACTGTTGGGTTTTGTGGGATGGCAGCAAGCAGCGAGGCCTGTGCAATTGTTAAGTCTTTGGCTGACACACCAAAGTAAGATTGCGCACCTGATTCAGCACCATTACGGCGACCACCGTACGGTGACTCATTGAGATAAAGTGTAAGAATCTGGTCTTTGTTATACATACGCTCTACTTCGATTGATAGGATTAATTCCTTAATCTTGCGAGGAATACCGCCCAAACTTCTATCAAGAGCCTCAACGGGGAAGAATACTTGTTTCACAAGCTGCTGTGTTAAGGTTGACCCACCCTGAATACTATCGCCACTCAGGTTATTAAAAAACGCGCGAGTTAGTCCGGGAATACTGACACCTGCATGCGTATAGAAATCCTTGTCTTCGATGGCGACGGTAGCATTCTTTAAGTTATCGCTTAACTCGTCACTTTTAACGACCAATTTATAGTTATCATCGCCTTTGTCCTCCCATAAGAGAACATTATTTCGATCATAGTATGTCGTGACTGTGCTTTGAACACGCTTGGCGAGTTCTTCTGGACGAATCGCATCAAGGTCTTTGCGGAAGTAGGCAAATAGCCCACCAACTAAGAGAGCGAGTAGCAGTACACTAATGCCTGCAATCTTGAGAGCCATAAATGCACCGCGTTTGCTAAACCAATATCCCCAGAAACGCTTTGGGTGCAAACGATAGAGCAGTCGTTTAACCGGATGTTTCGGAAGAGTAGCAAGATATTGTGCTCGTTTTCGAGATGTTGTATCTTTACGAGTCTTGATTGAATGAGATAAATTCGAATACACGCTGAGCTTGCGCGAGTGTGAAGATTTCTTGACCACGGTTATAATTTTCCCATAAGCAGTATTACACCCTATTATAGCATTAATTTGTGTGCGTAAAGACCGAATTATTGTTATAATGACAGGAGCTAACAGATAACATAACAGACGAGGATACTCTAATGACGCTTTCCGAAGAACTTGCGTGGCGTGGTTTTACTAATCAAACGACATACAAAGACATGTCTGCCCTTGATGAAGGCTCTATTTCATTTTATTGGGGCGTTGATCCCAGTAGTGACAGTATGACAATCGGCAACTTGGCTGCGGCGATGATGGTGCGACATTTTATAGACTACGGGCACAAAGCATATCTCT
>Ga0163144_10009004_pt1 | contig 21506 bp, 17 predicted proteins | sample OliLak19BULKMAT1_FD_123175 | JGI IMG/M metagenome (GOLD analysis project Ga0163144, IMG submission 123175) | Freshwater microbial mat bacterial communities from Lake Vanda, McMurdo Dry Valleys, Antarctica - Oligotrophic Lake LV.19.BULKMAT1 | ecosystem: Environmental > Aquatic > Freshwater >... | reverse complement strand
CTCCGAGCGTCATCGCCGCTGCGTAGATCTCCTCGCCCTTCGCGGGGCGGCGAGAGAGCCGCTCGAGCTCGAACTTCACGGCGGTCAGAGTCTGGCTCACCCCGTCGTGGAGCTCCCGCGCGATGCGCCGCCGCTCTTCTTCCTGCGCGCGCAGCAATCGCTGCGAGAGTTGTTCGAGTTCCGATGCGCGCCGGGCGAGCGTCGCATGCTGTTCGTGCAGCACCAGCGCGAGCACACCCACCGCGACCGCCACGATGCACACGACATCGACGAACACTCCATAGAAGAGGCCGGAACCCTGCGAGCGCAGGATCGGGTAGTCGAGGTGGTGCAGCCCCCACACCGTGAATGCCCAGGCCAGCACCCGGGCGCCGGTCGAGGGATTGCGGCGCACCTGCCGCCAGAAGATCGCCCCGGTACCGAGCGTGACCGCCGAAAGCAGGATCGCCGAAGACGTTCCCGCCAATGCCATATCGTGGATGCCGAACACCGCGAAGGCGGCCCACATCACCGCCCCGATCGGGAACCCGAGATAGACGCGCCTCCAGCGAGCACCGAACAGGAACTGCAGCGCCGCCCAACATAGGAGTTGTGCGGAGATCAGGGTGATCGCTTGGTGGGAGAACAACCAGATCTCGCGTCGATCGACCAGGAAGGCGCTGATGGCGGCCAATCGAACCGCATACAGCGCCCACGCCGCACTCCAACTGGCGTGGAACGCCTCGCGGCGCTGTCGCCACAGGCCCAGATGCACGGCAGCCAGCGCGAGTGTCACCAGCCCCTCGAACAACAGGGCCACTAGTCGGAGGTCGGGGTCCAGTCGGTGCTCCCAGTCAGCGGACGGAGATCATGATTTGACACGGTAGGCCAGCCAAACTATAAATAGTCTAACCTAACACTCAGTAGGTAACACCTAAGCCTATTCGGAGTCCTTATGCTCTCTGGCAAGAAGACCGCGCATGATCGACCGCTCTCGCCGAGCCACGAACACTACCTCCGATCGATCTGGGAAGTGCGGACGCGCCAAGGCTACGCCAGGCTCGCCGATGTCGCCAGAGAGCTGAGTATCACCAGCGCAACGCTTTCGGTGGGGCTCAAGCCACTCGAGGCCCGAGAGCTCATCTCGCACGACGAGCACCGCTTCCTCGTGCTCACCCCCGCAGGCGAACGCGCGGCACGCGAAGTCCACCACCGCTACACCGTGCTGCGCACCTTCCTCGAAGAAGTACTGGGGATTGAGCCCGCCACCGCGGAGCGCGAGGCCTGCCTCATCGAGCACGACATCAGCGCGCACACTGCCGACCGATTCGTCGACCTGCTCAAGATGATGCGTGAGGACAGCGCGGTGCGCGACCTCTTCCAAGAACGCTTCAGCCGCTATCACCGCACCTGCTCCCCGAGCGATGCCTGTGGCACGTGCGGGTTGTCATGCCTCGTTCCGGCGCCGCGGAACTGAACTTGGAGCCCTCGATGAGAGCGCACCGGCGAAGGAGCGTGAGCGGTGCATTGCTTGCACTGCTGTTCTTCTACGGAGTGCTCAACGCTTCTCGCGCGCACGCCGCATCGACCCGCGAAATCACGCGTGCGCGCGTACTCATGGGCACCGTCTGCACGTTCACCACGACTACGAAGGACACTCTTCGCGCGAGCGAAACGCTCGGCGCTGCGCTCGACGAGGTCGCACGCCTCGAAGGTGTGATGAGCGATTGGAGTCCATCGAGCGAAGTCGCGCGCGTCAACACGCTCGCGAGCAACCGCGCGACCGGCTGTTCGCCCGATCTCCACGCGGTGCTCGATTCGGCATTGATCCTCGCGCGGCTGACTCAGGGCGCATTCGATCCCACCGTCGAACCGTTGGTGCAACTCTGGGACATGCGCGGCAAGGGCCGCCTCCCCGACCCGCTCTCGGTGGCGCGGATGCGCCCGCTCGTCGACCACACGCAGGTCACGCTGGATTCCGCTTCGCGCACGGTCCGCTTCGGCCGCGCAGGGATGGGCTTCAATCTCGGTGGCATCGGCAAGGGCTTCGCGCTCGATCGTGCCGCCTCGCTCCTGCGTGCCCGCGGCATCAAGCAGGCCCGGCTCGATCTGGGAGGACAGTGGTACGCGTTCGGCGCCGTCTGCACCGTGGGCGTCGCTCACCCGGGCGATCGACTGCGCGCCATGGTCCGCCTGCCGGTGCGGGATGCATCGGTGTCCACCAGCTCGCAGAGCGAGCACCGCGTCACGGTCGGCCGCAACAGCTTTGGTCATGTGCTCGACCCACGTAAAGGCATCTCAGTGATGAGTGACGCATCCGTCACGGTGGTGTGCGACTCCCCGACTCGCGCTGACGCGCTATCGACCGCACTGCTGGTCATGGGCCGCGAAGAAGCGACGGCCTTTCTGCGGACCCAGCCCGGACTCGGTGTGTTGTGGCTGGAACCCGACGGCGCCTCGGTCAAGGCCTGGCGCTGGAACCTTCCCAAAGCAACCGCCGCGCCCGGCGCGACGGTGCAGTGGAACGACGCGCCCTGACCGGCGCTCCTCAATAGAACCGGAGACAACCCCATGAAGCGAATGCTGCCGTTGTGCCTGTGTCTGTCCCTGCTCACTCCGTTCGTCACCCCGCCGGCGCACGCCGAGACGGCTGCTTCCGAGGCGCGCCTGGCCGAGGTCGAGAAGAAGCTCGACGCGGCGCTCGCCGAGATTGCCCGTATGCAGACGGGTGGCGGCGGCGTGGATACCGCCACGTTCCGTTCGCGGCTCGGCTTCGCGCCGGCCGCGAGCAAGGTGTACGGCGTCGCCTCGGGGCTTTCGATCGGCGGCTATGGCGAGATGCTTCTTGAGAAGGCCGACCGTCGGCGGGAGAACGATGCGCTGACCGGCCGCGCGCCGAGCTTGGATCTCTATCGCGTGGTCTTCTACATCGGACACAAGTTCAATGACGAACTCCTGTTCAACTCGGAGCTGGAATGGGAGCACTCGGGTGTCTTCGATGAAGCCGAGGTCGAAGTCGACCCCTTGACCGGCGAGGGCGAAGCCGAGCTCTCGGGCGAGAGCCTGGTCGAGTTCGCGTACCTCGATTGGTCACGACACCGCGCGTTCGGTGTGCGCGCCGGCAAGGTGCTGGTGCCGATGGGTCTGGTGAACGAGCAACACGAACCGCCGGTCTATCTCGGCGCGCGCCGCCCCGATGTGGAGCGCAATCTCGTGCCCAGCACATGGAGCGCGAACGGTGCCGGCGTCTTCGGCGAGATCGCCAACGGCCTGGAGTACCGCGCCTACATTCTCGAAGGGCTCGATGGCACCGGGTTGAGCGCTGGAAGCGCGATCCGCGGCGGGCGCCAGGGCGGCTCCGCCAGCGTCACCACGCACCCAGCGTTCGCGGCGCGCGTGGATTGGCGTGGGACGGCCGGGCTGGTGCTCGGCGTCTCGGGCTACACCGCCGACACCTGGCAGGGCGCGCAGCCCTCGGGTACGCACCTGTCGCCGCGAGTCTCGATGGTCGATGCTCATGCGCGCTGGCAGTGGCGTGGGCTGCAGACGGCTGGCCTGTGGGTGCAGGGCACTCTGACCGAGGCGGGCGCGTTGTCCGATGTGCTCGGACTCACGGGCGCCTCGCGGCTCGGCGAGCGCTTCGAGGGCGGCTATGTGGAGGCCGCGTACGACGTGCTGCCGCTGGCTTACCCGGGCACGCGCTACGCGTTCATGCCGTACGCCCGCTTCGAGTCGTATGACACACAGAACTCGGTGCCCGGCGGCAGCGAAGCGGCCGCGAACGAGCGCACAGTCCTCACCGTGGGCGCGGCATTCAAGCCGCATCCGAACGTGATCGTGAAGGCCGACCGCCAGCAGCGTTCCAATGCGGCCGACACCGACGCGAGCCAGTGGAACGTGGCGCTCGGCTGGATGTTCTGATGTCGCTTCGTCGTCTCGTGCAGTGCGTGATCCTGGGACTCGGGCTCGGGGCGGTCGCCCAGGCTTCCGCCCAGGTCTTCACCACCGCCGAGGCGACGATGACGAGTGCCTATCCGGGCGCTCGGCTCGAGAGACGCACCATCGCGCTGTCGCTCGCCGAGCAACGTGCGCTCGCCAAGCGCGCCAAGGTCCGCTGTGATGCTCGCTTGATCACGGCGCATCTGGCGTGGCGTGGCGATTCGCTGCTCGCCGCGGGCATCGTGGACCAGCGCACGGTGCGCACCATGCCCGGCGTGTTCCTGATCGTCGTCACACCCGATACGACCATCGCCCGCATTGAAGTGCTGGCGTTCCACGAACCGCCCGACTACCGTCCGCCCTCGCGCTGGCTCGGCCTGTTCGCGCGGCGCCGACTCGACGACTCGCTGTGGCCGGCGCGCTCGATCCGCAATCTCTCCGGCGCCTCCCTCAGCGCTCGTGCCGTCACCGAGAGTGCGCGGCTCGCGCTGGCGACTTACACCCAATGGATCGCGCCGACACTGACTACCCGCTCAACCGGAGCCCGACCATGAAGTATCTCCAGAACGGCGGCTTCCAGCAGCAACCCCTCATGCGTCTGACGCTGGGGCTGGCGCTGCTGTTGCTGGCCGGATTCTGGGTCACGAACGTCGCGCTCTACTTCGCACACATGACCCTCGATCCCGCCACAGTGGCGGCGTACTACCGCGGCGACGAAGCGGCGTTCATGCCGGCGCGCTCGGCCGAGAGCATGCTCGAGGTGACGCACATGCACCTGCCCATGTTCGCCATCGTGCTGCTGCTGCTCACTCACCTGCTCATCTTCGCCCCGATGCGCTTCGGCCAGAAGGTGGCCTTCATCATCGCTTCGTTCGGCTCGGCGCTGCTGATGGAAGCGGCAGGATGGATGACCCGATTCTGGCACCCGGGGTTCGGGATCCTCAAAGTCGGGGCATTCGTGGTGTTCCAGGGCATGCTCGCGTATCTGATCCTCGGCCTCGCCGTCTTCCTCCTGCGCGGCCGTGCAGAGCCTCGGCGGGCTCGGCGATGAACTCGCGGGCCGCGATCCCCGCACGAGCGAATGCGCTGGTCCAGGCGGTCGGGCCTGTGATCTGGCCGCTCGTGCTGCTCGTGGTGACACGCGCGGCGCTGTGGCTGGCTCAACCCTTTGCCAGCGAGGATGCCTACATCACGTTTCGCTACGCGAGCATGCTGATCCGCGGCGAAGGACTCGTCTACAACCCCGGTGAACACGTGATGGGTTTCACGTCACTCCCCTGGACGCTTTGGTGCGGGCTCGGCGCACTGCTGCACATCGACCTGGTCGGCTGGACTCGCGCGACCACACTGCTCGCCGATACTTGCACGCTGGTCGTCGGTGCCCAGCTGTTGCGCCGCGCGTTCTCGCCTGCCGCTGGACTGAGCTTCGCCTTGTTCTTCGCCGGCTGGCCGCTGTTTGCGGCGGGCGCGATGTCGGGCCTCGAGGTCAATGTCGTGGTGGCCACATTGCTCGTCACGACCGCGCTGATCGGTGCGCGCCACCCTGCTGCAGGCGTGGCGCTCGGCGTGTTCGCATTGCTCCGACCCGAATGTCTGCCCGCGGCGCTGGTGCTCGCGCTGGGGGCGCGCGGGCGCGACCGCGCGATCGCCGCCTTGATCGTGGGGCTGGCGCTGCTCTGGCTCACGTTCCGCTTCGGCTCACCGGTCCCACAGAGCGTGCTCGCGAAGGCGGAGATCTACGGCACGCCGGGTCCATGGGCTGGCCGGCATTGGTGGGAATGGTTGCTCCCCTTTCGCCCGGGCCGCTTCTCGGTCACCACCGAAGGCCAGCACCTCGAGCTCCTCGCCGTCGTGTTCGCCGCCGCGCTGGCTGCGGGCGCCGTGAAGATGTGGCGCGCGCGCCGCGAACCCATCGTGCTGGCGGCGGCGGCCGGGCTCGGCGTCTGGCTGAGCTACGTCCTGCTCGGAGTCGCGTACTTCTGGTGGTACCTCGTGCTCCCGCTCGCCGCGCTGGCGCTGGTGGCGGCGGCGGGATTCCCCGCGATCGTCCGCGGTCGATGGCTGCCGGTGAGTGCAGTGCTGTTCGTGTGCGGCGCCTGGACACTCGGCTTCCCCCTCTACGTGGGACGCGCACAGGCTGAGGCGCGCGAGTTCGCGTCGGTGGCCGAATACCTGAAGCAAGCGGTGACGCCGGGCGACGAAGTCGTGCTCGAACCCATCGGCATGATCGGCTTCCGCGCGCCGGTGCGCGTCACCGATGAGATCGGTTTGGTGAGCCCGGACGTCGCACGGCGGCGCCTGGGTGGCCCGGGCTGGTATGCCGACATCGTGCGCCTGCACGCTCCACGCTGGCTGGTGATCCGGCCCGAGTTGCTCACTTCCGGTGAGGTGTTCGCCGGCGAGGGTGCCCCGTTCCGCTCCGATGCCGAGCGAGCCGGACTGTTCAAGGACTACGTCCGGGCCTGGCCTGCGCCCGCCGCTTCGGCGGCAACGCTGCTGGTCCTTCGCCGCGCCCCCTGACCCGCTCGCGCGGCTCAACCCCTGAGAACAAGTTCGGCAGGCGAGTGCGACGCTCGGAATAAAATGTGTGCGCACACACGTCTGACGGTGTAGTAGTCAGGCAGCGGGCTCACTCGGCCCCGCTCCTGCCGTCCCCCTGCGGCACCCCTTTGGCTGGAGGCCTCCTCATGGACGCACGTCGCGTCTTCACATTCGGGCTGGTGCTCGCGGGACTGGCTGCGGCCGTGTCTCTGGTCAGCTGCTCTTCATCGGGCAGCGGCGGCTCGCCGACTTCTCCCGGTGGCGGTGGCGGCACGGTGAGCTTCTCGTTCACCTTCCCCAGCGTCGGCTCATCTTCCTCGCAGGTGTTCGCAACAGCCGGCAACTACGCGTATCACTGCAATGCCCATCAGGGTGTCGGCATGACCGGCGCCGTGGTGGTTGATGCGAGCTCGGCGGTGGATTCCGCGATCGTGAATGTGGGTTCCGGCTCGAACAACGTGTTCGAACCCTCGAGCGTGACGATCAAGCCGGGCGGCCTCGTGCGCTGGGTCCGCCCCGCGGGCGTGAGCACTTCCAGCCATTCCGCCGTGCGCTGACCCCAACCTGACATCCTGCTGGTCAGCGCCCGAGCGAGGCGCGACGGCTGTGGCGCACGCGCCACAGCCGTTCGTGTATCCGCCTCCCGGAAACTTCGGTGTGAATGCTGCAACCCCGCCCCGGACAACACATTCGCCTCCAGGAGCGCGGCTGGCACGCGGGGTGCTTTATATCCCGGCGTCCACAGGTTCTCTCACGACGGAGGCGCACGATGTTCAAGCCCTACTCCCATCGCTGGATCGCAGCCGCGCTGCTCGCGACGACGAGCATGCTCACTTTCGCTCCCCTCGCGCTGGCGGATCATGGCCACGGCAAGGGCAAGGGACGCCGCTACAAGGGCGAGGGTGTTGTCGTGCAGCGCGTGTACAGCCCGCAACGGGTCTACGTGCGTCACCAGTCGAGCAGTGCAGGCCCGGTGCTCGCGGGCCTGATCGGCGGCTTCATCCTGGGCACGGCCGTCTCGCATGCCTCGGATCGCAACTACCATCCGGCACCGACTCGCACCTATCGCTACTACGACCCGTCGTGTGACGAGACCTATGCGTCGCTCGATGAGTGCCGGATGCACTTCCGTGAACACCGTCGCAGCCCGCGCGTCATCCGCGTCATCGAGGTCTCGAGCGGGGAATGCGTCCGTACCATGCGCTACGACGATGGCGACTGGCGCGAGGACGATCGCGACTGGCGTGATAACGACGATCAGGATTGGGATCAGGGCGGTGGCTACCGCCGATAGCATGGATCCCCAACAGTGTGGACCGATGGCGGTGGAGCGGGAATAACGGGGAGCGTCCCGGCTCACACGGTCGGTCCACTTCATATGAGCGAGGGCGGCGCCACACGGCGCCGCCTTTCGGCTTGATGGGGTCGCGGCCCAGTCGGCATCGCCTGGCTGACATGCCCCTGACAATGCCTGGCCAGACCGGCTAGGCTTGACCCGATGCCACCCGACTTCCCCCTGCCGCCCCGTTGGCCCGAGCACCTGACCGGGACCGCCGCCCGACTCGCCAAGGCCCCGGCCGACGACCGTGGCACGGCACGCGTCGAGTTGTGGAAAGTACTGCACGCAGCGCTGTTCGCCTCTCTGCGCGCGCAAGCGCACCGGGTCCCGGCGGCCAGCCGTGAAGATCTCGAGGATATCGCTTCGAGCAAGTCGTTAGAAATCCTCGCGCGGACCGAAGAAGGGACGTGGACGCCGGCGGGTCGTGCGGCGCACGAGATCGCAGGGTTCGTGGCGCGCGTCGCGCGCAACGGCCTCATCGACCTCGCGCGGCGACGCGGTCGCGAGGTCGCACCTCCGGACGACGAGGAGGCTTGGCGAGATCGTCTCGGGCTGACGCCCATGGCGAACGAGCCGGCGCCCGATGAGCAGACTGCTGCGAATGAGTTCGTCGAAGCTTTGGTGGGTTGTGTCGCGGGGCTTTCGACCCGCGCACGTGAAGTGTGGTTCCAGCGGGTCTTCCTCGAAGCCTCGAGCCGCGACATCGCGGCGCGCTGCGAGGTTCGTCCCGCGCATGTCGATGTCCTCGTGCAGCGCGCGCGTCTGGCATTGCGGACCTGCATGAGGAAGAAGGGCCATGAAGGAACGGAGGCGCGACCGGGTGTCTTCGCGTCCTTGTGGCCCATCTGGATGCGAACGTCGGCTACGACCCGACGCATGGAGGAAGAACGACCCGATGCATGAGCTGGAGCCGAGTCCGCACCTGAGCGAAGCGCAATGCGCCGATCTCGTACTCGCGCTGCTCTCCGACGCCGAGCAAGACCGTGCGCTGGCGCACGCGCGCTCTTGTGCTGCATGTGAGGAGCGCCTGCGACTGCACACCGCGGCGCACGCTCGCGCCGGGGCCGCAGCAGCGGAACGTCTCGGGCAGACCGTGACGCCGCGGCAAGCCCGGGTGCTGCCCTTGCCGCGCTGGATCTGGGTGGCGGCGGCAGCCGTGCTGATTGCCGTCATCGCACTGCCGCAGCTGTTCCATGGCCCGCAGCGCGAACCGCAGCGTTGGCTGCCGAATCCCGAGGCGGGCATCACACTGCGCGAAGGGGAGTCCGATCCGCATCTGGCCACGGGCCTCGCCGCTTACGGACATCGCGATCTGGCCACGGCACGCCGCGAGCTTGAAGCAGCCCAGGTGACCGGCGGCGCCGAGACCGCCCGCCGGCTGTATCTGGCCAACACACTTCTGGCACTGGACGAACCCGAGGCCGCCCTGACACTCTTACAGGGGATCGACCTCCTCAACGTGCCGGAACCTTGGCAGGAAGAAGCATTGTGGTCGTTGCAGACCGCCTATCGTCAGACCGGTCAGGAGATGCGCGCGGATTCCATCCAGCGTGCCCGCATCGCGCGTCCCACGCGCACGCACTGATCCACGCGGTCACGGCGGCGCTGTTCGCGCTGATGTTCTCCACCGGCTGCATGCCGGAGCGCCCGTGGCCGGATTCCGCCGTCGACCCGACCCTGCGCGAGACCGAGTCGCTCGACTCACTGCGCGCGAGCGGCGATTGGACGGCTGCCGCGAACTTCGCGGCGATCCGAGTGGAGCGCTTTCGCCGCTTCGGCGGCCAGCCGCAGTGGCGCGTACGGGACGCAGAGCGCGAAGCCCGCTTCCTGCGTGACATCGCCGAAAGGGCTCCGACCGCACGCGAGTCGCTGCGTGTGGCCGAACGGGCGCGACAGAACGCCAGGCATGCGCATCACACCGACCGGCTCGCGGTCGCGTCGGAAGAAGGAACGCTCGCGCTGTCCATCCACCGAGCCGTTCTGGGCGAACGCGAAGCGGAAACGGCACGCAGCGCAGTGGAGCTCGCGCAATCCTACTTCGAGCAGGGACGTATCCCGACGGCGGACTCCCTCGCTCGCAGCGCACTCCCGGTGTTGCTCGCAGAGTGCGGCGAGGTCCACCCGTGGGTGGCCGAGGCCGAGCAGGTGATCGGTTGGATCGAGAAGAACTTCCGCGAGGCCGAGGATCGCGATGTCGCGACCCCCCACTACCGCCGCGCTTTGCGCATCCGCGTCCTGACCGATGGCCCGAACTCACTCGAGGTGGCGGATTCCCAACAGGATCTCGCGAACCTGCTGCGGCTGCAGGGTCACAGCCGAGCCGCGGCGGCGCTGTTGTCGAGCGCTCTGGAGTCACGTCGGCTTCGGCTCGGCCCAGACGATGAAGCGGTGGCGAGCACGTTGACAGCATTGGCGACTCTGCATGTGTTCTCCGGCGACTGGATCCATGCAACGCCACTGCTCAAGGAGGCCAACGCGATCCGCCGCGCGAACTCTCGCGAAGCCGCCCCCTACAACATCTCGTACTCACTCAACATGTACGGCGCAGCACTCATGCGTAGCGGACACCCGGCAGATGCCGTCCCACTGCTTCGCGAGTCGGCGGTGATGCGTGAGTCCTTGTGGATCCGGGCGGGTGAATCCGACCCGATGCGCGCCATGTTCCAATCCCTGAACACCTACTTCGAACTCGCCTCGGCGCTCGCACAGACCGGCGCGGACTCGCTCGCGTTCGAGGCGTTCGAGCACGGCGCGAGCCGCTGGCTGCTGCAGCATCTCTCTCCCGATGTGCCGCAGGCCGAGCGCTGGCAGGGTCTGCTTGGACGCGTACAGCGCGCAATGCCCGCCGACGCCGCGCTCATCCTCTGGGTCCCGCCCACCATGCCCGTGCGTACGGGCGACTATCCCCGCTCGGTCTGCGTCCTGCGCCGCGACGGTCCACCGCGGTGGAGTCTGATCCCCGCCCCCGTGCGTCCATCGGGCAGCCGGCTCAGCGGACTGTCGCTTGCGCTGCGCGCTGTACACGCCGCGAGCACCTGGCCCATGCGCGTCCCTGCTGACCCAGCGCTCCAACGGCACCTGCACCTGACCTGGCAGGAACAGTTCGCGATGCTCGAGCCGCAACTCGTGGGAATCCGCGAGTTGATTGTCGTGATGCCGGTGATCACGCAGAGCGTTCCCGTCGAGGCATTCGTCGATGACCACGGTCGTTCGCTCGTGGATCGGTTCCGGGTGACCTATGCCCCTTCAGCATTGCTGTACGCGCTCGGCCGCGAACGGGCGGCAACGCATGTGCATCCGGCGCACCGGCCTGCGCTGCTGATCGGGGATGCCGCGCTCTCACCTGCGGATTCCTCGCGTCTTGGCCGGCTCGCACATTCACGCGATGAGGTGATGACGATCGCGAAGAGGCTGCCCGGATCCACGCTTCTGCTCGACACACAGGCGAGCGCCTCGAACCTGCTCGCGATGGCGGCACGTGGACAGCTGGCGCAGTTCGGCACGATCCACCTCTCCACACACGCCGAAGCCGATCAGCGCCACCCGCTCGCTTCCGCGCTCGTGCTCGCGCCCGACCCCGGGCGGCCGGGCCACAACAGCCGACTGCGCGCGGGCACGATCGCGTCTACATGGCACTTGGATGCCGACCTCGTCAGCCTCGCATCGTGTCGCTCTTCGATCGGGCGAGTGACCATGACCGACGGGGCGATGGGACTGTCCCAGGTGTTCCTCGCCGCCGGCGCGCATGCAGTGCTCGCGAGCTTGTGGCCAGCCGACGACAGCGCCACCAACCAACTCATGCAGCGCTTCTACACCAACCTCGCAAAAGGCATCCCGCGCGCCGATGCCTTACGCGAGGCCAAGTGCTGGGTGCGCGACTGGCGCGCTCCCGATGGTTCGCGTCCGTATGCTCATCCGAGCTACTGGGCGGGATTCATCCTGCTGGGCGATCCAGGCTGACCACTCGCGCCGTGGGGAAATCAGGCCGCGAGCATCTCGGCCGTGGGCGCATGGTATTCCTCGGGCAGCAACACGCGGAACACCCGTTCACTTTCCGGCATCGGCTCCCACAGTTCGACTGCGTTCTCGGGCGGGACCGTGCCGTCGGCGCGCACGAGCACACGACAGAAGGGGCGCGTCACGTCCTTCGGGTTCGGACTCATCGCCATCACCACGGCGCCGCTTTCGGTGTGGGAGACCGTGCCTGCCGGATACAGTCCGACCGTGCGCACCAGCGCCCACAGCACGGCGGGGTCGAAGTTCACGCGGTTGGGTCCGAGCAACAACTGCAGTCCCTCGAACGCGGTGCGCGGCCGCTTATGGTAGGCGCGGTGAGCGGTGATCGCGTCAAAGCAGTCGGCCATGGCGACGATCCGCGACATCGCCGCCTGACCCCACTCGCCCTCGACCTCGGGATAGCCGGTGCGGTTGTAGTTCATATGATGCTCGAGGCACGCACGCATGGAATCGAGCATCACGGCGGAGAGCCCGGGCATGCGCGCGATCATCTTCGCGCCTTCGATCGGATGGCGGCGCATCTGCATCCATTCCTCAGCCGTGAGCGCACCGGCCTTGCGCAGCACTTCGCCGGGGATGCTCATCTTCCCCAGATCGTGTAACAGGCCCGCGACGCCGAGATCCGCCAGCGCCTGACGCGGCAACCCCAGCTGCTGCCCCATGCTGATGCTCAGGACCGAGACGTTGACGCAATGGGAGTATGTGTACTCGTCATGATCTTTGAGCGCGGTCAGACCCACAATCGAGTACTCGTGCTTGAGGATGCTGTCCACGATGGGCTGCACCACGCGCTTCGCATGCCGCAGATCGGGACGGCCCGTCTGTCGCGCACGCAGGACGATCTTCTTGGTCCCGAGCACCGCGCGCCAGAACACCTTCTTGGCGCGGGCCCGTTCCTGCGCCGGCTTGGGCAGGTCGTCCAGTTCACGCGCCAGATCCTCGGCATCGAAATCGCTCGCTGGAATCGGCACGATGCTCTCGACCATGGCCTCTGCCACCGCATCCGCGAGTCGGTCGGCCAGCGCGGGATCCTCGGCGGCAAGGAAGATCTGGAAGAAGCGCTCGACCTCGGCCTCGTTCACGCTCTGGAGGATCCGCAATCCACCGACCTTGCGGCGCTCGAACTCGGCCATGAGCGAGTGGTAGGACCCGAGCATCGACGGGCTCGCCTTGATGCGGACGCCGTTCAGATAGAGATAATCCGAAACGACGACGAGCGCGACCTCTTCCTCCTCCTCGAGCAGCCGCCGCATGAGTGACATGAACTCGGCGGTCTGGCGCTGGAAGGCCTGATTCGAAACGTCGTAGGTGCGGGCCGTGCGCATGAGTGCAGAAAGACGCAGCACCAGCCCCGCGCCGAGCTCGCTGATGAGCTGGCCGCCCTCGATCTCGTCGGAGTGCGGATCGAGGCTCATGAATCCGCTCCCGGCTGCAGCGTGCGAAGCGCCAACTCGCAGGCCTGACGCACCGGTGCCCGCTTGGATCGAGCGCCATTCTCCAACACGGCCTGCGAGGCCGGCGTATGGATGCGCGCGAGACAGCGCGCTACCGCATGTCGGTGGATCTCCTGTTGGCGATCGAACCAGTTGCCCTTGAGCAACTCGACCTCGAGTTCCGCCACAACCTCGTCACCCCCCGTCGAGGCGACCGCCGCGTAAATGGCGCGGCGCTCTTCCGCGGGACGCTCCGCGAAGGTATCGCGTTGCAGGAAACCCAGTACGAAGCGCGCCGTCGCGGGATCGCGTGCGCCGGAGAGCTGGTGCAGCACCTGACAGAACAACCGCGTCTCAGCCCCATCGAGCGCGCGGATCAACAACGGGCGCGCCAAACGCAGCTCGACCTGCTGCAAGGCCGCCACCACTTCACTGCCGACACGCGCATCGGGATGACGCAAGGCGACCTGGAGCAGGCCCACGATGGCGGGACCGCCGATCCAACCCAGGATATGCACGATGTTGCGGACCACGTACCAACGCCCGTCGGCAAGCCAGGGCGCGAGTCGTTCCGGGTTCTCGCGGCAGCGCATGGCAACGGACTCGGCCAGCAACTGCCGCACGACGCGCTGCTGGCTCTCGGAGAGCAACAGCGTCATCCAGTCGATGCCGATGTCGCCGATCGCCTCGGCAAGCAAAAGCAAATGCCCGATGGCCGCAGGCTCCTGCGCATCGAGGCGCTCGATCGTGCGCGAGATCGAGACCGGCTGCAGCAACTCCTGTTGGAAGATCTCCTCGTTCCACTCCTGGCTCGCCGATGCGCGCAGCAGCCGCAGTGAATCCCGCGCATCCACCCAGTCCCCCGAGGCGAGGGCCGCGCGCAACACCCGTGGCACGAAACGGATGAACTCGCGCTGATCCTCATCGTTCGCCTGCGCGTTCAGGCAGGCATTCGCAATCGCGAGCGCGGCGGTCGTCGGCACGACCGCGTGCTCCGCCTCGAACTCTCGGCGCAGGCGGTCGCACTCCTCAGGCGCGAGTGAATCCAACTCGGCGTACGTTGCTTCGACCTCCACAGTCAGATCCCCGAGCGCCCAATCCTCCGAGCGGCCCGTGGCACCGGGCACACCCGATCCCGTTGCTCCGCCCTCGGGGGAGTCCTTGCTGGTGTCGATATCCGGTGCATCGGCCACCTCGGCCATGGGCCATGGCAGCAGTGGGCCGTCCTTCTCATCGCCCGCTGTCTTCGCATCGCCGCTGCCAACATCGCCCTGCGCGGGGATGTAATCGATGTCGATATGGCGCAGGTTGGATTCCCACAGCAGGGTCACAAGGTCGTCGTCATCGAGGTTCTGCCCGCTCACGGCCAGCACACAATCCACCAGAGCATCCACTTCGCGCAGATCGAGGCCCGGATTGAGCGTGATGCCACGGACGCCGTCGCGGTGGAATGCGAACGCCATGTTGTCATCGCGCGAGCGCGCGGGATACAACGACACGGCATCGCAGGTCACATCGTCGGACTCGAAGTGGAACGTGACCGAGCCCTGCTCCTCGACCAGCCGCGAGGCCGCAAGCGCGAGCTCCTCACGGAAGCGGATGACGGTGGGATTGGTCCCGTCATAGAGCCGACACGTCTTGAGCGTGCGCGCGAAATGCGCGATCCACACGCCCGCCGCTTTCACGTGCGCATCGGTTCTCCGGCGCTCGCGCGCCTTCGGATCAGCTTGGGCTGTCCGGGCACTGACGTTCATTTGAGGGATCTCTGTCCTCCGGCGTGGGTCGGACGCATTCCGATGCCTCAGTCATCGGCATCCTGCAGTGTTCACTTGAGGACTGGTCCAAGGCGCAACTCGCTGCGGCATCTGCGCGTAGAGGTATTGCAGGGAGCCGCGGGTCGCGCCCGGAACGGCTCCTACGGCGCTGGTGGTGCGCGGCTTGACCCAGCCCGATCCTGAATCCAAGACTGCGCCTCCCACCCCTCACCCTCTCGATTCCGACCGGAGGTTTCCCCGATGTCCGATCGCCTGGTCCGTCCCCTGCTCGGCGCGCTCCTGTGCGCTGCCGTGCTCGCCTCGCCCGCCCTGGCACTCGAGGAGTGTCGGCTCATGCGCATGCCCGATATCCAGGGCGAACGCATCGCCTTCGTCTACGCCGGCGACCTGTGGACCGTCGCGCGCGCAGGCGGCACCGCGCAGCGGGTCACCACGCATGAGGGGCTCGAACTGTTCCCCAAGTTCTCGCCCGATGGACGCTCGCTCGCCTTCACCGGTGAGTACGACGGCAACACGGACGCGTTCGTGGTCGCCGCCGAGGGCGGCGAACCCAAGCGGCTCACCTTCCACCCCGGTGCGGATCAAGTCGCCGAGTGGTATCCGGACGGCAAGAGCATCCTGTTCCGCACCGGCCGCGCTTCGGCGCCGATGCGCTTCGATCGCTTCTTCAGGATCGGGGCCGAGGGCGGCTTCGAGACCATGTTGCCGCTGCCGACCGCCGGCTACGCCAGTCTCTCGGCCGACGCCAAGCTCATCGCGTTCGTGAGTCCGAGCTACGACCGACGCACGTGGAAGCGCTACAAGGGCGGAAATGCGCCGAACATCTGGGTGTATGACTTCGCCGCGAACAAGAGCGAGTGCATCACGGCGGATTGGGATGGAGCGGATGAGTGGCCGATGTTCCATGGCCGCACCGTGTACTACTGCTCCGATCGCAACGGGAAGAAGCAGAACCTGTGGGCTTACGATCTCGACAAGAAGACGCAGCGACAGGTCACGACTTTCACGGACTACGACGTGAAGTGGCCGAGCGTGGGCAGCGATGCGATCGTGTTCGAGAACGGCGGCTGGCTCTATGTGATGGACCTGCCCTCCGAAAAACTCACGCGCATCTCCGTGCAGGTCCCCGACGACAAGCCCGCCGTGCGCGCCGAACTGGTGAACGTGAGCGACTGGACCGGCGGCATGGACCTCTCGCCCTCGGCCAAGCGCGCGGTCATCGAGGCGCGCGGCGACCTGTTCACCGTACCCGCTGAGAAGGGCGATGTCCGCAATCTCACGAACTCGCCGGCCTCGCGCGAGCGTGACCCAGTGTGGTCGCCCGACGGGAAGTGGGTGGCGTTCCTGTCAGACAAGAGCGGCGAGTATCAGTTGCACGTGATCGGCGCCGACGGCAAGACCGCCGACCGACAGGTGACGAAGGAAGGTCCAGGCTTCCGCTACCAGCCGGTGTGGTCGCCCGACAGTCGCAAGCTCGCATTCTCGGACGGCGCGAACCGACTGCATTGGTGCGACGTCACGACCGGCAAGGTGACGACGATCACGCATGATCCATACGGCGAGATCCACGAGTACGCTTGGTCCGGTGATTCGCATTGGGTCGTGTTCACTCAGCAGACCGCGGCGGGCTTTCGCACGATCCGGCTCTACTCCCCGACCGATGGCAAGGTCACGCAGGCCACGGACGGCCTGACCGACGACTTCAGCCCGGCGTTCGACCACGATGGGCGCTACCTGTACTTCCTGTCGCGCCGCACCTTCACGCCGGAGTTCGGCGGTTTCGAGCTCGCCATGCACTTCAGCGCGACGGACAAGGTCTATGCCATGTCATTGCGCGATTCGATCCTCTCCCCGGTCGCACCCGAGAGCGACGAAGAGGTTGGCGGAGGCGATGACGCCGAAGGCGACAAGGCGGATGCCAAGGCGGAGGCGAAGGACAAAGCCAAAGCGAAGGGCAAGGCGGCCGAGCCGGTCGTGCGCATCGACCTCGCGGGCCTTGGCGGCCGTGTTGCGGAGCTACCGATTCCCGCGGGCCGCTATCTCGGGTTGTCCGCCACGCATGGCAAGCTGGTGTATCTGTCCCTCGCCGACTCTCCCGATGACGAAGGCAACGCCCCGGTGGATCTGCACTTCTTCGATCTCACCGAACGCGAGGACAAGGTCGTGCTCGCCGGAATCGATGCCGGCTATGCCCTGTCCAAGGACGGCGCGAAGGTGCTGTATCGGAAGGACGATCTGTTCGGGATCGCCGATCTGGCCGCGGACAAGAAAGTCGGTGACGGCAAGCTCGACCTCTCCGGCATGACCGCATGGGTCAACCCGCGTGAGGAATGGCTGCAGATGTTCAACGAAGCGTGGCGACTGGAGCGCGACTTCTACTATGACCCTGCGATGGCCGGTCTGGACTGGAACGCGATCGGGGAGCGCTACCGCCAGCTCGTACCGTTCGTCGCGCATCGTGCCGACTTGAACTACCTGATCGGCGAACTGATCGGCGAGCTCTCCACGTCGCATACCTATGTGAGCGGCGGTGCGCTTCCGGAGGTGCCCCGGGTCGGCACGGGTCTGCTCGGCGTGGATTGGAGTCTCGATGCTGCCAAGGGGCTGTACCGTTTCGACCGCATCTATCGCGAGCGCGATTGGAACGGTAAGACGGCCGCACCACTCGGCGAGCCCGGCATCCAAGTGAAAGAAGGCGACTACCTGCTCGAAGTGAACGGCCGGCCTCTGCGTGCGCCGCAGAACGTCTATGCCGCATTCATCGGCACGACCGGCAAGCAGACGACGCTCAAGGTGGGCGCGAGTGCGAGCGATCCCAAAGCACGGATCTACACGGTGAAGCCGATCGCGAGCGAGGCGTCCCTCCGATACGTGGCGTGGGTGCAAGGGAACTACGCCAAGGTGCAGAAGGCGACCGGCGGCCGCATCGCCTACGTGCATGTTCCGAACACGGCGATCGAAGGCATGCAGGAGTTCAGCAAGGGGTATTACCCGCAGGTCGATAAGGACGGCATCATCGTTGACGAGCGCTTCAACGGTGGTGGGTTCATCCCCGACTTCTTCGTGCAGGTGCTGCAGCGCAAGACGTGGAGCTATTGGTCAACCCGCTACGGCGAATCGTTCCGTACGCCGGGTCAGTCGATTGATGGCCCCAAGTGCATTCTCGCGAACGAATACGCCGGTTCCGGCGGCGATGCGTTCCCGTTCTACTTCCGCCAGCAGGGCCTTGGGCCCATCATCGGTAAGCGCACGTGGGGCGGCCTCGTGGGGATCAGTCGCGACTTGCCGCTCGTGGACGGCGGCTCGGTCACCATGCCGGACTTCGGGATCTACAGCACGGACGGCAAGTGGATGATCGAGAACCGCGGTGTGGAACCCGACATGGAAGTGGAGAACACGCCCGAATCCATGATCGACGGCCACGATCTGCAATTGGAGAAGGCGATCCAGTGGTCGCTCGAGCAACTGCAGAAGAATCCGCCCACGCGGCCGAAGCGGCCGGAGTACAAAAAGCAGTAGGCGTTCACGCTCGACTCCGCGGTTCATCACGAAGGCCCCGCTCCGTCATGGAGCGGGGCCTTCATACGAAAAACGGACGGGACGGAGGATTGCCCCTCCGCCCCGCCGTCACACGCCGCGGGGGCCGCACCCGCGGACGCATGAACTCTTACTTGCCGCCGAAGTAGTAGTGGAAGCCGATGTTCGACAGACCGAAGTCCTCGCTGACGAACTCGCTGTACTTGCCGCCGGCCTGATCCGGGTCGACCGACTTGAACACCACACCGTGAGCGGCCTGGACGCTGAAGCGATCGGTGAAGAAGTACTCCACACCGAACGAGCCGCTCACCCAGAACTGCGTGGTCTTGTTGTCCGCGTCAGCCAGCACCGGCGAAGGGCTCGAGGCGTAGCTGAAGCCGGGGCGCACGAAGAACTTGGCCGCGCCGGACTCATGCACGACGAACGGCAGACCGGCATCGACGATGTAGCCCGTCTGCGAATCGCCGCCGTCGGGAGAGGTGATGTTGAAGCCGACGCCGAGATCCGCCGCCACCTTGTCCGTGAACCAGATACGGCCGCCGACCGGCGCTTCGGGACGGAAATAGCCAAGGCCATAGTAGCCAGCCGCCGCGAACGACGGCGCAGCGGTGAGGGCCAATGCGGCAACAGTCACGAGCACGGACACAGATTTACGGAAAGACATCGAAGAACCTCCGGGTTCCTGGGGAGTGGGCTCTGCATGTTCGACGCGGCTGCTTCGCCGCACGCCTGTGAGATGCAGCTGCGAGGCAGGGATTCAGAGGTGTAGAAGGTTCTTCACAGAGAGCTTGCAGGCCTCACCGTGTCCGAATGATTCTGTATAGGGATGTCGAAATCGGGGTCCGCCGAACGACCATTGGATGTCCACCCCGCGTTCCACCCTGATCCGGAGGCTGTCATGAAGTATCTGTGCCTGATCTATGACGACGAGAAACAACTTGCCGCAATGGCCAAGCAGGACTCGGACGGTTTCATGGGCGAGTATTCCGCGTTCACCGAAGGGATCCGCAAGAGTGGCCACTACGTGGCTGGCGAGGCGCTGCAGGGTACGAACTCAGCCACCAGCGTGCGCGTGCGCGGCGGCAAGATCGCGACGACCGACGGCCCGTTCGCCGAGACCAAGGAGCAGTTGGGCGGCTTCTATCTGATCGAAGCGCGCGATCTGAACGACGCGATTGCGATCGCCGCTCGGATCCCCTCGGCGAAGATCGGCACGGTCGAAGTGCGGCCAGTCCTGGACTACAGTCAGGGCATGTAAGGATCATCATGGGGAGCGAGGACGCGGAAGCGGCTGTGCGCGCGGTGGTGGAAGCCGTCTACCGGACGGAGTCCCGCCGCGTCCTCGCCACGTTGATTCGACTGTTGCGTGACTTCGACCTCGCGGAGGAAGCGCTGCACGACGCCTTCCTCGCAGCAGTGGAACGCTGGCCGCAGGGCGGTGTGCCGTCCAATCCGCGCGCGTGGCTGGTCTCGACCGGGCGCTTCAAGGCAATCGACCGCCTGCGACGCCGCGCGCGCTTCGACACATCACTTGGCGAGCTGGCATATCGGCTGGAGAGTGAGCCCTCGCCGACCGACTCCATGGCCGATGCCGCGGTCGAGGACGACCGGTTACGTCTCATCTTCACCTGCTGCCACCCGGCGCTGCGGCCCGAGGGGCGCATCGCACTCACGCTGCGCGAGGTCTGCGGTCTCACGACCGAGGCGATCGCACATGCATTCTTGACCACGCCTACCACGCTGGCGCAACGCATCGTGCGAGCGAAATCGAAGATTCGCGACACGGGCATTCCCTACCAGGTGCCAACGCGGGCTGAGCTTTCGGAGCGGCTCGAAGCCGTGTTGCACACGGTCTACCTCGTGTTCAACGAAGGCTACTTCGCCTCGTCCGGTGCGACCCTCACGCGGTCGGAGCTATCGCTCGAGGCGATCCGGCTTGGACGCCTGCTGCTCGACCTGTTGCCCGAGCCCGAGGTCATGGGACTGCTCGCGCTCATGCTTCTGCATGAATCGCGGCGCGCGACGCGCGTGACCGCGGATGGCGAGCTGGTGCTGCTCGACGAGCAGGACCGCACCCTCTGGGACCGTGAGCGCATCCTGGAAGGGAGCCGGTTGGTGGAGCAGGCGCTCCGATCACGCGCGTTCGGGCCCTATACGCTGCAGGCAGCGATCGCCGCCGTTCACGCCGAAGCCGCGACGCCGCAGGAGACCGATTGGGCCCAGATCGTCGGGCTCTACGAAGTGCTCCAGCGCGCGGATCCTTCGCCCGTCGTGGAGCTGAATCTGGCGGTGGCGTTGGCGATGCGCGACGGCCCGCTCGCGGGGCTCCCCCGCATCGACGCGATTCTCGCGCGCGGAGAACTGCTGGATTACCACATGGCATACTCCGCACGCGCGGATCTGTGCCGGCGGCTTGGACGCAGTGAAGATGCACGGGCGGCGTACGCCCGTGCGCTCGAACTCACCACACTGGGGCCCGAACGCCGCTTCCTCGAACGCCGGCTCGCGGCGCTCGAGTCGTGAGTCCGATCACGATCTCACTTGTCGGGTCCGCCCCACCCATGCGGCAATGAACAGCAGCGCAGTCGCCGCGATGTACACAGCCCAGAGCATGGAGGAACGAGGCGCCGTCACGCCGGTGTAGTCGAACTCCGCCAAGTGGTGCATCGGGCCGATGTACCACAGGAACAGATACAGCACTTCGAAGAACTTACCGCTGCCGGTCCACACGCCGAGCGCGAGTGCGAGTGCCGGTACAGTGAATGCGGCGAGCGCCCAGCCTGCGACCACTGGCGTGTGGCCCGCGAGCGCGAGTCGAAGCATGGCGGTTGAACCGAGCGCGAGCATCAGCAGCGCGCCCGCGATCCATGCCGCCGGCAGCATGCGCAGCACGGGACGAGCGACCGAGAAGAATATTCCCGCCGTGTCGAACTGCTTCTCGCGCGT
>Ga0163144_10009003_pt1 | contig 21507 bp, 17 predicted proteins | sample OliLak19BULKMAT1_FD_123175 | JGI IMG/M metagenome (GOLD analysis project Ga0163144, IMG submission 123175) | Freshwater microbial mat bacterial communities from Lake Vanda, McMurdo Dry Valleys, Antarctica - Oligotrophic Lake LV.19.BULKMAT1 | ecosystem: Environmental > Aquatic > Freshwater >... | reverse complement strand
TCTGGCAGATCGCCGACGAGCACAAGTTCTTCGAGATCCAGGCGGGCTACGCGAAGAACCTGGTCACGGGCTTCTGCCGCATGGGCGGCGAGGTCGTCGGCGTCGTCGCCAACAACCCCGCGCACGTCGCGGGCGCGCTCGACATCAACGCGTCGGACAAGGCCGCGCGCTTCATCCGCTTCCTGAACTGCTTCAACATCCCGATCCTGACGCTCGTGGACGTCCCGGGCTACTGGCCCGGCGTCACCCAGGAGCACGGCGGCATCATCCGCCACGGCGCGAAGATCCTGTTCGCCTACGCCGAGGCGACGGTCCCGAAGGTCACGGTCATCTTGCGCAAAGCCTACGGCGGCGCCTACATCGCGATGAGCTCCAAGCACATGAAGGGGGACTTCAACTTCGCGCTTCCCTGCGCGGAGATCGCGGTCATGGGTCCGGCGGGCGCCGTCGAGATCCTCTACTCGCGCGAGATCGCGGCCTGCAAGACCGACGCGGACAAGGCGGCCTTGCGCGCGAAGCTCTCCGCCGAGTACGCGGCCAAGTTCGCCTCGCCTTACCAGACCGCCTCGACCGGCTCGATCGACGAGGTCATCGAGCCCTCGCTCATGCGCTACAAGATCGTGCGCGCGCTGCGCTTCCTCAAGGACAAGCGCGTGCCCGGGACCCACGAGAATCGAGGCAACATCCCGCTTTAACGCGCAACACTTTCTGTTGCGCGAACTGGGCTCTCCTGCTATACTTCGAGTGAGGGGGGACTATGCCTAAAACAACGAGGAAGGGAGGCAAAAAGTCCGGATTTCATTACCGAAAGAACCTCGTCAAGGTCAAGATCGACTACTTGACTGAGCGCCTGGGCGGCGTCATGAGCGTCGCCGACGCCATTCAGGCGGACAAATCGCGCGTGAGCCGCTGGGCCAAGGGAGCGGCGCCCGATGAGCGCAATTCCGCCGCCATCAACGATTTGGAGTACATCTACCAGCGGCTCGCTTCATTTCTCGGGAATGAATCGGCCGATAAATGGCTCGATTCTCCCAATGCCTTTCTCAAAGGCCGGCGTCCCATTGATGTACTTCAAGAGGGGAAGATGGTGGACGTCTTGGCGGCAGCGAATCAGGAAGAAGCCGGTTCTTTCGCGTAATCGTGGATTTTTTTCGAGTCGCTCCTTGGGATCCCGGGACGGTCGCGTTGTCGACTGCCGCGCTCCTGCCTCCACGAAGGCTGCAGGGCGGCGGCCGGCATGACAACGCGGACCTCTACACCGCGCTGTACTGCTCGACCGATTCGCTCGCATGCGTCAGCGAAGCCCTTCAGAATTTCCGGAAGATCAAAGACAGCGACCTCTTTCGCGGCGGGAATCGTCTCCACCTGTTCAAGTTCAGACTGGATGATGCACGCAAAACTCCGAATGTCGACGATCCCAACGTGTTATTGGAGTTTGCAACTCGGCCTTCAAAGGTGGCGACGCGAGAGCGCCTGATAACGCAGCCGCTCGCGCGCAAGATTTTCGAGCGAGGGAACGACGGGATGCTTTGGTGGTCCACAATAGAATCAGCCTGGATAAATGCGACGCTTTTCTACGAGCAGGCCCGGCCGTTCATGAAAATGATCGGCGCCCCGGTCGCGCTGAAACACGATTCCTCGGAAGTCTTACGAATTCAATATAGGGAATAACCTTTTGCTATACTCCCAACGATGATTAAGGCGCAGATTCTCGTCGTCGAGGACCAGGCCGCCACGGCCGACCTCATCCTCGAGGTGCTCAAGGGCGAGGGCTACGAAGCCCAGACCGTCGATACACTGGCCAAGGCGCGTATCCGGCTCAAGAAGCAGCCGCCCGAGCTGCTGCTCCTCGACCGCAACCTCCCCGACGGCGACGGCGTCGACCTGCTCGCCGAGATCCGCGAGGACGAGAAGCTCTCGACCTTGCCCGTCATCATCCTGACCGCGAAGAAGGAAGTGGCCGACAAGATCGCCGGCCTGCGCGTCGGCGCCGACGATTACGTCGCCAAGCCCTTCAACACCGAGGAGCTCGTCGCGCGCGTCGCCGCGATCCTGCGCCGCGCCGGCAAGGGCGAGGAGCCCAGCACGGTCGAGGCCGGAGGCGTCAAGCTCGACCGCGCCTCGCGCAAGGTCCACATCGCCGACAAGGAAGTCCCGCTGTCCGCGAAGGAGTTCGACCTGCTCTGGTTCCTCGTCTACCGGAAAGGCCGCGTCCTCACGCGAGACTTCCTGCTGCAGCACGTCTGGGGCTACGACTCGGGCATCGACCTCACGACCAAGGTCATCGACGTCACGCTCTCCCACCTGCGCAACAAGATCGGGACGGTCGCCGACAAGATCGTCGCCGTGCGCGGCTTCGGCTACCGCTTCGACGCGTAAGCGCGGTTTCCCATGGCCGACATCAAGTCCGAAGTCTCCCGCCGCCGCACGTTCGCGATCATCTCGCATCCGGACGCGGGAAAGACGACGTTGACGGAAAAATTGCTGCTCTACGGCGGCGCGCTCCAATTGGCGGGATCGGTCACGGCGCGCAAGAACCAGAGTTCCTCTGCGTCCGACTGGATGGAGCTCGAGCGCAAGCGCGGCATCTCGGTGTCGTCCACGGTGCTCCAGTTCGATTATGAAGGCCACCGGATTAATTTGCTCGACACGCCCGGCCATAAAGACTTTTCCGAAGATACTTATCGAGTGCTGACCGCCGTCGACGCGGCCGTCATGGTCATCGACGCCGGCAAGGGCATCGAGCCGCAGACATTAAAATTGTTTGAAGTTTGCCGTTTGCGCGGGATCCCCATTCTGACGTTCATGAACAAGCTCGACCGGGAAACCAAGGACCTTTTAGAGCTTCTCGACGAGCTCGAGAACCAACTCCAGCTCCATCCCTATCCCGTGAATTGGCCCATGGGCGTCGGCCAGCGCTTCCGGGGCGTCTACGACCGCACGACACGTCAAGCGCATATGTTCGAGCGCACCGTCCGCGGCGCCTACAAAGCGCCCGTCGAGGTCGCCGGCATCGACGATCCGGCCGTCAAGGAAGTGCTCGACGCGGACTCTTACCATCACTTCGTCGAGCAGGTGCATCTGCTCGAGGCCGCGGGCGCGGGCTTCGACGCGGCCGACGCCCTGAAGGGGGGCACGACGCCCGTGTACTTCGGCTCCGCGGTGAACAACTTCGGCGTGCAGATGTTGCTCGACGCCCTGATCAAGCACGCGCCCGCGCCCGCGGCCCGCGCCTCGACGGCCGGCCTGATCCAGCCCGACCGGGAGTCCTTCTCCGGCTTCGTGTTCAAGATCCAGGGGAACATGGACCCCAAACACCGCGACCGCGTCGCCTTCGTGCGCGTCGTGTCGGGCAAGTTCACGCGCGACCTGGCCGTCACGCACTCGCGCACGGGCAAGACCCTGAAGATCGCGAACGCCCACAAGATCTTCGGCCGCGACCGCGAGATCATCGAGGAGGCCTACGCCGGCGACGTCATCGGCCTCGTCGGCTACTCCGACTTCGGGATCGGCGACACGCTCACCGAAGACCCGAAGGTGGTCTTCGATGAAATCCCGCGCTTCGCGCCCGAGTGCTTCGCGCGCATCAGCAACCCGAACCCCTCGAAGTACAAGCCGTTCGCGAAGGGCCTCGAGCAGCTGCTGCGCGAGGGCGTCGTGCGCGCGCTCGTGCCGCGCGAGATGGGCGACTCGAAAACGACCTTGCTCGCGGCGGTCGGCCCGCTCCAGTTCGAGGTGGCGCAGTTCCGCCTTCAGTCCGAGTACGGCGTCGACTCCCGCCTGGAGCCCATGCCCTGGACGCTCGCGCGCTGGGTCGGCCCGGCCACGAAGCCCGGCGCCGTGGACGCGGTCGCGCTGCCGATGCAGTCCGCGCGCGTCAAGGACGAGGAAAGCAACGAGATGATCCTCTTCCCGACGCCCTGGTCCCTGCAATATCTCCAGGAGAAGCATCCGGAGATCGAGCTGCTCCGCCTGCCGCCCTCAAAAACCAAATAGGAGCCCCAATAGGGGCCAGGCCCTGCGTATTGCATAACTCGATCGAAAGTTATGCAATACGCAGGGCCTGGCCCCTTAATTATTTGGAGGGGATCGCGGCTTTGAACTTCAGCTGATCGCCCTGCTTCAGGCCGCGGCGAGACGCCTCGCCTGAGGCGAGCTCCAGCACGAACTGGCCCTGGCCGGCCGCGGTCACGATCTTGTCGTCGGGGGTGTCCACCGTGGACTCGCGGAGCTTCTCGTGAATCACAGTGATCTTGTGATCCGGCGAGAGCCAGAGGATGTCGAGCGGGACCAAGGTGTTCTTCATCCAGAAGCTCAGGTACATGTCCTGGGGGAAGACGAAAAGCATGCCGTAGGTGCGAGGCATCTTCGTCACGCACATGAGGCCGATCTCGCGCGTCATCGGCGTGTCCACGATGTCGATCTTGATCGACTTGCCGTCGGGGAAGGTCAAGGTCGTCTTCTTGGCGGCAGGAACCGTCTGCGGCAGGCACTTCGCGGAAGGGGCGGGATCGCCGGCGTGGGCGGCGGGCGTCAACGCGAGCAGCAGCAGCAGGGCTTTCATCGAGTCTTCTCCGGGTCCGGCTGTGATTTGACGAACTGGGAAATCTTTCGGGCCTCGTCGGCCCAGCCGCGCGTGCCCCAAGGGCCGAGGCGGCCCCAGATGAGGCGGGCGATGTCGTGATAGAAGACGCCGCGCGCGGGACCGTCGCCGTAGACGCCCGTGATCGCGACCTTCATGCGGCGGCCGAACTCGGCGGGGCCCGCCTCGTCTTTTTGATGCAGGCCCCAATCGATGATATCGCCGGGCAGGACCTGGACGTCGCCTTGCTTGATGTATTCGTTCCAGCTCTTCATCATCGCGGAGTATTGGGCCTTGTCCGCCTCGTAGAACATGAGCGCGTCGATGTCGACGCCCGCGTCGTTCATCATAACCGGATCCTGACCGTGGTGCCAGCCCTTCTCCCAAGTGAGCGTGAACGCCCACAGCGGCTTATCATTGAGCCGCGTCTTGATCTCGCGGACGATCAGCGCGACGCGGCGGGCGCGCCACCACTCCCAGGCCTCGACGAAATCCTTGTCGCGGCGCATGATCTTCTTGCGCGCGAGCCAGGTCATGCGTTCGTCCCGGTCGAGCTTGCGCCACTCGGGAGGGACCGTGATGCCCGGCATCTCGGCGACGAAGTCGTCCACGAGCTCGTAGCCGCCGAGCGCGTTGCGGATGTAGTCGAGCCCGACCCAGTCGACGTTGGGGTCGTCCGCGAAAGGCTTCAGGAAGGCGGCGACGTCGTCAAGCCGCCGGGCGTCCCGGATCGAGATCGCGCGCGTGGGGACGGGCCGGCCGTCCTTAATCTCGAGGCCGTATTCGTAGCCAGGCACCGGGACCTTCGACATCGTAAGCGAGAACATAGCGTAGACGCCGAACTGCAGGCCGCGCCGCTTGCACTCCTTGGCGACCTCGGGGATGAGCTTCAGGTTCGTCGACAGCCAGACCTCGTCCTTGCCGAGCCCGGGCGTCGAGCCGCCCATCATCCAGAACGCGTCCGCGCCCACGTACTGGGCCCAGTCAAGCAGGCCTCGCCAGTCAGTCATGGTCCCGTCGGGTTTCTTGATCTTCATCGTGGCGAGCGGCATCGCGCTCTCGAGCGAGGCGACAACGTAACCCTTCGGCATGGGCTTGGGGACGCGGCGCGCGATCTTGAAGGGGACGGACTGGAGCCGCTCGACGAGGTCCCGACGGTCGAGCAACGCGGGACGATACTCGCCCGGGGGGGCGTTCCACGGCACGGGCCAGCGCGCGGTCCACAGCCCCGGAGCGGTGCGGCGAGCGGGCATCACGCGTATTCCCGCGATCGTGGTGATCGTTTCCGTGCCTCGCATGACGACGAAGCGGGGGGGCATGGCCTGGAACGAGTCGTCCAGGGAAGCGTCCGCGAACACGAGCGAGAGCTCGACGATGTCGTAGTGCAGGTGCTCGGCCTTGGACGCGGAGAGCTTCAGCGCCCGGCTCTTCGCGCGGATGGTCCAATACGAGAACACGGCCCCGTAAAGCAAGGCGACGGCGGCGAGCAAAATAAGGCCGTGCCGGTGCTTTTTCGCGAGTCGCATGAAGGGAAGATTCTACTTGAAACGTCTGCGTTTCCGGGAATTTTGATATACTCCGAACTCGTTGACCGCTCGACAGGGAGGCGCTAAATGGTGACCGGATTGGTGCTGGTGCGTTTGATGGCGGGCAAGGAGAAGATCGCGCTTTCCCGTATTAAGGAGATCAAAGGCGTGTCGCACGTCACCGCCGTGTTCGGGCGCTGGGACCTCGTCCTCGACATCGAGACCGAAGACGTCGGGACCCTCTCCAACGTCGTCGTGCGCGACATTCGCGCCACTCCCGGAGTGCTCTCCACCGAGAGCCTCGTCACGACGTCCATCTAGTGAGCGAACCCGTCCTCTCCGTCCGCGGCCTGCGGACTCACTTCATCACGAGGGAGCGGACCGTCAAGGCGGTCGATGGGATCAGCTACGACCTCCATCCTGGGAAGACGCTCGCGGTCGTCGGCGAGTCGGGCTCGGGCAAGAGCGTCCACGCGCTGAGCATTCTCCGCCTCCTTCCCGAGCCGCCCGCGAAGGTGGTCGGGGGGGAAATCCTGTTCAACGGGAAGGATCTGCTGAAGCTGGACCCGGAAGGCATCCGCGAGATCCGCGGCAACCGCATCGCGATGATCTTCCAGGAGCCGATGACCAGCTTAAACCCCGTCATCCGCGTCGGCGAGCAGATCGCGGAGGCCGTCGTCCTGCACCAGGGCGTCTCCCAGGAAAAGGCGTGGGCCAAGGCCGTCGATCTCCTCAAAAAGGTCGGCATCCCGCATCCCGAGGAGCGCGTCAACGATTTCCCGCACCAGTTCTCCGGCGGGATGCGCCAGCGCGCGATGATCGCGATCGCGCTCTCCTGCGAGCCGAACGTGCTCATCGCCGACGAGCCCACGACCGCGCTCGACGTCACGATCCAGGCCCAAATCCTGGAGCTCATGAAGGACCTCCAGCGCGAGTACAACATGGCGATCGTGCTCATCACGCACAACATCGGCGTGGTCGCCGAGATGGCCGACGACGTCGTGGTCATGTACGCCGGCCGCGCGGTCGAGCATGCTTCCGTCAACGAGCTCTTCAAGAGCCCGAAGCACCCGTACACGAAGGGCCTGCTCGGGTCCGTCCCATCGATCTACGAGCGCAAGGAGCGCCTGGAGGCGATCTCCGGCCAGCCGCCGGACCTCAGCGGTGGCTTCGTCGGCTGCCCCTTCGCGCCGCGCTGCCCGAGCGTCATGGAGCGCTGCCGCACGGACGATCCACCCCAGTTCCACCTCGAGGGCGGGCGCATGTCCAACTGCTGGCTCGTCGAGGGCGAGGCCAAGACGACCACCCATCGCAACGCCGAGTCCGGCTCCGCCCGATGACCGCCCCGATCCTCCAGGTCAAGGACCTCAAGAAGCACTTCGACGCGCGCGCCGGCCTCTTCGGCGAGAAGACCTCCGTGAAGGCGGTCGACGGCGTGTCCTTCGACGTAATGCCCCAGGAAAGCTTCGCCGTCGTGGGCGAGTCCGGCTGCGGCAAGACGACGCTCGGCAAGCTCGTGCTGGCGCTCGAGAAGCCCACCTCGGGCTCGGTACTCTTCAACGGCGACGACGTCTCCAAGATGAAAGGGCCCGCGCTCAAGAAGATGCGCTCCCAGATGCAGGTCATCTTCCAGGATCCCTACTCGAGCCTGAACCCGCGCATGACGGTCGAAGACATCATCACCGAGCCTTGGGTGATCCACGACATGCACAAGAACCCGGCCGACCGCGCCCGCGTGCTCGACAAGCTGCTCACCGACTGCGGCATCGCCAAGAGCTACCTGCCCCGCCACCCGCACGAGTTTTCCGGGGGCCAGCGCCAGCGCGTCGGCATCGCGCGCGCTCTCGCGCTCGATCCCAAGCTGGTCGTCGCCGACGAGCCCGTGTCCGCGCTCGACGTCTCGATCCAGGCGCAGATCCTCAATCTTCTCAAAGACCTGCAGACAGAGAGAAAGCTCGCGTACCTGTTCATCTCGCACGACTTCTCCGTGGTACGGCATCTGTGCACGCGAATCGCGGTGATGTACCTCGGCCGCGTCGTCGAGACCGCGGACTCGGAGACTCTCTTCAACGACCCTCAGCACCCATACACCGAAGCGTTGTTGTCCGCGGTTCCGGTCCCCGATCCGTCCATCGAAAAAAGGCGCAAGCGCATATTACTCACGGGCGACGTCCCGTCCCCGCTGAAGCCGCCGTCCGGCTGCCATTTCCATCCGCGCTGCCGCTACATGCGCGACTCGTGCAAGGTCAACGATCAGCCGCTCCTCGAGGCCAAGCCCGCGCACCGGGCCGCCTGCGAGGTCCTGCCGTTCAAGCAAAAGCCGAGCGCCGCGGCGCTCATCGCCCTCTAGGAGATACGCCCCATGTCCACTACGCACGCGAAGGAAGCGCACAAGCCCTACGTCGCGGACAAGACCATCATGCACGAGTTCACCTGGTCCGCGGTCATCGTGGGCGCGCTGCTCGGCATCGTCTTCGGCGCCTCCTCCCTTTACCTGGTGCTCAAGGTCGGCATGACCGTCTCCGCGTCGATTCCGATCGCGGTGCTGTCCATCACCTTGTTCCGCCTGTTCTCCAAGCTCACGGGCGCGCGCAACACGACCATCCTCGAGAACAACATCGTACAGACCGTCGGCTCCGCCGGCGAGTCCATCGCGTTCGGCGTCGGCGTCACGATGCCGGCCTTGATGATCCTGGGATATGAGATGGACGCGGCGCGCGTGCTCATCGTCTCGTCCTTGGGCGGCCTGCTGGGCGTGCTCATGATGATTCCGCTGCGGCGCGCGTTCATCGTCAAGCAGCACGGCGTCCTGCCCTACCCCGAGGGCACGGCCTGCGCCGACGTCCTCATCGTCGGCGAGAAGGGCGGCTCCTCCGCGGCGACCGTGTTCACGGGCTTCGGCATCGCGGCCGCCTACAAGGTCCTCATGAGCGGCTTCAAGCTGTGGAACGGCGAGCCCGAGCGCCACATCCCGTTCTTCAAGGGCGCGGCGATCAGCGGCGAGGTCTCGCCCGAGCTCGTCGGCGTCGGCTACATCATCGGCACGAAGATCTCCTGCGTCATGGTCGCCGGCGGCGTGCTGGCCTCCTGGGTGCTGATCCCGGCCATCAAGCTGTTCGGCGACGGCCTCACCCAGCCGCTGTTCCCGGCCACCAAGCTCATCTCGCAGATGTCTCCGGGCGAGATCTGGAAATCCTACATCCTCTACATCGGCGCGGGCGCCGTCGCGGCGGGCGGCATCATCTCCCTGTTCCAGGCGATGCCCACGATCTACTCCGCGCTGAAGTCCGGCCTCAACGACATCATCAAAGGCGGCGTGAACAAGGCGACGGGCCCCAAGCTGCGCACCGACGACGACCTGCCGAACTCGGTCGTCGTGATCGGCTCGCTCCTTCTGGTGCTCGCGATCGCGGCCGCGCCCGGATTGGGCCTCGGCTTCGGCGTGAAGGGCATCCTCGGCGCGATCCTCATCGTGCTGTTCGGCTTCCTGTTCGTGACCGTGTCCTCGCGCTTGACCGGCGAAATCGGCTCGTCCTCGAACCCGATCTCCGGCATGACCGTGGCGACGCTCCTTCTCACCTGCCTGATCTTCGTCCTCCTCAACCAATTCGACCCGACCGGCGGCTGGGTGGGCAAGGGCGCGCGCCTGACCGCGCTCTCGATCGCGGCGATCGTCTGCATCGCGGCCTCCAACGGCGGCACGACATCACAAGACCTCAAAACAGGCTACTTAGTCGGCGCCACGCCGCGCTACCAGCAGATCGGCCTCCTCGTCGGCGCGCTGAGCTCCGCCCTCGTCATCGGCCTGATCCTGCTCCTCCTCAACAGCGCGAGCACGACCTACGCCAGGCGCGACCTGCCCGCGATCACCGCTCCCGTCGCCGAGCTCACCGTCAGCGAGGGCCTCACGGGCTCCGACGCGAAGATCGATCCCGCGACCTATAAGGTCTGGCATGTCGGCGAGGGGGAAGTCGCCAACCTGCCGCAGGGCAAGTACCTCGTCGACGACAAGGGCGCCATCAAGTATCTCGTGGACCCCGGCATCAACGGCGTCGAGACCACGCGCCTCGACGGCACGACCGTGTTCAAGTACAACGCGCCCAAGGCGCGCCTGATGTCGCTCATCATCGACGGCATCCTGACCAACAAGCTCCCGTGGGGGCTCGTCCTGCTCGGCGTCGGCATCGCGCTCGTGCTCGAGCTGTGCCGGGTCCCGTCTTTGCCGTTCGCGGTCGGCGTCTACCTGCCGCTCGCGTCCTCCACGCCGATCTTCGTCGGCGGCGTGCTGCGCTGGGTCGCCGACAGCTGGACGAAGAAGACCGAGGGCGAGGGGGACATGAGCCCCGGCGTCCTGTTCTCCTCGGGCTACATCGCGGGCGGCGCCATCGCGGGCATCATCATCGCGATGCTGAGCCTGAGCCCGTCGCTGTCCGCGTCGATGGACATGAGCGAGCGCTTCTCCGCGCTGGCGAAGTCCGACCTGACGTCGGTCGCGGCCTTCGGGATCATCTCCGCGCTGCTGCTGCTGGTGGGCGGGGAGAAGTGGCTGGCGGAGAAGAAAAAGCGGGCCTAGCTATCGAGCCGGAAATAAAGTTATCCCCAATTTTCCACCGGTGGAAAATTGGGGATAACTCTCTCTAATTCCCAACTTAAATTGACTAGAATACGGCGGTGATGAGACTCGCGCTGGCCGTGCTGTTGACCCTGTCCTGCGGCGTCAACGCCCGCGCCTCCGCCGACCCCACGGTCCTCGACTACGCCCTCGCGGCCGACGTCGACACCCTCGATCCGCACTGGGGCTACGACGCCGTCTCGCTGTTCGTCGTCGACCAGGTCTACGAGACCTTGATCGACTTCAAGGGCGAGTCGATCGAGAACTTCGAGCCGCGCGTCGCGGCCGTCGTCCCGTCGCTCGCGAACGGATTCCTGTCGAAGGACGGCCTCACCTACGCGTTCCCGCTTCAGAGCGGCGTGAAATTTCACGACGGCAGCCCGATGAAGCCGGAGGACGTGAAGTACTCGCTGATGCGCTTCCTGCTGCTCGACCGGGACGGCGGCCCGTCGAATTTACTCTTGTGGGGTCTGCTCGGCGTGCGAAGCACCGACGACCTGCCGCCCGACGAGATCTACGCGCTGGCCGACAAGGCCGTCTCCATCGAGGGCGGGGCCCTCGTGCTTCGCCTGCAGCGTCCCTTCGCGCCGCTGCTCGGCATCCTGGCCAACTTCGCGCACATCGTGTCCCACAAGTCCGTCGTCGCCAACGGCGGCTGGGACGGGCGCAAGGAGAGCTGGCTCAAGCACCGCAACCCCGCCAAGGAAAGCTCCGCGCTGTACGCGCGCATGAACGGGACCGGTCCCTTCCGCCTCGAGTCCTGGGACCGGGCCTCGAAGAGGATCGTCCTCACGCGCAACGAGACGTATTGGCGCAAGCCCGCCGCCCTCGCGCGCGTCAACCTGAGCATGATCGGCGACTCGCTCGAGCGCAGACGTCGGCTCGCGGCGGGGGAGATCGACGTCGCGTTCGTCGAGCGCCGCTACCTCGACCAGTTCGAGGGCCTGCCCGGCGTGGTCGTGACCGACGGGTTGCCCGCCCTCGAGACGCAGAATACGGTGCTTTTTAATTTGAAGCCGATGGAGAAGGACAACCCCTGGCTCGGGAGCGGAAAGCTCGGCGACGGCGTGCCCGCGAACTTCTTCGCGGACGCCGACACGCGCAAGGGCTTCGCGTTCTCGTTCAACTACGACGCGTTCATCACGGAGGGCTACCGCAGCAAGGCCATCCAGGCCCACGGCCCGATCCCCGCGGTGCTGTTCGGCTACAACCCCAAGCAGAAGCCCTGGCCGTTCTCGCCCTATCAGGCGGAGAACGCCTTCAAGCGCGCGCGCAACGGCGAGATCTGGAAGGAGGGCTTCTCGCTGTCGATCGCCTACACCGAGGGGAACGCGGAGCGCCGCATCGCCTGCCGCCTGCTGAAGGAGGGCGTCGAGAAGCTCAACGCCAAATTCCACGTCGACTGCCGCGCCCTGCCGGAGTCGAGGCTGCTCGACGAAATGCGCGCGCGCCGCCTGCCCGCGTTCATCTACCGCTGGATCATGGACTATCCGGATCCGCATAACGCGGTGGAGCCGTTCCTGCACTCGCGCGGCTACTTCGCGTCCGCGCTCGGCTTTTCGAGCCCGCGCGCCGACGCCATGATCGACCAGGCCGCCGCCGAGATCGACCCGGCCAAGCGCAAGGCGCTGTACTTCGAGGCCCAGGCGCTCGCGATCTTCGACGCGCCCGCGATCTTCACGGCGGACAGCTACAACATCGTCGTAAAGCGCGCGAAGGTGCAAGGCTGGCTTTACCATCCGATCCAACCCTACGGAACGCTGTACGAGGTCACGAAGATCCCATGAGACATCTCCTGCTCGCCGCGCTGCTCGCCGTTCCCGCGTCCGCCCAAATGAAGAACCCGGACACGTACCTGCACGCGACCATCGGCGACCCCGACAGCTTCGACCCGGCGTGGGCCTACGACACGGCCAGCCACAACATCATTTCCAACATCTACGAGTACCTCGTCACGTACAAAGGCAGCGGGCTGTCGATGAAGGACCTCGAGCCGCAGCTCGCGACGAAGGTGCCCACGAAGGCGAACGGGCTGGTGTCCGCCGACGGCCTGACCTATCGCTTTCCGATCCGGACGGGCGTGAAGTTCCACGACGGCTCGGTCATGACCCCCGAGGACGCGCGCTACTCGATCCTGCGCTTCCTGCTCGTGGACCGCGACGGCGGACCTTCCTCGCTGCTGCTCGATCCGATCCTGGCCGTGAACACCACGCGCAAGGACGGCAAGCTCGACCCGGCGATCGTGGACCGCGCGTTCAAGGCGGTCACGGTGGAGAAGGGCGACCTCGTGATCAAGCTCGCCAAGCCCTTCGCGCCTTTCATGTCGGTCCTGGCGGGCTTCGGGGCGATCATCTCCAAGGATTTCTGCGCGAAGCAGGGGCAGTGGGACGGAGAGGCCGCGACCGTCGAGAAGTTCAACAATCCCCAGCGCGCGGGAATGATCCCCAACGACAAGGCGAACGGGACCGGCGCCTTCAAGCTCGACCGCTTCGACCTCGCGAACAAGCAGACGGTCCTCTTCCGGCACGACGGCTACTGGCGCGGGCCGGCGAAGCTCGCGCGCGTCATCATCAAGGCCATCGCCGACTTCAACACGCGCAAGCTCATGCTCCAGGCCGGCGACGCGGACTCGATCTACGGATTGCAGATGTATCATCCGCAGATCTCGGGCGTGCCGGGGACGGAGGTCAAGGAGCTTCAGAATCTCGAGCGCACGACGATCGTGATGTTCACGTTCAAGATGAACGCGTCTGGCAACCAGAACATCGGCTCGGGTAAGCTCGACGGCAACGGCGTGCCCGCGGACTTCTTCTCCGACAAGGAGACGCGCCTGGCGTTCGCGTACTGCCTGGACCCCGTGAGCTACATCAAGGACATTCTGCGCGGCAAGGGCAAGCGGACGGCGGGCGTCATCCCGTCGAGCCTGCCGGGCGGCTCTGATCCGGCGCCGAAGTTCTCCCTGGATCCGAAGAAGGCCGAGGAGCATTTCCGCAAGGCGTGGGGGGGCAAGGTCTGGGAGAACGGCTTCAAGCTGACGATCGTCTCCAACGCGGGGTCCATGCAGTCGCAGGCGGTCATGCAGATGCTCAAGCGAAACGTCGAGGCGTTGAACCCGAAGTTCAAGGTGGACCTGCGCGCGATCCAGTGGTCGTCCTACCTCGAGCAGACGCAGGCCAACAAGCTCCCGCTGTTCGTCGGCGCCTGGCAGGCGGACTATCCGGACGCGCACAACTTCGCGTTCCCGCTCGCCCACTCCGCGGGCTACTTCCCGGGCAAGCAGGGCTACGCGAACCCCAAGGTGGACGCGCTCATCGACGAGGCTTCGCGCACTCTGGATGAGGCCGCGCGCGCGAAGCTCTACAAGAAGATGCAGGCGCTTCTCGATGAGGACCTGCCGCACGTGATCATGTCGGAAGGGCCGCGCCTGCGCGTGCAGCGGAACTGGGTCAAGGGCTTCACGTACCGGCCGACGTTCCCCGACATGCCTCAGGGCGCGTACTATTACGATCTGTCGAAGGTCGCCCGATGAGAGCAGCCCTCGTCGCGGCGCTCTTATCGGGGTCCGTCCCGGCTCCGGCGCTCGCCGCTTCGAGCGTCAGCAACCCCGACACCTACACCTACCTGACGATTTCGGACGCGGACAGCCTCGATCCGGGCTACTCCTACGATACGAACAGCCACATGATCGTGATGAACATCTACGAGACTCTTTTCCAATTCGACGGGGCCTCGACCGAGGAGCTGCTCCCGCTGTCCGCGTCGCAGGTGCCGACGCGGGAGAACGGGCTGATCTCTACCGACGGGCGTACCTACACGATCCCCATCCGCGCCGGCGTGAAGTTCCACGACGGCACGCCGATGACGGTCGAGGACGTGCGCTGGTCCGTGCTGCGCTTCCTGCTCATGGACCGCGCGGCCGGCCCGTCCGCGCTGCTGCTGGAGCCCCTGCTCGGCTATCCTTCGACGCGCGACGAGGCCGGCAAGATCCTGCCCGGCGTGTGGGAGGACGCGAACCGCGCGGTCACCGCGCAGGGCGACAAGCTGATCCTGCGGCTGCCTCGCCCGTACTCGCCGCTGCTGTCGATCCTGGCCTCGTGGGCGCCCGTCGTGTCCAAGAGCTGGGCCGTCAAGAACGGCGATTGGGACGGCGCCGAGGAGACGTGGCGGAAATTCAACAACCCGAACAAGGAGTCCTCTCCCTTGTTCGAGCGCGCCAACGGGACGGGCCCGTTCAAGCTCGAGCGCTGGGACCGAGCGACGAAGGAGTTCGTCCTCACGCGCAACGACAAGTATTGGCGGACCCCGGCGAAGCTCAAGAACGTAGTCGTCAAGGGCGTGACGGAGTTCGGCACGCGCAAGCTCATGCTGAAGGCCGGCGACGCGGACGCGATCTTCGCGGACCGCCCCTTGCTGACCCAGCTTCAGGGGCTTCCGGGCGTGAGGATCATCGACGACCTGCCCACGATCGACATGGACCCCGTGGTGTTCTTCACCTACAAGATAAACGAGGTCGGCAACACGTTCCTCGGAAGCGGCAAGCTCGACGGCGCCGGCATCCCTCCCGACTTCTTTTCCGACAAGGACGTGCGCAAGGCCTTCGCCTATTCGTTCGACTACAAGGGCTTCATCAACGACGTGATGCGCGGCAAAGGCACGCAGGCCACGGGCGCCATCCCGAAGAGCCTGCCGGGCCACAACGCGGGCGGCCGCAAGCACCAGCTCGACAAGAAGAAGGCCGAGGAGCACTTTCGCAAGGCGTTCGACGGCAAGCTCTGGGAGACGGGCTTCAAGTTCACCTTGGCCTACAACTCGGGGAACCTGCCGCGCCAGACCGTCTGCCAGATCCTGAAGCGCAACATCGAGGCGCTCAATCCCAAGTTCAAAATCGACGCGCGCCCCGTCGATTGGCCGGCGTTCCTGGACAATTACAAGGCGGCCAAGATGCCGCTCTTCGTCATGGGCTGGAACGCGGATTACCCCGACCCGCACAACTTCGCCTTCACGTTCCTGCACTCGAAGGGGGACTACCCGCAGACCCAGAAGTTCAAGAATCCGGAGTTCGACCGCCTCGTCGAGGAGGGCAACGCCGAGACCGACCTCGCGAAGCGCAAGACGATCTACGCGAAGCTGCAGGCCCTCGCGTTCGAGGAGGCGCCGCAGCTGTACCTCGTCGACGCCTCGCGCTACCGCACGCAGCGGACGTGGGTGAAGGGCTGGTACCACAATCCCATCATGCCCGATGCGCCCTACGGCGGGTACTTCTACCCGCTCTCCAAAAATTAAATGCTCAAGTTCATCCTGAGACGGCTGGCGTTCCTTCCGCTGGTGATGTTCGGCGTCACGTTTCTGCTGTTCTTCTGCCTGCAGTTCCTCTCGGCCGAGATGCGCGCGTCGCTCTATATCAAGGACCCGCGGCAGCTCTCTCAGCTCGAGGCGGTGATCGAGAAATATCACCTGCGGGCGCCGCTGCTGCTGCCGTTCAAGTTCACGGGGACGGTTTGGCCTCTAGACGTCGATTTCGTGTGGGTCGGGCACACGCAGTACTGGACGTGGCTCGGCCAGGTGCTGCGCGGCGACCTCGGCTATTCGGAGACCGCGAAGATGCCCGTCTCCGAAGCCATCTTCGCGTTCTTTCCGGCGACATTCGAGCTCACCTTGCTCGCGTTCATCCCGATCCTGGCCATAGGCGTGTTCTTCGGCGTGCTGTCCGCCGTCTACCGCGACCGCTTCATCGATCACGCGACCCGGTTCGTCGCGATCACGGGCTACTCCCTGCCGAGCTTCGTGCTCGGCCTCGTGCTGCTGATGGTGTTTTACGGCCGCCTTCACATGTTCGCGCCCGGGCGCTACACGTTCGTGACGGACCAGCTCGTGCACTCGCCCGAGTTCCGCCATTTCACGGGCCTGCTCACGCTCGACTGCGCGCTCAACGGCCAGTGGGAGGCCCTGCGCGACGCGCTCAGCCACATGGTCCTCCCGGCGACGACCTTGATCTACATCTCCGTGGCCCTGCTGCTGCGCATCACGCGGTCCTCGATGCTCGAGGAGCTCTCGAAGGACTACGTGCGCACCGCGCGCGCCAAAGGCCTGCCGGAGAGCGTCGTCATCCGCAAGCACGCCCTCGCCAACGCGCTGATCCCCGTCGTGACGCTCTCGAGCCTGCTGTTCATCGGGCTGCTGGGGGGCGTCGTGATCACGGAGACCGTGTTCGATTTCCCGGGCATCGGGCGCTGGGGCGTGCAGGCGGCGCAGCAGCTGGACATTCCCGGCGTGTTGGGCTCGACGTTGCTCGCCGCGTTCCTGTTCGTGATGGCCAACCTCGTCTCGGACCTGCTGTACGCGATCGTCGATCCTCGCATCCGGGTGGGGGGCTCATGAAGGCGAAGCTGGAGGCGGCCTGGAAGACGCTCAAGCGCCGGCCGATGTCCCTGCTGGGCGTCGGTCTGATCGGCTTTTTCCTGGCGGTCGCGGCGCTCGCCCCGGTGCTGGCCCCGCCCGAGGCGGGCTCGCGCGACTCGTACATGATCCCGCAGACGGGCTACAGCCCCGATCCCGTCCGGCCGTCGAAGGAGCACTGGTTCGGCACCACGGAGCAGCAGTACGATCTGTTCTACGGCATGGTCTGGGGCTCACGCACGGCGTTCACGGTCGCGCTCAAGGTCGTCGGCTTCTCGGTGATCGTCGGGGTGCTTCTCGGCGGCGCGGCGGGCTTCCACGGAGGGTGGATCGACGAGGGGCTCATGCGCTTCACGGACGTCGTGCTCGCCTTCCCCGATCTGGTGCTCGCCGTCGTGATCGTCGCGATCATGGGCCCGAGCCTCGACCATGTCATGTACTCGGTGATGGCCGTGTCCTGGCCGTCGTACGCCCGGCTGGTGCGCGGGGACGTGATGTCGGTGAAGGAGCGGGACTTCGTGGCCGCGGCTCGAGCGCTCGGCGCCTCCGACGTCCGCATCCTGTTCCGCCACATCATCCCGAACGCCATCTACCCTGTGCTGGTCGTCGCGTCGCTCTCGATGGGGCGCATCGTCATCACGGCGGCGGCCCTGTCCTTCCTCGGGCTGGGCGCGCCCCTCGGCTACGCGGACTGGGGGCAGCTGATCTCGCTCTCGCGGAACTGGATCCTCGGCACGACGGATAATCCTTTCGCTTACTGGCATACCGTCTTCATCCCGGGCATTACGATCTTCATGTTCGTGCTGGGCTGGAACCTGCTTGGCGACGCCGTCCGCGACATCCTAGACCCCCGTCAAAAATAAAAAAATATGTCCACCCTGAACGCTCTACTCGACCGGTCCGCGCAGGAAGGCGGAGGAAAGACCGCGCTCATCTTCGGCGACCGTGAGATCAGCTTTCACGGCGTGCGCCAGCAAGTATTAGAGATCGCGGAAGGCCTTCGCCGCTCCGGCATCGTCAAGGGCGACCGCGTCGCGATCGTCCACCGCAACGCCCCCGAGTTCGTGATCGCCTACTTCGCGATCAACCGCCTGGGGGCGATCGCCGTGCCGATCAACTTCATGGTGTCGAAGGCCGACGAGCTCGCGTACATGCTCGGCGACTGCGGCGCGAAAGGCGTCTTCACGCAGAACGACTTCCTGCCGGGCCTCTCCGCTGCCGCGGCCAAATGCCCCGAGCTGCGCGCGCTTTGGGTCACGGACCTCACGGCGCCGCCGTCGTCCTTGATCCGTCCGTTCTCGGACCTGCGCGCGGCCGCGTTCGCCGACGCCGGGGTCGACGCGGCGCTCGAGGCCGACGTCGCCGCCATCCTGTACACGTCGGGCACGACGGGCTTCCCGAAGGGCGTGATGCTCACGCATCGCAACCTCGTGACGAACGCCGAGTCCGCGCTTCGCCGCATGTCCCTCGACCGCTCCGACGTCACGCTGTGCATCCTGCCGATGTTCCACAGCTTCGCCTGGACCGGCATCGTGCTGACGTCGTTGCGCCTGACCTTGACCTGCGTCGTGTTCGCCGCGATCGCGCCGGCCAAACCCTGGCTCAAGGCGATGGGGCGCCGTGGCGTCAGCCTTTTCGCGGCGGTGCCGCAGGTGTACGCCGCGCTCGCCCGCGAGGCCAAGGACTGGAAGGTGCGCGCGTACCTCCGTTACTGGGCGTTCCGGCGCGTCAAGATTCCGGTCTCCGGCGCGGCGCCGCTGTCGGTCGCCGTGGCCGACGCGTTCCGGGACGCCGTCGGGGTGCCGATCGTCGAAGGGTGGGGCCTCACCGAGACGAGCCCCGTCGCCACGATCGCCTCGCCCAACGCCACCCGCTCCGGCTCGGTCGGCCCGACGATCGACGGGGTGCGCGTGAAGATCGTAGATGATCTTGAGAAGGAGGTTCCGCAAGGAACCGAGGGGGAGGTCGTGGTGCAGGGCGACTGCGTCATGAAGGGTTATTGGAACAAGCCCGAGGCGACGCGCGAAACCTTCACCGCGGACGGCTGGCTCAAGACCGGCGACATCGGCGTCCTGGACGCCGACGGCTACCTCTCGATCCGCGACCGCAAAAAGGACATGATCATCGTCAAAGGCCTCAAGGTGTTCTCCGCCCAGGTCGAGGCCGTCATCGCCGAGAACCCCGCCGTCGAGGAAAGCGCGATCATCGGCATCCCCGACGAGGTCGGCGACGAGATCATCAAGGCCTTCGTCGTGCTCAAGAAAGGCTGCGCGCTCGAGAAGACCGCGCTGCTGCAGTTCTTCAAGGAGCGCCTCGACGCGTACAAGCGCCCGCGCGACGTCGAGATCGTCGACGCGCTTCCCAAGAACGCGCTGCAGAAGGTGCTCAAGCGCGAGCTTCGCGACCGCGAGATGAAGAAGCGCGCGGCTCCGCCCGCCGCGAAGGCCTGATGACGCCACGGCGCGTGCACCTGGGCGCCGAGGCTCGCGCGCTGCTCGCGCGGGTTTTCGCGGCCGCGCGCCAGCCCGTGTGGCTCGTCGGAGGTTCGATCCGGGACGCGGCGCTCGGCAGGCCTTACGCCGACCTCGACCTCGCCTGTGCGGACTCTCGCGCGCTCGCGGCGCGGCTCGCGCGCGAGTTCAAGGGCACGCTCGTCACGCTCGATGAGGCGAACGCGGTCTACCGGCTGGTCCTGGCGCCCGCGCGCGGCAAGGCCATCAAGCAGATCGACATCGCCGGGCTCCAGGGCAAGTCCATCGTCGAGGACTTAGCGAGGCGGGACTTCACGATCAACGCGATCGCCCTCGAGCTGCGCAAGGACCTCCCCGCGTCCCTCCCGGCGTCGGCGCTCCTTGATCCGCGAAGCGGGTTGTCGGACCTCGCCGCGGGGGTCGTGCGCGCGGAGATCGAACGCAACCTCACGGAGGACCCGCTTCGGCTGCTGCGCGCCTTCCGCATCGCGGCCCAGCTCGGCCTGGCCGTCGACCCGAAGACGCTGCGCGCGATCAAGCGGCTTTGCCGCCTCATCTCGGAGCCCGCTCCCGAGCGCGTCGCCGCCGAGCTCATGATGCTCCTGGCCGCGCCGGGCGCGTCGGCGTGGCTCTCGCGCATGGATGAGTGCGGCCTGCTGACCGCCGTGTTCCCCGAGCTCGAGCCGTCGCGCCGGTGCGCGGAGGACTACTACGGGCCCGGCGGCGTCCTCAAGCACACGCTCGACGTCTGCGCCCGCGTGGATTTCCTGCTGACGAACCTCCGCGGCGTCTACCCCTTGATCGCCGGCGACCTCGAAAAGCACTTCGCCGAGCGCGGCGGCCCGGCGTTCCGGGCGCTGCTGCTCCTGTCCGCGCTGCTGCACGACGTCTCGAAGCCCGAGACGGCCAAGCGAATCGGAGGCCGGCTGCGCTTCTTCGAGCACGATGCGAAAGGCGCCGTCGCGACCGAGAAGATCCTTCGCCGCCTTCGCCTGTCGCGAGACCAGATCGGCACCGCGTCGGCGATCGTGCGCCAGCATCTGCGCCCCGGGCACCTCGCGAGCGGCGGCCCGCTGACCGAGCGAGCGGCCTACCGGTTCTTCCGCGACCTCGGCCCGGACGCCCCCGGCCTGCTGATCGTGTGCTGGGGGGACCACTCGAGCTACATGCCCGAAGCGCGCCTCAAGCGCCTGCTCAAAACGGCGACCGCAGACCCCAAGCGCTCCGACCTCTCCCGCCTCAAGCCCGAGGACGCCCGCAAGACCGTCAAGCACCTGCAGCTCGTCTCGGCTCTCCTGCGGCGCTGGCGCGACCTGTCGCGCGCGCCGGCGCCGGAACGGTTGCTCGACGGCCGCGACGTCATGAAGGCCCTCAAGATTCCCCCGGGCCCCCGCATCGGCGAGCTGCTGGAGCGCGTGCGCGAGGCGCAGGCCGAGGGGGAAGTCAAAGATCGCGACGGAGCGCTGGCGCTGATCGCCCGCCTGAAATGATTGCGTAACAGCCGGAAGCTAGCCTCTCCTAATAGGATGGCGCGAAACTCGCTAACCGCTCGGTTTCCTTTCCTCACGTCCGCCATCGCGGTGGCCGCCGCTTTGCTCCTGCCCGCGGCGGCGCGCGCGACCGCCCCGAGCATCACGCCGAAGGTGCTCCAATGCGACGGCAGCTTCGCGGCGGGCACGGTCACGAGCCATCCGACGCCGACCGTCCTGGCCGAATTGCTGAGCACCAATCCGGGCCTCAAGATCGGCCAGCGGCGGCTCAGCGTCCTGCCGTCGAGCACGCTCGCGCTGTGGCGGTTCGACGCATCGTACGTCGTTACCGTCTCCAGCGATTACACGGTCGGCTGCCCGACGACCTGCTGCAAGACCTGGTACTACAAATACGACGATCCGAACCTGTCGGCCGACCTCGACACGGGAC
>Ga0163144_10009002_pt1 | contig 21508 bp, 11 predicted proteins | sample OliLak19BULKMAT1_FD_123175 | JGI IMG/M metagenome (GOLD analysis project Ga0163144, IMG submission 123175) | Freshwater microbial mat bacterial communities from Lake Vanda, McMurdo Dry Valleys, Antarctica - Oligotrophic Lake LV.19.BULKMAT1 | ecosystem: Environmental > Aquatic > Freshwater >... | reverse complement strand
GTCCCTGCTCACGCTTATGAAGTCTCAGGCTTTTGTCGGCGGGGCGTGGGTCGCGGCGAAGTCGGGCGCGACGTTCCCCGTTGTCGACAAGGCCTCGGGCGAGATCATCGCGCGGGTACCCAACATGGCCGCAGACGATGCGCGGGCCGCCGTGGCAGCTGCCGAAGCCGCATTCAAGCCGTGGTCGAAGACGCTGGCCAAGGAGCGCGCGCGGCTGTTGCGCCGCTGGTATGATCTGATCCTCGCGCACGCCGACGAACTCGCGCTGCTATTGACCAAGGAGCAAGGCAAGCCGCTCAGCGAGGCCCGCGGCGAGGTCACGTATGGTGCGGCGTTCGTCGAGTTCAACGCCGAGCAGGCCCGGCGCATCTACGGCGAGACGATCCCGAGCCATAAGCCCGACGCGCGGATCATGGTGACCAAGGAGCCGGTCGGCGTCATTGCTGCGATCACGCCGTGGAATTTCCCGGTCGCGATGATCACGCGCAAAGTGTCGCCCGCGCTTGCTGCTGGTTGCACGGCGGTGGTCAAACCCGCCGAGGACACGCCGTTGTGTGCGCTGGCTCTGGCGGAACTGGCCCTCCGCGCGGGCTTTCCGCCGGGCGTCTTCAACGTGATTACGACGAAGGACCCAGTCGCGGTCGGCGAGGTGCTGACCACCGACCCGCGCGTGCGTTTGATCACGTTCACGGGGTCGACCGAAGTCGGCAAGATCTTGATGCGGCAAGCCGCTGGCACCGTGAAAAAAGTCGCGCTGGAACTCGGCGGCAACGCGCCGCTCATCGTGTTCGACGACGCCGACCTCGACCGTGCGGTCGCTGGCGCCATGGCGTCGAAATTCCGCAACGCCGGGCAAACGTGCGTGTGCGCCAACCGCATCCTGGTCCAGGACGGCGTATACAAGGCGTTCGCCGCGCGCATGGTGGCCGCCGTCGCCGACCTGACGGTCGGCCCAGGGATCGACGCGGGGGTCACCATCGGCCCGTTGATCAATGCCGCCGCGATCGAAAAAGTCGAGGCCCACGTCGCCGATGCCGTGACCCGCGGCGCAACCGTACTGGCTGGTGGCGCGCGCCATGACCGCCCCGGAAATTTCTGGCAGCCGACGGTGTTGGCCAACGTCGCGCCCGGCATGCTGATCACGCGCGAGGAGACGTTCGGACCGGTCGCGCCGCTGATCCGATTTTCGTCCGAGGAGGAGGCAATCGCGATTGCCAACGACACGCCGTTCGGCTTGGCGGCCTATTTCTTCACCCGCGACCTCGCCCGCGCCTTCCGCGTATCCGAGGCGCTGGAATTCGGCATTATTGGTGTCAACGAGGGGCTGACCTCGACCGAGCTGGCCCCGTTCGGCGGCGTGAAGGAGAGCGGTCTTGGCCGCGAAGGTAGCCACCACGGCGTCGAGGAATTCCTCGAAATGAAATACAGCCTCATCGGCGGGTTGTGAGGGCTCTGCGCGACGCCCCCTAGCGCGGCAGCGATCACGATCTGAACCCGCCGTTAACCTGTCGGGTTTTTCATGTGTCGTTGGGCCATCGCGTGATAGCCTATTGCGACATTCAACCGTGACGGCGCCCCGCTAAGCGGTGGCGGCGGATCTGACGGTTGCTGTTCCAGACGGGCTGCCGCGCGTCGTCAATGCGGCCCATGCTTAAGAGGCCGAGCGTGTCTAAAGAGACCAAGCTATTTGAGAGCAAAGTTTCTGCCACCCGCCGCGCGATGTGGCTCGAACGCGTGTGGGTCCGGTTTTGGATCCCGCTCGCGCTGATCGGGGCCTTTCTCGCCGCCTCGTTTGCGGGCGTCTGGCCGCAGATCGGCCTGATCGCGCACGTCGCGCTGCTCGCCGCTTTTGCATTGGCTCTGGCCGGGGCTATTGCCTATGCGCTGCTCGCCGCCTACCCGTTCCGCGAAGACGCCGTCCGCCGCATCGAGCGTGCGTCGGGCGTGCCCCACCGGCCAGCGTCGTCTTACGAAGACACGGTATCGATGTTGCCAGCCTCTGTGGCCGGTGGCGACACATCGACGGGCCTGTTGTGGCAAGCTCACCGCGAGCGATTGGCCGCCCAACTTCGCAAGCTCGAGCCGTCACCGCCGCGCCCGGCGACCCACCGCTACGATCCATATGCTTTGCGTACGCTCGCCGTGATGGGTCTCGTGTTGTCGGCCGGGCTGCTGGGCGATGCCTCGCGCGACCGTGTGCTCGCCGCGTTCCATTTTGGTCCCCCGCCGCTTGCCAGTAACGCCCGCCTCGACGCATGGGCGACGCCGCCGCCATACACCGGCCGCGCGCCTTTGCTGATCGCCGATGGCCAACGTCCAGGTGTTTTGCTGAGCCCGGCCGAAGGTAAAGCCTTCGAGGTGCCGGAGCGGACGCAGCTCGTCGTGCGGGCAACAGGCACCGGCGGCGGAACACTTGCGGTCGACTTCAAAGCCGACGGAGCAAGCGCGACTGAGCGGATTGTCAGTGAGCCGCTCAAGGGCCTTGAAGGCGTCGCCGAACTGAAGATGGAGTTGCGTCAGTCTGGCACCATCACGGTGCCTGGGCAGAGCAAGCCGTGGCAGTTCACGGTCATCAAAGACACCCCGCCAAAGATTGCGTTGGTCAAGCCACCCGAGCCGACGCAGCGCGGCGGGATGAAGCTCACCTACAAACTTGAGGACGACTACGGGGTTCAGGCGGCCGAAGCCAAGTTCCGCCGCCTGCCGGACGAGAAGGCCGACGAGCGCACCGCCTGGGCGCGGCGCGATGTCCTGAAGGGCCCCCGCCCGCCACTCGAACGGGTGCCGAAGTATCCGCTCCGCCTGCCAGTGATGACGACTGCCAGCGCTCCGGGATCGGCACCAGCTCAGCTGAACTCAGCTACACCGAACGCCGCGACGTCAAGCCAAACGCCAGCCAAACCGGCCGATGCGGCGGCGTTGAAGGTCGGCGAAGCATTGACGTTCCTCGAACTCGGGTCGCACCCGTGGTGGGGCTTGCGCGTCGAGATGGTGCTGGAAGCCAAGGACGCGAGCGGTCAGACCGGCCGTTCGGAGACGGTCGAAATGGTCTTGCCGTCCCGGCGCTTCACCAAGCTCCTCGCGCGCGCCGTCGTCGAACAGCGCCGCCGTCTCGTCGTCGATCCCCGCTGGCGGCCGGAAGTCATCAAGGCGCTCAACGCGTTGATGCTGAAACCGGAGGGCCACCTCGACGCCCAGGCCTATCTCAACCTTCGTTCGGCCAACGCGCGGCTACAGGCCGACCGCTCCCGCGCCGCCTTGAAATCGACCATTGACCAGCTTTGGCACGTCGCGCTGCGGATTGAAGACGGCAACTTGTCGGATGCCGAACGCCGTCTCAAGGACGCGCAGGACAAGCTCGCCAAAGCGCTGGAAGACGGCGCGTCCGAAGCCGAACTCGAGCAACTCATGAAAGAGTTGCGTCAGGCGATGAACGATTATGTCGAGCAACTCGCCAAGCAGGCCGAGGAGGCGCCCGACGGCCAGGACGCCGAAGACCGCGAGCAACAGCAACTCGGCCAGAACGATCTCGAACGCATGATGCGGCAGATGGAGCAAGCGGCCAAATCAGGCGCACGCGATCAGGCCCAGCAGATGCTGTCGGAAATGCGCGACATGATGGATCGTCTGCAGGCCCGCCGCGCCACCCGCGAAGAACGCGAGGCACAGCGCGAAGGGCAGAAGAATATGGAAGAGCTCGGCAACATGATCGGCCAGCAGCAGCAGCTGATGGACGACACGTTCGGCGAGATGAAACAGCAGGGCGACAAGGGCCGCGATGGCCAACAGAACAAGCAGCGCGGTCAGGCCGGTAAGCAAGGCAAGCAGGGTGAGCGCGGCCAAGGTCAATCGCAACAGGGTGACCGTGGACGTGGCGAGAAAGGTAAGAGTGGGCAGGGTAAATCAGGCCAACAGCAAGGCGCTGGCGAAAACGGCGAAGCAGCGGAGTCGGGTCAGGCCGGCTCGCAGCAGGGCGAGGGCGGCCTGCGCGATCGCCAGAAGCAGCTTGCTGAGCGCATGGAAAAGCTGAAACGCGAACTCCAGAAGCGCGGCTCGTCTGGCAATAAGGAAATGGACGCCGCCGCCGAGGCCATGGACGACGCCGAGCGCTCGCTTGAACAGGGCTCCCTCGACGACGCCACGCAGCACCAAGCTGACGCACTGGACAAGATGCGCGAAGGCGCCGAGCAGATGCAGCAGGAAATGGCCAAGAACGGCCGCTCGCGGTATGGCGAAAACGGCGAGACCCCGCGCGATCCGCTCGGGCGGCCGCAACGTGCCCAAGGCCCCGACGCCGGAACCTCGGTCAAGGTGCCAAAAGAGTTCGAGATGCAACGCGCGCGCGAAATCCTAGAGGAACTCCGCCGCCGTAGCGGGGAGGCGACGCGCCCACCCGTCGAGCTCGACTATCTCGGTCGGCTGCTCAAGCGGTTCTGACGGTCGGCGCGACCCACTCGGCGGCCACGCTGGCATCGGCCTCATGCGGTGCATGCTGGGCGCGAGCGGCCGCATAAGTCGCCTCGTCGGCAAGGCGCGATAGTGCCCAAACGGCTGCGGCGCGCACCAGGGGAGACGCATCTGCCAGCAGCCGTTCGACGGCCGGCAGCAGGCTGCGATCGGCCGAATTGCCAGCTGCAATCAGCGCATTGCGCACGACGCGATCTCGACCGGTGCGCTTGACCGGCGTGCCGGCGTAACGCGCCCGGAACGCGGTATCATCAAGCGCCAGTAACGCGGCGATCGGCGGATTGTCGGTGGCCTCGCGCGTCGCAAACTGCATCTCGCTCGAGGCGCTTGCAAACTTGTTCCATGGGCACACCGCAAGGCAATCGTCGCAGCCGAACACGCGGTTGCCGATCGCCGATCGCATGTCGCGTGGAATGTGGCCCTTGTGCTCGATCGTCAGGTAGGCGATGCAGCGCCGCGCATCGAGTTGGTATGGGGCTGGAAACGCTGCAGTCGGGCAGACGTCAAGGCAGCGGCGGCACGTTCCGCAATGGTCGACCTCGGGCACATCGGGCGGCAGTTCGGCCGTCGTCAGGATCGCTGCAAGAAACAGCCATGAGCCATGCGGACGCGAGACAAGGTTCGTATGCTTGCCCTGCCAACCGAGACCGGCCGCCGCCGCCAGCGGCTTTTCCATCAGCGGCGCGGTATCGACGAACACCTTGACTTCAGTGCCCGACATCGTCGCGAACCGCCCGCCGATATCCTTCAGCTTAGCCTTCAGCACGTCGTGGTAATCGCGGCCTTTGGCGTACACCGAAATCGCAGCCTGTGACCGTCGAGATAGGATCGCCAGCGGGTCGTCAGCTGGCGCATACGACAACCCGAGCATGATGATCGAACGCACGTCGGGCCAAAGAACGCGAGGGTCCGCGCGGCGGTCCGACGTTGTCGCCAACCACGCCATGTCGCCGTGCCGTCCTTGCGCCAGGAACGCGGCTAAGCGTTCACCAGCTTCCCGCGGCAGGCTATCTGGGGCCGCGACGCCAAACGCATCAAACCCGCTCTCGCGCGCCATATCTGACAGCGCGGCCTTGAGTTGCGCGGGCGTCGCCAGTGGGTCGGTATCAGCCATAGATGACATCAAAAATCGAGATTGGCATAGTGACCTGCAGCCGGAAAGCCGGCAAGGCGGTCGGCAAGGACTGTGCGCATCGACGGCCGCGACTTCACCCGCATGTACCAGGTTTTCGCGCGCGGATGGTCGTCCCAGGCGATCTCACCGAGATAGTCGGCGACCGAGAGATGGGCAGCACCTGCGATGTCGGCAAAGCTGAAGTCGTCACCCGCCAGCCAGCGACGCTGGTCGGCCAGGAATGAAACGTAGCGCAAATGGTAGCGCATGTTGGCGCGAACCGCGCGCAGGATATCGGCGTCCGGCGCATGCGGGCCACCGTTCGCCAGCAGCCGGGCGTAGACCTTTTCGTTGAGGAGATCGCGCGTCACTTCCCGGTCGAGCTTGCGATGGAACCAGTCGACGAGGCGGCGCACCTCGGCGCGATCCTCGATCCGTCCTGGAAACAATGCAAAAGCTGGGCGTTGCGCGGCCTCGGGCGGCAACGCCAAAGCGGACGTCGATTGGCGCTGAAGCGGGCCGCCGGCGCGCGCTGCCTCATCGAGATACTCCGCAATCGACAACGCCCCACACAGGAGCAGGCCGTCTGGCCCCTGCAACACGGGCAGTTCGCCAGCCGGGTTCAGGGCCAGAAATTCGGGACGCCCCTCGAACGGCCGCTCCTCGACGAACGCGGATTCGAGGCCAAGTTCGGCCAAAGCGATGCGGATCGATCGCGAAAATGGGCACAGCCGGAAATGGACGAGAGTCAGCATCGTGGTGACGGTTCCAATCGCGCGACAATTCGATTGATCTGACAAAGCGTGTCAGCTTGATCAATTTTAAGGCCGCGGACGATTTCGCGGACGATCCGTCACGACCCGCCTTTCACCACCCATCCTTTGACGAAATTTTCGGCCGTCCAGACTTTCCAATAGGCGTCGAGTTGCTCGAGGCTGGATGAGACGCGGATCTCGCGCTCGATCGGTGTCTTTCGGTTGGGGCTGTAGTCGGTCAGCAGCAGCACGTAGGCTGGATGCTCCGCCGATACCTGATCTTTATTCGTCTTCCATAGTAACAACTTGCGCACCATGGTCCGGCCCTTGACGTCCTTGGTCGCAACGGCGCGCCGCAACACCTCTGATTTTGGCAGTCGCGCCGCATCGGCGCCGCCGCGCGGTTCGGGGATCTCGGCGATTGCCGCCAGTTGGGCGACCCCCGCCTCGCTTGTCGTAGCGGATTTGTCGCCGCGGAAGCGTTCGAATTGCGGCGAAATGATACTGACCAGCGGCAGGCGACGCACCCCGCTCCACCGGCCATGCGCGGCGTCCCATTCGAGCATCATCTTGTCTATCGGCTCACCGGTCGACGACACCGAGATCACATCGAGACAGCTGATCTCGGCGACCCGGCCCGGCCGGAGCATCGTGTAGGCGACGCGGTCGGAGTTGACCTCGATATAGGCGCTGTCGGCGACTTCGGCCGATAGCTCTCGCAGGAGGCTCACCCGCTGAACATCTGAAAACCCGCCGCCGGTCCGTCCGCACAAATGGAACGTGCCGTCCTCACGCACAGCCGCCAGCAGCAGCGAGTGCAGCATGCCGGAGCGGTCCTCGGTACCTTCGGAAAAGCCCACGACGGCAAGATCGAGCGTGTGGCGCGGCTTGATTTTGAACCAGCCGCGCTTGCCGCCAATTGCGACGATGCCCTCATCACCGTCTTCTTCGACCCACGCTTTATAGCGGGCAAACACCTCAGCTTCGTTGCCCGCGACCGTCTCGACCGGATGGACCAGCGTGCCGCCCGCCAGCACCGCGCGCAGCCTCTCGATCGCAGCCGACGGCGTCTCGGTCATGTCTGCGCCGTCGATGTCGTAGATCGCAAAGGCAGCGAACCGCAGCGACGCCACATCGGCGGCCGTCTCGGGTGCGCGGGCAATACGCGTCACATCGTGCACGCGCGCCCGCTTGCCATCGGGCCGCGCGACGTAGAGTTCGCCACCGAGAATGGCCGACGTGACGCCAGCCTTTGTCAATAACTTTGACGCTTCGATATGAAACGGCGCGTTGGCCCGGATCGTACCCCACGGGTTGATCGTCACGACCTCGCCGTTGCGGAACGCCAGACAGGTGAACTCCCCGTCGACTTTACGGCTGATCAGATAATCGTCGGGCAGAATTTTGCCCGTCATCGTCGCATGGTCGAGCGCGACCATGACTTGCCGCAGGCGCGAACGGCGGGCTTTGGCAACGGCCAGCAGCGTCAGGTCGCGGAGGGCTGCAACGGTGCCGGTGCGATACCCTCCGGCACGCTCGGTCATCATCGACAGGTCGGCGAGGGTCATGGCTGGAGGCTCATGGACTGACCATGTTCTGACGGTTCGAAACACTTGGCCCGTTGGACGGCGGCCGACCGTGAGATACAAGTATACAATCAAAGTCATCAGTCGTTAAAAGTATACCAGAATGGACGCCGCGTTCGGTGCCGCCGTTATTCGGCGGGCGTCAAGGGCCGCATCGTGCGTCGAAACAGGCGGTCATACAACCGGCCGACAAAGCGCTGGGCGCGGTCGAGCAGCAAATAGATCGCCGGTGTCGTGTAAAGCGTCAGGATCTGCGAGATAATCAGCCCGCCGATAATGGCGACGCCAAGCGGCCGACGCAACTCGGAGCCTGGTCCTTCGGCGACGACCAGCGGCACCGCGCCAAGCAGGCTTGCCAGCGTTGTCATGAGGATCGGCCGGAAGCGCTCGATCGCGGCCTCGCGGATCGCCTGTTCGGGGGCGAGCCCGCGCTCGCGTTCGGCGTGGATCGCGAAGTCGACCAGCATGATCCCGTTTTTCTTGACGATGCCGATCAACAGGATGATCCCGATCACGGCGATGACCGAGATTTCGAGCCCGGTCGCCCACAGCGCCAGGAGGGCGCCGAGGCCAGCCGACGGAAGCGTCGACAGGATCGTCAGGGGGTGAATGTAGCTCTCGTAGAGAATGCCGAGCACGATGTAGACCGAGATCAGTGCAGCGGCGATCAGGATTGGCTGTGCTGCCGAATTCTGGGCAAACGACTTGGCATCGCCGGCGGGCTCGGCAACCACGCTGGCCGGTAAGCGCAGCTCGGCGATGGTTTTCGAGATCGCTTTCGCGGCATCGTCGAATTTCACATCGGGGGCGAGGCCATAGCTGAAGGTCGCCGACGGGAACGGCCCAGTGTGATTGACCGCAAGGGGGGTCAATCCGCGCGTCATCGACACGAGATTGGCGAGCGGCACCTGGACGCCGTTGGTGCCCGGCACATAGAGCCGCAAAATGTCGTCGACCTCACGCTGGAAGCGCGCGTCGACTTCCAGAATGACTTTGTATTGGTTGCGCGCCTGATAGATCGTCGCGATTTGCCGTTGGGCGAACGCACTGTTGAGGACATCGTTGATCGCCGAAAGCGAGACGCCGAGCCGCGCGGCTGCCAACCGGTCGACGGCGATGTCGACCTGCAGGCCGCCCTTGTTGCGGTCACTTGAAACGTCGGCGAGTTGGGGCAGTTTCCGCAACGCCTCCGTGACGCGCGTCATCGCATCGTTGAGTTCATCGAGCGATTGGCTCCACAGCGTGTACTGGAACTCGGACTTGGTTTGCCGGCCGCCGACGCGGACATCCCGCGCGCCGAACATGAACACCTGAATGCCATCGAGTTTGGCAAGTTTTGGCCGCAGCCGCGCGATCACCTGATCCGTGGTCTTGCGGTCGCGCTCAGCCAGCGGCTTCAGGTTAATGAACATCCGCCCTTCGTTCTGAGAGCCGCCGAACGGACCAGTTGCACCGAGCGAACTGCCGACGCCTTCGACCGCCGGGTCTGACAAAACGACATCGACCGCGGCTTGTTGACGGCGGACCATGGCCTCGAAGGAAATGTCGGCAGACGCTTCCGTACGGCCGAAGACGAAGCCAGTGTCGTCCTGCGGGAACAGGCCTTTGGGCAGCGTGATGAACAATTGCACGGTCGCATAAACGCAAGCGACGAGGACGGCGAGCATCACGAACGGTCGGCGGATCGCCCCACCCAGCGTCGCCGAGTAACCCGAGATGACGGCGCCGAGCGCGCGCTCGAATACGCGGTCGAACCAATGGTCTTGTTTGGGGGCACTTTTAATCAGATGCGCACAGATCACAGGTGTGACCGACAGCGATACCACGGTCGACACGAGGATTGCGTAAAGCAGCGTCCACGAAAACTCTTGCAACATGCGGCCGATGACGCCGCCCTGCAGCAAGAGCGGAATGAAAGCGGCCGCCAGCGACACGCTGATCGAGACAACGGTAAAGCCGATCTCGCGGGCGCCTTGCAGCGCCGCTTGCATCGGCTCCATGCCGTCTTCGAGTTTGCTGGTGACGTTCTCGATCATCACGATGGCATCATCGACGACGAATCCGACGGCGACGATGATCGCCAGAAGCGAGATGTTATTGATCGAGAAGCCCGACGCCCACATCAGGGCGAATGTGCCAGCCAGCGACAGTGGAACGGTGATGCCAGCCGCGAGCGTTGGCGTGCCTCGACGAAGGAAGACGAACACGACCGCCATCACGAGGATGATCGTAATCATCAACGTGTATTCCATCTCGTGAACGCTGGCCCGCAGCGTCAGCGTCCGGTCTGTCAGCACGTTGATGTCGAGACCGGCGGGAATCCAACGCTTGATCTCCGGCAAAAGCGCCTTGATGCCATCGACGGTGTCGAGCACGTTCGCGTCCGGCTGCTTGGTGATGATCAGCAGAACGGCGGGCGTCCGGTTGAATGTCGCCAAGGCCTTCGAGTTGCGCGATTTCAGTTCGATCGTCGCCACATCCTGGAGGCGGACGACGTTGCCGCCCGACGCCTTGATGATTAAAGGTCCGTATTGCTCGGGCGTTTTCAACTGGTCGTTGGTGCCGATTGTCAGCGTTTGGTTGTCGCCGTCGATGGAGCCGAGTGGAGAAATCGCGGTGGCGTTGAGCAAGGCCGTGCGCACGTCGTTGATCGACAAGCCCATGGCCGCCGACCGGCTCGGGTCGAGCGCGATGCGGATGGCCGGCTGGTCGGCACCCGAAACTTGCACGTCGGCTACGCCGGGAATTTGCGCAATGCGCGGCGCAATCACGGTGTCGGCGCTGTCGTAGATCGCGCTCGGCGGCAGGTTCGCAGACGTGATCGCGAGGATGAGGATTGGCGCGGCGCTGGGGTTCAGCTTGCGGAAGGTTGGCGCCGTTGGCAGGTCTGCTGGCAGATCGGTCGCCGCTGCGTTGAGCGCGGCTTGGACATCGCGGGCCGCACCATCGATTTGCCGCGACAGGTCGAATTGGATCGTGATGCCAGTCGAGCCGAAGTTGCTCGTCGAGGTCATTTCGGTGACGCCAGCGATCTCGCCAAGCCGACGCTCGATCGGCGAGGCGACCGTCGTTGCCATCACCTCGGGGTCGGCGCCCGGGCGGGACGCCTGGACGCGGATCGTCGGGAATTCGATCGCGGGCAGGCTCGACACCGGCATCGAGAAAAAGGCCGCAATGCCGACGATCACGAGCCCGATCGCGAGGAGCGTCGTGCCGATCGGCCGCGCGATGAACAGCGCCGAGGGGTTCATTCGGCAGCCCTCGGGAGCGGCGTCAGCTCGGCCGGTGCGGTCGGTTGCGGGGGCAGTTGACCAAATGCCTGACCGGCCGCTGCCGCCGGTCGGTGTATCGGCTGACCGGTGACCCACGCCTTCAGCCGCTCCATCTCGAGGTAGACGACCGGCGTCGTGTAGAGCGTGATGAGCTGCGACAGCATCAGCCCCCCGACGATCGATACGCCGAGCGGGACGCGCAACTCGGCCCCGACGCCAGATCCGATCGCGAGCGGGACAGCACCGATCAGTGCCGCGAGCGTCGTCATCATGATCGGCCGGAAGCGTAGAACGGCGGCTTCGAGAATAGCATCGCGGGGATGCAACCCGCGCTCCCGCTGAGCGTCGATTGCGAAGTCGATCATCATGATCGCGTTTTTCTTGACGATTCCCATCAGCAAAATGATGCCGATCAGCGCGACCAGCGACAGATCGAGCCCCCACAACTGAAGCGCAAGCAGCGCGCCGATGCCAGCCGACGGCAGCGACGTCAAAATTGTGAACGGGTGAATGAAACTTTCATAAAGCACGCCGAGCAGGATGTAGATTGCAATCACGGCGGCAAGGATCAGCGCCGGCTGGGACGCCAAGGCGCTGGTGAACTCCAGTGCATCGCCCGTGAAGCGACCGATGATCGAGGTCGGCACGCCGATGTCGCGTGACGCCGCTTCGATCGCCGCGACGGCACCCGACAGCGAGGCACCCGGCGCCAAGTTGAAGCTGATCGTGCCAGCTGGAAACTGCTGATCACGCTGGATCGTCAACTGGGCTGGAACCTGGGTGAAGCTCGCCACCGCCGACAGCGGCACCTGTTGGCCGAGCGCCGTCGATATGAACAGCCGGTCGAGGATCGCGGGATCGCGCTGGAACCTTGGCATCGCCTCGAGCACAACGCGATATTGGTTCGATTGGGCATAGATGGTGGAAATCTGGCGCTGGCCGAAGGCATCGTTCAAGGCGTCGTTGATCGCCTGCATCGACACGCCGAGCCGGCCGGCGGTCACGCGGTCGACGTCGATCTGGGCGCGAAGCCCGCCGTCGCGCGCTTCCATCACCGTGTCGGCCAAACCGGGTACCTGTTTCAGCCGTTCGGTCAGTCGCCGTGACCAGTTGGCGACCTCGGCCGAGTCCGTGCCGATCAATGTGTACTGGTATTGTGCGCGCGCGATACGGGTCGCGATCTGCACGTCCTGGACCGGCAGAAGCGCGACCGTGGCTCCAGGAATTTCAGCAACGGACCGCGTCAGGCGCTCGATGACGACGTCGATCGCAGCGCGCCCGGTCGACTGAGGTTTCAGCGTAATCTTGAGCTGGGCCGCGTTCGGCGTGGCATTGACATCGCTGACGCCGGTCACGACGACGACGCCGTCGACGGCCTCGTCCTTGGATATTCGGTCGGAGACGATCCGGGCGAGTCGTGTCACTTCGTCGAACGACACGTCCTGGGCAGCCTCCATCAAACCGGTGACAAGTCCGGTGTCCTGCTGCGGCAGGAAGCCTTTCGGCGCGATGACGTAGAGCCACACGGTCGCAACGAGCGTGCCGATCGTGACGAGGATCGTCGCTACCGGTCGGTGCAATACGAAGTCCACGCTGCGACCGTAGGCGCCGAGCATCCCCGAATTTGGCACCCCGGTGTGGGCTTCACGCGCGTCGTCGTCTCGCACCGTGCCATCGCGCACCGCGCTAGGTTCTCGCCGCCGCAATAACAGCGCGCACATCATCGGCGTCAGCGTCAGCGAGACGACCGCCGACACGACGACGGCAATCGAGAGTGTCATCGCGAATTCGCGGAACATCCGCCCGACAATGCCGGTCATGAACAGCATCGGGATGAACACGGCGAGCAGCGAGAGCGTCAGCGAGATGACGGTAAAGCCGATCTCACGGGCACCACGTAAAGCGGCCGTCTTGGGGTCTTCGCCCTTCTCGATGTGGCGGACGATATTTTCGATCATCACGATGGCATCGTCGATGACAAAGCCCGTTCCGATCGTCAGCGCCATCAGTGAAAGATTGTCGAGCGAGAACCCGAACGCCCACATCACGCCGAACGTCGCGATGAGCGACATCGGCAGCGCGACACCAGCGATGATCGTCGCGCGGATCGAACGCAAGAACAGCAACACGACGAGCACGACGAGGCCAACGCACAGCACCAGCGTGAACTCGACCTCGTGTATCGAGGCGCGGATCATCTGAGTGCGGTCCTGGACGGTGACCAATTCAACGCCGCCCGGCATCGCAGCCGACAATCGCGGCAGTTCGGCCTGGATGCGACGGACGGTTTCCACGACGTTGGCGCCGGGCTGCCGCTTGATGTTGATGATGACGGCTGGCCGCCCCTGATACCAGCCACCGACCTTGGCGTTCTCGAGCCCCTCGGTGATGTCGGCAACGTCCTTCAGAAGAACCGGGCTCGAATTTTTGAACGCAACGACGATGTCGCGGTAGGCTGCGGCCGAGGTCAGCTGGTCGTTGGTTGCGATTGTGTAGCTTTGAGATGCGCCGTCGAGCTGGCCCTTGGGGCCAGCGACATTGGCCGTAGTTATGGCGGTCCTGAGGTCGGCGAGGCCAAGGCCGTAAGCGGCAAGGCGGTCAAGGTCTGCTTGGATGCGCACGGCGGGTTTGACGCCGCCTTCGACCGACACCCGGCCAACGCCGGAGACGCCGGAGAGCCGTTGGGAAATCAAGGTATCGGAGAGATCGGACAAGCCGCGCAGTGACGTCGTTGTCGACATCAGCGCCAGTGTGAGGATCGGCGTGTCGGCGGGGTTTACTTTCGAATAGACCGGCGGATACGGCAGATTGCGCGGCAGCGTGGAACTCGCCGCATTGATGGCAGCCTGCACGTCCTGCGCGGCGCCGTCGATATCACGATCGAGCGCGAACTGCAGGGTGATTTGCGACAAGCCGAACGACGACGACGAGGTCATCGCCTGCAGCGACGGCGTCTGGCCGAATTGCCGCTCCAAGGGGGCGGTGACGAGGTTCGTCATCGTGTCGGGGTTTGCGCCCGGCAATTGGGTCGTGACCTGGATAGTCGGAAAGTCGACTTGCGGCAGCGACGACACCGGCAGGCCGAAATAGCCAAGCAAGCCGGCAAGCAGCACGGCAACGCTGAGCAGCGTCGTCGCAACCGGACGCTCGATGAACGGAGCCGAAACGCTGAAACCCTCGGTATTAGGCGTCTCGATTGCTGGTGGTGGCGCTTGGTCTGTTGGTCGGCTTGTCACTGGACCACCGGCCGTTCCCGACGGCCCTCGCCATCGGCCCGCCGTCGTCCCTCAGGCCGCGCCGCAGCCTCGTCGGTAACCGCTGCGGGTCCAGCCGGGGCACCGACAGAAGGAGCTAGGTTTGCACCCGCCGATGGTTGGGTCTGATCGGCAGCAGGCGGGCCAGCCGGTCGTGCGCCATCGCCCGGGGTTTCTTGCGAGCCTCGCGCGCCCGGCAATTCAGGCGCATCCGAGATCGCGATTTTGGCGCCATCCTTGAGACGCCCAAAGCCGGTTGTAACGACCCGTTCGCCGGTTGCGAGGCCTTGCGCGATGACGGCCACCCGCTCGGTCTGCTGCGTGATAGTCACCGGCCGGGCGACGGCTGTCAGACCGCGCGCCTTTCCAGTTCCATTTCCGGTTCCAGCCGCTTCGCGAGAGGCATCCCCTTCGACCGCACTGTCGGCTACAACATAGACAAACGCGCCGGATGGGCCCCGCTGCACGCTGGCTGTCGGGACGGTGACAGCGTTCTTCAGCACGTCGATCCGAATGCGAACGTTGGCGAACTGGCCCGGCCATAGCTGCAGGTTCGCATTCGGCAGGTCGGCCTTCATTTTGACGGTGCCGGTCGCTTGGTCGACCTGATTGTCGATGAACGTCAGCGATCCTGTGTCGATCGCGGATTGGTCGTCGCCAGCCAGCGCTTCGACCGGCACGGGTCCTCGCACCAGAGCTGCCTGCACGTCATTTAGCTGCTGCTGGGGAATGGTGAACTGGACCGACAGCGGTTTGACCTGGGCGATCGTGACGATGCCGGCATCGCCAGCCCGAATCAGATTGCCCTCGTCGACGAGACGCTGCCCGGTACGGCCGTCGAGCGGCGACACGATGCGGGTATAGCCGAGTATGGCCTCCGCATTGGCGATGGCGGCTTGGTCGGATTTGAGTTGGGCTTCGAACTGGGCGACTTGGGCGCGCTGCGTGTCGACCGACTTCTGCGTCACGACGCCAGTGGCGACGCTGGTCAGGCGTTTGAGGTCGCTTTCGGCGTTATCCAGCTGGACCTGCGTCAGCTTCCGCTTGGCAACCGCCTGATCGAGTTGCGCCTGGTAAGTCACCGGATCGATTTCAGCCAACAGATCGCCGCGCTTGACGTCCTGGCCCTCGGTGAAGTGGACCTTCATCAGGCGGCCGTCGACCTGAGGGCGAACCGTGACGGTGGCAAGTGCCTTGGCTGTGCCGACGCCGCGCAGGTAAACAGGCACGTCATCCTGAGTGGCTGTGGCAACCGTCACCGGGGCGGGACCGTCAAAGCCGCCACGACCCCCGCCCGGCCCTGCTCCGGCTCCTGCGCCCGTTCCAGATCCACCGCCGTTGGCGCGGCGTCCGCCGGTACCCCCACCAGGGGTGGACGATGCAGCGGTTGAAGCCTCGGTCCCGCTGCCGGCAACCGGCTGTGGCCGCGCCCATTCAAGCCCTGGAATCGGTGAGATGAACGCATTGAAGGCGAGCACCGCCCCGGTGCCGACAACAAAGATTGCAGCAATCGTCTTGAAGGTCATCATTCGTTTCCTTGACGGCAGGCTCGCAGGTTGCCTACCCCCGCTGACGACCGTGATAACTTAGTAACGTTGCTAGAGGCTCCATCCGACGCAATATAGGGCGTGTTAAAGGAATTTCATCCAACAGCGGTTCATGGATATAACCATGGCAGGGGGACGAGTGTGGTTCAGCAGTTTGTTTGAGGCATGACATTGACGACATTGTAACAACTTGAATTCCGATGCCGTACTCCATGCCAAGAGGTTATCGTGAGCGAGCGTGACGTCGAATGGGCAGCTCAGATGCGGGCCAGCCTTTCGGGCGATGTTGCGGCCTACCGGGCCGTGCTCGCCTCGCTGACGATATTTCTACGCGGCGAGGTGCGTCGTGGTTTCGCCAGATACGGCAATGGCGGCGCGGATGCGGAGGACGTCGTGCAGGAGACACTGCTCGCCATTCACCTGAAACGCGAGACGTGGCGGACCGATGAGCCGTTGATTCCCTGGGTGCGAGCCATTGCGCGCAACAAGCTGATCGACAGCCTGCGCCGCGGCGGGCGCCGGATCAACGTCCCGATCGACGATTATGAAAACGTATTGGCCGCCCCTGAGCCATCGCAACACCTTTCGGAGAAGGATGCCACCGAGGTTCTCAGCCAACTCAAAGGCCGCCAGCGCGACATCGTCGAAGCGATTTCGCTTAACGGCGCCAGCATCCGCGAGACGGCAACGAAGTTCAACGTCACCGAGGGGGCTGTACGAGTGGCCCTCCATCGCGGTCTCTCTACACTCGCCAAGGCTTTCCGGACTGAAGACCAATGAAGACCGACGACCTCATCACCGCGCTCGCCGCAGACCTGCCGAACCGGCCCACACCGGTATCGCGCGCGGTCGCCTATGCACTTGCGACCAGCCTACCGTTGATCACGGTGTTGTTGATGGTTGTGGCCCCCCCGCGACCGGGGCTTGTCGGCATGCTGCTGGAACCAAAAATCATTGTGAAATTCGTCTTCACATTTGGCCTGTTCGCTGCCGGCCTGTGGCTCGCAACGCGGATCACGCGGCCAGGTGTCGAGACGGGACCTGCCCGGTACGCGCTCGCGGCCGTGTTGGCGATGCTGGCGGGTGCTGTGCTGATCGAACTTTCGATGGTTCCACAGGCGGCGTGGGCCCCGGCGATGCTCGGCAGCTATGGCGTCCCGTGCCTAGCGTTGATCGGGCTTTTGTCGATCGCGCCGTTCGCGGCATTGATGATGGCATTTCGCGCCGGCGCACCCGATAGCCCGGCGTTGGCGGGTGCCGTCGCTGGTCTCGTGGCCGGGTCCCTCGCGGCGACGTTTTACGCCACCCATTGTACCGAGGACAGCGCCCTGTTCGTGGCCCTGTGGTATGTGACAGGCATCCTGGCCGTCACCGCGCTCGGAGCTGTGGTCGGGCGCTACGCGTTATGCTGGTAGCCAACGCCAGCTGCTTGCTTTCCAATCCAAAGTATGTACAAATAAGGAACATGCGGGCGTTTGTCGTGGATGGTGTAGGGGTGATGAGCCTGGCTGAGGGTGATTTCGAACAACGCGTTAAGGACATGGAAGATCTCATCGCGGACATTCCCCATCTGGTGACGTTGCGCATGGAAACGCTTGTGGCGGTCCAGCGCGAAACCTCCGGTCGGCTCGACCATCTCGACCGGCAGATCGGTGTGCTGATGCGCGACATTCGCGACATGCGCGGTGGCGTCACTCGCATGCTTGTCGAGCAAGACAAGCGGCTCGCGCGGCACGATGATCGTTTTACCGCCCTGGAAGACCGTCTGACGGGCGTGGAAGTCCGCCTGACGGGCGTGGAAGTCCGCCTGACGGGCGTGGAAGTCCGCCTGACGGGCGTGGAAGACCGCCTGACGGGCGTTGAGGCCAAAGTCGACGACATGAACGGCAAGCTCGACCGCATTATCACGCGCCTGAATTGAACGCCGACGCTACCGCCTAGCCTTCCCAGCCTTGCCCAACGCTATCGCGGCCCATCCGAACCAGTGGACCGCGACCCGTACCGCCAGTGATCGAAAGCGCAACGGCCTCGGCGATCTTAATCCCGTCTATGGCCGCCGACAGAATGCCGCCAGCATAGCCAGCACCTTCGCCGGCCGGAAACAGCCCGCGTGTGTTGAGCGACTGCCCCGTATCGTCGCGACGGATGCGGATTGGCGACGATGTGCGCGTCTCGACGCCCGTCATCACCGCATCTGCCATGTCGTAGCCCGCGATTTCGCGTGCGAACGCGGGCAGCGCCTCACGCATCGCGTCCACGGCAAAATCCGGCAAGCACAGCGCGAGATCCGTCGGCACCACGCCCGGCTTATAGCTCGGCTCGACACTGCCCATCGCGGTCGACGGCCGCCGCGCCAGGAAATCGCCGACCAGTTGCGCTGGTGCGTGATACGTGCCGCCGCCAGCCGCAAACGCCAATTCCTCATACCGCCGCTGGAACGCGATGCCAGCCAGCGGGTCGCCAGGATAATCGCGCTCCGGGTCGATCGCGACCACGAACCCGGCATTGGCGTTAAACTCGGCCCTGGAATACTGGCTCATCCCGTTGGTCACAAGGCGACCCGGCTCAGAGGCAGCTGCGACCACCTTGCCGCCCGGACACATGCAAAAACTATAGACCGCACGGCCATTCGACGCGTGGTGTACCAGCTTGTAGTCGGCCGGCCCGATCAGCGGATGCCGTTCCGCCGTGCCAAACCGCGCCGTGTCGATCACCGATTGTGGATGCTCGATCCGCACCCCAATCGAAAACGGCTTGGCCTCGATGTGGACGCCGGCCGCATGCAGCATCTCGAATGTGTCGCGCGCACTATGGCCGACAGCGAGTACGATGCGGTCGGTGGTGATTTCCTCGCCCGTGTCGAGACGAATGCCGCGAACCTGCCGCTGGCCCTTCCCCTCGCTGGCGATCTCGAAGCCCGTCACCTGCCGCTCGAAGCGGTATTCGCCGCCGAGCGCCTCGATCTTGGCGCGCATGCTCTCGACCATCGTCACGAGGCGGAAGGTGCCGATATGCGGTTTTGACACGTAGAGGATTTCCTCCGGCGCGCCGGCCGCGACGAACTCCGTCAACACCTTGCGGCCGAGATGGAACGGGTCCTTGACGCCGCTGTAGAGCTTGCCGTCGGAGAACGTGCCAGCTCCGCCCTCGCCGAACTGGACGTTGGATTGCGGCGTGAGCACACCGCGCCGCCACAGCCCCCAGGTGTCCTTGGTCCGCTGGCGCACCGCGCGTCCGCGTTCGATCAAAATCGGGCGGAAGCCCATTTCGGCGAGGATCAACGTCGCAAACAGCCCGCACGGCCCAGCCCCGATCACCACCGGGCGCGACGTACGCGTTCCACCCGATGCACGTGGCCCAGCAAGTCCCGCAGGCGCCGTGGCGACGGGCTTATAGCTGACGTCGGGCGCGGCGCGCACGTGCGGATCGGACGCAAACCGCTCGAGCAATTTCGCTTCACTAACGCCGTTCGCGGCGGATTTACTGTGGGCAGCGCCATCCCCCGCAACCGTCACATCGACCGTATAAACCAGCACGATGGCCGAGCGTTTGCGGGCGTCGAACCCGCGCCGGAACACGCTGATCTCGACGGGAGCCGTTTTTTTCAGCCCAAGCTTGCGCCGCACGGCGGCCGGCAGCGCCTCGGTTGGATGGTCGATCGGCAGTCGGATTTCGGTGATGCGGATCATGGGCCAACCGCCATAGCGCGTCGGAAGCCGGACGCATAGGGAGCTATGCGTCGGGAGCCGTGCAGGCGTCGGGAGGGAGTGGGCCGCGGCGGGCTGCTTTGAGTTTGTCGTCGGTGCGGCTGACATTTGTCGCATGTCTGAGGTAGTGTGGAAACGGTTTTGATCAGGTTCGGGGGCGTTGCGGGTGGCCAAGATTTTCATCAACTATCGCCGCGATGATGATCCTTCGGCGGCGGCGCTGGTCCGTGACGGGCTAGCGGCCCGCTTTGGCAAGTCAGCGCTGTTCATGGACGTCGACAACCTGCTGGCTGGCCAGAAGTTCGACGACGAACTGGCCAAGGCATTGTCGGCTTGCGATGTGCTGGTCTCGATCATCGGCGCGAAGTGGAGCGGCATTCTCAACGCGCGGATCGCTGAGGCGCAAATCGACCCCGACCACCGCGATTATGTGCGCGAGGAGATCGCAGCCGCCCTCAAACGCAGCATCGTCGTTATTCCCGTGCGGGTGGGGCGCGATGGCGCTCTGGCGTCGCTCCCCCGACCCAGCGAACTGCCCGACGACATTCGCGCTCTGGTCGCCCACCAGAAGCACGACGTGACGCACGAGCGCTTCGGCCGAGATGTTGCGGACCTGGCGGATGCGATCATTCAGGTTCGTAAGGCACAGCGCGGAGCTGGCGGTGGGATGCGTTCGTCCCCGGCGTGGATCGGCGCGTTGGCGGCTGGGATACTGGCCACGGGCTATCTCGGTGCGGGTCTCTCTGGCGTTCCGGTGCCGGGTTGGCCTGGAAATGGCGAGCCGACGCGGGCTCCAGATCCTGCCTCGGTGGCGGGTAACACCAGCTCTGCCGCAGACGCCGACGCCGCCCGCATCAAGGCCGACGATGCGGCATTTGCCACGGCCGAGCGACGCGGTGCATTGGATGGCTATGGCGCATACCTTGGCCAGTTTCCAACCGGTCGGCACGTCACATTGGCCAACGAACGGATGGCCTATCTGCGCAAACTGGAAAGCGATTTCGGCAAGCTGAGCGCGGCAGGTACGCGCGCGGCCTTGGAGGCCTTTGCTGGCACCAACCTGGCATTCAAGTCGCGCGTGTCGGAGGTTCTGGCCGCGCGTGACGAGGCCACTGAGGCCGAAAAGAAGCGGGCAGCAGCCGCAAACGCCGAGGCTGAAGGAAAGGCCGCCGAGGAAGAGGCGCGGCGGGCACCCAAAGTCGGCGAGACGTTCCGCGACTGTCCCACGTGCCCGGAGATGGTGGTGGTGCCCGCTGGCAGCTTCATGATGGGCTCGCCGGAAAGCGAGGAGGGGCGTATCGCCGGCGAGGGCCCGCAGCGTAAGGTGACCATCGCCGAGCCGTTCGCGGTTGGGAAATTCGAGGTGACGTTTGCTGAGTGGGACGCCTGCGTGGCGGGCGGTGGCTGCGCGCACAAGCCCGCCGATGGGGGCTGGGGCAAGGGTCGCCGCCCGGTGATCAACGTCTCTTGGAACCACGCGAAGGCGTACGTGGCGTGGCTGTCGAAGACGACAGGGCAGCCGTATAGCCTGCTGACCGAAGCCGAGTGGGAGTACGCGGCGCGGGCGGGAACGACGACGCCGTTCTCGTTCGGCGCGACGATCTCGACTGATCAAGCCAATTACGACGGAAACTACACCTATGGCGGTGGTTCCAAGGGCGCGTATCGCCAGAAGACGATCGAGGTCGGTAGCTTGAAAACGCCCAACGCCTTCGGCCTGCATGACATGCACGGCAACGTGTGGGAGTGGGTCGAGGATTGCTATGCTGCCAGCTACAAGGGCGCGCCGAGCGACGGCTCCAAGGC